>Ga0182030_10000746_pt1 | contig 63699 bp, 57 predicted proteins | sample 812S3MmetaG_FD_121299 | JGI IMG/M metagenome (GOLD analysis project Ga0182030, IMG submission 121299) | Permafrost microbial communities from Stordalen Mire, Sweden - 812S3M metaG (Illumina Assembly) | ecosystem: Environmental > Terrestrial > Soil > Wetlands > Permafrost | place: Sweden... | reverse complement strand
TTATGAAAGCAGATATAAGCCTCAATGGCTGTGGCTCAGAGGGAAGAGCAAGCACGACTGGGTTGAACGAGTATGCACCACCTATCTTTATCGTTCTCCGCGAGGAGCAGCTGGCCCTGTGATTCTGGACGAGGATATGGCCGCTTTGAACGAAGCAACAAATTTGGGATTTACGAGTTGGATAATCGTACTAGGCATGACAATTCTTCTGATGGGGGTCCCTTTTATTCTCGCTTTTCTCACAAGCTTCTATACGCCTCAGGTAGGGCTGAGCTGCAGAAGTCTTACTTTCACGATTTACGCCATTGCTCAGCTGTGTCAAATAGCCTTGTGGCTCTGGGCATACGTTGGGGCACCACGGCCAGGAGTAAGTCTTGCCTTCTTCCGAAAAGGTGGCTGGCTGGATCGATCTGGGTTTTACACCCCAATGTCTTGCGAGTCACTCCAGAAGGAGGAGACAATCTTCTCCTTTCCGTCACTATGGGCCTTCATCTGGTATAGCCTTGCGGCTATAAATGGACTTGGTGGTGTAATTACTAGTATCGGGGGTACCATGATGCAATTGATGGGCGTTTACAGCTCCGGATTTTGTGATCTGAATGCAGAGTGGTGGACTAAGAACAACGACGACGTGCCCATAATCATCAGCACGAACTACGCCGACGAGATTGACTCTGCGAAGAGTTACTGGGTTCCCTGTGCTATCACGGCCACGTTATTTCTAGGTGTTGTCTGTTTCTGCGGGTGGTGGTACCAAAGAAGACTCAGGGGCTTGTTTCTGGAGCTAGTGAGCGACTTGGGAAATCCGAAGACGGATAGGGAAGATATCTGTGCAGGGATAGCTCTCACTACCACTGGGTAGAACGGTAGGCTGAGGATCAGATCGCCGTAGAGTGCGGGGAAGGAAATCTAAACGGAATGACGAGGCTTTGCAATTTGCTTTGATGAATAGGTGCTGGAAATATCCAAGGGCGTGCTGGATTCCGAAACACTTGATATTGCTGATTTGCTTTGAATGGGTAGACTTTGTAATTATTTCCAAACGATCAAAGAATCTAAAGCTTTAGTAGCTGAGAATTCGCTGAGATCTATTGAAACACTTTGCATTGGTAGTTTTCTACATTCTCCTGAATGGGTTCCCTCTAAACTCTATCAAGTCAACGAAGGGAGTACCTTCTCAAACGCCGTTCGAAACCCTCACAAATACTTCCTACCATCAAAGAACGTGTACTCCATTGCGTCTAAGTCGATATCAACGAAATTCCTCACCTGGTTGTGTTAGCTTGTCGCAGTTCTCACTTCACAACTCCTAGATTGTTAAAGTTTGAAGGAGATTTGCTCAGTGCAGTAGCTGAGGATGGTCTATGGAGCAGAGAGGGAGAGGAAAATATCGGATTCGAAGGACTTACGTTAATGGCCAAGATATCCTTCGCTGGATCCGTTTCTCCTGCCATCGAACGTTGAAAATCGATCATTATACTGCTTCCACAAGACTTGCAGAATTTGCTTTATGGGTAACCCGGTCAGCGCATATTCGGAGGTCTCCTCCAAAATCCTCGGCAAAAGCAAGCAATCGAGTTTCGAGCGCCAATACGTACTGAGATTTGGTCTTGGTATTGAATTCATAGGAGCCAAGATTGTCGTAGCCTACTTGAGGTCAGCATGGGCCGAACATGTGCGTAGAGCTCGGTTTTCGTATCGGTGGCTGACTTTGTCCAATCAGTCTGCTTGCGCCGTGCTTTCAAATCTTGACCTTTTCAATATTGGAATGGACTCTCATCCCGCTCCTCCAAGAAGCTCCACGCCAAGAAGATCCACACTCGAAAAAATGCAGCTTTAAAGAGAGAAAAGCATAATTTTACCTTGGGTGAAAGTGACATCTCGTCTGCACGGGTACACAAGCAAGTACCCCGTATGCGTACAGATTGAGCATGTACATTTATTGACCGGATACTTTGGGAAGGGATATTTCAACGTGGCGTTGAACTTGACGGCTCCGCAATGGCATTGTGCTGCATGTGTTGTTCTATCTGCCTTGGAGGTCTCTTCTACGAAGGAGAGGATGGCGGGGTCGATGGGTCTGGGTCGCTTTACGATTGTCATGACTGCGGTGCTGGTTTGGAAGATAAAGAGTAGCAGGAAGGAAGAGGAGAATGAAGAAGACAATTAGAGGAGGAGCTTTAAGGGAGAAGAATGCTGACCCTACCGCTCACAAGCGCTGACAAATTAAACAATGGTGCTGCAGTGCAATACAGATCAGGTTTTGGGAAGGGAGGATGTACGGCATACTCAAGTCCTGTTTCACCGAGATCAGATGAAGGTTTCCCGAGGATTGTCACTGGCAATCACCGATATTATTCCTCGATTGGGAGAATTCATGGCAAGGAGATGTGGATATATAGGTGTGCAGGTGTGCAGGTGTGTGATTTGGGGTAATTATATGCAGTAAATAAAGGTCTAGATGAGGCCAACTTCTCAGATTTGTAATGAAGGGAAGGGGATGGGTTGGAGTCTCTGCAGGTTTCGTGGAGACTGAAGTTGGCCAATCAAAATGCTGGGCTCGGGATCATGAAAACCGCCCATACTAGTACTAGGATCAGAGGTACTAGTAACAACAAACTTCCATCTACCTTGGGGACCTTAGAAAGACCAAGGAAGACAAAGACCATGCCGATGAGTCAAGAGCAATTTCAGTCTCCTGGACTTCGTCGTGCTCCGCTATATATTCGTCTCGAGAGCTGGATACTATGGGTACTATACTGTTACTAGACTATATATAGTAAGGTATAGTACCTTTACCAATACCTATATACTAGTACACTGGGTGCGGAAAAGTACGGGAAGCCTCTCGCGACGACTTTTTCCGAAGATCTTACAACATAGCGCGAGGCTGTACTAGTACTTGTACCAGTACAAGTCAGCATTCCTACCAAGAATAAGTTGTATTGCCGCAAGCAGACGTGAGAGCTGACCCCCAACGTCGCCGAAGGATGCTTTTGCATCGAATCCCGTGGCTCCAAACTTTGTTTCCGTAAGGAAGACTTCGGGTGAATCCCGAGGAGATATTTCCACTTAAAATATGCGTGGGCACCTGCCATCTGCAAACGGATTATATACCTTACTTATTAGTAGTACTTAATTAGCTGGGTGTTAGCCTTGATTTAGCCTTGGCTGCCCCCCATTATAAGTGTCAATGTTTGTTGGCCACTGAGGCATTCAATTTTTTCTCGGTCCAAGACTCTATCTTCTCTTTCCTGTGGCAATCACTAACTATCCATTCTGCATAAAATTCTACCTTATCCTGACATGAGTGTAACAAGGGTAACACGACTAGCCCTCTCGAAACATACAGCAGGGCAGCTTTCAAGAGCCGTTGCGAGCTTCTCACAACTCCATGGAGCCTCAATACACAGTCCCGGTCTTCATCTGACCAGTCTACACATCCAATCCACCCAGTCTCGACGTCAATTCTCCTCAACAACACGGAGACCACTTCGAGATTACTTCCCGGAGCCCGAACATGACCATCAAATCTACAAGACAGATCCAGCATGGCCTCACCCTGAGTATGTTGTCCACTGTACCATGATACTTTGAAACGCAAGCTGATCAAGGTATAGTTATGCTGCCAAAGACCTAACAACCAACATTTACTTCGCGCACCGCAAACCCAAAGACTTCTCCGACCGCGTCGCCCTCTCGATGGTTCGCCTGCTTCGCTGGGGCACCGACCTCGCAACCGGGTACAAACACCACGTCTCCTCCCCAAAGAAAGTCGGCGACAGCAACGCCGTGACCGAAACCAAGCCCTACCAGATGAACGAGCGCAAATGGTTAATCCGTATGGTATTCCTCGAGTCCGTGGCCGGAGTCCCGGGGATGGTTGCCGGGATGCTCAGGCATTTACATAGTTTGCGGCGGATGAAGAGGGATAATGGGTGGATTGAGACATTGTTGGAGGAGGCGTATAATGAGCGGATGCATTTGCTTACGTTCCTGAAGATGGCGGAGCCGGGATGGTTTATGAAGCTTATGATTCTGGGTGCGCAGGGCGTATTCTTTAACAGCATGTTCATCTCCTACCTGATTTCACCACGAACATGCCATCGTTTCGTCGGGTATCTGGAGGAGGAAGCGGTGCTCACCTATACGCTCGCCATCCATGATATTGAAGCAGGCATGTTACCCAAGTGGTCGGATCCTAAATTCAAGGTCCCGAATTTGGCGGTTAATTATTGGAAGATGCCGGAGGGAAGCAGGACGATGAGGGATTTGCTGCTTTATATTAGGGCGGATGAGGCGAAGCATAGGGAGGTTAATCATACGTTGGGCAATCTGAAGCAGAATGAGGATCCGAATCCGTTTGTGAGTTCGTATAAGGATCCTAAGGTGCCGCATCCGGGGAAGGGGATTGAGCATATTAAGCCGACGGGGTGGGAGAGAGAAGAGGTTATTTGAGAAACTCATGTTTAAGAAATAACAGGGGCGACGAAAATGGAGCAAAGGAACTATTGGGGGACGGAGGAGTCCTCGAACTGCGTTGATGACGGTCAACGATTCACCACTCATTGAAACGACTTGCACAAATTTTAGTCACGAAAATAGCGTTCTGGTAGACAGATCTCCTTTCAGTACGATACCACAAAATCTGTATATAGGTATCGACAAGCGTACTAGATTCTCTCGGCGTTTCAAAATGTTAGATGCACAAGATCATTAAGAACATTCCATCAATCTCAGCCTCAAGAGTATTATGACATTTGGTCTGTTGGGACTATGCAACGCGAATCCATTATTTACCTATGCGCCTATACCACCAACCATGAACCTGTCAACGCCTAGGTAGAAATCCGCTCTGATCCCTTCCAATGCCATGCTAAAAAAGTATGTCGAAGTCCCATTGTACAATGTAAATTATGCATGTTGAAGTTTGTAATCTCAAATTATGTCTCCATCCAACATGATATATAAAAAGTTTGAAGTATCTATGCAAAAGTCAACTCGATTTCTTTTTCGCGCCCGAAATCCTCGTCGTCGTCTGCCCATGCGTTATGGTCTAAGTTGAGGGCCGGTAGGGAGGTTGGTAATGTATTGCTCGATTTCAATTCTGGTCGTTGGAGCGTAGCTGCTCGATCTATGGGATCTGCTTCTGGTGGCATTTGTGGTGACGGCCGGAAAGGGATAGGATTGAATGAGGTAGAGGCCGAATGAGGGGGTGAGTGATAGGATGTGTCGAAGGACATTTGAACTTCTTCTTCATAGTCATCGTATTGAGGACGGGTGTCTTCCTTGAACGTGGGAAAGTCGTTACTTGACTGTCGAGGTGATGAAAATGGGGAAGTCTTGGTGTCACTTGCTTTCAGTGTTGTGGCTGCATCGAAGCTCTTTGTTTCTCTTAAGGAAGACCTTGGGTTCAGGGTACTCGGAGACCCTAGGTCAAGTTTCATTGGAGGAAGAGTTGACCGTAACTCTCTTACTTCCATATGCTCGCTGGCCAATTCAGCACGGATGGCATCGACGTCGAATAGGACGCCGTCATTACTTGCATGTTCCTCTCTCTCTGCATTGGGATCTCCTTTGTATTCTTGGTACGTTTCCCATTCCTTCTTCTCCACGACGTTCTTTTTTTTTCGGCCGAAGAAGCCGAACTTTCCCTTCCCTTCTTTCTCTTTCTTTTCGAAGTCCTTTCGAGCTTCTTCTATTTCATTGATGAGTTCCCGCTGGCGTTGCTGGTGATTCTCTGGATCAGGATCTTCGATTTCTGTGAATTCATCACTCTCGACCATCCATCCAACTTCACGTAGTAGACGTGGCATCGCCGTTCGATATGCCATGTGACCCGGCACAAGTTCCGTAACTTCAACGTTTTCTATCCCTGATATTCCTTCCACAGGTGCAAGCCCAGCTATACGGCTGATTCCACCACTGGTCAGCCGGAAAAGATAGCCCAAGATCCAGTCGTTCCTTGCGTAGCCATTGACGAATCTTCCTGCTATGACGCCCCTGGCTTTCAGATATTCATCCTTTTTAACTACAATAGGCGAGCCAAACAAGTAAACGTTTTGTACGAGCCCATAAGCACCTTTTCTGGCAAGCTCGCGGAGACAGGAGAAGATGACCCTTGATCCAAGAGAATACCCTACAAACGTTATTGGACGAGTTCCAAGATTGCGGTCAATCAGCGAGTCTGCAAGAATGAGTCCTGCAGAATTTGCTCTGTCAAGTGAGACCGTCCATGGATTATCGATAAGGTATGCAAGCTTTGTCAGGACTACCGGTAGTTGCAGAGCCGCCATGAGACCTATCAAGATGGTACTTCCCAGAACTTGTTGTAATCCTTGAGTTAAAGCCTGGGCATCGTTAGCAAGGGTCAAAGAAATGACATATTGAAAACACTCACCTCGGTTGCTAAGATGTTGATGGTATCACCCATACTTTGGAGCATCTCGGGTTCCCAAAGCACAGAATAAATATCGCCCATGATAGGATCAACTGTACTGTATGGCAATCGGACATCATCCACTTTTCCCGTCATCCATCCCGAAACAGTAACAATCAAATTAACTCGTTTATTGTTATGGAGTGGACGGTATTCGAATGTCTTGACAGCACCTGTCCTTCGATTCGCTGCTCTGACAGCAATGACACCTCCAGAAGTAGCTGCAGCACTGGTAATGATAGCTGCACCTCCAGCACCAGCCAGGAAACCGCTAGTTCCTGCCACGCCGATTGTAGTAAAACCTGCTGCGAGACCTGCACCAATTACAGGCGCCAGCAAACCGGCAGAGAGACCAATCACTAAACCACCACCCACAGTAGCAAGACCCATCATCACATACCGTTTCTTGAGGGCCATTTTCCTTCGATTTTCTTTGTGCTCGTCTTCATTCCAGTTTTCCTTTTCTGCAGCTTGTTGCATTTCCAATGCGTCTGTTACTCGTTTCTCAAACCGACATATCTCAAGCCAAGATATTTGCATATTTTCTCCTACTTTCTCAAGCAAAACTCTCGAACGAGCATCGTAGACCGAGTCTGCGATGAGAGTCAAAAATAAATCACAGAGTACGGTCCATCGCAGGTCAATATCAAGGTTTTTAGTAGTCGGAAGTTGGGAAGGCATGCGGACTTGGGGAAGATCTTCCCCTTCATACTCCTGATATGGGGGAGGCATGGCTGCTGTTTCTTCATCATACGGTCGAGGCGTTGTTGGAGTTCGAGACGAAGATATAGAAGGCCTAGGGCTTCTATCCATGGAAGCGATTGAGCCTTGCCGTGGGGAAGACAGACTAGGGGTGGACGGTGGCTTCTCGGCCATCGGATTCTTCACTCGAGCATTTTGCATCAGAGTCGGTGTCAGATCTGACGGCATTACTCCATGATCAGCCAATTGTTCAATCATGATTTGCTCAGCAGTACTGATCTCCATATGAGCATAGATCCGGACCATCATCTTTTGGCTCCACATTTGCATTGCTTCCGCCGCCATCTGAACGTCTTTCTTACTGCCCTTTGTTTGTTCCATGGCCTCTGCATGCGCTAGCATCGACGAGAGAATAAGTCTTGTCATGCCGACATATGCTATCCTTTGGCCCTCAGTCAACAGGTCCTTCGTTGCTTGCATTTGAGAGAGAGCATCTCTTTGTTCTTCATCTTCCATTTCACCAGCGCCGGTGCCACCATTAATATCCTTGAACAGGTATTGAGTATTCTCGTCGAGACTAGTAGCAGATTGAGCATCCTCATCTAGTTGTACCCTTGTATAACCCTTTCCTGCCCCTCCTAGACCTGCATATACATCTGCCTCGTCACCAGAGTCTTGGGCCTCTCGGGCGATGAGCTTGTTATCATCGTCGTACATATCGTAGGGCGCAAAAGCTGGCATGGGCTGCCATTCATTCTCTTCAGCCTCCTCTACTTCAGCTTCCTTTGGCGCGAGTTGTTGATGTGACCATTCTGAAATGCCACCGCCCGTTGAACTTTGCCCTCGAGTATGTCCGTTTGAAGTTGCAGGTTTCGGTTGACTCTCCTCTGCATTCCTTGACCGCAATTTTTCCGATTCTGGATCCTTAGATCCTAGTCCTGCGGGATTCAGAGGCTCCTGTGGCTTTTCATCATTAGAAGTTTCGATCTCGTGCGATGGCTTGTGAATTGGTGAAACTTCTGATGGAAGTTCTCGATGTGAGACTTCGGGTGAGGCTAAGATGTGAGGAATCGATTCTGCATGCTGTTGAGGCTCTGGATTCGGCGTTGACTGCGCGTCCTTGAATTCTTCCTCACTATCCGATTCCCCGTTTGCAGCTGGGCTATGTAGTTTGGCAGAATCTTGTGGGATTTCGAGACCCTGTCCATTAATATGACCACCAGCCTCTTGTTCCTCATTATGTGGTTTTTCCTCCTTTTTTGGAACACCATGATCTGCCTCCGCCTTCGCCGGCTTTTGTTCAATACGCCTTTTGATAGGTAAGCCAAATTCGTCCATTTCCCATGTACCTGTCTCGCCCATTATCGGTGTGCCATTTGTATATGCCACATGACTGTCCGCATCAGTCTTTTCTGTTTTGGCAGCATCAGCACTCTGCGGCATATTGCTTGCCCACTGCTGCGCGTCAGAATCGCAGCAGATTCATTCAAAAAAGCGTGAGATAATCTTGCCTAGGACAAACGGAGATCCTTGATTTGTGAAATACCCGTCGTCTTTAGCAAAATCATTCTGAGGAACGAGATGTAGTCCGAGGTCGTGCTTTGATGCTCCAAGTCCGTCGTGGACCAGGGTCCCCACTAAAATTATCGGTTCGTGGCTTGCTAGAGAAAACGGCTTTTCTGCTGCAGCATCGCTACTACTACCTAGTATTAGACCTCAGCTGAAGGGCTGAGACCGATGAATCGCATAAGTTGACAAATACTAGCAAAAATTGGTTGAACAATTCAAATTCGCACATATAAATAACTTCATTGTTCCATGATTGTAGTACAAGAATCCTTCATCATTCACAGCTCTTTATTGGGTATCGATCATGACGCATTTGGGATACGAATGCAAGAGCTTCTTCACAACGTCTTTCTCATTCTCCTTGCCTTCTTGTGCGGTATCCCACCCTGCAACTCTTTTCGATGGCTTCTTCACAAAAGGGGGATTGGGATCCTTAAGACCTTTTCTCTTCTTTGAGTCCTTTGGCGTCCCACCTTGAGCGGGAGTCACGCCGTCTCCTTCGTCGTCGTCATTCTCTCTTTTTCTCTCCAGGCTCCTACTCCCTCTTTTCAGACCATCTCGAAATTTCCCTTTCTCTTTTCTCTTCCCGTTTGTCCACCGTAGCGTCAGCCATTGACTCCATGACCATTGACACTCCTATTAATATAAGTGGCGCACCCATGATACCCCTCATACCATGATAACCCCTTATATGCTTCCTGACATCTTGCTCTTGACTCGCACCCGCGTACCGGTGTTTGTTTGTCTTTTTCCCTGTAGGTCCACCACTGAAGCTGGGCGCTCCTTCGCGCTAAGCGGCTCCGGGTGATCCTCAGGTAAATGTACATTGGCGGCGTTCGTATGCTTGAGCTTTATTGATGAGGTAGGATACCCCAGGTTCTGAAGAGGAAGCGTAGAAATGTCACGTACAGCACTGAATTATCACTGTTCTGGTCGGTCGCTGCGCCGGATGAGAATGGGGAACTGGTACTGGGTTTGACTTGGCCATGAAGTGTTCGTTCTAAACCTGCAACAAGATCCATCTTGAGCGTATCCGTATCCGTATCCGTATGCTTGATGATCTCTCCATTGACTAAGAATTCAAAGATTAGAAACGCTTCCGGGTGAAAAGACGGTATTGAACTGCTCACTAAGGACTTGGTATGGTTCTCGGAACCCAAAACTCAGCCCACATTGCTGCATAAACCCCCCATACTGTTTTGACCGCTTGCCCCTCATTATGAATTGATGTTCTATGTGGAGACAGAATGTGAGGTCGAATCCAGCTGAGGTTGGACGTGCTCGAAATCTCTTGAAATCTTGCGCCCAATATTTTAGGCTTTCCATTATCGTTCTTATATGCTGTAATTTATTTTATATTGTGGTCTTTTATTATTTTCCAGGTTGATCTTTAACTATCCGTATCTCATTGCTTCACCTCCAACCCAGCAATCACCTTCTTGAATCGCCCTTCAACTTTCGCTGTTATCCAGCTCTGACCATCCCCACTTCCAGCAGTCCCTCTTGCAGGCGGCTCGGCTTTCTCTCAACTCCTCTGCCACGAATTCCTCCTTAAGATTCTTTGTCTCAGCTTATTTGGAATGTAATTCATCTTTTTGACGAATTTTATTTCACCCGTTCCTCTTCTTGCAAAGGGCGGCAACAACACTTATATCGTCAAGTTTACCTACGTTATCAGTCAAAATGACAATGTTTTTTCATTTCCATTAGTGTAGCTTACCTCCTTCCGTTGGCAATCCCTCCTCGACTGCCTTTTCCATAAATGGGCTCTCGGCGAATGGGTCGGTTGCAATCATCTTCGCTGCCTTCATTAACTCGTCTGCAACAAATTGCATGCCACCTCCTGCACCACCCTGTCGATCTCCAATACTTTTCCCCCCTTCGCCACTTTCCCACTTCCTTATACTTGTAATGACATTTTCGATGATTTCATGCTCCCAGAGATTATCGATAACGCCGTCTGACATAGCAAGGACAACATCGTTCTCTTGAATCTCGACCTTATCCATTACAGCGTTTTGTATTGGGGTATCTGGGCTGTTAGTGCCCAGCTGTCGCGGGCAATCGAACCAGTGCCATTGCTCCTTAGTCTTGTAGATGAGCTCAGACTGCTGCGGTCTCAATACCAGGACCTGCGAATCACCAAGGTTCGTAACATATAGTAAGGGAGTAGCGGGAGCATTCGGATCTAAGACTGCTTGTTGATAGTAAAGTTGCGCCCCAGCAGCTGTAGTAGTCCCCTGCCATTCATTCGGCTCCGAAGTTGCTTTTATGGTCTGCTCGTATGCTTTCTGCAGACACTCGACGGGATTCGGTTCGTATTTCTGGCCAGAGGATCGTATACGCTCTGCGTCTTGCTCTACAGCCAAGGCCCAGAAATGTAATATCAACCTTGACCAGAGACTAAAGCAATTAGCACGGAGATATTAAAGAACCGGCTAGAAACTCACCCTGCGTGTCCTCCTGGCCTCGTTGACCAAGCCCCAACGCCGTCATTCGCAACAATGAACGTATCACTGACATACACCGCATCGTCACCATTTGTATAACCCCGAATAAGCTCTCCGTTGACAAATGCGCTTCTATCGCGGCTCCTATGGTGAGTACTGAGCGGATCTGAAAAAGAACCAGAAGGAGGCGACAAGAACGGCGGTGGGAAAGGTCTCGGCGCTCTCTTTGCGAAGAGAGCAAGTCCTGTTTCAAACCGAAAGGGTGGAATTTCCTTCTGCAGGGGAAGATTATCAGCAGCAGCGGCTGATGTTGAGAAAGCTAATTCCAGGCGGCATCTTGGAGGGCTCTGAATAAGAGACCGACGAGACTGAACAATAATGGTTCGCGCGACTTTTGTTCGAAGGGCCGACCTCCTCATCCCAGCGTCGTATATTAGGATTTGAGATCAGAGGACTGCGTTGTGTAAGCAGAACATTTGAAGATGCTTTCCTGCCAACGATGATTTCTTCCGCAGATGCTGATAAGGTAAGATCGACGCCTATGCACAGCCGGTCAAGCTCAACATAAACTTCCTCTACAGGTCAACCTTACTTTATTGACTTCACAGCAGCTCAATTGTATAAAATGAAACTACAGAAGGAGAACAAATCAATTTGCTTTTTCGAATCCGAGGCATATCTGCCTCGCAGACACAGGCCAAATGCCCTTTGCCAAAGTACAGTACTAGTAGGTGTTCTTTTTCATGGGTTCTCGGTCTTTGCAGGCGAACCTCTTCCCCGAAGAGCATGCACGACAACAGTACATCCAACACTTTACCCGGTGATGATGATGTAAAGGGAGATTTATGTGGGAGTGAGAATTGCTATAGCATATGAACACGTAGATTTGTTACTGAATGGGGATATGTCGAGTTTGTCTGAGGATTGAGAGGATGAGGCTGAAGAAAGAGCAACATGGCTGAGTTCTGGAGGAACGGGGGGCTGTTGATATTCGAGGTTCCTTCGCACACAATGCTCTACGTGAAATTATTATACGACCATTTCTCATTGGGACATCTGCAGACGCTCTATTGATTATCTCGTATCGATTCCGGCCACTGATGCCAAGCTACGTCCCGTGGGTTTCTTCGTTTCTTCCGTATGAAACGCTCACGCTCTCGCTCGATGTAAGTTTGGTACAAGTACTAGTAGCTCTGATTTTAGTGAAGAAGTACGCGTCACAGCCAAGGGAAAAAAGAGCCACACAAGGATTGTAGCCGAATCGAGATATTTTCCTATACGAAGCACCCAGAAGAGAGAGCTTGTTGCATGGATTAAATGTGTGTGTGTGCGTGTGTGCGTGCGTGCGTGCGGTCTTGGGTAATGTATGGAAATTTACAAGCTCTACTGGCACCCAATTGATCGACTTCCCCAGAAGACATCTCCAACCAAAACAATCAGGATCGTACCTAGAAGACATAAAGGAAGCGCTGCACAACCTGCACAACCTCCCAAATCCCGCCGGATCGAAAAAGCCCCTCTAAAATTAGAGTTTTCCTCTCCTTCGGCGCCTCTCGCCTCTCTGCCTACCGTCGAAGCTTGGTGAAAAGTGACGTTGTACGACTCCGAAGGTGCTGACAACTAATTTCCATTCCAACGCCTCCATTTACATCGACCTGGACAACACGCCGCCGCTGCTCGACTCTCTTTACCCGCCCCCTATAGATTCATCATAGTAGTCACTGCACCCTGTAGGCGATTCAAAGCACAATACGCGAAGTGCTGTGTCATTCAATTGAGCCGTTCGATTTTCTTGGAGGACATATTTCCATATGTCTCGATTCTGAGAAACTTGGCTCGGATCTCGCGGATTCGCCTTAGAATTCATCAACAACAAACCCACACTCGTTTTTAAAAGAGCATTCAACCGGCAAGATGAGTAGTCGTCATCGAGGTGAGTTTCCCCGGAGATCTGAAAGTATCCAGAGTGTCCCAAGTGTCCCTGCTAACCCAGCATCCTGTAGTAACGTCTTTTATGTCAAATTTCACCAAGAATAGAGACTCTGGAAATAGCCCTATCACGCCCAATCCGATAAACACCACGCAGGAAACGGCCAGACGTGACGCACCCAGACAAGGTGTGGCGAGGACACCAATGACCCCCACCACTGCGTCGCCCCATCCATACAATCCGGATGGTAGCGAATCCTCACAGCCTCGAGTCCAGCGCGAACGTGCTCCATCAAGACCCATGTCCATGGTTCAGACATATCAACCTCCTCTGATGGATGTAGCTCAAGATACCCTACCAGAGCTTCAACCAATCTTCACATTTCTCAATAGTCATGGCAACAAGCTGTACCAGGAAGGGTACTTTCTAAAGCTAGATGACCAAGATACATGTACGTGCTGACAGTATTATGCATTTTACTTTGTTAACACAACGCAGATGGGAGGCCAAATGCGGACCGAACCTGGACCGAGTGTTTTGCGCAACTTGTTGGTACGGTTCTGTCATTATGGGATGCCGCAGAGTTAGATGCAGCTGGCCAGGACGGCGAAGTTCTTCCCAAGTTCATCAATCTGACAGATTCTTCTATCAAAATGGTAATACAATTCCGCGTGATCAGCCTTGCAGCGTTAACAAATGGCAGATTGAATCACTTCCGACTCGATCAGACAGCGAGCCACCATTACAAAATGTTCTCAGCATCTCCACTGCTGGGAAAAATCGCTACTTATTGCATTTCAACTCTCACCATTCCCTGATACAATGGACCGCCGGTATTCGACTGGCCATGTTCGAGCATGCTACATTGCAAGAGGCATACACTGGTGCTCTTATCGCGGGAAAGGGAAAGGCTCTGAACAACATTAATTTGATAATGGAGCGGACGAAGACGAGAACCGAAGATTGGGCGAGAGTTCGGTTTGGAGCTGGAACACCATGGAGACGCTGTTGGTGCGTCATCACTCCGCCCGACGAGAAGGAAGTACAAAAATTGGTGAAACAGGCGAACAAGAAGAAATCCGCCTACGATCGATCGCCAGCTCCTATTTTGAAAGGAGACATCAAATTTTACGACTCAAAGAAAACGAAGAAAGTGAACCCCATAGCTACGATCACGGACGCCTATTCCGCTTTTGCCATATACCCACAAGCGAAACCCCTGATCGATGCGTCAACCTTAGTGAAAGTAGAGGGTTCAATAACTATACACTCCAACCCCCCTTCAACCACAGAAGGTTTCGTCTTCGTAATGCCGGAGGTGCACCCAGCTGTTACTGGGTTCGAAATGATGCTTCGATGGCTATTTCCAACCTTCGATACTTTTGCTCTTTATGGACGACCCGGGCGCCTTATTGCGGATACGACAAACCCTCAGAGTTTGATGTTTGCCATGCCAAAACATCGACGCTACGGCTATCTAGAAATCTTGGACGTTTCAGGGCTCATTCTTGAGCAGGGAAGCTCAGGCTGGAGGGAATCGGAGTGGAGGCGAAGAATGAAAGATCTTACCAGCAAGCGTATGACTGCTATCGAAAGTGGGAGCCGAACGAATAGCAGATATAGTAGCAGAAGGAGTACGCGTAACAGCTTTGGGCCATCCCGAAGCCGAATACAGTTCGATGACGGGGCTTCAACCAGGTCATCGCCATCGATTGGATGGCAGCAGGGTCCGCCTGCTGATGTACCATTTGGTGGAATTCCACGAACAGACTCAGCACCCCCAGGAATGGATACGCCTAAGCATTCAGCCCCACATCAGCGATCAGTATCGGAAACCCACGGTCTTGATCGCTATGCAAGTGTGTCGTCTAATTATGATGGCGCCTATGAACAAGCGCCCACTCCACCTCCTCACAATATCGCAGTTATGCCAGGACGTGAGGGATCTGGTTTAAGATATATGAGCGACATGGGAGCTACTCCTGAGCGTATTAGCTCTGAAGAGGAGCAAGCTTCTGGAACCACACCAGTAAGGGAATTGCAGGATCTACGAGTAACTACCTCCCCTGAACCAGTTGCTCCACCACCCGCGTTCTCGCACACGCCTGGCTCGTTACCGACTAGTAAACCGTATCACTCACCCGATCTTCGCAAGGCAAACAGTAGAATGTCCAGCGCCACACTCTCTCAACTAGCAGGAGCTGGTGGTATCGCAGAAGCTGCATACCAAGCTACAGGAGACAGGTCTGGAACTAGCAAAGACCAAATGGGTCGATATTCGGAGGATAGGGGCCAGAGAGGGGTACTGTCAGACGCCAACAATTACGAGTATCCTGCTAATAGAGACGGTCTTAATGAAGGCTTGGTAACAGCTCCCAATAAACGATTTTCTTTTGAAGGGCCGCCTCCGTCACGCCCTTCAAATCTCGATACCCGAACGGATCTCTCACAGCCGCCACCTCAACTTTCATTCACATCTTCGACTCCCCAATCTGCCGCTGGCAGAGATAATACATCTTATTCTCGTACGTATGATCTACCACACGCATTTGCTTCTCCAGAAACGAACAGGGAAGTAGCCCGCGTGCAGGGTCATGCTTCTCAGCCATCCGTAGACTCAACACATAGTACAGCATCACAACCAAACCGAATTCAAACTAGTCCGAGTGTTATCAGAAAACCACTACCGCCACGCGGGCCGAGCATGCAAACTCCCACCTCTGCACAAACACCATCGAGTACTGACAGTCTAGAGCAGCATATCTTCGATGAAGCTGCGTTTGGTATGATTGGGAGCCCAGTAGACCGATCGAGACTTGTCCCTGTTTCAGAAAGCCATAGGACTAGAGCAGATAGTGCTGCGACCAGCGTATATGAGGACATTCAATATGATGATGATGAACCTGACTATGCGAGTACCAGTAGACCGTCGACTGATACTCGAAGATCTGTGGAGAGACCCAGAGCTGGAGTGAAGCGGACCGTAGGGAATTCAGAAGATGAGCGACCGGGTCAAGGAATCAACCCCAGAAACGAAATTCCCAACATAGACTTTGGCCCCACTATGAACCTTACCTCCGACCGAGCACCTCGACAGCGTAGCCCTGACCCTCAGATGTACAGCGCTGACCGTAAGCAACGACCTACGAGTCCAGGCCGTCCTTTAGGCTACGCTGCTGATCGCCCTCAAAGCTCTGGGCATTCGAAGTCACCGAGCCGCAACAAAACACCGGAAGCTGGGCATTATCGAAATGATTCCTCTGAAGCTAGAACAATGGCTTGGCAGCCGGGGATGAGTGCCATTGGCAACATGGGGCATGGAAGACAGCAAAGTATCACTCCTGAGCAATTTGTTCAACAGCGCGCTGCAGTTGCTACCCCGCTATATGCACATCAACGTCAGCCATCTGGAAACACACTTGGTAGGAATACGCCTACACCTCCACTCGTGCGGAACAAATCTAGCGACTTTTTGGTTCAGCAAGGACAAGGGCATTCTCGTCATAGCTCCGCCGATTTGTTGCAACGCCCCAATTCACGAGGTGCTTCATCAGCATTGGGCCCTTCTGGAAACGGTGACATTCCATCCAGCTTATCTGCTCGCGAACAGGAGCACATCGCCAGAGTGACCGGTCAGCCGCTCATAAACATGGCTCAGAATAACCGAAATTCTTCTTCCAGTGCCGGTCTTGTCGGCGCTATAGAAGCCCGGGAGAGGGAGAAGCAACAAATGAAACAAGGCATTAATAGCCAAGCAGTTCAACATGCAATCGCTCAACGGCATCAGCAAGCTGCGTATCAACAATATCCCGAGCAGAATCAGGACTATCGTACGCCTCAATCCCAATATGGGGCCACAGGACAGTATCCGCAAGCACAGTATCCTGGTCAACCAGACCAGCACTCCTGGGTCTCACCAGCAGCGAATGTCTATGCTCAAGGTGGTTTTCCATCCCCAACTTCTGTATATCCTGGATCCCCCGAACCTCAACAGTACACACCAGCGCCAATGCCGTACTCCGCACCACAGCAAAATTACACTCGTCCGCAACACCAAGGAGGTCAGGGTAGGGGGCAGGCAGGGCGTCAGTATTAGAATAACAGACTTGCATGAAGTGGCGTTTTTCGGTGGAAAGAATGTTGTTGCTTTTCAGCGATTCATTTCAGGAGCATTGTACCATGGGTTCCTTTTACCATTGCATGAAGAATTTTAGTGGACAAAGGCGTTGTAGCGATGCATTAGCATGGAATTCCATAAGACCAGGCTAGTAGAATGAAGGTATTAACGACTAACAAATACGCTCCTTGGCGCTTTGATAGAATGTTAGTGATTGAAAATATAAAATCATATCCTAAAATAGTGACAGAAAGGCACCACCGTCAACTAGAACTCGATTGCGATACCTTCGAGCTTTTCTAGGGTCGACAGATCAAAGTTTCAGCACAAAAGACCAGTCTCTTTAATATCTTCGTCATCTTGAACCACGGACCAAGGAGTCTGATATCCTCTTGAAACAACTCGGCTTAGGAGCTTAGACCCTCCAGAGCCTTTGGGATGCAGAGATCAAAGTGTCTTCAGAAGCTTCACACAATCACAAAGCGGGTGGGCAGATGAAATCCAATATGTCAGTGAAGGAAAAACGTCGCGTCGTTGTTTCACTGAAATATAAACAATGGAGACTTAATAAGTTTAGGTATCATTTGATATATATGTACGTGCCCAATGCCATGAACAACCCGCTAATAAAACAAAAATATACAATTCCTTTTAACGCCCCTTTAATGCTATCGGCGCCTCTCGGCTTCCGCAATGGCCGCATCGATTCTCCTCTCTTCCTCCTCTAGCCTAACCAACTCCTCATCCGTCATACCCGGCTCGCTCAAAAATGGAGCCTGCAATGTCCCCTGGTATACTTGCGGCGAGTGCCGCGTCTCCCCATATATTGGTACATCGGAATACGGTTCTGAAAATACTCCTCCTCTACTCGTCGCGTCGGAATACCCTCTTTCTCTTGTTCTATTTGTTGCATCTGAGAACCCTCGAGATATATTTGTATTTACAGTGGTTTGCGTAGCAACCGTTGGTGTCCGTTGGGGGATTGGATTGGTGCGTTGTATCGGGATTGGTGTTGGGGTGCTACGCGGGCTACTTCTGGCCACGCCTCCTGGGCCAGCCGGCCCATTGTAGGGCGCGGATGCGCTGAGATGGTCGTATGATTCGGGCCGAGTGCTGTCCCCCATCATCGATCCAAACATTCCTCCACTTGCTGCTGATGTCGAAAGTGTAGATAACTCCTTTTCAGCGATTATATCCCTGCTTCCGTGGTGACCGTGTCGAAGTAACACTTGCTCTGGCGAGTTGCGGACGCGACGCCTGCGACGTAGACAAAAGAATGCGAGACCTAATAAGACTAATAATACAGCGAGTCCTCCAACCGCGATTCCAACTATAGCACCGGTGGGAAGCCCTCCAGATTTTGTTGATTTTGTTGCAGAAAATTGGCCCTGAGATGTAGGCACTGATGATGGTGTGACCGTTATTGTACTTGAAGGAGTCCCGGACGCGGTCACGGTTGAGGCATATATAGTGGTGGCGGCTCCGGAGCCTCCGAGAACAATCCCGGAGCTCGTAGGTGATGCTGATGGTGCTGCTGTAGATGGTAGCGGATTCCCCGACGATGTGACCATCTGCGTCGTACTAGTCACCGCAAGAACACCAGAGGGAGCTGCTAAAGACGTAGTCGCGGCTACAGATTGACCATCCGGCGGGGCAACCTGGAAGAAGGGACTGAAAGATTCGCAATACTGTATCGTATCGTGTTCAGACACCGTAGTCGCGAAGCCTAGGAAGAAGTTCCCCTGATTCTGCGTCCATTCCCCCTGTTCTTGCGGATTCACTGATAGAGCGAATTTAGCGCTTCCTTCTGAGTTTCCCTCCCAATTGCAGGCATTGCCTAGACTGCTCGTGCAGGAATCTATTGAGAATTAGTCTAGAATCCAGGCGCATGCGCTGAAGCTTGACACTTACACTTCACATCAATGACCTCGAAGGTATCGTCTGGCGTGGGTGACGAGGAAGTGCTATTTGTCCACAGGAGAACCAAGAACAGCTTCTGCTGGTTTGCCTGGTTTTGGATGGTATTGTTATCGATATTTGACGCGACGGTGTAGGTAACGGAGAACGTCTGGTCCAATGCTACCGGCTTGCCTTGAAAGGCGTCCCCCGTCCATGTTGTACCAAAAAACTTGGGAACAATCGGATTGTTATCACTCTGTCTCCTGCTATGCGAAGCGTCGACCTGATCGCCCAACAGAGCGAATAATAATAGTATTAATTTTGCGGCAGCCCGAGGACCGCGATGCGATATAATCATCGTGAGACAAACATAAATAAATGAAATCTATATGACGGGCGGCACACGGAAAAAGCCAAGAAGCAGCATCAAGATCTCCTGTTCTGGATATGGGGAAGACAACAATAAAGTAAGAGGACGGCCACTTGCATCAGCGAATCTCACCACAGGGCTGCGCCTCACTTTCCGAACGATTTGCGGTTCTGCGCATCTGCGCATCCTTTTGTTTTGCTACGGAGCGAGGGCGTGGGCGTGGGTATCAGCAGCGATCCCTGCGAGCCTGATGTTTCTTAGAGGTCAGAAAGGGCTTTGAAGAGCTTAAAGGGCTTAGATAGCTGCGCGAAGGATTCGAGAGCAGCGCCGTTTTGGACGGGAAAGGCGAAAGATTTTGCAGTGCCCCCAATGCTAGGGCCTAATTTGTATGTAGTATGTATAGTATCTCCGTCCCCTGCTGGAGCACAGCGCTGTCGCTAGCCTGGCTGTTTGGTCGACCTGGTACTGGTCACAGCCTGGGTCCCCTGGAGGGGGGGGGGCTTCGGTTGATGATCTTGTGGCCTTTGGGTCGCTGCAGTGCCGCATTTGCGGCGAGTACTCGCTACAGGATTGGTCTCTGCGGAGCATCGACGAAAGAGACGAAAGGGAACTGCACCTATTAATAATTCTCAATGAGGCTGAAGCCCCCCCTCTTCGACGGTGGCTCTCCTTCTCATCTGCGGCACGGCCGTTGATCCTCCACGTGATTTGGTCAGCAGCGTGCGACAATGATGTTGATCTGACCGAACGAGATGTGGAGATTTCGTGGGTACAAACTACTACGTATTCATCACTACGCAGTGGTTGGGCAGCGGTGACGATCCCACCAACCGAAAGGGGATACTCGGCATCTTCAATGATTATCATCACCATCACCATCATCATCACTATTCCGCCTTGGTCGCAATGACGGCCGCAATGACGGCCGCAATGGACAATAATAGGAGGTATGACTTGTAATCCAGTGTTGGGTATGGTGGGCGGCGGGCAACCCTTGACACTTAGGTACTCAGATACCCAGATACCCAGATACCCATCCCTTTGTCAGCGCCACATACGATTCATACGGCGGACGCATCTACCCGGCAATTGACATCAACATCTTGAGCGCCTCAATTTTACCTAGGTATTTCTGCCGCAGCGTGCCTAAGGAGGCATTCCCCACCAACCTCTCTCCCTGCGAGACTTCGCACTCACTTCGCTGTCTCACGATGACGGAGGATCCTTCCCTCATTTAAGAATAAGATAGTGGCGCATGGCCGACGGATCGAATCAGCGATCCGTGGAACCTTCTAATATAACTTTCTAGAAGGAGTTGGCGCGGGTGTCAACGAAGGATTGCGAGCTAAATACTTTTGGGATGGGGCTTGGACATCTAAATAAATCCTTCAGAATCATGCCCACTTTAAAAGACGGCAGCGTTATGTGAAAAATTGCATAGCCATCGTCGAACACCATTCAGAGCTTGATTTTGGTTGGGCGCTACTCATCAAAGTCCTCCCGGGTCTCATTTCATTTCATCGTCGTGTTCGGGAAATTGGGTATCGTGAGATTTACGGTTAGTACCTCTATACTAATCACTTGGCGATTGGCGCTTTGTGAACGAGCAGTTGAGCGTTCGGCGCCGAGCAGTCAAGCACATATAAAGGGTCAAGCAAGGAGCAGAAATTTGCATGCTCTTCTATGGACTGTTGCACGCGAAGATCTGTTTCAAGAGTAATTAGGGGCAGGCGTTTACGAGCCATGCCCCTCCTGGCTAGGTAGTCCTATCCTGCCATCGCAGCCACCCTTCCTATGGCACACCGACTTCTTCTGCTGAATCTCCTTTGAAAGCAGAGTACGTCAAGTCATTCATGTTCCCAACGGTCTCTGCTATACTACCGTCCCGAACTCCACGAATCGTAATATCAGAAACAGGATATTTCTACAACCAACTATCCACCAACTGTTATCTCGGCGGTTGGGTCCTTCCTAATATCCAACTCCATGAGACCCTCTTGTTTTTCTATCACCAAGCCTTTCTCGTTTGCCAAATGCAACAAACAGATGAAACAATAACTAGTTGAGATATCGTTCATCGCTTGCTTGGGGTAGACAGCCTGCAAATTCTGCATGACTGAAGTGAATTTGAGAATGCCATCCTCTCCCTTTCTGGGTTCAGCTTGAGGTGTTGGTAATCGTCCAGGTGTTTGTGTAAGCTGCTGGAGAATTCAGTAAGTTGCTATACCAAGACCATGTGGTAAACTTACGGGATCGGGTCCATCAATGCCCATTCCTTTCCATAGTTCCTCCTTCAACCTTCTTACATCGACCTTTTTGGCGACACGAGCATATTGAACGTACTCTGGCCTGAGTCGACGACTTTGTGTCACAAGCTGAGTTCCAAATGCGCCTTCGCCATCGGTAGCTTGGCTCATACCACCGCTCAACATATTATTCATGCTCGTTATACCATTTTCACCCCTATCTTCGGCCCCAGGTGAAAAGTGCTCTCGAGCATCGGCGAACTCCATATCATCATCCTCATCGATACCTCCTAGCATAGCTAAGCCGTCATCTTGGAAGAAATTTGCATCATAATCGCCTTGCGGCGGAGTGTCCTCGTCACCCATCACGACTGGCTCTTCTTTACGAGCCCAAAATGCTTCGTCCATTTCGCCATCGGGAGCTTCATCATCTCTGTGTTGGACGAGATTGCTTGTCTTAGTTCCAAATCCAGATCTTCGACTACCCATACGCGCTTTAGGTTTCAAGAACAGCCGTAGCAGTTGCTTGGAATTGAAGTGCTTATCATCGGGAAGGAGGTTCCGTGTCTTTGATTTCCAATCTTTCTTAGGAAGTGAGATGACTGTGTTTGAAGAGGCTGGCGTGTAGATTGTCTCTGCGAGGCTGGCGCTCAAGGGTGATAAGAAGTCGATCTCGAAGGGTTCCTTCTCCTTCCGAGTCTTAGTCGCAGCAGTCGGTTTGTTGATGTCCTTGATCTTCCGGATCCGCCAATGTTCGGGTCCTGCCCAGTTCTTCTGCAATGCCTCATCGAAATAACTCAAAACATCATCGTGGCCACCTTGAATTTTCCCTCCATGATCCATTGAGACAACATATTCACCAGTCTCCGGGTCAAATGCTCCAATGCCCATGCCCTCTCCATCTTCGCCATCGACCCCTCCCATACCATCATTTTCGTAGCCAGCTTCGTGAACGCGCATTCGCGTATCAATCGCAGCATCGCGAGCCCAAGCTTCACCTCCCTCGCCGAATCCTGTGTCTGCGGGGAGGTCAAAGTTTCCAAGTAAACCATCATCATCGTCAAACCCTGCTGGATTATCATCATCAAGAAAGATACCTGACTGATCTCCGACAGCCTCCGAATCGGCAGGCTTGTCTTTTCCCTGTCGCCAATCCTCTGGGGCTTTCAAGAACGGAATATCCATAGAACCCGAGGGATCGCCCAAATCAAAGTTCTTCAGTGACGGGCAGATATCCTGCTCCTCAAGCCGATCAAGATTGGGAAAGAACTTCGCTCCAAGAGCCTCAACATCAATCTCAACATCTTCTTCGTCCTCTTCAGTCTCCTTCAATGTGGAATCCACCATAGAGTCTGGCTCTACTTCTTCCTCTTCTTGTATCATATCGTTCTTACGTCTGGTGGCCTGGCCCTCTCCAGATGCGTCGCCTGCATCGTCGCTACTGTCGAATACGATGCGGCCTTGGGAATCAATAGCTAGATGATTGAGTAACAACCCCTTTGCTCCCCCCTCATCGAAATCGGCGGATGCCTTTTTGAACAGTGGGTCAACGGAAAACTCCAATTCGAATTTCTTCAGTTGCAGAGAAGCGAATGAGGGCGCTAAGGTTGCTTCTGAAGAACGTTGAGTCTATGATTTGTGTAAGCTTGTGAGCAATAGATATTCCGTGATGTGATTTTGAAAGTCGTAATTGAAATTAGCGGAATGCCCCTATCAACAACTTCTCTGTACGTTCTTCTGCAGAGAATGAAAATGAGGCCAATCGAAGAACACTCGTTCCATGTTAATGGGTTGCTGTAAACTTACTTCTCCGTACATCAGGAGAGCTATCAATGAAAGATTCCGTCATACTGAAAGAAAGAGAACTCTTAAGATAATGAAATTAGAAAATTACTTACCCGCTTCTTTGGCTTCTTCCTCACAACTCCATCCTCATCTTCTACTTCCTCCTCCTCGCTGTCTTCACCCTCTTCACCTTCACCTCGCTTTTTCTTGCTGTTCCCACTGTCTGCGAGACCACTCAAGAGCTTGCCAGTTTCCGTTGCGACACTGTCAACTCGACTGGTATAAATTTTGACACATCCATCGAGAGTACAACTCGCCTTCTGGAAGTTGACTCCATCGCCCTCCTTCAGCAGTGACATGTCGTGGAAATAGTCGATCAGGGCAAAGTTCCAAGAATTGGCTGCGTTGATCTTATTATCTGTAGCCATCTTCATCCATTCTTCAAAATTTGCCAGTATGGGTACGCGTTTCATTGGCGTGACTGCGGTCCCGCCGACCATCATCACGCCTCCTTCGAGATCATTCTCCTCACCAACGGCCCGTCGAGGAGTTTTTGTGTTTGAGGATGGCGAAGAACTTCCCGCTCGCTCAAAGTTCGTGAGTTTCCGCATTGGAGAGGCTGCCGCTTTGATAGAGTTCATGTGCAGCTCATGTAATGCTTGTCTAGATTGAAGTCTTTTCGCCTTCTCCTGCGCATCATCGTTGAGGGGGATTCTGCTCACTATTAGCAATTGAATTGGGGAAGGCGATCTATGCCGCGCACTTCACTGGCGATTTGAAAGGCGACGCAGCCATGGATCCAGATGCCACCCGGCCATTAGTAGCCCGTGGGGGCTGCGCAACTCGAGGCATCGTGAATGTGCAGAATAAGGAAAAACGGAAGGGAAATTTAGGTATCGTGGGTCGCAAGATGTCTCGAGATCCGGATCAAACGCGATGAAGTAAACAAACACCTCTGCGGGCGTTGCTGGAAGAATCAGCCGAAGGTTGATTGGCTCAATGTGCTGGCCTGGCTGGAACATCAAAATTCAAGATGCGATATTTCAATCTCGTCGACGACTGGTTGTTAGATACTGCTCTCGGAGCCATTTATTTATTCATATAATTATTTCTTGCACGCTTTGATATAATTCTGTATTATCCCATCTAATTTTACCGCTTTTTGTGCTATTTAAGTACTGCTTGTTATTTCGCAAGTCAAATACCGTAATACCCTCGGAAGAGGGGAAGTCCTGCAACTTAGGTTTTGTAAGGAGCTTCGTCATTCCAGTTGAAAATGCTTGGCTGCCACCTCCCATCCTTCCGACCTGCCAAGTCTTGACCTCCAACGCTTCTTCGATTGTAAGATGCAGGTCATTCATGGGAATCTCCCTCATACAAACTGCTCACCTTGAGAGGCCATTTCCATTGCCGACCAGGACCATGCACGATGCACGAAGCATTAGAAGAATGCGCCAAATATCCCCCCAATCCACGTTATCCCGCAGCAAAAGCAGGCAACAATATAGAAGCTTTCGCTCTTTCTACATAACCATACTCATCATATCTGCTTTTGCGGTCATCAGCTTGTTTGCAGACCAGATTGGGAGGCACCATCATGGACTACGATACGGAGCTGCGCAGCGGAGGGCATTGGAGCAGTTAGACATCACGCGACTCGTGAAGAGGGATGCAGAGGTATGCAAATCGGCCCATGGCCATCTGCGATAGCATGAGATTGTTTCCCTAGAGTTATGCTGACCAAAATTGTTGCTTCAAGTGCCGTCTCGTTCACCAAGCAAAAGATAAATGCGCCTTCATTCGAGCAAACTGCCCGGACGAAGAAGCGGGCCTGTTCTCCTACCTTTCCCTATATTATTGCAGTTTGAACAAGGCACAACCGGTGGCATTTGTAATACTATCAACATGGCTTGCTCTTCTTTTCACAACCATCGGTATCGCAGCGAGCGACTTCTTTTGCATCAACCTCTCCACCATTGCATCAATATTGGGTATGAGTGAAAGCATGGCAGGCGTGACCTTTCTAGCATTTGGTAATGGCAGTCCCGACGTTTTCTCAACCTTTGCGGCCATGAGTTCCCATAGCGGAAGCTTAGCGGTGGGAGAATTGATTGGAGCGGCCGGGTTCATAACTGCTGTCGTTGCGGGATCAATGGCATTGGTACGTGAATTCAAGGTTGGAAAGAAAACTTTTGTCCGAGACGTTGGATTTTTCATTATTGCAGCAAGTTTCAGCATGGTTTTTCTGGCTGATGGGCATTTACACCTCTGGGAATGCTGCGTAATGATCGGCTTCTACCTCTTCTACGTAGTAATAGTAGTCGTGTGGCATTGGTATCTCGGTCGACGGCGGAAGCGTCGAGAAAGGGAGGCTGCTGCTCGAGGCCACTATTTGGCTATGGCAAACGAAGAATTAGAAGTAGCGGAAGAGGATGATGACGATGAAGATGCGCCTGCAGGAGAAAGACGGTACAGAGACTCGGAAGACTTTGAAGCATTGGAACATGGCTCGAGTCCCGCTATCATCTTTTCCAACGAAGATGAAAGCGATGAAGACGGAGATGAGGGAATGCACCTCGCAGCAGAAATGGCCAGTAGCATGCGTGTTATAAGGCCAAGCGGAAGTCGGAGAAATACAATCACGCCCATACGCCCGAGTCTCGTGGGCGCTCTGGAATTCAGATCTGTTCTATCGTCCCTACAAAAGTCCAGAGGGTCTCACGCAAGGCCGATACGTCTCCGTCGCTACTCTGACGACCCTAACAATGCTGACCAGCTTGATGGGCCCTCCGATACAGCGCCATATTCCGATAACACTTCCAGCATCATTATCAATCAACCTGAGGGGCCATCCAATAGTCCTACCAGAACAGATACGCCTTCCAGATTGAGAGCAGTATCAATGAATGATGCCACTGGTGCTCGAGCCATAGATCCAGCAGCCTTTACTGTAGCCAACGTACCAGACATAGGCATTGTTGCAGCGACGCCAACATTTCCTCGTTATCTTCAAGTTCCCGGTGACGGTTCTACAAATCCGGTCTCAAGTCCTGCACCACCATCACCAACCTTCTCTGTCACACCTCCTGCTTCGACCAACGGCGCATCAAGAGATGCCAGTCCTATGCCCTCAAATGAGAGGCGAAGCTTTGACGGCAGACCCGGGCTCCCAGAAGAAGGAATTCCTGGCGCACGACATCTGAGAATAGATTATTTCAAAGATGATGAGCAAACAGTAGATCCTTCACAAGAACCTCCTCGAATGAGAATACGTACCCCGCAACGACCTCGTTTGCACATACCAGATTCTTCATCACGAGATAGCTCTCGCTCACGTACGAAGTCCCCAGTCGTGCAATTTCCTCCCTATACTGACTCCCAAGGGCCGATGTCTCCTCAAAGCTCGAAACCACCAAGTCTCATATTGCCTGATGCTGTACTTACTCCTGAGTCAATTGATACCGATCATTCTGAAGAGTTCCAACAAAGACCAATAAAATGGTGGCCCTACCGATTTTTACCCAGCCCCCATGTCCTATCCTCCACGCTATTCCCCACTCTTTGTACATGGCAGGACAAAAGCATCTGGGATAAGTTTGTTAGTGTGGTTTCGGCCCCCACTATCTTTTTATTGGCGGTTACCCTGCCAGTGGTAGAGCCTGAATCTCAAGATGATGCAGAAGAGGAGAGACCAATCGACGACAGGCGGAAGTCCATAACCAGGACTAGGAGTAGCACGGTCCCGATGTTGACGCCAGATAGTCCATCACTGGAGCAAGAACCCGAATGGATTCGATACAGGCGGGCTACAGAGTCTCGCGACCCTGCTCGTTCACCTCAGATAAGAGGGTTCAGGGGGCATAGCACCGCTGCAGTGGCAGTATCGACCGAGAATCTTCACGGTAACCCGCATTCAATTCCTATACCTTCAACACAAAACTCTATAGATCACATAGAGAATGGGCCAGTAACAAGTAATGCAAAAGATTGGAATCGCTGGCTCGTTGCGGTCCAAATATTTACTGCGCCATTGTTTGTCATCATGATTGCCTGGGCTAATATGGAAGAGGATTTACGCTTTCTTGTCAAATTAGTCCTTTACTCCCTCCTCGGCTCCGTGGTCACCTTCGGCATTTTAGTCCTCACTACCACACCCAAAAAGCCACCGAAATACCGCTTCCTTTTCTGCTTCGTGGGCTTTGTCGTATCTATCGCCTGGATATCGACCATTGCGAACGAAGTCGTCGGTGTCCTCAAAGCCTTCGGCGTTATCCTAGGAATTTCAGATGCGATTCTCGGTCTCACTATCTTCGCTGTTGGAAACTCCCTTGGTGATCTTGTGGCCGACATAACCGTCGCTCGCTTAGGCTACCCAGTCATGGCACTCTCAGCATGCTTTGGCGGTCCCATGCTCAACATCTTGCTCGGTATTGGCATTAGCGGTTTATACATGACGATCAAGGAAGCGGATAGCAAGCATGCGAAACATCCTGGAAAGAAGTTAAAATATAAACCTTACCAAATCGAGGTCAGCGGGACTTTGATGGTAAGCGGTATCACGCTACTAGTGACCCTGGTTGGTCTCTTAATAGCTGTACCTATGAACAAATGGGTGATGAGTCGAAAGATCGGCTGGGGGCTGATTATTCTGTGGACGATCAGTACCATAGTAAATCTTGGCGTGGAAATAGGAGGTGTATGGGATACCGCTTCAGTATAATATATACTTTTTTCTATTGCGAGAAACCGATGTATAATACCCGGAGGAAACATGACGAGAGAAATCTAGAATGATTTAAGGCATGGTTTACACTGTATACATACCTATTACATGTTTATAGAATTGATAAAAGGATATCATACATTGATCATCGATGAGACCGAATTTTTGCCAGACTAAAAGGGTATCATTCTGATCAACGGCTGTGCAACTATCGTACACAGAAATGGTATCTTATCATCCTCCACCTGAATCGCTCTTTTTCTTCGTGCCTGCACGCATATTTACAATATCCTCGAATCCTTCGGACTTTTGTTTCTGGCATCTTCAAATTTTCGCAAATCAAAACCTATCGCTAAAACCCATCGAAGCTCATATCACACAATACGCTTGCCTGTAACATAATATGGGCTGAAGAAGTGAAATGTTGAAAGAATGGTATAATCCGACAAACACCGCCTTTAATGTAAAAACACCAAATCACAATTCGAGTAAACTCGTGCAGACAAATTAAGCCCTGTTTTTCCGTATAGCGGAATATTATATAGGGAACGAATGTTGTTTTATTCCTTAACGCCAAGGTTTTTTTTCATTTCCCTTACTGTCTGTGCTTGTCTGGCTGGTGCCCCTTCGCATTGCGCTTGCCGCACCAGCTACAGCTTGTGGACTTTCTCTCCCAGTCACAGCAGAATCTTGTCTTCCTCTGGGTTGGGGGAGCAAGCTAGTGCGTCTGTTACTAGCCATCGAGCTCGCCGGACGCGAAGGTTTGGACGCTGGGCTGCTGAGTGATGTTGGATCGCTCGAATTTGGTTGCAAGGAAGTCCGACGATTTGCAGAGAGAGCAGACATAGAAGATTGTGTGCTGAGATGGCGTGGTCGTACAAGAGGTGATGATTGAGCAAGAGCTTTCTGTGAATAAGGTCCGGGGCTGGCAATGCGGTTTCGAAAGGCAAGGCGCGAGTTTGAGGTTCGGGATGGCGTGTTTTCTGGGACAGGAGAAGATGTATTGTCACGGCTCAAAGGAGATCTCAAAGGTATTTTGGACTCTGAAGCACTTGACCGTTCTGAGCGTGTATGAGATGGAGTAGTTTTGGCATGAGGGCTTGGGGTTGTAAGGCTAAGCGGCTTGAAATTGTGGCCGAGTACTATATCCTTAGTATTGACACTAGAATTCCATCTCGGCCGACCATCTGATGTTGTTGATAGAGACGGGCGCGGTAGACGATTTCCAGTTGGTGTCGCAGAACTCTGCCTTAAAGTGGGTGGTGGAGATGCTCCGTAGGTTGATAATCGGGATACCAGCCCATTCCGAGGGAGCTGACTTGAACCTACAGGTGCACTAGCATTCCTACTCCGCCCCGGTTGGGGTAAATGGCTCTTGCTGCCAGATCGGACCTTCCCATTTTGAGCAGGGGTAGACGGGTCGAGCTCTCTGCTTATGCCAGTCATGACTACTGAGGATGCCGGAGAGCTTCCTGGCGTATCATTAATGCTTCCAATCGTCGATCGATCGTTCGAAACCATGCTCGAGATAGAGTCTCTGAGCTGCTGGTTCCTCTTATCGGCTTGCAGCTCCTCGAGGCTTATATCCAGCTCGTTCATCTGCTCCTTCAAGGTTTCCCATTTACGTTGCATGTCCGAGTGCAATCGCAAAATCTCGCCATTCACGGTCAGTCGATCTTTAACGCCCTTCTCAATGATAGACAAGACTCGTTCAATGGCAGGCCCATAATGCATCTTTTTTGCCTCGTAACTTTCTATTTTCTTGCCCATAGTAGCGGGGTTATTGAGATGAACTCCGTTGTCAACTGCCTCCTTGAGCTTGGTAAGACTACGTTCCACCGACTCGTACATCTTTTGTGCTTGGCGTCCGGCACCTCTGAATACCAAAACCCAGCGGTCTTCTCCGAGTTCCCTCCGCAAAGACTCGGCATCCTTCTCGAGTGCCTTCCAGCTTGTCTCAAGCCCCTCACGTCTCGTCTCAAGTTCTTCACAAGCTGTTGGGAAAATGTCCTTAGCTCTGTAATGAAAAGTTGATAGTCTCATAGGAAGGAAGTCCAAGGACGCTCTCAGCGGCTGCATTCTTGCAAACAGGGCCAAGAGGCTCGAGTCGTCGTGTGCCATCATTGAGGTTTGCGGCGAATTGGGACTGAGGGGGAAAGAAGCGGCCACACTGAAACGACTGTTTGCGTGTGCTCTGGTTTTTGCTGGAGGTGTCTCTTCCACAATCGTCTCCAGCTCGTTGATATCAACTCCATCTCTACCAGCTTCTGCCATTAAGGACTTGTGCCTTTTTTCCTCCATCTCGAAGACTAGTCGAGCCAGGACGTCCATTTCGTTCCCTATATCTCCCAGTACCGTATTCCATAACTCCTCCCATTCCATAGCGATCTCCACAGAGTTTTTAACCCCCTTCAATGTCCTCCGGATCTTCTCCCATTCAGAAAGAATGGTCTCCACTTGTAAGACAACCTTTTTGAGTTCGTCGGAGGGAACTGTTGAAATATCTGGCCGACTTTGCAGTGATTCGATGGCAGAAACGTAGACATTTATCAACTCTTCAAATCTTGTAATTGCATGGTCCACTTCCTCCAGACCTTCTCTGCCACCAGCCGCTGCCCACTCCACATCGTCTTCGCCATCTAGGCCAGAGATGACTTCAGATGCTTTTGAAATCCAACTCCGAATCTGCTCCGCAGCTCCCATCAAAGCCTTTGAGGCAGCTTTCGATGTCGGTATAGCAGAGACCTTCGTTGAGAGTGACTCGGCATCAGGTAGTTGTAAAGAGGTCAATTGTGCTAGTTGGTTTGCGAATGATACTCGGGACAAGGTGTAGATGGATCCGGTCCTCTGAAGGCCAAATGGATTGAAGTAGGAGGAGAAATCACCGGCAGAATCTCCAGGGGTAGCGCTGCCTGGAGGGGTGTCTTTTGCTATAGGAGAAGGCGGTGATTCGGATTCGTCTGGAGGAATGTAACGCTCAATGTGTGCTTGTTTCGTATCCGACATTGCCTTTGTCCCGTTTCCATTTGTGTGGTCTGGTAATCTATATTTCTGCGAGTCGATCTCTACCTGCTCAGTCATGGTTGTTTGTGAACTAGCCACCGACATTGGGCGACGTGTTCCGCCCTCAATAATCCGTGAGTCGTCAGCGGTATGATCATAGGAGCCCCCACTCCAAGCCCGATCTCGTCGTTGAGCGGTGGAAGAATTTGCGGAATTTGCTCGTGAAATTTGGTGGTTGATATCAAGCTGTCGAATCTGAGACTCAGGTATGCGGCCTACTCGCTCGCTGGATGGTGAGGGACTTGTCGACTTCGTCGTCTCTTTTCCAAAGCCCAGTGCCTTGAAACGAGCAGCTAAACCGGGAGACGGTTTTCGCTGTCGAGGTTTGCGCTCTTCTTGATCTGGGGGTGAAGAACTAAGCTCGTCGGCTGCAGGCTGCAGGAGACGACGGGACCGCGCTTTTGCTGTTGAGTCGGATCGCGAAAGGACATCACGCACGGTTCCAACTGTCATTGGATTAGATCAATTAATAACCGTTTGCTTCGTACGGGGTCTGGTTGATCATTGAAGATTTGCGCGACGCAATACAGCGACGGTAGAAGTCTCACTCAGCAAGATTATGATATAATGGCAAAGCGCCTTCCCTGGGCTCTACCGGGTTTTGGTGTCTGGGCTGGCAATTAGAGCGAGGGGTGATGGTTTTGGAGACGAAATTAACACACACGTCTCGGGGGGATGCGGGCGCGCGCAGCAGCACGCTACCAAAGGAATTTGAGAGAGAGAAAGATATACTAGGTAGTAAGTGGCTGGCTGGGTAGAGGCTATCTATGTCCTTAAGGCTGATTGCACTAAGCTGGCCTTGAAGATGACAGTTGGATGTTGGGCGAAGGACAGCAGAGCTATAGTTAAGAGTTTCATACTACCTACTACCTAGGTAGCATGTGCGGCTCTAAGATCTATAAGATCCAAGCTTTGGGTGTTCGAATTGACCAGGCACCTCCAGGTATAGTCTCATACATCGCATGAATAGAGACAGAGACAGAGAGGATCATGGAATCGCAAAGGTACCTATACAAGAACTATATAAAATCACGTGTAATAGTGAATTCATTCGCGGGCCAGCTCCCGTGGTGTCGTGGACGGGACGCGTACAAGTACAAGTACAAGTACAACTACAACTACAACTACAACTACATGAGAAGGCTCTAAACGGAAGACGAGTGGTTACAATATGGCAGATACAACAATGAAAACGTTGTCTTTACAAAGGGCAGACGGCTTCGCTCACGGGCGGAGCGAGAGGGATGGGACAAGCTGCATCCAGTACCCTGTTGAGGCTGAAGCAGATCTTATTTTAATATCTCAGGGTGTATGTTCATCGTTGATGACGGCTGGAGGAGCAGGTGAAGGGGGTGGTTCTCTTGAAAAAGAGCACTTCAAAGACCCAAGAGGGCGTCTTAGATTGTCTTTAGAAGCTACCCTCGTGAATAGTCACTTATACATTGAAGCAAACTGCCTCTCCAGCTGGAGAGGTGATACAAAGTCCCAAGTAATATTGCCTTCTAGTTTTCTCCTGACAATCCCCTTGATGCATGTAATTACCACCGAATATTGAGGCTAATTTGGATCCCGCTACCTTAGTTCTTCAGGTCCTTTCCTCAAGTTCTAGATATTCCCTCAGTGACACGTGATGCGTGGGCTTTTTAGGGAAGACAATGACCAAGGAGAATTGGAGGGAAGTGTGCCATCCATCCATTGCAATCCGCCGCGAGATAGTTGAATCAGTGTTGGTGGACACCATGGAATTTGCTCCCTATTGTTGATTCAAGAAGATCTCGCGAATCGCCTTTTTAGTTGCTAGGCCAGAGGAAATTAAAGACGAGAGACCATACCTATGGAATGGATCGCTCTCAGCTTCTTTCTTCGAACATAAACATCTTTCAGTTCAAACTTCAATGAGGACCTCTTTACTCGGACATTACTCAGACAACTAAGCTCTTGTTTTATTCACAGCATCCGAGCGTTCTGGAAGCTTTCTTCCACGCTCGGCCGTTTGATTCACCCCTCCACTCAATCTGCCGCGAGTTTCAAAACCCCCTGGAACAGCTCTCTGCTTGATCAATCCTCAACATTCTAGGGATCCATCTTTCCACATCAACTGTGTCCTTTGCGAAGCACACAAAGTAATTGGAACCTGCTGCGGATGATCCTTCGACGCTTCCCCGAATTGGCACCTTGCACTGCCGGGAAAGAAATACAAGCCACCGCAGCATCGGAAGAAAGCATAACCTTTTAGAAACGCAACAGTATTTCCAGACAATGGCGACCACACAAGAACTTCGACAGCAGCCGTCCTTTCGTCGAGAATCACCCTCGCCCTCTACCTCTCCCACGCCAGCTATAGGAGCATGTCCAGAGCTGTCTCGATGCGTTTCGACCGCGTCTAACACGTCTGCCTTTTCAGGTGGGTCCAGCACAATGGGACGAGAATCTTTGGGAAGTTCGGTGGGCAGCTCTGTTTCTCGATCATCATCTGCAAGTTACACTACACGGCAATCAATTGGGGGTCTTGAAAAGCCAAAGCGACGAGGCTATGTACGACCTCAAGGAACGAACTTTGCGGCCTCAGCACAGTCAAGAGAGAGCGTTCTAAGTCTCGGGAGCATTGCACATTTACAATATTACTTCGCCCGCACCGGTCTGCTAGATGGCAAAGGAGGAAGATTGGCAAAGAAGAAGGACAACCGAGGGACACTGGATTTATCAGTATTGGACACCTCATTCCTTACACCTAAGCTAGCAAATTCAGATGTTGACTCATCATACGCATCCATGGGCAGTAGTCCAGAATTGCTTGCTCAGGGACACGGTGGAATCATGGTCGAAAGTCCCATACATGAAGGGACTGACTACTCAAGCGGCGAAGACGATCCGCACATGCTCCCCCCAACCGTTAGTACCTACAACTATCGCGAAAAGCCTATTCCAAACCCACCGACTCTCGAGGAACTCAAGGAAGAATTGCAAAAAGCTCTTGGGGAGGCGACCAAAGTCCTCGAAGAGGCTAAACACAACAGAGTATCCCCTCCGGCTTCTCCTTCGCGAATCCAACTCGGCGACATTGAACCTATAAGCCCAGCTTCTTCGGAAAATAGTCAGGGATGGTACGAGCTACAAGGAATGCATATTCTTGACATTATGACATTAGCCATTAGGGCCGCCAAAATGTATTATACAGCTCATGACCAACCCGCTCGTCTATCCGCTATCAAGTCAGAGCGCAAAATACGAGCTGAACTACTATCTGTCATGGAAGTTCTGAAACGAATGGCTACTAGGAATTTTTCTTCCGGTATGCGGACCGAGGAGCGAGAAACCATGGAGAATTGGGTGATTGGTGTATATGAGATGCTGAAGCAAGAGGAAGCTATGGAGGATGCTGAGAGGAACCAAAGGGCTAGCTGGATCTGGCTTGACGATTCTTGGCAAGGAAGTGAAGTGGAGAGGGAGTACGCGTTCATGAAGTCTATGGATCCGGACGCAGACACACTACCAGAATATAAGCCTTTAGGGGATGAAGACATTCCTACCGAATTCTTGAAGGACCTGAAAACCGGGATGCGGCTAGTTAAGTTGCATAACGCGGTAGTAAGAAAGAGCAAACGTTCGTTCGGTGCCATTGATAAATGGCATTGTGAGTTTTCAAAACCTTATCGCTGCGCAGAAAATCTGCGGTATTGGATCAAGGCTGCAGAGTTGAGATGGGAGCTGATTCTGAAGGTTGACGTTATGGGTGTTGTCAGCGGGACGAATAGGACCGCCTGGAAAGGCTTTGAAGAGGCAATTTGGAAGTGGTGTGCAAGAGTCCGAGAGGAGATCACAGCCGAAATGAAAGTGTGATGCAGGTTTAATGACGCTTTTCGCAAAAGCTTACGAGGTAAATGTTTATTTTGAGGTGTACATAGCTGGGGGCGTCCTTTTACATTGTTTGATACCCAGTCACGAATGTCAATAAGTATTTTTGTCCCCATCAATTTTTCTTCCGTGATTGAAAGCTAAGCTAAGTAGGCCATCGCCGTAGATGACCATTCTCCAAATATAGGTGAGGTATCGTCATTGCGTCGGGCGTTTTTGAACTTTCAAAGGGGCATTGAACGAGCACCCCCAACTGTGGTTCACTATAATAAGGTAACGAACATAACGTCACTTGAAGGCATCCCCGCCTACGAGGCCAAATCCTCAAGGAATATCTGTCTGCAAGATTCCAATACGCTGATTGTGTGTCCCAGCTTCAGAGATGCTCTTCTTTACAACACTGTAATACCATAATAACATGACCCGTCTTCATACATCGCCAAATGTCAATGAAACGCGGTATTCAGAGCGAATATTTCCTTGCAAAATAACAGAAACCCCATACCAGGCTTCATCGTACTATTGAACAAGGTGCTCCAATCTGTCCGCCTCTCCCAAACGAGTACCTCAAATTATTTGACACAATTCAGAATGGCAACCCCATCACGACGCCTTCAATCGCTACAAACACCTCTCGATGCTTCCACAGCAGCACAAACTCATCCTCGCAGCTCTCGAATGTACGGCCGAGCCTTAGACAATCGAGATCTTGAAATAAAAGTCTGGTTGTCTGAAATGCAAGAGTACATTGCTATCACAATCGCTGCAATATCGTTCCTCATGGTGCTATGTAGCATCTGCTGGGCATTCAAGATTGCAAGGGTGAGATGGAGAATGAGGAGAGAGCAACCGGCGTGGATAGAACGGGAAAGAGCGCGGGGAGAAGGGCAGATAGTTGGCATACTGAGAGTCGGAAGAATAAAACCTGGTCCAAGTGTGCATATAAAGAAAGTGAGATTTGTGGAACATTCGGATATCGAAGGAGAGCAGATTCCAGAACAGAAAAGGGGGACAATAGATCTGGGAGAAGACAGAAGATTGTTAGAGGAAATTATGGGAGGAGAGATTTTTTAAGAACTTTGGAGTCGAATACATTACCTTGGCTTTTTAGCTTTCATATTGGATGGAGAGCATCTCGAATCCTGTGTATGAATGGGTGTTTGAATTCTGAACAATGGAACGTCATCTATGGGAGATATAGATGGTAGCATCTGATCTGTGAGCCTCATGAGCCTTCCAGGTCTTGGGGACTCATTTTCTCTTATATTGAACCTCTCGGCTAATTTTAACGTGGTTCTATTGACAGATATTGAAAGTCAGTTTTAAATATTGGTGCTTGTCACTTCTCTAAATGCCTTATGCTTCTTGCACCTTCCTAATACCAAACTGTAAAGCTTCCTTCCCATCAAAACATTACAATATTGCTAATTATCATCTTCTAGATTGATCAATTATCTCCTCGATCAACCCAGATCAGCTAGCTACCTTAGAGAAAGATACCTTACAATGGATCAACCACGTGAGGCGGGACCAGCCAAAGGCAACTTGAACGAGCCACAGAGAGAGCAGTCTACAACAGACAAACCCAAACAGCCCGTCAAAGTCAAGAAGCCGCTTCTATGGCCCGGATCCAGAAAGGAGTACAACAATGATGATAGCTCTTATTCGCTCAAGAGCGTGCACTACATCGACCAAGCAGCGCAGGAGCCTAACTTCATTGGAAATGCTTACTATTACAATCTCAAAAATGGAAATGTAGTTTATCCCTCTGCATACGAATATAGAGACTGATCTATAAACAGACCCATAGTTCACTAGCGGGTCGATACGCAATCATCTATACAAGACCTGTTGGTGCGAAATATAACAAAAAGGAGCGGTCTGCGGTCTTCCCTCCCAACTATGCAAACAGAATTATTGTTACTACCGACCAATCTAAGACTCTATCCAAGCAAAATGAATACGCCTATTCTATCATGAGCAATGCTTCCAAATCTGGTCACATGGCAGTACGTATGTACTACCTACTCTCTGATTTTTTGCAATCACAAGTTGTCACAATGCAATGCTAACTTGTTGTAAAAGGCTATCGATGTCTCGCTCAATGGAATCCGTTTCATGATGGCATGCGATGGCATAGTCGATAACAGTCGAGATCGCAATGTCCACCAAACGACTGCTTCCATGGTCTACCCTTCTATCTCAAAACCAAAGAACTCAGGTTCCGATCCCATCGACTATCTCCTTGAACAAAACCTCACAGAGACAGGCTCCACCGTCTCTTTTGGGCTCAGAGAGATTACCTGGGATTGGGATGACTATTACAAGAGTTATCACCATTACGGTTTCCACTTCATTGCGCTGTAGGTGAACAATTAGCACAATTCTATAAAACCCATGTCTCAATTCTCAAATATATCTTAAAATATCTATTGCTGACTCCCAGGTATCTAGTGAGCTGGCCTGTGTGACACTTTCTGGGCAAGCTGATCGCCAGTTGGTAGTTGCAGTAAAGCTCCCCCTAGCAGGCGATCTCTCGTCCATGTTTATTCTACATCAGGAAATCGAAGATCGTACGGACAGATACATTCTTGAGGAAAAGGATAGCTTGGGAGACTATGCGGTTTGGCGCCCATACCAGGTTAAGAAGATTTATCGAGAAAAATCAATTGGCGAACTAGAGTCACTAGACGTTCATACCAAAGACATGGGCTTAGAAGAGCAAGAATTTGATCCAAGTTTCCTTGAGAGAAAGCTTCTAAGCATGAAGGAACCAATTTTTGGGCTTCAGACCTTTCTTGCCTGGTTGCGCAATGCCATTAATTCGAAGAAGTTGTCTGAGAACGTCCTCAAGAAGTGCCTGGATGCTGAAGATTATATGGTTCGTCGCCTTCGAATGTTAAGAGCCGAGCGTGGGTTCCGGGAAGAGGCTTCAGGTCTGTGGAAGCCAAAAAAGTCAACCGAAGAGGCGGTCCCGGGAGATTCTGTGATGTCTGGCATGTAGGAGAGTCTGGGAGCAGATTCAGGCTCATGGAATATTCGTCTTATTCGATGAATGCCTGGGACAGGCGTACACAATAGAGGTACTGATAGAGGTATCAATAAAAGCTCTTTTAGCTTTCTTAGAAGCAATGTCAATGATTTCCAGAAACGTGTCTCTGCCAATTTCAGAACTGAAACTCCTAGCATGGTTTTTATTTATTTATTTATTTATTTATTTATTTATTTATTTATTTATTTATTTATTTATTTATTTATTTAGAAGTTCAAGGTTAATTGCCGAACCTAGAACATCCAGCATGAGCAAGAGAATCGCAAGCGGAACAGACTAGGGAAGGAAAAGAAAAAGAAAGTTTGTCGTCCGGCATTCTAGGAGGAGAGGAGCCGTTTCCAAATCAAATTGCAGGGCCTCCAGAAACTCGCTTGAAGAAAGGGGTGCTAGGTTCCGCGCATCTCCTGGGCGGGATTAGAGAACAAAAAGTAATCACGGGTATTGAAGATCCTCAGCATTTGTTTAGCACTCAAAATGCCTGAGATTCCCCGTGTATTCCCCATCTGATACAGCCTTGCGATGTCGTGTTGGATTTCGAAATCATCATAAGTCCAGGAATTGCTCAATGAAGCCACTCTCACTGGAGAAAGGGATGCCATTCTCTGAGCTACAATGATAAGTTCCCCCCGCCAAGAAAAAGCAACATTGGTATCAATAGCTAAGGCCGTTAGAGTAAACCTGAAGCCCCTAACCCAGCTCGCGAGCTATGCTCATTAACTCCAGAAGCAAACCTGCCATGCTTTAGACAAAAGAAATCAAGTCCGTGCCCAAAAAATTGCGTTGCGCAAATTGCGTTAAGTCGGCATCATGCCAATTCCCCCGCCCATCCCGCCACCACCGTTTCCACCATGGTTAGTCGAGGTTCCAAACGATTTCATGATATTCGATTTTTTGGAAGCGGTGCTTGATTTGTCTCCGGTCGATTTCTTGGGCCCACCGGAGATCTTCCTCTTGGAAATGCCAGCTCCGCTCTGACCCGAGGTGGATCCATTACTCTTCCTGCCTCCACTTTTTCGGCCACCACGACCTTTGCCCCTATATGGATATGCAGCCCCCCCTTTGCCTGACCGTTTGGTGGCCGTGGGTTTGCCCCTGGCAGAATTCTGGGGAAATCCGCGCGTCGCTTGATTATTTGAGAAAGGCTTCGCCGGCTTTTGGAAGTACTTCGACCCCTGCTCTGCTTCGGACAAAGTCTCTTCAAAATCGACATCAGGATCAGAAAACTCCTCATCCTCACTATCGAGATTGATGGCTTCTCCTGGATTCGGGTCCATGTAAAAGTCTCCAGGTCCCTCGGCATCATTGTAATTTTCAGAGAATTGCTTGACGATTGGAATCAAGTGTTCTCCCCAGCGATCAACGGCGTCTTTGTCTATGCCTGGGATACTTCGCATATCTTGAAGACGGACGGTCCAATCGATCGCCATCTCTCGCAGATGGGCTTCTGTAAAAAATGATTTTCTGAGAGCTTGGCTATTCCGGATGCTTTCTATCTTCTTCTTGGCTTCATCCACGAATTGGACTACATAAACACGATGGAGCTCTGACAAAGCCTCCATACGCTCATCCGTGGTTATAGGAGGTCCTAAGTTGTCATTATAGGGCCGCTCGCGTGCCTTGTTACGAGATTTCACAGGCTCAAATGCGTCCTCGTCATCATGAAAAGAAGAATCTACAAGATTATTCTGCCTGCTTGTTTTCGAACTGCGGCTGGTGGCATGCCGCTTCTGAGGCGCAAGAGGCGAAGTAAGTATGGTGGATGGATACACTGTACTTCCTTGTGTCGCATTATTGGATTTCGTTGATTTTTTGGTAGGTTTCGCTTTCGTCCGTTTACCCGCAGCTTTAGGAGTCGAGACATTCACTTGCAAGGTGAATTTTTGTCGTCCCGTTAGGAAAGGACGATAGTTTCTTCCGACCTACTAAAGTCAGTATTGTTCAAGAATAGAGATGAACTCCTCACCCTTAAATATGAATTATTGAAGCCGCTTCTGTTCCGAACCTCATACTCGTATAAAGCATTTTCCCTAATAAGACCTGTAAAAATTCGCTCTACCTCGCCTCTGGCAACATCTTCTGCTGCTCCAAAGCCCTCCACTGACTCATGGTTCTCCTTCTTGCTCTTCGCACTACTTCGCCCTCGTAGGAGGTCTACACATTGGAGCAGTGTAGCTTGACTGTCCTGGACTTGCTCGACAATCCTCAACGCAGCTTGTGCTTGGGGGGTGAAATCGATAGTCTCCATAACTGCGTCGGACTTACAATTATCGCACCCCAGGTTGCATTCCTCCTGGGTAAATGGTTCATCGAAGTAATCGAGGATCTGAACACGACGACAGTCAGACCGATTTTCACAAAACTGTATCATTTTGGAAAGCATCGTTCGTTGTCTCTGCTTTTCGTCCCACGGCCCACCACTATTATGAATGAATTTTGCGTAAGCCCTCGTGTCCTGGTAACCATAGTAAAGGTAACAGCCGGATTTTCCCCCGTCTCGTCCTGCTCGACCAGTTTCTTGATAGTAGCTTTCCAGACTTTTCGGAATGTGATGGTGTATGACGAATCTCACATCTGGTTTGTCTATACCCATACCAAACGCGATTGTTGCGACCACTACCTTTATTTTTCCAATTTGCCATTCCCTCTGCGTTTTTCTTCTATCATCTGGTCCCATACCTGCATGGTAGTGGTGGGCGTTGATCCTGTGCTCCTTTTTCAACTTCGCCGCCAGCTCCTCACATCCCTTCTGAGATAGGGTATAAATGATGCCCGTCTTGTTTCTATATTTGGTATTGATCAAGTCGGCAATTTCTTTTGTTACTCCCCTGCTTTTCTTCGGTCGAACCTCATAACATAGATTGGGTCGATTAAAGCTCTGTTTGTACTCCCCAGCGCCGACCATTCCTAGATTATTCAGCACATCATCCTTGACGTTTCTTGTGGCTGTAGCCGTTAATGCCAGAAAAGGTACGTTTGGAAGCTTCTGTCGTATATCCCCCAAAGATTTGTAGTCAGGCCTGAAATCATGGCCCCATTGGCTCACACAATGGGCTTCGTCGACGACGATTCGCGCGAGCTTATTCTTGTTGTGAAGTCCGACGAAAACGGCCATCATCTTATCACTTTTGCTCACCATCTCAGGCGTGACATACAAGAGTTGTAGAAATTGCTCAGGATTGTGGTGCTTGAGATGTCCTATGACTTTATCCCGTTCGTCTTCAGGCATATCACCATTGAAAGTTGCAGCTTGGATGTGAAGTTTTCGAAGGTGGTCCACCTGGTCGTTCATAAGACTGAGGAGTGGAGAAATAACAACTGTGACGCCTTTTGTCTTTCCTGATTGAACCACAGCAGGTAATTGATAACAGAGCGACTTTCCCCCACCAGTGGGCATAAGAATAAAGGCGTCCTTGCCGCTCAAGGTATCATCAATAGGTTCGAGCTGGTTTCTGCGAAATCCTTCGAGCTTGAATCGTTCCTTCAGGACTTTCCAAACATCTCTGGACCAAGGGAAACTCATCTTCGCCTCGCGTATTGTAACAACAAGGGAATACATATTATTCCCGGCTGAACAATGTTTACGTTGAAGAGGGTCTGTCGTAGTTTCTTCTAGCTCAGGAAAAGATGTTCGGGGATAATTGCTTGCTCGAGGGACGGCAAACGAATGATTTTGTTCGTATTCTTGAGCAATATCAACCATTCCATCATCATCCGATTCTCCGTAATTATCCTCGACATCTTCAGGAGTCTCATCAATAGCCCGAGTGGTGTTCTGTATGTCCTCTTCGTCCCGGAGGAGGTCGTCGAACGCGTCCTCATCATCATCAAACAATCCGTCATCCATTGGAGATGGTTCCCTATAGAAATTAGGCTGCCGCAGCAGGGATTTGGGTTGGTTCCGATCACTAATGCCTTTTCGAGAGTTAAAGTGTTCAATGACGGATGCGCCAGGAGCAGAATTCCGAACGGGGGAGGGTGATCCCAGGCCCAGGCCCAGGCCCATGCCCACGACCTCAGGTGGAGGATTAGGTATACTGGAAGATTTTTCCAAGATGGCCCCTTTCGTCCGCAGACTTGAATTAATCAAAGGGATTGATTTTGCTGTGGGCAACTGGGTTTGAAAAATGATTTGAGCACTACCAAGAGCAGCTGATGCTTGAGGCAGAGAACAGCTTTCCTCTGCCTTTGTAGATGACACAGGTTCAACAGAAGTATCATCAATGTCCATCGCGGTGCCAAATCCATCATTAATTGCACCAGATGTGTGCAAAAGCTGACCAGTCTCCGTCTCAATTTGTCTGATTTCCTGTGTGAGTTGGGCTGATTCTTCCTCTTGAGAACTTGCATCTACGCCCATATCTAAAAGCTCGAGTATTCGACGAGCAATGGCCTTTTTCTTTGCCATGATGCCGTTGTACCGCACTTGAAGACTTTCTAACGCGGTATACGCTTTGTCCATGTCCAACAGAGCCTTGCGTTCCGTTACCAGACTCGCTGGAGCAACCTGGCCTTCGTCTATGTACGACATCGATGCGACTGCGTTTTGTAGTTTAAGATTTTGCACACGAGATCGGTAAGAAGTGATAGCAGAAGGTATGTTTAAGTAGAGAGTCACCAGTTTCTTGTCATCGGTAGGAAGGGTTGAGGAAGGTGATTGTTGGGCTGACGACTGTATTGATGGCGGTTTACCAATGGCAGAGAATTTTGTTGGCGAGTCTTGTTGGAACGGTGAAGGCACACTATTCTGCCTGATGTCAATGTTAGAAAGAGGTCGCAATGGACTCCCGACCCTTGGCGTCCCGCCCCTGGTATCTTTCGGTATGTGGCTATCAGGTGGCAAAATGGAAGCACCATGCTTGGTAGGACTCGTCAAGGCAGTACTAGGCCTGGGGCTCTCCTTGACTGGCACCTTGGGAGAACGATTGGTAGATTTCCCTATCGACATGAGTTCTTCATCGTCAGAGTCCTGGATAATGCGCTCCTTATGATCCCCCTCACACTTTGTTGGGGTCCAGATAGGATGTGACACAGCGGCTCCTAGCAAAGGGGACGCTGAAACCTGAACCTTGTGATGAGTCCAAGGTGCAGTAGAATTATTCGTCTCTATTCTTTTGAGGGGTGATGTAGAGGAAATGGTCCCTCTTGATAAAATAGGGACGGTACTACCAGAGGGAACGCGGCTTATACTCTTTCGAGTACGCGTCTCAACCCTGCTGATCGTCTCTGTCACGCTGTATTCCTCGAAGTCATCTTTTGGCCTTGGAATCTCAATACTTGGCCGTACTAACCTCGCAGAATCTTCCGTGGTGTGTTGGGAGTCTGGCCGCGATCGTAGAGTAACCAATTCATCAATATCCACGAATTCTTCGGATTTAGCCCGGTCTTCTCTGTGACTCTTCTTTGGGTCAAGAATGCGATTCTTCCCAGGAGAAGAGCTTGCAGATATCTCGTCACTCTTTCGCTTCTTGCCAGCTCTTACAGAAGGTCTAAAAGGCTCAATGGGTTCTGGTCGTAACGCCGAATCTTCCGTCCAAAGCAACGTATCTTCCCCCCACATTTCCATGCTACTTGATCGAGAAGAGGGAACGACAGCATCATCATCTCCAGTAAGATCAACGGACTCAACGCTCCAGAGCTTGAGTTTCGAGGCTGGACGGGGAATCTGGCGAGGCGTTTGTCTAGGAGTATGTGGCGTTTGGAGAGATCTTGCCAGATTGGAGGGCATTCGCTCGGCCGTCGTTTTGGAAGAAGAAGTTCCTGCAAACGTCAAAATCCAAATGGTAGAGGCTAGAATGGGATACACGACTAACCATTACTTGCTCTTAAAAATGTCGCATATCCTTGTGTCAAACCCGACGAAGCTGTTGTAGACGCAGGGGTCGCAAGTTGATGTTGCTGGCTTGCAAGAGCCGGCCTCTTCGACCTTGATGCGGAAGCAAGTTTGCCCATTGATTCTTGTACGAATGTTTCAGAGTATACCTGCGAGGTCTGCTTCGGGTTGGATGTGAGTCCAGGTCGTGAAAACCCCCGCTCAACATTGACGGTCTCAGCAATTCGAGGGTCAGGCTGGATAGATAGCTCCTGTAGTCCTCTAGACACAATGTGACCCTCTTCAATATCCGTCTGGGCAAAGGGGAAGGCAGCAGCACAATTTGTTGCGTTAACGCTGGCGGGCAGGGTGACTTCGTTCGACAACAACCAAGCTATATGACCGGCAAGATTATGTCGAGTCATGAGGCCTTCCTACCGCGAAAAGTTGCCCAAGCATCCATTGGCATCAATCATATATCCTCACTATATCAAAGAGCGCTCGGTTCGATAATTGCTGTTGTTGTTGCGAACTCTTTTCTCTCAACGGATTAACGCGACTTGTATTTGTGAACGCGAGGCGTGCGAACACGGACTATCTTCGGGGTCACGTTCCCGCCCCGCTCGCCGTTCTCCGCCTGGTGCCGCCAGCTGTTCCGCTCTCAAAGTCGAGATGACGTCAATGTTTGAATACAAGACGCCAATAAACTTATTAATCCTAATGTCTTCGGATTTCTGGTTAATTCCATGGTATCTAGTATCAGAATAATCATGATCCCGATGCTCAATGCTCAATGCTCAATGCTCAATGCTTTGGCAAGTTAATCCCTTCTTGATTGAGGAACTTCTCCTTCACGGTCCAGATATCTAAGATCTTCCCCCTTAGACTGGTATTGCAAATGTACTTCTTTTTCCGGGCACAATGTAATAGAGAGGTAGGGTCCTAGGTCCAAGCACCCAGACTGCACAAGAAGCATACATGCAGGGTCCTACCTGCCATGGATCTCCGCGCCCATCTGGCAGAACTGGAGGGCGATGCGCTGGTATGCAAGACCGTCCAGATATTTAAGATGTTCTGGGTACATAGTAAGCCATGCCTCATGCGAATGAGTATGCGAGACGATTGCAGGACGAGGTCTTTGCGAATAAGGTTCATAGAGTGGGGGGCACCTGGTTCCTAGCCGCGGAGATGGAATCCGGAGCTGATAGCCTTTGTTACATTAATCGTCTCCCAATAATAAGAAAGGCTTATCTTTCCAACTGGCTCAGGCACGTCTAGCTCTGACTACTTACCTAGGTAATTTAATAGGTACTAGTATCTATTCTCCGAATGGTGGAACTCGTCAAAGATAACGATTAACGAGCGATATCAACCAAAAAGGAGAGAGATACATTTCAAATCCATATGAAAGGCATGCATTAGCCAGAGACCTCAAAACATATGCTGGGTTGCTTTTCTACGATAAGGCCTCCCTACAGAGCCTTCTAAAGTTGGCCAGCATTGATACTGTTGCCCAAAGGTTATGCCCCATCGCTTTATGGGGTTCATATAAGTTTGTTCAGGGCTTTGGTCAGTGTTGATTTCTCAAGTATCTCCCCTACCAATGATGGGCCTTCACCTTCAAGGAATCTCATCATTGTGTGTATTGAAGTCAAGAGATAAAAGAAGAGATCCTCTGAGCTCAATGATAGTAAACTTCCACATGGTCTCAAACCACATCCCAATTCGGGATGCCACCCTTGTCACAATAGACCAAAATGTCAATCAGTGTGGGTGTATGCATCTCCTTGGATTCGTTCGCCATTTGTCGAAAAGTTTTTCTGGCGTTTCGACCTCGAGATTTCCTTATCAGACGCAGGGTGTCCCCATATCTGGCTCGGCTTGGCGATTCTATCATCCACCACCCCACGGAGGTTCACTAGATCGCTCCAGCTAAATGGATGGCAGTGTAGATCCCTCGCTGGGATAAGCCGCGGATTTGCTGCTTTGGCTTAGGAGACGTGTTGGGTGAACCCGCCGGAGATGTATCAATTGTTGGTTGGCGTCGCTAATCTGGGAGTTCTATAAGACCAGACTGAGTCCGACCCATTGTTTCCACCAACAGAACACTTCGATCACCACCGTCTTCTTCATAATTTTGAATCACTCGACCACTCAGTCCAATCCCCCTGTCGTTTCTACATTTTTCGGTGGCTATCAAAAGACCACCAATCATGGGCTTCAAGGTTGCAACTCTGTGGCAGGCGCCTGACATCAACCCTGTCAATGGAAAGGCTCGCTCAATCCCTATTCTCAACCCCTTCAACAAATATGGGAGAGTCTTCAATTTCGCCTGGTTTGGTTTCATGATTGCTTTCTGGTCCTGGTAAGTCTCCGATGTTTCACGCTGCAGGAGACTTATAATGTACTATGCACTAACAGATCTCTCAGGTATGCATTTCCGCCATTGGTAAGCTATAAGCCTTTCTCCCAAACTCCTTTCTCAGCTCCTGATATGGCTGTTGCTTTAGTTGTCTCTTTCAATCAAGAAGGATCTTCATCTCAGCCAAACAGAGATTTCGAACTCCAACATCATTGCTCTTACTGCCACGTGAGTGCCATATCCCTTCCGATGATCCCTCGATTTGAAAGGAGAGAATTATTCTGTCATTGTTTGAAACTGCTTTGAGTACAGTCGCTAATCCCAAATCTGTAGCCTTCTCGTTCGTCTTATAGCTGGACCAGCGTGTGATCAATTTGGCCCTCGGTATACCTTTGCTGTATGCCTTATACTTGGCGCCATCCCCTCTGCTCTCTCTGGTACTATCAATAATGCCGCTGGACTCTATGTGATTCGATTCTTTGTCGGTATCCTTGGGGGTTCTTTTGTCCCATGTCAGGTATGGTCAACAGGCTTTTTCGACAAGAATGTGGTGGGAACTAGTAACGCACTGACTGGAGGGTGGGGAAACGCTGGCGGCGGAATCACATACTTTGTGATGCCGGCCATCGTCGATTCTCTCATGAACAAACAACACTTGAGTCAACATGTAGCTTGGCGCGTCAGTAAGGAATATCCGGGAGTAGAATCTCCTATTCCAGATTGTTTCACGAGTAATGGAGAAACATGCTTGCTTCCGAGACTTAGGGGGGTTTAAGTAGTTGTCTGTTTACTCATAAGACAATGTCTCAACGCCCCAATATATCCAAAAGAAGCGACTAACTCCTTTTTTTAGGCTATATCACGCCATTTATCTGCATAACTTTCATAGCAATCACCATGGTGCTCCTCTGCCCCGATACCCCCACAGGGAAATGGTCTGAGCGTCATCTCGCTGTTCAGCACAATCTCCAGGCACATGGTGTGCAGGCACAGATCGTCGATATCCCCGGCGCCATCACCGATCGCAACACATCGAACCCAGCCTCTAGTGACGAGAAGCGACTAGAGGAGGAGGCGGGTATCTCCAAAGCGAAACATGGCTCATTTGACCACGAAGCTACTTTGGGCGAGCAGGAAATGATCAGTACTGCTAGTGAGGTGATTGTCAAGCCGTCTTTCAAGGAGGCGATGTCTGTCATCTTCAGCCTCCAGTCCCTGGTCCCAATGGCTTGTTACTTTGCCAGCTTTGGTAGGTGCACTCTCTTTTGATTCAGTACTGGTTGTGCGTAAGCAAAAAAGCATTACTGACTCGGAATCTAGGTGCTGAGCTCGCTATCAACTCAATTCTCGGCGCCTACTACCTAAAGAACTTCCCGAAACTTGGTCAAACCGGTACAGGACGATGGGCTGCTATGTTCGGTCTTCTGAACGTCGTATTCCGGCCTCTAGGCGGCATAGTCTCGGATCTGATCTACAAGAAAAGCAGCACAGTATGGAGCAAGAAGATCTGGCTCCACTCCCTCGCCATCATCTGTGGAGCCTTTCAAATCGCCATTGGTGTCCTCGACAGCAAGTCTCACGCAACCATGTTTGGGCTCGTTGCTGGAATGGCTTTCTTCCTTGAAGCTGGCAATGGTGCCAACTTCTCTCTAGTTCCTCACGTTCACCCTTACGCCAATGGTATTATCTCAGGAGTTACAGGGGCAGCCGGAAACCTTGGTAAGTGCACATATATTCCAGACTGCTTCATCAGTCAACATGGAAGAACTCTTGCTCTTGAGGCATCGAGGTCCTTTTATTACATATGAGACAATGAGACATGTCTCTACTCCTAACTCTATCACAAGAAGTATCACTGACTCTCTAACCAGGCGGCATTATTTTCGCAATCATCTTCAGATATCAAGGAAATGATTACGGCAAGACTTTCTGTGTGATCGGCGTAATTACAATCGCTGTCAACCTTGCTGTGTGCTGGATTCGTCCTGTTTCGAAAAGTGGAGGGCCTGGTGGGCGCTAGAGTTTGGTTGGACACTTGCCTCGCAATTGAGTTCGGTTTTGATGCAAAATGTATCCTGCTTTCACTTCAAGTTCATGACATGCTGAATTCCATGATTTCCATTTCCGATGCCACCATGAAGAGCTACAGTCCTCTGCGGAAGTAGAGGCGGGAGAACATTGGTAACACGTGACTAGGAAGCAGCATTAGGTAGGTAAGGTAGTCCCGTTGGCATCCCTCTCTTTTTTGCAGTGACCTATTTGCCCCTCCACAACAGAACTGAGAGACCACTAATCAAAAATTACTCCTTTTGAACAGCAATCGCTTGATAATTCTAGTAGCGAACAGTGGATAAATTCGATAAATTCGATAAATTCTCAACCAAATTTTGGGCTACGTGACCAAATTGCCATTCCATTTCATTGCTGCCTGCGACATCATTTTGCTCCCGTCGGGTGCACCTTCCCCGTCTTATGCCCCTAGAGGAGGCGCTCAACTCAGGATTCTTGCACTCTCATTTCGTCTTCTTCGTCAGTCACATTAAAAGTTGGGATATCTGTCACCAATTTCGGAGTCTCTCATCTCTTTTCTTTCCTGCTTCCTCTCTTTATTGTAATGTTGCACATAGTCTCCCAGGGTACGCAGTTGTCACGGCTACATAATCGTCTATCAAAAAATGGAGAAACACAATGTCAACATCGATGCCTCCCCGGCTTTCAGTCCAGAAACAGGGCTTGGTATAGTTACGGCCTTGTATCAAGCTGGATATAGGTGTCTAACAGACCAGCAGAGTCAAAATTGTCAACAGCTGCACATGTGGAGGCTCCCAATTCTGAGGAGCCGGTTACGGATTACTCTGCCAAAGCCCAGAATAAGACCAAGTTCTCTCACTATTTCAGAATATTTACGTATTCGACCTGGACGGACCGACTGGTCCTTGGGGCCGCTATTCTGGGCGAAATAGGGTCAGTAACGGTCCATTGGATTGATGCCTGTTGGCTAAACCCCCGCCGATTCTTGTAGGACTGGCGCCGTAAGCAATTTTGCAGTCATCAGTCTCTAAGACTTCTCTTTTAATGTGCGAGGTCTTTGTGGACATTCGTGTACTGATACTTGCAGACGCTACCTCTGATGAACATTGTATTCGGTGAGCTCCTTGCTGCCCCCTTTTATATCCTTGGGAGTGTCTCTGACTCCAACCACAGGACATCTTGTGGGAAACTTTTCAAGCTACTTTGCGCCAGGTTCCACAACTACCAAATCCGAATTTCTCAAATCACTCAACAAGCAGACGTGAGAGGCAATTCCAGTCATCTTACAAGTTTGCTAACGCTGCCCCACAGACTATACATAGTGTACTTATTTATCGCTCGAGTATGTACATCCAGAGCTGAAATACTGCCACATTAGAGCATTACATACTAAACATCATTCAGTGGGGATTGAGTTATTATTCGATGTGAGTATTAACCCCTTACTCAATTCCATTGGATCTAGGGATTCCGCACAATTGGTTCAGATCTAACACTGATCATACCCTGACCAGGTTCGCTTTCAGGATGGTAGGCCTTCGAATGTCAGCAAAGATACGACTCGAATACCTCCAAGCACTGTTCAGTCTCCCCGTCTCAGTTTTAGATTCCCTTCCAAGTGGCCAAGCTTCTAATACAATCACCACTACTTCAAATACACTGCAATTAGGAATATCCGACAAGTTGGGAACTTTGATTCAGTTCACGTCCTTGTTAATAACTGCGATCATAGAAGCTTTCACCTACTCTTGGGCTTTAACACTTATTACAAGCTCTGTCTTGTTATTCATAGGGCTGGTTTACGGAACCCTGATACCTATCATCATCCAAATGACCAAGGAGGTTGAATTTGCAGATGAGAAAGCGTCTTCCATTGCCGGAGAAGTTTTAGGATCTATTCGTATGATCTTTGCCTGTGGAGCCGAGAGAAGAATAGCCAAGAGATACTCTGGTTGGGTCGAAGAGTCGAGGCGACGAGGTCTGTTGCACCAAATGAATAGACACAATCACCCTATAATCTGATATGGTTATTTTTTTAGGCCTGAAAATCTCCCCATATACTGGGCTTCAGTTTGCTCCTTTGTTCTTCTCGGTTTATGCAACGATGGCACTCTGCTTCTGGTACGGATTCAAGCTGTACTTGCAAGGGCATATCTCAAGCATTGGTACTGTGAGAACTTTCGCACTCAATATTCAGATGTGATTATTGACCGCTCTATAGATCGTTATGTGAGTCCGGGATGGATGTTTCGGATGTGGGCAGACATTCTGACCTTAGCAGCGTTCTAATGTCAGTGATGATGGTTGCAATGAGCATTAGTCAGACTGCAGCACCTATTGTTGCGGCTTCCAAAGCTGCAAGCGCAGCAAGTGACTTCTTCGCAGTCATAGACGCACCCAAACCTTCTATAACAGGTCTCAAGCACCCAGATGTTTCCGCTCAAGACGAGATACGCTTCGAATGTGTCAATTTTGCTTACCCATCCAGGGCTCATGTGAAGGTTCTCGATGATTTGAGCGTTTTTTTAGAACCAGGGAAGATCACTGCTATTGTTGGAGCATCGGGATCTGGCAAATCTACCATAGTAAGCTTGCTTGAACGATGGTATGAACTGGAAAAGCCTCAAACTACCCTTCCAAAAAGCTGCGCGGAGGATACGGAGGAGGATAATAAGCCTGAGCCACCTTCGGAACCCTCTGCTCCTTGTGTCGAGCTGAGTGGCACAATCTTTGTTGGGAAGACAAAGCTGCCCAACATCGATCTGAAATGGTGGAGAGCTCAAATTGGCTTGGTGCAGCAAGAACCCTTCATTTTCAATGATACGATCCTGAAAAATGTAGAGTATGGCTTGAATGGTTCACCATGGGAAAATGAAGATGCTCCGACCAAAAGGAAGCTTGTTGAACAGGCTTGCAAAGAGGCATTCGCAGACGAATTCATCCACAAACTGCCACTAGTAATCTCCCTTTCTAATTCTCATTTCAATCTCCAGTGTTTTTCTTTCCGGGAACATTGATGGTCTGTTGGCTAATTCCATTGAAGGGATATGAGACTGAAGTGGGAGACGCGGGTATTAAGCTCTCGGGTAGGCAACATCTCAATCCTGGTTCCATGACTAAGGAAATTTGGAATGTCAATGTATCGTCACAAAACGAATACTGATATGAATCCTCTGGGTCTTTAGGTGGACAGCGGCAAAGACTTGCCATTGCAAGAAGCATTATCAAACGCCCTAAGATTCTGATTTTAGATGAAGCGACTAGCTCGATTGATGTGAGAGGAGAAAAACTGGTGCAGGCCGCGTTAGATAAAGTCAGCGCTGGGAGAACTATCTTGACCATTGCTCACCGTCTATCTACAATCCAGAAAGCAGACAAGATTGTGGTCTTAAGAAAGGGCCGGGTCATCGAGCAAGGCACTCATGACAGTCTCTTGAGCCAAGATGGTGCCTATCGAGCTCTTGTAAATGCTCAACAGTACGTGAGCACTCGGGTTCTTGCTGGGAATACTAATGCTGATATCTACAGTCTGTCTATGAACGAAATACAGTTTGAGGAAGCGAACGAGATTCAAGCCCCTGATCTTGAATTGCTTCAGAGGGAATTAAGCGGTCCGGGTAAAAATTCTCTGGTAAGTAGTGAAGAGCCTGTCTACAAACAAAAAAGTCTCACCCAGAGCTTTGGTCTCTTGCTCTATGAACAGAAGAGACGCTGGTTTTGGTATGCGATTTTGTTAGTAGGGTGTGTTGGTGCTGGAGGTGCGTACACCCCTGGAATAGTATAATGTAACCTTCCCGTGTAGTTCAGGACGACTAAGTTTCTTGCTCTCATCCAGCTGCATTCCCAATCCAGGCATATCTATTCGCTCAAATTGTTTCCGTCATCACACAAACTGGCGAGTCACTTACTGCTGCTATTAATCATTGGGCACTTATGTTCTTCGTCCTGGCATTGGGCGTAGCGACTGCGTACTTCATGTTGGGCTCGAGTTCTAATCATATTTCAACGGTACGTATCTTTTTTACGTCCTCCAATCTCCCAAAAGTATCCAGACAATTGATTGTTGTTCACAGTATATTTCGACGCATTACCGTCAAGAATATTTTGAAAGCATCTTAGCAAAGCCCGTCGCATTTTTCGACGCTGATGACAACAGCTCTGGTACCTTGATAGCACGTGTCGCAAATGACCCAACTCAATTACAGCAATTATTAGGCATTAATATGGCTATGGTATTAACCGCCACCCTGAGTCTCACGGGTTGCATAATAATTGGGTTTTGCTTCGGTTGGAAGTTGACTTTGTTGTCTATGTTCGTTGCTCTACCTCTCGTTATGGGTGGGGCATATATCAGGATGAGTTTTGAGATCCAGTTTGAACAGATGAATCAAGATGTGTTTGCAGAGAGCTCTAAATTTGCTGCCGAATCGATTGGGGCTTTCCGAACGGTCACATCTTTGACTCTTGAAGATATGATCGGCCGTCGATACGAAGAATTACTGCAAGATCATGTGAAGAAGGCGTTTAAGAAGGCAAGATTTTCGACCTTCATATTTGCGGCAAGTGACTCGATTGCCCTGTATGTATTACGTGACATCCAAATGTTCCAAGTTGAAAAGAACAACGACTGACCCAGGGTGACCGGCTTTAGACTGTGTATGGCCTTGACATTTTGGTACGGCGGGAGACTGCTTTCCACTCATGAATATAGTGCTGTCAACTTCTTCGTTGTATATATTGCGGTTGTGAACGGCGCAGAGTCTGCTGGAAGCTTTATAAGCTTCGGTCCAAGTGAGTTGGGTTTGCTCCTAGGATAGCATGATACGATCTGACAACCTCAAGATATGGCCCAGGCTGCTCAAGCAGCAAATCGTATTATCAGCTTCAGAGTGGGGGAGAATACATCGAGTAAGGCTTCTTTGCAACTTCAGGACGCGGAAAGGGGTGTCAAAATCGAGTTACAGGACGTATTTTTCAAATACCCTACTCGTGATATCCCAATTTTCAGGGGTCTGAATATGACGGTGAGCATCCTTGCCTGATTACCCGAGAGCAATGCCTAACCTATTCACAGATTGAGAGAGGCCAGTTCGCAGCTCTGGTGGGTCCGTCAGGCTGTGGAAAGACAAGCATAGTGTCTCTTTTGGAGCGGTTTTACGATGTTCAGAAAGGAAAAATACTTTGTAACGGCACTGATATCGCCGAGATGGATACAAAAGACTACCGAAAAGCTCTTTCTCTCGTCGCACAAGAGCCCACCATGTTCCAAGGGACCATCAAACAGAATGTTTTGCTCGGTGTCAGAGAATCAACGCCAGATGAAGAGTTATACCAGGCTTGCCGGAATGCCGAGATTCACGATTTTATCACTTCTCTTCCCGAAGGCTACAATACGGATGTAGGAACTAAGGGCGTTTCATTGTCTGGTGGGCAGAAACAACGTCTGGCTATTGCTCGGGCTTTGATTCGAGATCCTAAGATCCTTCTCCTAGATGAGGCAACCTCCAGTCTGGATTCAGAAAGTGAAAAGTTAGTTCAAGCCTCGTTTGAACGAGCTAGTAAAGGTAGAACGATGGTCGTTGTTGCACATCGCCTTGCCTCAGTTCAGAATGCGGATGTCATTTTCGTGCTAGGGGAGGGGCAGGTGTTGGAGAAAGGAGATCACAATTCCCTCTTGAGGAAAAGAGGGGTATACTACCAGATGGTGAGTTCTAATACTTTTTATTCATTAAGCTTCCATGTTAGGAGCATATGAGTGGTGCTCCATTCTCGTCGAAAGGAAGGCCAAGCTAATTGATTCAAAACAGTGCCAGTCTCAAGCCCTCGATAGATAAGGGTGTACACAGCACTATTTAGAGCTGTGATGAACTCTGCTCTGATTTAATAGGCCTACGAGCCTGTGTATAATAGCTTTCCGCTCTACTCGTTAGGGAACAACAAGAATACAACTCAAATAGCTCTTACATCTTTGTGAACAGAATGGCGGAAGACTTCTTCTACTGCTTTGTCTTGGATGTATTGTTACAATGGATTGGGACTGGAAACAAAATCCTTTTGCTTTAAGCTCTGATTGTCTGTAATTGTCTGAAAAAGTCAAATTAGATTAATGATATGTGCCCGATGCTCCCAAATCCATGCTAAAAACAACATATCGATCCAGCTAACTACTTACCTATACGGTCCACGCATGATTCGTGGACCTTGCTGGAAAGTATCATCCCTTGGAGGGGGAGGAAACAAAGGCTTCTCCATCGCCGGTAAGTCACCCTTGACATCTTCTTCCTTCCTAACCACCATTTCTTTCATTATGACCATCATAATATCTGCATTCTCCATAAGAAACGCGGAAGTCTCATCTGGATAGTTCTTCCATAATTGAGCTTGCAAAAAACCTACCCTTGCAAATATCTTCCTCAACAAAGGATCCATTGGGCTCAGGCCCGAGTGCAAAGTCTTGCAGGCTTGGAGAACGGTTGGCTGGGCGGCGTCGAGTCCAACTACTTCGAAACTATTGATGATGTACTTCGAAACGCAGTCTTTGAGATCATTCATCATGTATCTTTCGGCGCACACATAAACTTCGACACTTAGAGAGTAGGTCAATGACCAGGTACGTAGGTCTTCTTCAGACAGTCTTGTCTCTGGTGCAGGTTCTTCTACAGCCATTCCAGGTGGGCCGGGTCCAGGACGTCTGCGGTGTCTATCACGATCACCAGGCCTCGGAGGGCCTGGTCGCATCAACCCGGGTCGTGGTGGGTGACGCCCTGGATTCCTTTGCGGAGGAGGGTCTCCTGGCACCCCGCAATTCCAACAAGGCGGGCGGATCGTGACTTCACATGCTATACAGGTACATTCTGGACGGTGTCTGCCTAGAATCAGGAGTCAGCTGATGAGTAAAATCGCAGGAAACTGCTCGACGAGCTCCAAAACGATAGCATCTGAGTGTTTCACAACTTGGTAGACAGTAGGGTTCACAGGTTCTCATACCTCGGTCCTTCCTTTGTCTCTGCTCCCAAACTCTCTCCTGCCTCCTCCTGAGAGTCTCTCGTCTCCTTTGACTCCTGACGCTGCCATGATGTCAGGAGCGTCCAGAAAATCAGGCACGCAAGATGATACTGACCTGTCATCACTGCCGCTATTACCACTATCTGAGTCTCCAGTCCCGGATTCTGCATCATCATTGCATTCCTTGCCCTTGCCTTTGTTCACATCGCCTACAAACGATTGAGCAAATAACTTCAGGCTATGGTTAGAAAACCTACTCAGGACTGTCGCAATCGGTTTGATGGGTTCAAATTTCCCCTCATATAGGAAAGCCACTACGAAGCTGAATATCGTCGGATCTTCCTCCGGCAAATCGATAGCCTGGTCCCCCGCTTCTGCAAATTGGCCATCAAGCGCCCTCTTGAAATACTCAGACTTCGTGAGAATATCTCGATGACAGGAGAATAATTCTGCGTGAGGGCCGACTCTCAAGGGAATGATGGACGATTGATGTCGGCTGATTTTGGTTCATTCAGCTTGCGAGTCCCTGAGATCCCAATGGCCGGGCACCGCAGGCACAATAAGAGATATGCGACTCACCCATCAACTGTGGAGATCCACAGGTCCTTCTTTGGATCAACAATTTCGTGCACCTTAACTTCTGCATCTACAGAGTCGATAACGACTACATCGGGGCTCGTGATGCTGGGGGCGACCATGGCTGCATGTAAAGTGCGAGCATTGCCGGTTCTCGCCATAATCTTGTTGATGCCGTCAATCACGAAGAACTCCAAAAGATGGAAATGTGGAAGGGAGAAATGATAGGAAGTGAAAACATGAGCCCCGCTTTCAGGCTGCCGCTGCCGCTGCCGCTGCCGCTGCCGCTTGTGTCACTCACACCTTTCTCCCTCACCGGCGCATAGTGTGGCGGCTTCTCACCTGGACAGCCTCAGCTGAAAATGATGGCGAAAATAGAACAAGGTATGGAGGGCGACTGTTAAAACGGAGAATACCTAGCTTTTGTATGGAATTTCATGCAATATGCAATGGGTCGAATATCGAATAGAGACGAAGCCGTGTGTATAGTGTATAGTGTATAGTGTATAGGGATCCGATAAATGGCAAGGTCTTCAAATGCCCCGACGTGAGCGCTGGAGATATGATGATGTGGCGTTTTAGGCGTGGGGTAGTGCATCAGCATCACTGAGGCGCAGTCAACTTTCGCATCTGAGCATAAATTTGCCTGTAGATGAATGAAAAGTGAATACGGCCTCGACCACTCCACGTATTTTAGTCCACGTCGCCAGACTTATTTGTATCGTCCTGCTTTCTATTGATCTAGGCTCTAGCAAGGTGCATATCAAGCGGCTACTGCCACCACGCAGATGAGCAGTTCCAGTAGCAAATTACCAATTTACCATTTCAAGATACTAGAATCGGTTGTCGTGGCGATCTTGGGGGGAAGTAAAATTGAGCCAGACAATCAAGCATTGGGAGCTCCCTTGAAACCGCGCAACAGTTCTTCTACAGGACAAACAATGGAAGTCCATCCTCACCACCTACAGATCCTGATGTCTCTCTCTCGTGTCGCACTTTTCTTTCTTTCTTTGTTTCATATTCTCGTGTTCTGTGTTGAAGAAGCGGTTGGCAGTCGGCAATGCCCATCGAATCAGCTATTCCGCGTCCCCCAGCCCGGATCGCTAGGTCAGGGGCCACGGTGGTCTATTCTTGTTACAGTTTAAGCCTATGCCTGCAAGTCTGCGCACCGTCTGAAAATGGCCAATGGATTTGCCGTCGTGTTCCTCTTTAAGCCCCGGCACCTAAGCTGGATGGGTCGTGGTGCGCGAGTGGGTGGCTGAGATCCCCTGAACTGGCGTCCAAATGGCTTGTTTCGTGTGGGTCGCCGATACTTGATCCTTGGACTTCTGGACCTTTTCAACTTCTCCTCTGCTCTCCGGGGTTCATAACTTCATCACTCTCGTTCTGCCTTCTGGGCTTTGTCGTATTGTCTGTTGTTCCCTCACGATCGTTTCCTACTTCCTCCAAATACCTCCATCGTACCCGACCCTTTGTGCAACTCTTTTCCGGTGCTCAGTACCACGAGGTTGACTTCATTCGTTCCCGTTTTTGACCGCATCGGTTCGAGATCTTTTATCTCTATTTCCCCTTCTTTCCAGGTAGATCCTAGGCCATTTTACCAACCTACAATTTTCAGTGCAGTCCACCAACGAACTAATAACTACGAACTCCTATCCAAATAATCACAAATCCGAAGATCGAGAGTTATATTCAAGAGATACAAACCCTTCCACTTCAACGTGCAGCAACCGGTTCTTGAGCACGCCAGTCAAGCTCGCAGACACGGATTTAGGTCTCAACAAGAGAGGTCTTCTTTCAGGTCATTGGCAGGTGGCCTGCATAATCGTCAATCATGTTACTCCCTTCCCGGACCGCGACTTCACTACTATTCCTGGGTCTCTCAGCTGGAGCATTTGCAGATCAAATATTAAAGACGAGCGGCTTTTCCACATGTCTCTCAGGCTCCAACATAACAGTCAAGTATGAAAATGATTCTATTAGCAGATGCTTGGTTGGCTGACTCTTCCTAGTAATGTTGACGTTTCCTACAATAACGATGATAAGACAGTTTCTTTCAATGTGGCTGGTACGAGTGAGCAGACAATGAATGTGACTGCTCAGTTGAACGTCACGGCATATGGGATCTCAGTATATTCAAACAGTTTCAACCCTTGCCACACAAGCACATTCGTGGCGCAACTGTGCCCGGTTCCTTCAGGCACTTTTGCAGCGAGTGGAGTACAGGCCATTCCAAGCTCATATGCCAGCATGATACCCTCTATCGCTTTCTCGATTCCGGATATCGCAGCTCAGGCAACACTACAACTAAAATCGTTGGACACCGGAGACGATGTTGCTTGTATTACTTCAGATGTAGGCAACGGCAAGACAGTCAACATTCCAGCTGTATCTTATGTCGCGGCAGGAATTGCGGGTGCAGCACTTGTAATGGGTGGCGTCTCAGCCATTGGGGCAGCTGCCGGTGGTGGTACTGGAGGTTCTGGCACAATGAGCCCCTCATTCTCGGATATCGTAGGCGTTTTTCAAGGTTTTGCAATGAACGGAATGCTCTCCGTGAACTACCCTCCGGTTTATAGGAGTTTTGCCAAAAACTTTGCATTCAGTACTGGCATCATTCCATGGTCACAAATGCAAGTCTCGATCGACAATTTTCGAGCTGCAACTGGTGGCAATTTGACGAACGACAGCGTGCAGTTCCTTAAAAATGCAACCTTGGTCTACGGTGACGGATCAAATTCGTCCTCGTCCACGCTTATGAGAAGGGTGTTTGGCGGGCTCATGGAGAGGGATAGCCTATCCACAAACGTTAACTCAACATCCACGGCAGCATCGAATTCTACATCTACATCATCGATTCAAGCTACGGTTTCAGGCATTCAAGCATACGTTGAAGAGTTGTCCGTACCCCAAGCCAATACTTTCATGACTGTCCTCCTAATAGTAGCTATCGTGGTCGCCGCTATTGCTGTCGGAATCTTATTCTTCAAGGTCATTCTGGAGATTTGGGCTTTGTTTGGATCATTCCCTAAGAGTCTGACTGGATTCCGAAAGCATTATTGGGGTACAATGGCAAGAACTATGGTTCAACTGCTGCTTCTCTTTTACGGCATTTGGGTCTTGTACTGCATATTCCAATTTACTCATGGAGACTCATGGGCCGCGAAGACTCTTGCCGGTGTTACACTTGGACTCTTCACTGCAGTTCTTGCCTTCTTTGCTTTTAGGATCTGGCAGACTGCTCGACGACTTAAGAAAGCAGAGGGGGATGCATCCGGACTTTATGATGATAAGACACACTGGCTCAAGTACTCCTTGTTCTACGATAGCTACAAAAAGGATTTCTGGTGGCTGTTCATCCCAGCAATTCTCTACATGTTTGCGAAGGGCTGTGTATTAGCCGCCGCCGACGGTCATGGACTTTCACAGACGGTAGGACAATTGATCATCGAGACTTTGATGTTAGGCTTATTGTTATGGAATCGCCCATACGAGAGACGCTCCGGAAACGTGATAAGCATCTTCATCCAGGTTGTGCGAGCTTTATCCGTAGTATGCATTTTGGTCTTTGTGGAAGAGCTTGGAATTGCGCAGACTACACAAACCGTCACAGGTGTAGTCTTGATTGCAGTTCAATCGGTGTTGACTGGGGGTTTGGCTATATTGATCGCTGCGAACGCCATCATCACGTGCTGCAAGGAGAACCCGCACCGCAAGCGACGCAAGGAAGCCGAAAAGCTCAACCGCGATCTGGACAATCTCACTCCTCTTGATGCGCGCAACTCCCTGCTCATGGACCCAGCAAAAATGCCATTGACCGGCCATGAGGCCAAATATCCTCTCGTCAGGTATGTATTCTTTATCATTTTTATCATCCGGAGGCCCCCGCCACAGATGTCTGATATTTATGTGGCATTGTGCTAACAAATCGCTCTTCTAGACAAGAGAGCGACGATTCGTTCGAGCCCGCTAATCCATACTCGGGAGCGACGCGCTTGAGACCATACACCCCCCAAACTCACAGAACGACAGATAGTAGAGAGAACCTCGTACTTGGAGCAGCACCAATCGGTGGAAGTCCGCCGCGGCAGCCTACGATACCAAACGTCCCGAACAATGGTGGCGGCTATAGAGGAGTGGCATATTAGTCGAACTCGTGTAATGATTTCCTTGGTCAATTGCATAGCGTTTCAAAACAAAAGGTTGTTTATATGGGGGAGGGGGCGGTTATGATTGATATTATATTACAGTGTGGTCGATGTGGCATGTCCAGAGTTTTCTCTTCAACTGGTCTTTTACACTGTATGATATTTATTCGATGATTGGCCCGACGCCGTAAAGATAGATATTCTGAATCCCAGGATTGTTAGACAATTGGCGTCCACACGTGATGATGAAGGAGGTACTCAGGGGCTAAGCGTGAGACGCATTTTGCATCTCGTGTTGAATCCTTCGCAATCTCCAGCCGGAGAGGCCGCCGATCCCAAGCGTTGGCATGTAAATTTCAGAAGTTTTCAGCTCCCCGTTAAGAATCCTACGATGTTGAGTGACTGGACGCCGAGTTGAAGATGGCTCCCTAATACGATGACTCTACGATTCCTTTGGCATGAGTCCTCCACGGTAGATGCAGCTTTTCTGCAGGTCAACGGTTGCGGATGCGATTCGTCAGACTGTCGGTTTGGGCCTGGCCGTCATTAATTTAACTAAAAGGCTTGACCCCAGCAAGTTCGCTCTCGCCTTCATCTCGAAACGTCTGAGCCTCTGAAATCCTGAGCGCTATTCAGTAGAGATAAAAAGAAAAGGCCGAAAAATTGCTCTCCAAATATGACGGCTATGAAGACTTGAGTCTAGCCTCACATCACTTCTGTGTCTTTATAGCAACAGATGCTGATATTTACGTGTAGGTAACGTGAAGTGTGCTCGATTGCTGATTAAACTTCAACAAAGGGTTGTGGCGAGTCAAAGCTTGCGGCGCTCTGCTGGCTGCTGGAAGCTCAGCCTCGCTCACCCCCCCTGTTTGACCTCATTTCAAAAACCTCGAATGGGCTTACTGCAAAAGCTTTTCCGAGCTTGGTGAAGAACGCCTCTAATGCTCATACCTTAATATCCTCCCTGACAGGCTCTGCTTGCGCCAGTATGCCAAGCATCGGATTTTGCCAAATCGAGTCAGGAAATGACTGCTTTAAGTATCTCCAGTTCCCCCCCCCCTCTCCAGTGTCCCTCTCTTCACCTCACTACATATCTCTATATCCCATTCTCTACCCCAAACTCTGTATCCTTTGATACATTACATTCATTGAATATTTCATACCATCCTTCTTGTCATAATGCGTTATACTTTCGTTTCTGCTGCCATCTTGGCACTTGCTGCTTCAACTGTCGCGCAATTCTTCGACTCCATATCAGCACCAACCAAGGATCAAACGATCCCCGCGGGGCAACCTTTTGATATTGTCTGGGCGCCAGAAGGTGTCACTGGGACCATCACTATCCAACTGATGCAAGGCTCTACAAATGTCACACTCAATGCTGGCCCAGTAATCAAATGTACGTGCTGGACGATCGTCCAATTGAAGGACTTCCACTGACCTAATGTCGTATAGCTGGCGTTGACAACACTTTGGGGAAATACACCTGGAACGTTCCCACAGATGTTGGAACCTTTGCCACATATGGAATATTGATTACTCTCGACGGCTCGTCCCAATCAGAATACTCTGCGCCATTCCACATTTCAGGAGGCTCAAGCTCATCTGCGACTGGCGCATCTACCACGACGCAGCTGCTTTCACCCGGACCTTCATACACATCTTCCGTATCCTCTTCTAGTGTCGTCGGCATCGTTACCAATACATCCGCGAATGTGACATCTACCGCATCTACATCCACCACTACGGCAGTCTCAGCAAGCTCCAATGGCACCTTGGCATCTACCTTGACGAGCGCAAGATCCACGAGCTCGGCGACGAAGACTTCTTCCTCAGCATCGTCTACATCTAGCACGCCTACCAAGAGCTCAAGCGCAGCGGTTGCGAACCTTTCCAATGGAGGACTTGCATTGCTTGGTGGATTCGTTCTTGGATTTGCTTTGTAAGAGGAAGGAAACATCGCGACAATATGAGGTAAGAGGAGGTTAGGAGGAGGTGGCGTAATGGATTCAATCCAGCGTTCAGCATGTAAGATGGATGGACAGGCTACGGCGTTTCGCGTGTGCATATCTTTGGTATATACCCATGATACATATACTTGTCGAGTTCAAATGCAGGAAGAAAATGTCTAGCGACTATGTAATCATGATACAATATTTCGTCTATTTGTCCACCATCTAATGTTCATGCTATTGCTTGCCCAAGGTATCCTGCACAAGTCCACCGATCTTTCCATCGGGATTAAAGTTCTTCCTGTTCATAACATCAGCATATCAATCTCCATAAAATGAGATCAAACCAACCCAATAGCACCATCACTAGCTAGTGGGCCTCCAATCTTTTCAGCCGCACTACCAATAGCTCCCTCTTTGGTAAACTGCTTTCCAATTGATCCTTCTTGGTTGAAGGCAGAGGTCCCAGTTCCCTGTGTCTTCCCGCTGACGGGATCCCACCCGGGCTCGCTAGCCCCTCCTTTGTGATAAAGGCTTGGTGAAATGAGAAAGGAGGTTTAATTACAGCTTGGTGAGATGCCTCGTGGATGCCGTCTAATCCATCGGTGTTTCTGATGGCGCTGTTGGCGCCTTTGTCCATCGTCTTTGCGGGTTCATCTCCGTCCATTTTGAGTCTGCAGATGTGATTCTTTATTTGAGAAGCACCTGTCAAAGTATGTGCGATATATATATTTTCAAAGAAAGCTCCTTTGAATTCCTCGACCCTATAGGTACCTTTCAAGTAGTCGAAAAAGCAAATGTGGATATTCTCCTGTCGTTGATTCAGCGAGGCTAGTTTTTGATCCAACACGTCATGACATTTATGCTCAAAGCCATGAAGTGATGTATTGATTTAGATTAGCTAAGGATATCATATTCGAATATGAAAGCATGACGGTTCTGATTTCTATTGACTGGAAAAAATAGTTGCCCCTACAGGTTGGGAATCACAGCTAGCGCGAGGCGAGGCGGGGAGAATTTACCAGGTATGAGTAATTGAATCCGTATGAAAAACTTACCGAAGACTTTAGCTAGGTACAGGAAAAGCTGATAGCACCTATCTCTAGATAAGTATCAACACTGCGAACGGTGCAATGCATTATGTGGTTCGTCTCCGCTTCTTGATGAAGCTACAGTATGAAAATATCTTATTGACCACAATTTCCCTGTCTTCAGTTTTCTCCACTCTTCTCTATTTCAAAAAGCTACCATTAGTTTTTGCAAGCTGCTCATCATAATATCCTTGGAAAGCAAGCCAGCCTTTCTCAGGGCCTGGAAAGTAGTCAGCACTCCCCATCAATTCACATGCAGACTCAAGACAACTCGAAGCATGAGAACCGAATTCTGCGATAGGTTTAAACTTACTGCCCACCTGCTTGTATGAGAAAGCCGCCTCCTCATCATTGATCAGATTCTTCTGGTGGCCACTTCCAGCGCTCGCCGCATCCACTAGAAGCTGAGCATGACAGGTCTTGTCCAAAGAGATGAACCAAAATGCTGCTTCATCGACAGATTGGCCTACCGTCAAAAGCCCATGATTCTGCAGAATGGCGGCTTTGCCTTGGCCGAGGCATTTG
>Ga0182030_10000744_pt1 | contig 63760 bp, 58 predicted proteins | sample 812S3MmetaG_FD_121299 | JGI IMG/M metagenome (GOLD analysis project Ga0182030, IMG submission 121299) | Permafrost microbial communities from Stordalen Mire, Sweden - 812S3M metaG (Illumina Assembly) | ecosystem: Environmental > Terrestrial > Soil > Wetlands > Permafrost | place: Sweden... | reverse complement strand
CGCGGATTACGTCGCGCTGACGACGGCCGCATACCGCAAGGCTGTCGACGAAGCCTGGGAGGGCCGGGCGCAGAGCGTTACACGCGCCGAGGAATTGCAGCTGGAGCAGGTTTATTCGCGCGGACTGGGGCCGTTTTTCCTCACCGGGACGAATCACCAGACGGTAGTGCACGGACGCGCCCCACGGCATCGCGGCGTCGAGATGGGCCGGGTAGTGCGTGTCGCGCCGGACCGCGTCGAGATCGAGACGGGAGAAGCGCATGAGATTGCGCCGCTGAAGGCCGGCGATGGAGTGGTGTTCGACGCGGCGGACTGGAGGAGTCCGGGCGAGCCCGAGGAAGGCGGCCGCGTGTACGAAGCGCTGCCAGCGCTCGATGGGACGCTTACGCTCAAGTTCGGAAACGGGGCGATTCAGTTCGAGCGGATTCGCACAGGCGACCGGGTGTGGCGCACGGCGGATCCGGATCTGGCGAAGATCGCCAGGCCGTATCTGGAAGCCGCGTCGCCGGTGGCGCGTCAGGGGGTGCGGGTGCGTGTGAAGGCCGCGGAAGGATCGCGCCTCGTCGCCGAATGGTCGGTGGGCGCAGTATGCGTGACGGTCGAAAGCGCCGTTGCCCTGCAGCCGGCGCAGAATCGCGGAGTTTCCGAAGAATCGCTGCGGCTGCAATTCGGCCGTTTGGGAAACACGCCGTACGCGTTGAAGGAGCTGACGCTGGAACTGAGCGGCTCGCCCTTTGCGCCGGTGTCGGTGTTGAATCAGGTGCGCCGCGACGCGGTGGAGCGGTTGCAGGAGCTGCAATCTCAGCCCCCGAGCGGTGTGGTGAGAAATCCAAGCGAGACGCTGGCCGCGCATGTGCATCGCACGGTTTTTGCGTCTAGCGATGATGATGCGTGTCAATTGCACCTGCTCGTGCGAAACGCCGAGCAGCTCGCAGCCGCGATCGAGTTGCGTCCGGCCAGCATCACTCTCGACTATCTGGATCTCTACGGGTTGCGGCCATCTGTCGAGCGCGTGAAGCAGAGCGGGATTGCGGCTCGGGTCGCGAGCCCTCGGGTGTTGAAGCCCGGCGAAGCCCGGATCCTGAATTTCCTGCTAAGCCTCGATTGCGCGATTCTGGTGCGCCCGGCCGGGCTTCTGCACGCGTTGCGCGATGTCGAGCATCCGCCGCTGACCGGCGACTTTAGTTTGAACGCCGCCAATTCCTTGACGGCGGAAACGTATCTGGCGCTGGGGGTGGATCGGTTGACGCCCACGCACGATTTGAACGCGGCGCAAGTGGCGGAGCTGGCGCGCACCTCCGGCGCTTCGAAAATTGAGGTTGTCGCGTATCAACATCTGCCCGTGTTTCATACCGAACATTGCGTATTCTGCCGCTTCTTGTCGACGGGAACGAGTTATAAAGACTGCGGGCGCCCCTGCGAGAAACATCGCGTCGAGCTTCAGGATTCCTCCGGGCGCGCCCATCCCGTGCTGGCCGACGTGGGGTGCCGCAACACGGTATTCGGCGCCGAGGCGCAGGAGGCGAGCCGTCATCTTGATTCCTGGAAACGGGCCGGAATCCGCCATTTCCGTTTGGAATTTGTGCATGAACCGGCGGAGGAAGTGAAACAGGTGGGGCGGGCGTTCGCATCGGCGCTGGCCGGAAAAATCACGCTGCAGCAGCTTGCCGCGGAGTTGAAGAGGACCGCGCAGACGACCGAGGGCAGCTTGTTCATTCCGGCCGATTATTTGAAACTGCCGATATTGCAATGATCGACAAAGTCGGCCTGCTGACGATTCGCGGCGGCTGCGTGCTCCTGTGCCGCAAGAAAGGCGGCACTCAACTGCTGATTCTGCCTGGAGGCAAGCGCGAGACTGGCGAATCGTCCCTCGAATGTCTGGCGCGCGAGTTGCGCGAGGAACTGGGCGCCGTCGAAGCTGTCGCGCCCGAACTGGTGGGCGTGTACACACACCAAGCGGCCGGCGAGCCGGAAAAGCAGGTGCGTATCGAGCTTTTTCGGGCCGAATTGACGTGCGAACCGCGCGCACAATCCGAAATCGGGGAGCTCGTCTGGTTCGGCTCCGGCGACGATTGGAGCGCTCTCGCGCCCAGTCTGGCGGAGGCAATCTTCCCGGATCTGATTGCGCGACGTCTTCTCGGATGGTGAACCGTTCAGTTTCGCTAAGCTCATCGTTCAGCCGCGCATGATTGACGCGCGATGCGCCGCGGGTATATTTTTCAAGGGATGCTTTCCTCCGATCAGATTCGCTCGGCCGTGGATGCCGAACTGGCCTCGACGCCATTTATTGACGTTCATACCCACTTGTTCATGCCTTCGCTTGGCAGCGTTGGGCTGTGGGGAATCGATGAACTGGTCACCTATCATTATCTGGAGGCCGAACTCTTTCGTTCGTCTTCCGTCACGCCCGACGAATACTTCAAGCTCTCCAAAATCGAAAAGGCGGACCTGATCTGGCGTACGCTCTTCGTCGAAAACGCCCCGGTTTCCGAGGCCACGCGCGGCGTGATCGCGGTGCTGCACGCGTTCGACCTGCCGACCACCAGTTCCGATTTGAAGGAAGCGCGCGAGTTTTTCGCCGGCCGCAATTATCACGAACACATTGCCGACGTGTTCAAGCTGGCCGGCATCAGCGAAGTCGTCATGACGAACGATCCTCTGGATCCCGAGGAAGCGCCGCTGTGGGAGAAAGGCGCGGCGCGCCACTCGCAGTTCCATCCGGTGCTGCGCCTCGATCGGATTCTGAACAAGTGGCCGGATCATTACCAGGTCCTGCAAAGCAAGGGCTACAAGGTAGACGCGGACCTGGGCGGCAATTCTATCGCCGAAGTGCGCCGGTTTTTGGATGTCTGGTGCAAGTTGATGAAGCCGGTGTACATGGCGTGCTCTTTGCCCGACACGTTCGCGTACCCGGAAAACAGCGTGCGCGCGAAATTGCTGGCCGAAGCGGTGCTGCCGGTCTGCCGCGAGTTCGATCTGCCTTTGTCGCTGATGATAGGCGTGCGCTACCTGGTGAACCCGGCACTGAAACTCGCCGGCGACGCTGTAGGCAAAGCCGACCTGAGGGCTCTGGAGCGGCTGTGCTGCGAATTTCCCGAAAATCGCTTTTTGTCGAGCGTCCTGAGCCGCGAAAATCAGCATGAGCTGACCGTGTACGCGCGCAAATTCAGCAACCTGATGCTGTTTGGATGCTGGTGGTTCCTCAATAATCCGTCCGTTGTGGAAGAGATTACTCGTGAAAGATTGGAGATGCTGGGGACGACGTTCATCCCGCAACATTCGGACGCACGCATTCTGGAGCAGGTCATCTATAAGTGGCGCAACACGCGCCGCACGCTGGGTCCGATCCTGGCGAATACGTACGATCTTTTGTCCCAGGACGGTCGCGCCGTGAATTTCGGCGATATTCAGAAAGACGTGAAGCGACTGTTCCGGACGAATTTCGAGAAGTGGACGCACCTGCGATGAAGCGACGCGAGTTTTTGGCGTTGGCCGCGGCGATTCCGGCCTTCGGCTACGATGAGCGCGCGGATATCCTGAGCCGCATTCAAGCGCCGAAGTTCGCGGATCGCGAGTTCAGCATCGTGAAATTTGGAGCGGTAGAGGGCGGCAAACAAGATTCCACGGAGGCGATAAAGAAGGCGATCGCGGCCTGCGCGGCGGCCGGTGGCGGACGCGTCATCGTACCCGAAGGTGTGTTTCTCACCGGCGCGATTCACCTGAAGAGCAACGTAAATCTGCACGTCATGAAGAACGCCACGCTGCTGTTCAATCGCGATCCGAAGCTGTATCTTCCCGTCGTATTCACGCGCTGGGAAGGCACGGAGTGCATGAATTATTCGCCGTTCGTCTACGCCTTCGAGCAAACCAACATCGCGATTTCGGGAGCGGGCACGCTCGACGGCAACGCCGATTGCGACCATTGGTGGAACTGGTCCGGCAAGGGCGGCTGCGGAAAGAAGGGCGAGCCGACGCAGGCGCAAGCCCGCAACGAACTGGCGGCGGCGGCGGATAAGGATGTCCCGGTGAAGGATCGCGTCTACGGCGAAGGCCGCTGGCTGCGTCCGCAGTTCATTCAGCCCTACCGCTGCACGAACGTCCTGATCGAAGACGTGACCATCCGCAATTCGCCGATGTGGGAGATCAATCCCGTACTCTCGAAAAACGTCACCGTGCGTAACGTGAAAATTTCGAGTCACGGGCCTAATAACGACGGTTGCGACCCAGAATCCTCGACCGACGTTCTGATCGACAACTGTGAGTTCGACACCGGCGACGACTGCATCGCCATCAAAAGCGGACGCAATCGGGACGGGCGCCGTGTCGCGGTTCCCAGCCAGAACATTATCGCCCGCAATTGTGTCATGAAGGACGGCCACGGCGGAGTCACCATCGGCAGCGAAGCGTCGGGCGACGTCCGCAACGTCTTCGTCGAGAATTGCCGCATGGACAGTCCGCATTTGAACGTCGCGCTGCGCATTAAGACGAACTCGTTCCGCGGCGGAAAAATAGAAAACGTCTCCATGAGGAATTGCACGGTGGGGCAGGTCGCGCAGGCTATTCTCGACGTCGACCTGTTCTACGAAGAGGGCGAGGGCGGGGCATTCACGCCGCTGGTGCGTAACATCGCCATGGAAAACGTCACCTGCAACAAGAGCAAAGTCGCAGTGTCGCTTAAGGGCTACAAATCTGCGCCGATTCGCGAGGTCACTCTGACCAACTGCACGTTCGATCACGTCGAGAAGGAGAACGTGCTTCAAAACGTCACCGGGCTGCATGTCACTGATGTGACGATCAACGGCAAGAAGTGGATAGGTTGACGCATCTTTCGACGAGCGATTTCAGCTGCCCGACATCCTCCACCATCTTCGTTTGCGCGGCCCGCGTGATAAGCGGCTCCGCCAGACGGACGAACCAGCCCGAGTAATCAAGGTGCTCGTTCAGCTCAAGCCGTGTCCGTCCTCCGCCAATGTCCACGAGTACAAATGTCTCATCGCCGTCGAGTTCCCCGGGCGCCGACAGATGCGTTCTGAGCCGCGACGGCATCGCGTATTCCACGCAGGTCCTGCTGAGATTCTGGGTGGAGAAGATCTCTCCGTCATGTAGGAACTCGTCGCTCGTCTCCCATAATTCTGTCGCGCCCACCTTACCGAGAGGAGGGGAAGACAGATCCTTGCTGACCTTGAGTAGCCCACTAACCCATCCCCGGGCTTTTTGGCCTGTCTCGATCCAGGGCCAGATCTCCGCAGGCGTCGCGTTGATCTCCGCGGTCACATGGACGACGCCTGCGTCGTTACGATGTCCCTCCGCGACAAGTACCAGGATCGCAAGCATAAGCAATGCGACCAACGCGCTGATGATTCGCGATAGCAGAGTCATGATGTGCCCGAAGCGGAGTAAGAAGCCAAACCAGTGTAATATTATTGGAACTCATGCGTGTTTCGAAACGTCTCTGTTTTCTCCTCCTAGCCTGCGGCGCGATGTCCGCGGCCGACCTGACCGACCAGTACAAATCCGTCGCAGACAAGCTGATCGACGCCGCGCTGGCGGATAACGACGGCTACGCGAAGCTGGCCTATTTGTGCGACCGCATCGGCGCGCGCCTCAGCGGTATGCCGAGCCTCGATCGCGCCATCCAGTGGTCCGTCGCGACTATGAAGAGCGACGGCTTGAGCAACGTCCGCGTGATCCCGGTGAAAGTCCCGAAGTGGGTCCGCGGCGCGGAGTCGGCGCAGTTGCTGACGCCGGAAAACAAGCCCCTGCACATGCTGGGCCTTGGCATGAGCGTCGGAACACCCAGTGGCGGCATTACGGCTGATGTCGTAGTGGTGGAAGATTTCGATCAGCTGAAGAAGCTGGGCTCTGACGGCGTGCGCGGGAAAATCGTTCTCTATAACGAAAAATGGGTGAACTACGGCGCGACGGGTCAGTATCGCAGGGCCGGTCCGTCGATCGCCGCCGGGATGGGAGCGGTCGCGGTGCTGTTGCGATCGGTTACGCCTCTGGCGATGCAGATCCCGCATACCGGAACTCTTGATTATGATGAGGCGCAGCCAAAGATCCCAGCGGCCGCGTTGAGCGTCGAGGATGCCCTGATGCTCGGCCGCTTCGCCGCGCAGAATATTCCCATTCGCGTGCATCTGGAGATGGAAGCGCACCAGGACGCCGATGCCGATAGCGGCGACGTGATGGGCGAGATTCCCGGCCGCGAGCATCCTGAAGAAATCGTCGTGCTGGGCGGACACATCGATTCATGGGACGTGGGACGCGGCGCGCAGGACGACGGGAGTGGAATTATCGCCAGCCTGCAAGCGGTCGCACTGATCAAGAAGCTGGGCCTCCAGCCGCGGCGCACGATTCGTGTCGTGTTTTGGGTGAACGAAGAAAACGGTGGGCGCGGAGGCGACGCTTATCGCGCCTGGGTGGGCGATGCCATTAAGAATCACGTCGCGGCGATCGAAATGGACGGCGGAGCAGAAGCGCCCGCCGGATTCGGATATGGCGCTGGAGGCTTCGGCGGAGGCCGGGGTCGTGGTGGCCGCGGCGCGCCATCTGCTCCCGATCCTGCTACCCAGAATTCGATGAACTTGCTAAAACAGGTCGGTAAACTTCTGGAACGTATCAACGCGGGTGAAATTACCGGCGGAGGCGGAGGATCCGATATCGGCCCGCTCACCCGCGACGGCGTGCCGGGTTTGGGCGAGCGGTCCGTCGGTCTGCATTATTTCGACTGGCACCATACCGAGACCGACACCCTGGACAAAGTGAATCCCGAGGATTTTCGCAAGAGCGTAGCGGCGATGGCGGTGATGAGTTATATACTGGCAGACATGCCCGAAAAGCTGGCCGGCGGGCGTCAATAGGGAGCCATGTTTAAAAAGCGACCAATTCTTTTAGCGGTGTTCTTAATGCTATTCGCGGGCGTTATGTTCATCAGTAACATGAATGAGCCGTGGTTTCAAGCGATCCGAACGGTCCATCTGATCAAGTTGACCGGCATTGGAGCCTCTTTCGGAATGGGGCTCATGTTACTCCTGGTGCTGCTATTTCCCGAATAGAGATTATTTTCCCCGCGGCTCCACCATGTGCCGTACGCGCTCCAGTTCCTTGGCCAGCTTGCTTTCGCGCATGCCGAGCAGCAGCACGTATAGGGCGACGATGAGCCACGCGGCCACTAATCCGTAGCAGAGGTATTCGAAATTTCCGTTCATAAAATCTCCTTAAGCATGCGCCATGCGCCGCAGCGAATCGATTTCCCGGGCCACGGATTCCTGCCGCATGCGGATCATTACCAGGACCACCGCCAGGATCATGTACACCAGCACCATCCAGAAAAACGGCGTTTCGAGCTGGCGGTCGATCCTGCCGCCGGTGCGGAAGCTGAGCACCGGGCCGGGATGTTGCAGCCGCGGAAACCACTCGATGACCTTGTAGACGAACCACGCGTTGACGGTGCCGAAGAGGCTGACGACGGCCGACAGGCGGGCGCGCGTATCGGGTTCCTCAATCGCGCGGCGCAGCATCATGTAGCCGGCGAAAATCAGCCAGCAGACCAGCATCGACGTGAGTCGCGCATCCCAGGCCCACCAGACGCCCCACTGCTGGCGGCCCCAGATGGAGCCGGTCACCAGGTTGATCGCGGCCAGCATCAGCGACACTTCCGTGGTCGCCGCGGCCAGCGTGTCCCAGTAAAAATTCTTCGTCGCCAGATACACGCCGCTGAACACCATGCCGACACCGAAGCCGGTCAGGCCCACTATGGCCGCGGGCGCGTGAAAGTAGAGAATGCGGAAAATGGCGTCCTGGCGCGCCTCATCGGGAACGTCCAGCAGAATATGCTTCAGGTTCCACACGATCAGGCCCGCAAAGGCGACGGTCAGCAGCAGCATGATCCGATTACGCATAAATCACCCCACCAATACAGTATCTATAAACGCGACGCCCAACAACGTGAAGATCACGTCGAACCCGGCCAGCACTCGGACCCAGAGAATGTTGCCCGGTCCCAGCGGATCGCCGTTCAAAAGCGATGTGGTCAGGATCATCGCCGCCATCATCGGCGGCACCATCATCGGGTAGACCAGCACCGGAAGCATTACTTCGCGCAGCCGGAGGTTCACGGTCAATGCGCTGAAAATGGTTCCGACCACAGTCAGCGCCCAGGTTCCCAGCGCCATCACGATCAGCAGCGGCCCGATGTTACCCAGCCATCGCACGTTGAACAGGACGCCGAATTCCACCAGGCACATCAGTTCCAGCGTCATCAACAGCGCGTAATTGGCCAGCGCCTTCCCCAGAAACAGTCCCGACGGAGGAACGGGCGAGGCGAGAAGCGCGTCCAGACAATCGTTCTGCATTTCGCGCGCGAAGCTGCGGTTCAGCACCAGCGCCCCGGCGAACAGGAAGACCAGCCACAACAGTCCTCCCGAAAATTCCTGCATCATTTCCGGATTCGGGTCGAGGGCGAAGCTGAACAGCACCAGGATGACGGTCGAAAACGCGAGCGAGGCGTTGAGCGCTTCCTTGGTGCGCCACTCCGCGCGCAGATCCTTGGCCGCGACAGTGAGGCACTGGCGAAAAAAGATCACGACGCCGCGTCTCCTTCGAATGTCCGATACAGCCACGTCGGATCGCCCAGCATCTCAGGCCGCCTCTCGCCCGCGTAGGCCAACTGCCCTTTGCGGATCAGCGCGACGTGCGTGGCCAGCTCGATCGCTTCGCGCAGCTGATGCGTGGACATGACGATGGTGCAGCCGCGCTTCTGCGCGTCGGCGATCAGCGATTGCAGCACCGCGATCGCGCGATCGTCGAGCGAGGTGAACGGCTCGTCGAACAGCAGCACTTCGGGGTCATGGATAAACGTTCGCGCCACCGCCAGGCGCTGCCGCATGCCTCGCGAAAATTCGCGCACCAGGCCGTCGCGGACGCGCTCCAGGTCGGTACGCTCCAGCCATTGATGGGCGCGCTTCTCGGCGTCGGCGAGGCCGTACAGTTTGCCGAACAGAACCAGATTTTCCGTCGCCGTCAGTTCGTCGTAGAGCGAGATTCCATGGCCCAGCACACCGATGCGCCGCCGCGTCTTTTCTTCGCGTACTTCCGAACCGTAGATTTTTACCGATCCCTTCGACGGCTTCGAGAGCCCGGCCAGGATTTTCAGCAGCGTGGTTTTTCCCGCGCCGTTGCGACCCAGCAGCGCGACCACGGAGCCTGCTTCGATTTTGAAACCAACATCGCGCAGGGCCGGATAATCGCCGAAATATTTCCAGACGGCGTCGATTTCGAGGGCGGTCGTCACGCGAGCGTTATACCGCGCTCCGGCGATACAAGAGCACGCCTCCCAGGCCCAGAATCGCGAATCCCAAGCCCAGAACCCATTCCATGCGGGTATAAATGCGGGCCGGTTTTTCTTCAATCTGAGGCTCGCCTGGATCCTCGTCCGGCGCCGCCGCTTCCTGATTGCGCAGCGATCCCGTGCCGGTGATCTTCACCGAATACGCCGCGCTGGCGGCGTTGTAGATGTGCGCCTTGGTGGTTGGTTCCTGCCCCAATGCTTCCAGTCCCTCGCCTTCAATCGTCACCGACGCGGGCGTCACCAGCCGCGTCACTCCCTCGGCATGAAGAATCTTGCTCGCGAACGTGTCGCCGGGCGGCAGCGAGTAGCTGATGTCGAAACGGCTCTCGCCCGGCTTCACCGGATAGGCGACTTTATAAACGTCCTTTACCGCGGTCTTCTCGGCAGCTCTCTCGATGGGCATGCCTCCGGGCGAATTGATCATGACCTTCGCCTTGCCTCCCGCGGCCTCGGGAAGATAAAACTGCACCGAGCCCTTTACCGGATCTTGAAACGTGTTGGTGGACTCGTTCTCGACTAAGAACGTCTCGCCGATATCGAGCGAGGTGGCGCTGGGCTCGATCAGAATCATGTGCTGCGAAACTTTCGCCACACCCGGCTTCGCCGTGGTGTCGTAGACCTTGACGTGGACGTCTGTGGTCGGAGTGCCGGGCGCCAGGACCTGGGTGTAAAGCACGCCCTGGTAAATGGCCTGCAGCAGCGCCGGCCCGGCTGGAAAATCCTTGTCGAATTTGAATTTTCCTTGCGCATCGCTCTTCATGCTCCCGATGGTTTCCATGCCGCTTGCGCTTGGCTGCACGAGAGTCACGATCGCCGCCGGCTGAGGCTTGCCGGTGGTGGCGTTCATGACCGTTCCACCCACCGAAGCCAGGAGCCAGGAGCCGGAAGCCAGGAGCCAGAATGCGAGTTTCATACGGCCATCGCCTTTCCGCATTCCCCGCAGAATTTCATGGCGTTCGGGAAACTGGCGCCACAGTGCGGACAGAGATTCTCGGGCGCCTCCGCATGCCGCGTCGCGCCGTTCTGCGCTTGAAGTTTTGGTTCCGCGGGAAACGCTGCTGCGACCGGTGCCGGAGCGAACTTCTCGATCTCCTTCAGGACCCCAGCCAGTTCCTTCTGCAACCCGAGCTTGGTCTGCTGATAATCCTCGTCGGAGAGCTTTCCCACCCGGTATTCAAACTGAAGATCCCGCAGGTTCTCGTAGATTTGCGCTTTGCGGTCGTCCAGGTGCTGGGTCGGCGAAACGGGATCGGCCGGTGGCAGATCCTTTTCGCGAATCGTCAGCGTGAAAAAAAGTGTGACGGCGACTACCAGCGCGGCCACGGCTATGAGTGTCATCTAGTCCAACTTCGCCATATCCTTGTTTATTTTGTCCAGAACGTCAGGATCGATGTCATGATCGATCCCTGGCCCCGCCGCCGTGGAGTGCGGCTTTTTCATGTATCTGCGAATGACGAACAACACGACAATCCCGCCCAAAGACAGCGCGACAAACGGTCCCGCTGTTCCGAACAGTCCGGGCGTCACGTTGAGAATGTTTTTCCCGTTTTCCGCCACGAACTCGTTCAGGATCTGGTCATCGGTCTTGCCCGCCTGCTGCTCGGCGAAAATTTTCAACTTCGCGCGTTTGCAGGTGCCGCAGCCCGGCTCCATCTGGCAGGTCATGTCCTGCGCGCAGCCGCAGTTGCAGGCCAGTTTTTTCGCCACCCGGTTGACCGGTTCGGAAACCAGATCGACCGCCGTCTGCGCGAGACAAAAACCGGCAAGTGCCAAAAATAAGCTAAACCTGCCAATATTAAACCTTGACATGTTTGCCCGCCATGCCCACCACTTCCATCCGCGGATAAATTAGTCGCGACTTGCTCGGAATCAGGCAGACAATCGTTCCGGCCAGCGTTACCCAGTAGCCCATCCAGATCCAGCTCACCAGCGGAAATACGTACGCTTCCATCACCACTTTTCCGCCGTCGTCCGACAGGCCCGCGAAGTTGATATACAGATCCTCGTTCGGACGCCTCCGGATCGCGACCTCGCTCGCCGGTTCCTTCTTCGCCAGGTACAGCCGCTTTTCCGGCTCCAGCGTGGCCACGTGTTCGCCGTTCTTGGTGGCGTCGACGATGATTTTCTGCCAGCGGTAATTGTCGTTCTGCCCCTGCTGGACGTCCAGCAACTGGAGCTGATACTTGCCCAGCGAAATCGTGTCGCCCTTCTGAATCTCCACCGTCGTCTTCTGGTCGAACGCCTTGCCGGTAAAGCCGATGAAAATGATCACCACGCCCACATGCACCAGGTATCCGCCGTACCGCCGCGTGTTGCGATGCGTCAGCTCAATCACCGACGAAATGAAATTCGTCTTGTCCTTCGACTTGATTGCGTTGGCGCCCTTCACAAACTCCATCGTCACGCTTACCAGCACGAACGTGCACAGCCCGAACGAAACCAGCGCGTAGAAACTCCGGACGCCCATGATGAGCAGTCCCGCCGCCACCGCAACGCCCGCCACCGTCGGCCACAGGAACGCTCGCCGCAAACTGTCGAACGAGCTCTTTCTCCACGCAATGAGAGGGCCCACGCCGGTCAGCAAAAGCAGGAACATCGCGATGGGAATATTGATACGGTTGAAAAACGGCGCGTCGACGCTGATTTTTTCACCCGTGAATTTTTCCGAAATCACGGGAAACAGCGTGCCCCACAGAATCGCGAAGCAGCTCGCCAGCAGCACCAGGTTGTTGAACAGGAAACTCGACTCGCGCGACAGCACGCTCTCCATCTGCGATTCGCTCTTCAGGAAATCGAGCCGGCTCAGGATCAGCATCACCGTCAGCGCGATGCCGATGCTCAGGAACACCACGAAGTACATCCCGATCGGCCCCTGCGAAAATGCGTGCACCGAGTTCACAATCCCGCTGCGCGTCAAAAACGTCCCAAAGATACATAGGAAGAATGTCGCCGACACCAGCACGATGTTCCAAACCTTCATCATGCCTTTCTTCTCCTGCATCATGACCGAATGCAGGAACGCCGTAGCCGTGATCCAAGGCAGCAGAGAAGCGTTTTCCACCGGATCCCAGCCCCAATAGCCTCCCCAGCCCAGCACCGCGTACGCCCAGCCCGCGCCCAGCAAAATGCCCGTCGTCTGGAAAATCCAGGTGACCAGAGTCCATCGGCGCGTTACGTGAATCCACGCTTCGCCCGGCTGCTTGGCGATCAACGACCCGATCGCGAATGCGAACGGCACCACGAACCCGACGTAGCCCAGGTACAGCATCGGCGGGTGGATGATCATCGTCCAGTACTGAAGCAGCGCGCTCAATCCCTGCCCGTCGCCCACGTCGACGACGCGCTTGCCCGCCATCAACACGCGGAAAGGACTTTCAATGAACACGATGAGAGTGAGGAAAAATACCTGCGTCGCCATCATCACCGCGATCACATAAGGCATGATCTCCCGGAATTTGCGCCGGTTGCGGAAAACCACCACCGTCGCGTAGCTGGCCAGCAGCCAGTTCCAGAACAGCAGCGAACCTTCCTGCCCGCCCCACCAGGCCGTGTATTTATATACGCTGGGCATCGCGCGATTGGTGTAATGCGCGACGTACGCCATGCGGTAATCGCCCGCCAGCAGCGAATAAATAAGGATGCCCGCCGCAATCGAGACCAGCACCCAGATGGAATAAACCGCCCTCTCCGCCGATAGCGTCAGAAAGGACCGCTTGGTCAACTTGCCGATGACCGAGGCGAGGACCGCGTATACCGCGAAACAGAAGGCAAGCAGGACGGAGAGCGCGCCGATGTTTTCCATAATCTTTTAAGCTTAGGTCTTTTTACTAGAGAGCGGCACGGGGGCCGGCTGTTGCTTGAGGTGACTGCATCTGAACTGGTTTGGCCTCGTACTTGGAAGCGCACTTGGCCTGGATCTTCGTCGCGTGGAACATGCCGTCCGGTCCCAGTTTCCCGTCCACCAGCGCCTGCGCGCCCGGCTTAAACGTGTCCGGCAGAGGTTCGTTGCCGGCATAAACCACTGCCAGCGTCAGTTTGTCCTGGGTGAGCGTGAATTGGATCTCTTTCCCGTGGCGCACGATGGAATCGGAAACGTCACCGCCGACGCGCAGCCGGTGATCCTTGCCCTTGGTCATCTGTTGCAACTCGGAAATCGACTTGTAATAAGTGCTCGTCTCGCTGATGCTGTTTTTGGCGATCAGCCCAAGCGTCACCAGAATCGCCACGATCAAAGATCCGAACTTCAGGTAAGTCTTCATGCGGAAAGCTCCTAAGCAGTGATCTAAGCAATTATTATACCGCCGTCTGATAATAGGGACATGCTCACGCGGCTTCAGATAGTTTTTCTTGCTTTGGCGGCGTTGTTTTTCACCTCAGCCGGCGTTTTGCACTTCCTAAGGCCCGCCATGTACATGAAAATAGTGCCACCTTATATTCCGTGGCCTCTGGCGATGGTTTACCTCAGCGGCGCCGCCGAAATCGCCGGCGGACTGGGTATACTTCTCCCTCCTGCGCGACGAGCCTCAGCGTTGGGTCTTATGGCGCTACTGGTGGCGGTATTTCCCGCTAATGTCTATATGGCGACCAATCCCGTCGAAGCGGGAGCAAGCGCGTTGCCACCCGCCGCGCTATGGGGTCGCCTGCTGCTCCAGCCTATCTTTATTTTGTGGGTGTGGTGGTGCACGAAAACGCGGTTGACGCGTGTGTCGCCACGCGCTACAGTGTAGTGTGATCGTCGGCTTTCGCCATAGGGGCTTGAAGCGGCTCTTTGAAAAGGACGATGCGGCCGGCATTCGACCGGACTTGGTCGCCAAGGTTCGAACGATCCTCCTCCAACTCGACGAAGCCAACACCATTGACGACATGCGGCTGACCAGTTTTCACCTCCACGCGCTGCAGGGCGACAGGAAAGGCTTTTGGTCCGTAACAGTTCGAGCGAACTGGCGAATTATCTTCCGCTTTGATGGCGGAAAGGTCGATGACGTTGAGTTGATTGATTACCATTGACGAGGAAATAACATGCCGATGAAAAACCCGCCCCACCCCGGAATGTCCGTCCGGCTCAACTGTCTGGAGCCATTTTCTCTATCCGTCACGGAAGGAGCCAAGGCGCTTGGCGTAAGCCGGACCACTCTTTCGCGCCTGATTAACGGTCAAGCGGGAGTGTCCCCGGAGATGGCGATCCGGCTCGCCAAGGCCTTCGGAGCGACCCCCGACATCTGGATTCGAATGCAGGCCGCCTACGATCTGGCGCAAGCCCGCCTGCATGAGGGCGAAATTCACGTCCGCCGTTATGAGCCTCGGCCAGCGTTGTAAAATGGCACCCTCATGCCCACTAACGTTGACGACTACATCGCGTCGTTTCCCCCCGACGTCCAGACGATCCTAGAAAAAATTCGCCTGACCATCCTCACTGCCGCGCCCGCCGCCGAGGAAACCATCAGCTACCGCATGCCGACCTTCCGGCTGAACGGCGTTCTCGTGCACTTTGCCGCCTTCAAGAAGCACATCGGGTTCTTTCCTCCCATCCGTGGCGACGCCGCCATTGAAAAAGCCGTCGCCCCCTACGCGGGTCCGAAGGGCAACCTGCAATTTCCCCTCGACCAGCCGATTCCGTACCGCCTGATCGAAAGAATCGTGAAGCTAAAAGTGAAGCAGAACGCCGCGACAGCTATGCCTATCATAAAAAGATCCCATGCCCCGGGAAACCAACGACGATAGCGCCCTCAAATACCGCGCGCTCCTTCAGATCTCTGAAGCTCTCATCGCCTTCCGCGATCGCGAAGCGCTGGTCCGCTCGCTCTGGGAAACGCTGCACCCTCTCATCGCCTTCGACTATCTGGTCATCATGCGTTACGACGCCGCGCGGCGCCTCATCATCCTGAAGGCCATCGCCGGCATGGATGACCCCGATCCGGATCGCCCCACCGAGTGGCCCATCGAAGGAAGCCCCGTCGGAGTCATTCTGGAAACCGGGCAGCCACTTTACGTGCCGGACATGTCGATGGAGAACAGGTTCCGCCCCGAGTTGATGCAGGTCTATCGCCAGCACAATATCCGCAGCGGTTTCTGGGTCGCCCTCAGCACCTCCCGAGGCATGCACGGCATCATCGCGTTCACCTCGCGCACTCCGGACGCCTACACGGCCGAAGACCGCGAGTTCATGCAGCATATCGGCCGCCAGATCGCCATCGCCACCGAAAACGCCCTGGCCTTCGAAGAGATCAACGAGCTGCGCCGCCACATGGAAGACGAAAAGGTTTATCTCGAGGAGGAGATCCGCAGCGAATACCGCTTCGATGAAATCGTCGGCTCCGGTCCCGCTCTGCGCGGTGTGTTGCAGCAGATCCAGACCGCCGCGCCCACCGATTCCTCCATCCTTATTCAAGGCGAAACCGGAACCGGAAAAGAACTGGTCGCCCGCGCCATCCATCGCCTGTCCAGCCGCGCCAACGCCACGTTCGTCAAACTCAATTGCGCCGCGATCCCCGCAGGCCTGATCGAAAGCGAACTGCTGGGCCACGAAAAAGGAGCGTTCACCGGAGCCGTCGGCCTGCGCATCGGGCGTTTCGAGCTGGCCCACAAAGGCACGCTTTTTTTAGACGAAATCGGCGAGCTGCCTCTCGAAATGCAGCCCAAGCTTCTCCGCGTGCTGCAGGACGGCCAGTTCGAGCGCCTCGGCGGAACGCGCACCATCCACTCCGATTTCCGGCTGGTCGCGGCTACCAACCGCGACCTGCGGGCCATGGTCGCGCAACAACAATTTCGTGCCGATCTGTTTTATCGCGTCAACGTCTTCCCCATCACTCTTCCCGCCCTGCGTGAACGCCGCGAGGACATTCCCACCCTGGTTCGTTATTTCGTCCAGGAATTTTCCACCAGAATGCGGAGAAATATTGAATCCATACCAGCGGAAGTCATGGAAACGCTGGTCCATTATTCCTGGCCGGGAAACATCCGCGAATTGAGAAATATCATCGAGCGGTCGGTCATTTTGACCACCGGTAAGCGCCTCGCCATCCCCAACGACGACCTTCATGAATCCCGGTCCCACTCGCCTGCGCCCGTTGCGACCATGGAAGACTCCGAGCGCCGCCACATCATGGACGCCCTCGACGCCTCCAACTGGGTGGTCGGCGGCCCCAGCGGAGCCGCCGCCATGCTGGGAATGAAGCGCAGCACGCTCCAATCCCGCATGCAAAAACTCGGGATCATGCGCCGATATGTTGGCACTAGCTGAAATGTCAGCGCCGAAAAATCGGCACTATAGCGTCTAACTTACTGTAAATAATAATCGGCCAACGGCGTGCAATCGTCAAAGTGAAATGATGAGAGCGCAGGTCAGTTCAGTTGGCGATCGGGTGACGGTGAAAGTGTGCGGGCGCCTGGCCGAAAGCTACGTGCCGGAACTGGAAACCTGCTGGCGATCGGCCCGCACCGACCACCCCGGCGCCAAAATATTGGTGGATCTTCAGCACGTAACATTCATCGATGATAAGGGACGCTCCCTGCTCGAGCGGATGCACCGGGAGGGCGCGACGTTCGCCGCGCACGGCCCGCTGACCCGAGCCATTATCGCAAATATCATTCGGAGTGAGGCATAACTTGACTCTTCATAGAGCAGTTTTAACGCTATTGTGCGCGATTATTCCGTTATTCGCGCAATTTAACGGCAGTACGCCCACCGGCGAGGCGGTTTCCGCGCCAGTGAACCTGACCCTCGACGACGCGATTGCCCGCGGCCTGAAAACCAACCTCGGATTGTTGACGCGGGAAAACTCCTCGACCAGCGCCCGCGTCGACCGGATGCAACTGCTGGCCGCCATGCTGCCGACGGTGAGCGGCAGTGTCTCCATGACCGACCAACAGATCAGCCTGTCGACCTTCGGATTTCATTTCCCGGGTGTGCCGTCGATCATCGGCCCTTTCCACTATCAGGACGCCGGCGTAAGCGCCGATATTCCGGTCTACGACGGACGCACCCTCAACGCCTGGCGGTCGCGCAAGGAAAGCCAGAGGGCGGCGGATCTTTCGGTCAAGGACGCGCGGGACCTGGTGGTGCAGGCCGTCGCCTCGGCCTATTTGCAGATCATCGCGACGGCGGCTCGGGTGGATTCGACCAGAGTGCAAGTGGAAACCGCGCAGGCTCTGTTCGAACGGGCCCGCGATCAGCACCGCGCCGGGACGTCGCCGGCCATCGACGAGCTGCGTTCCCAGGTTGAATTAAAAACCCAGCAGCAGCAGCTTCTGGCGTTGCAAAACCAGGTGGCCAAGGACAAACTGAACCTGGCCCGCGCCATCGGACTGCCCTCGGGACAGACGTTTGAAATCTCCGACAAAGCGCCCTACAAACCGCTCGAAGGACTCACGCCAAACGAAGCGTTGCAGCGCGCCTATGCCTCGCGAGCCGACTATCAAAGCGGCCTCTCGCAGGTCCGTGCCGCCGAGCTCGCGCACCGCTCCGTTTCCGACGGATGGCTGCCCAGCGCCAGCATCGACAGCAACTACGATCTGGTCGGCCCTACGTACGCCAATTCGCACGGAACGTTCGAACTCACCGGCACCATCCGGATGAACATTTTCGACGGAGGCAAGCGCAAGGCGGACATGCTGCAAGCGGACACCACCATCAAGCAAAAGCGGCAGGAGCTGGCGAACATCCAGGGGCAGATCGACCAGGAAGTGCGCGCCGCGCTGCTCGACTTGAACTCGGCCGCCGACCAAGTGGCGGTGGCGCAGAGCAACATCGAACTGGCGAACCAGACGCTGACGCAGGCGCGCGACCGTTTCGCGGCCGGAGTCACCGACAACATTGAAGTGGTGCAGGCGCAGGAATCGGTCTCGAACGCGCAGCAGAATCTTATCTCCAGCGTCTACGCACACAACCTGGCAAAAGTCGCGCTGGCCAGGGCGCTTGGCGCAACCGAAGCGAATCTGAAGACATTCTTGGGAGGGAAATAATCATGGCTGAAGTGCAGGCGAATACCAAAAGCAAGAGCGTGCTGGGGCGGATTTTCGTCGTCATCGTGGTGTTGTCGCTGATCTCGGGAGGCTACCTGTTCTGGCTGCATCTTTCGAAATTCGAGTCGACCGACGACGCCCAGGTGGACGGCCAGCTCTACGCCATCAGCTCGCGCATCAACGGCCATGTGATCGAAGTGAAGGTCGACGATGAGATGCAGGTGAAGGCCGGCGACGTTCTCGTCGTGCTCGACCCGAAGGATTACGAAGTCGCGGTCGCCAAAGCGCGCGCAGATCTGGCCGACGCCGTCGCCACTTATCAGAGCAGCCGCACCGACGTTCCCATCACCTCGGTCAACACCCGCAGCACGCTGACCAACGCCAATTCGGCGCGTCTTGACGCCAGCGCGGGCGTCTCCGGAGCGGAGCGTCAGCTGGGCGCGGCGAGAGCTCGGCTGGCAACGGCGCAAGCCAACGTGCGCGTGGCGCAAGCGAATTTCACCAAGGCCTCGCAGGACGTCGAACGATATAAGCAGCTCGTTTCGAAGGACGAAATTTCGAAGCAGCAATACGACCAGGCGGTCTCGGTGATGGATGCGGCCAAGGCGACGCTCGATGCGCAGAACGCCCTCGTGAATGAGGCGGCGCAGAATATCCAGGTCGCCGAAAAGAACGTCGAGCAGGTGCAAACACGCGTGCAACAGGCCGATGCGCAGATTCAGGCCGCGCTCACCGGACCGCAGCAGGTGAAGGTGCAGGAGGCCCGCGCGCAGTCCGCCGCGGCGAAGGTGGAGGAGCAGAAGGCACTGCTCGACCAGGCCGAGCTGAATCTGAAATACACGACGATCGTCGCGCCGGTGGATGGAATCGTCGGCAAGAAGAACGTGGCCGAGGGCCAGAACATCGCCGCCGGGCAGGAACTGATGGCGGTGGTGCCGGTCGAGGGCTTGTGGATCACGGCGAATTTCAAGGAAACGCAGCTCGAAAAAATGCGCGTCGGACAGCCAGTGAAGATCACGGTGGACGCTTACAATCGCGAATACACCGGCAAGGTACTGCGTATTTCGGGCGCCAGCGGCGCGCGCTTCAGCCTGCTGCCTCCGGAAAACGCCACCGGAAATTACGTGAAAGTGGTGCAGAGAATCCCGGTGCGCATCGCGCTCGATCCGGGCCAGGATAGCGATCATCTGTTGCGCCAGGGCATGTCGGTAACGCCCACGGTGCAATTGCAATAGGGGCTCGTTATGAGCGAACAGACCTTAGAAGCCGCGCCACCGCCGGCCCAGGAGCTGCCCTGGGCGCCGAAGCACAACCCCTGGATCATCGCGCTGACGGTGACGCTCGCGACGTTCATGGAAGTGCTCGATACCAGCATCGCGAACGTGGCGCTGCCGCACATCGCGGGCAATCTTTCGGCGGGCCTCGACGAGAGCACATGGGTGCTGAGTTCGTACCTGGTGGCCAACGCGGTGATTCTTCCCATCAGCGCGTGGATGGCGATTCAACTGGGCCGCAAGCGTTTCTACATGGGCTGCGTAGTACTGTTCGGGATCAGCAGTCTGCTGTGCGGCCTCGCGCCGAACCTCAGCATGTTGATTTTCTTCCGCGTATTGCAGGGCCTCGGCGGAGGCGGGCTCGCTCCAAGCGAACAGGCGATTCTGGCCGACACCTTTCCACCCGCTAAACGAGGCATGGCGTTCGCGATTTACGGCATGGCGGTGGTGATGGCGCCGGCCATCGGCCCGACCCTCGGCGGCTACATCACAGACAACTTCGACTGGCGCTGGATCTTCTTCATCAATGTTCCGGTGGCGATCATATCCCTGATTCTGACGTCGCGCCTGGTCGAAGACCCGCCATATCTGAAGGCGGCGAAGCAAACCACCGGCCGCGTCGACTGGCCTGGGCTGGGCCTGCTGGCCGTCGGCATCGGCGCGCTTCAGGTGGTACTTGACAAGGGCGAGCGCGAGGACTGGTTCTCCTCCGGCTTCATCAACTTCTTCGTGATCATGTCGGTGGTTTGCCTGATCACCGCGTTTTTCTGGGAGCTTCATCATGAAAATCCGGTGGTCGATATCCGCCTGTTTCGCAATCGAAATTTCGCGGTTTCGTGCATCATGATGTTTATGCTGGGCGTGGCTCTGTTCGGAGGGACGGTGCTGATCCCGCAGCTGGTGCAGACGCTGATGGGATACACCGCGCAGCAGGCGGGCGAAGTGCTGTCGCCGGGCGCGGTAGTCATCATTCTGATGCTGCCGTTCATTGGCATCATGGTGGGGAAGCTCGATCCGCGCAAATTAATCGCGGTGGGATGGACGCTGGCCGCGGCGGCGATGTTCTATATGACGACGACCATGAACCTGGGCATGAGTTTCCGCGAAGTGATTCTGCTGCGCTGTTACCAGATGGTAGGTGTGGCGTTCCTGTTCGTGCCGATTCAAACCATGTGCTACGTGGGCATTCCTCCGGGCAAGAACAACAACGTTTCGGGCATGACGAACCTAGCCCGCAATCTGGGCGGGAGCGTGGGAATTTCGCTGGTGACGACGCTGCTGGCGCGTCGCGGGCAGGTGCATCAAAGCTATCTGGCGGCGCATACCAGCAAGTACGATCCGGCGTTTCAATCCGCGGTCGCCGGCATGGCGCAGACGTTGAAATCGTCCGGCGTGCAGGCCGCGCAGGCGACCCAAATGGCCTACGACCGGATCTATGGAGCGATGCAGGCGCAAGCTTCGATGCTGGCATATCTCGACACGATCTGGCTGTTCGCGATCCTCGCGGCTCTGATGGTGCCGTTGGCGTTTCTGATGAGAAAAGCGAAGCCAGGCAGCGCCCCGGCGGCGATGCACTGAGATTACGTCGCGCCGCGGCCCATTAACGGGAGAATGACGGCCGAATCGCTGTTTGGCTCGGAGAAACTTCGCGATTTTGGCCCATTTTTCAATGCCCACCGTTAAAATAGCGGTCAAATAACGGTGGAAGAGCTTCCTCCACTCCCTTTGGTCGCGGCTCAGCAGGCAAGTCCATATCATCGATGAAAGTATGAGCGGCGCGCGGGTTTCAGGAGGGGTTTGCAGTCGCTATTTGCGTGACGCGAGGGGAGTTAGCGAGAACGAAGAAGAGGGAACGCGCCTTGGTTGCCGATGGGAGGCGAATCGCCGCCCACGATTGCAAAATTACGCATCATAACGGCAGGGAGACGGGCTTAATCGGAAGTTGCGGGATCGGCCGGAGAAACAGCGGCTGATAATCGGAACGCTTCCAGGGGCCGCGACTTTCTTGGCAGAGTGGTAGTGGGTCGTCCGGATTATCGGAAGCTGAGGCGGCGTAGCTCAACACTGCGCACAGGACATTCCAAAATGAGGTGCCGATTGCGGTTCTTATCGGCGCGAAACTGCCTTGTCTCGCGTTTTGTCGGTCTTTAAAAGACCGTCTCGCCATTTCTGGGCGGCCGACTAGACCTCTTGCCCCCATTACTTGATGTAAATGATCGAGCCGACATTAGTTTCGACAAAGGTCAACCCGTTGTTCGTGGCGACCCAGGGATAGATCCCCAGCGCGCCGGGCGGTTTATCCGTGGGGATCTGCATATTGATTTGCTCAACCCCACACGGGAGGGTTGGTGCGCTGCCAGCGTATAAAACGGGCCCGCCGAGCTCCATGATTGCGGCCAAACCGGTAATGAGATTCGCCGGGCCGGGCACATTTAATCCTCCCGTCGGGCATGCTGGATCGGTCGCTCCGAAACCGGTCCCTAACAACATGATCACCGAACCGCGGGCCGCCGGGTTCAACGGGCCGTTGAAGGTTCCGTCCTGGTTCAACGCCCAGGCTTGCGCGGAGACGTTGGGCTGGAGGCGGAACAGGCCCGGGCCCGCAAAAGCGAGAGAAACAGTCACCGGGCCGAAGGTCGAGCCATTGTAGTTCAACGTGACGCTGGTCGAGGATTTTCCGCCCAGTTCAAAAGGCATCTGCACGTTCACCTGCTGCGACTGTGCGTACAAAATCGGCGCGGGCATGCCATCGAAAAATACCTGGACTCCACCGACCGATACCGGTGTTCCCGCGGCAGTTGGCTGCGCGGTGACGCCGTTGTCCGGCCCGATTCCAAAACCGGCGAGCGTGACGAATGTGCCAGGCACCATGTTGGTCACGCTGAGCGTCGCGGAGTTTAACAGCGCCGGCGTCATGCAGGCGTGCGCCGTCCAGCCCGGAGCGCCAAAATTAACGCGCTCGAAAGCCCCTTGGTCTGCGAGCATCACCGAACCATCGGCGGCGACCGTAAAGGTTTGGGCAGCGCCCGTGTAGGTCGTATCCCGGAGAGCGCCGCTGGCACTGAAGTGCATCAGGAAGCCATTGTCGAGGCAGGGTTCCGGGGCCGATGGTGTGATGGGAAGTCCGGGGCCCCCGGCAGGTCCGGTGACGTACACGTCGCCGGAGGGGCTGAGAGCCAGCGCGGTGACCTGCCACAAATAGCTTCCGTAGATGAGCGACTTGGCATCAGGAGTAAGTGTGGCGATAAATCCTCCGGCCGAGGTGGACCACGCCGGAATCAAAGGAGACGGCTCGAAGCTTCCGGGAGTAGTGGGAAAGTCGGAAGAGTTGGTCGATCCAGCGATGTATACATTTCCGCTTGCGTCGATTTGGAGAGCATTCGCGGAGTCACTGCCAGCGCCTCCCAGAAATGTGGAATACAGGATGTTGCCGGAGGGATCGAGCTTCGTCAGAAACGCGTTTTGCACTCCTGCAAGCTGCGGTTGGATGACGCCTGGGGTCACGGGGAAGTCGGGAGAATTGGTGTAGCCGGCGACGTATGCGTTGCCAGTTGTATCGACGAGCACGGCGCCCGGAACTTCCGAATTCGATCCGGCCAGGACCTTGGCGTAAACGATGGTAGAGCCGTCGGCGTTCAACTTGATCACACAGACGTGGCGGCCGGGAACGCCGCCGACGGCGAAGTCGGTGAAGCCGGCGATATAGGCGTTGCCTTGCGAGTCCACCGCGATGTGGGTTGGGCCCACCATTGTATCCGGAAGATAGGTGGCGTAAAGAAATCTGCTGCCATCGGCGCTCAACTTCGCGGCAAAGGTTGTACTGGTCGTGCTGGTTGGAATAGCGGCGTTGGCGGTGGTGGGAAAAGAAGCACCGGCGCTCCCGGCGACGTAGACGTTGCCCGACGGGTCCACTGCAATGGCGCTGGCGTCGGCGCCTTTGGGTGCGCCGACGAAGGTGACGAAAATCGCGTTGCCGGAGGGGTCGGCCTTGGCGATGATCCCGTCATCACAAGGGAAGGGCCCAGCTGGTGTGAAGAAGCAATACGCCAAGGGAGCTCCTCCGCCAAACTGCATCTGCGCCGCGCCCGGGGTCGCGGTATAGTCGCCCCGCCGGACGCCAGTCGTTTGGTACACGTTTCCGGATGGATCGATCACGGAGTAGACCTGATTGGGGCCGGTAATCGGGAGCGAATGGGTGACAACGCTTCCGGGATTTGGCTGGGCGGCGAGAATTGCCGTCGTGAAACACGCAACGAGGATACGCGCGAACGTGACTTGGTACTCCTACGGCCCTCGCTTTTATTAGACGATAAAGGTATGTTATCGACTAACATCCGACGACGACGGCACGGGCTTATTGATGTCCGGTATCACAACCGATGGAGAATCGCGCTGCGGTGCAGATTTCGGCCAGTCGGACGCTGCTCAGCCGCGCGACGCGTTTTCCCAGCCGCTGCTGCGACACCGTGACGATGTTGTGCAGATTCACCGCGCAGGGATTCTTCATGCCGTCCGATTCGTCTAGCACCACCTCGGACGGCACGCCTCGAATCGTGGAAGTGATCGGTGCGACGGTGACCGTCGACAGATACGCGACGGCGCTTTCCCGCGTCAAAACGACGACCGGCCGTTCTTTGTCCGGATGAGCAAACCGGTACAGACGAACGTCGCCGCGGGCTACTCCGGCCACGCCGCCTCGGCTTCCCAGCAGGACTGGTTCTCTTGAGGCTTTTTCAAATAGCCTTGGCGATCCCGATCTTCCCGCGCTCGCGTCTCGATCAGCCGGAGATGCTCCCGCAGGGCTTCCCGGACCAGCGCGGAACGATTTTGCTTATTGCGCTGCGCGGCGCGGTCGGTTGCCTGCAAGAGCTTTTTGTCGAGTACGACTTGGATGGTTTCCATATGTGGACTCTAGTCCACAGTATAGTCCACACTCACGGCCTTCGCCCGACCACCCCAGTTGCATCCTCAATCGCCGCGCCTATGCGCAGGAGCGTGTCTTCCGCGCGCGGTGCGGCCAGGATTTGCAGGCCGATGGGCAGGCCGGACTTGGTGAACCCGCAGGGAATCGACAGCGCAGGGATGCCGAGCACGTTGATGGCTCGCATCAGTCGTGTGGTGGCCAGGCGCACATCTTCTAACTGGCCGCCGACCTGCATCGTCGTCTGGCCGATTTTCGGTGCGGGAGTGGGTGTCGTGGGTGTGAAGATGCAGTCGACACTGCTCCAGAGTTTTGAGAATTCGCGGATATAGATGCGGCGCAGGCGCTGCGCGTCGACGTAGTCGCTGGCGCGGATGAGACGGCCCTGGTCGAGCAGCGTCGCGACGTCGGCTCCGATATCGGCGCGGCGGTTCAGCAGATTATCGCGATGAACCGACGTCGCCTCGGCCAGCAGCAGCATGCGGCCGACCACGTTCAGGGCATCGATGTCGGGGACCTTGACATCGACGATGCGCGCGCCGAAGGCGGTTGCGGTTTGCACTGCTGTGCGAACGGATTCCGCGACTTCCAGGTCCAGCTTATCGAAGTAATAGTTGACCGGTAGGCCGATGCGGAGGCCGTGGATATCGACGTTTTTCGGAGGCACGTAGCCGCCGGTCGCGCCGGACATGGCGTGGAACGACACTGCCGCGTCGCGCACGGTTTTCGCGATCGGACCCATATGGTCCATGGTCCATCCCAGAGGCATCACGCCTCGCTTGCTGATCAGGCCGAAGGTTGGTTTCAGGCCGGTCACGCCGCAGAAGGACGCGGGGATGCGGATCGAACCGCCGGTGTCGGTGCCGGTGGCGAAGGGCACGATGCCCGCCGCGACGGCTGCGCCGGAGCCGCCGCTCGATCCTCCGGGGATGCGGTCCGTGTCCCAAGGGTTGCGCACCGCGCCAAAATGAGGATTATTTGACGTGATGCCGTATGCGAATTCGTGGAGGTTGGTTTTTCCCACCAGGACGCCGCCTGCTTTTTCCAGGTTGATGGCGATGTCGGCGTCGTGATCGGGGATGAAGTTTTCGAAAACTTTGGAGCCGCCGGTGGTGCGGATGCCCTTGGTATAAACCAGATCCTTATGCGCGAAAGGGATGCCATGCAGGGGGCCGCGGTCGATGCCGTGGGAGAGTTCGGCGTCCATGGCGGAGGCTCGGGCGCGAGCCAGATCGGCGGTGACGGTGATGAAGGCGTTGATGCGCGGATTTTCGCGGGCGACCGCCGCCAGGGTTTCGTTCGTCAGTTCGAGCGAGGAGATTTTTTTGGCGCGGAGGGCGGCGGCCATTTCAAGGATGGTCATTCGACACCTGTCCAGACATCGTCCTCTGGCGTGAGAGTCGCTTGCAACGGCCGGAATGCGGCTTCGAGGGCGTCCATGACGGGCAGCAGTTTTTCCACGTCGCGTGCGGGGATGGGCGGGTCGAGCGCGGCGGCGGTTGTCTTCCAATCAGTCATGTTGGTTCATTCTACAATGAGGGTGATGCAAGCCACCGAGCCGCGTGTCACGCCGAGTCCGCTGACGCAACTGAGCGAAGAAGAACGGATGTTCCAGTCCACCGTGCGAAAATTCGCGCGGGAGCGCATCGGGCCGCACGTGCGCTCGATGGATGAAGAAGGGAAGTTCCGCAAGGATCTGATCCACGAATGCTTTGAGCTTGGCTTGATGGGGATTGATGTTCCCGAAGAATACGGGGGGCAGGGCGGATATTTCTTCCAGTCGATTCTGGCGATTGAGGAACTGGCCAAGGTCGATCCGTCGGCGGCGGTGATTGTCGATGTGCAGAACACTCTTTTTAACAACGCGATTCTGCGCTGGGCGAATGAGGATCAAAAGCAGAAATATCTGCCGAGGCTGTGCAAGGACACGCTGGCGAGTTACGCGTTGTCGGAGGCTGGATCGGGCTCCGATGCGTTTGCTCTGGCGACGCGCGCTGTGGATGCAGGCGACCACTACGTGCTCAACGGGCGCAAATTGTGGATCACCAACGCGGGCGAAGCGGGGCTGTTCTTGTTGTTCGCGAATCTGAATCCGGAGGCCGGGTACAAGGGCATCACGGCGTTTCTGATTGAGCGCGAGTTTCCGGGCTTTCAGGTCGGCAAGAAAGAGGACAAGCTGGGCATTCGCGCGTCGTCGACTTGCGAATTGATTCTGGACGACTGCAAAGTTCCGAAGGCCAACGTCATCGGCGAGATCGGCAAGGGCTACAAGATCGCGATTGAGACTCTGAACGAAGGGCGCATCGGGATCGGCGCGCAGATGCTCGGATTGGCGGAAGGGGCGCTCGATCATGCGCTGGCGTATGCGAAACAGCGCAAGCAGTTCGGAAAAACCATCGCCGAGTTTCAGGGCGTGCAGTTCGATCTGGCCGAGATGGCGGTCGACGTTGAAGCGACGCGGCTGATGGTCTACAACGCGGCGCGGCTGCGCGATGCGGGGCTGCCTTTTGTTTCTGAAGCCGCGATGTGCAAGTATTTCGCGTCGCAGGTGGCGGAGAAGACGGCGTCACGCGCGGTCGAGGTTTTGGGCGGGGTCGGGTTCACGAAGGATTATCCGGTGGAGAAGCTTTTCCGCGATTCGAAGATCGGACGGATTTACGAAGGCACCAGCAACATGCAGCGGGTGACCATCGCCAAGCAGATGCTCGACAAGAAGTAAGGAGTTTGTTTTATGCGTATTTTGGCAAGTCTTTTGATCGCGGCGGGATTCGCATTCGCGGCGGATCAGCCGGAGCCCAGCCAGGCGCAGATCGACGAGATCATCAAGAAGTTCGCGGCTCACGAAGCGGAGTTTTCCAAGGCGAGGGAAAGCTATGTTTACCGGCAGACGGCGCGCATTCAGGAACTCGACGATTCGGGTAACACGACTGGCCGCTGGGAGATGGTTTCCGACATTATTTTCAACTCCGAGGGAAAACGCAGCGAGCATGTGGTGCGGTCGCCTGTGCCGAACTTGCACCAGCTGATCCTGACGCCGGAGGATATGGAGGATCTGAAGAGCGTGCAACCGTTCGTGCTGACCACGGACCAGTTGTCGAAATATCTGATCCGGTATCTGGGTCGGCAGAAAGTCGACGAAATCGGCTGCTACGTGTTCGCCGTGAAGCCGGTGAAGTACGAAGGCAAGCAACGCTATTTTCAAGGCGAAGTCTGGGTGGACGACCGCGACCTGCAAATCGTCAAGAGCTACGGCCGGGGCGTGGGCACTGCCAACAAGGGCGGCAACGGCCAGCAGTTCCCGAAGTTCGAAACATACCGCGAACAGATCGACGGCAAGTTCTGGTTTCCGACCTATACCATCGCGAACGACACTTTGCACTTCAAGGACATGGACGTGCGGATGAAGCAGACCGTTAAATACGAAGACTATAAGCGGTTCAAGGCCGATACCACGATCACGTTTGGCGAATCGGTCGATGAGAAGAAAGAGCCTCCTGTAAAGAAGCCCTGATGCGCTGGGTTCCGTTTTTCTGCGTCTGCCTGTTTGCCGCTGATCCGAACTATAGGGCGCTGCGCGACGGCGCTCCGACGGACGCTCTGCGGACGGAAAATGTCGAACTGAAGCGCGACGCGGGGACGATCACGCTTAAAAACGGTCAACTGGCGTTTGTGCGGGCGAACGACCGTCCGGCGATCGCGGTGTTCACCGGTAACGGCGTGTTTCGGCTGAAGCCGGCAATTCCGATTGAGGCGAGTCATTTGAATAAGGTGACGGGGACGCCGGAGTTGGAAGAAGCCTTCGAATCGGCGGTGTTTTTCTTCACCGACGCGACGTATGACGAGGTGAAGAGCCAGGCCTCGGCCATGCCAGTCGATCCACGGGCGGCGGGCGTGCTCAAGAATCTGCGCGACAAACTGCGCCGGGACCGCACCTACGGCGACATCGGCAACGTCGAAGCGGAACTCCTCGGCGAGTTCTACAACCCGCGCCGCGGCGCGTCGTTCCGGGATTACTTGCAGGGGAAAAAATACGGCGATTTGCGGTTCTTCATGGTGCCTTCGGGCGCGCTGCCATCGGTCGGGTCGCCGGAGGAAACGGGACTGGTGAACGTCGAGCCGAACAGCGATCGCGCGGGCATCTGGTATCTGACGCATCTGAAATCGGAGTGGGCAAAGAACATCGCCAGCTCCAGCGAAGAAAAGCGCGACATCGCGTCCACGCATTACAAGATCGATACCGAGGTCGCCAAGGGAGGAGATCTTTCGGGATCGACGGAGATGGAGTTTACCGGGGTGATGGGCGGGGCGAGAGTGCTGCGCGTCGACCTGCTGCCGACGCTGCGGGTGAAGCGCGTGACCGATGAGAAAGGGCGCCAGATCGAGTTCATTCAGGAATCGACCAAGGGCGACGATTCGTTTCACGTGCTGCTGCCGGAGGGTCTCGAAGCGGGCAAGAAATACATGCTGCGGTTCGAGTACGACGGCAACAAAGTGCTGCGCGACGAAGGAGGAGGCAATTATTCGGTCGGCGCGCGGTCGAGCTGGTATCCGAACGTCAATTCGTTTCTGGACCATGCGACGTACGACTTGAAATTTCGCTCGCCCAGGCAGTACACGCTGGTTTCCGTGGGCAAGCTCATCAGCGAAACCAGGGATGGGTCGAACACCGTTTCCGAGTGGAAGTCCGAAATACCTCTGGCCGTGGCCGGATTCAATTACGGCGACTTCAAGAAGAAGAGCATTTCCGATCCGCAGTCGAAATACGACCTGGAAGTGTACACGACATCGAACGTTCCGAATGTGCTGCGCGAGTTCACCGAGGGCATGATCCTGACGCCGTCGGCGATGGCGCAGAACGCGCTGGTGGACGCCGAAAATTCTCTGCGCGTTTATCAGAAGATGTTCGGCGACGCTCCCTACGGGCGGCTGGCGGTGACGCAGCAGCCGCAATTTTCCTTCGGGCAATCCTGGCCGACGCTGGTGTATCTTCCGGTGAGCGCGTTTCTGGACGGAACGCAGCGCTGGGCGATGATGGGTGCGCAATCGTTCCGGTTCACAGAGTTTATCGACGAGGTGACGCCGCACGAGATCGCGCACCAGTGGTGGGGCCACGTGGTGGGCTGGGCAAGTTATCACGACCAGTGGCTCTCGGAAGGGTTCGCCGAATTTTCCACCGGCCTGTTTCTGGAAGCGACGAGAAAGCCGGCCGACGTGCAGAAGTTCTGGGATCGCCTGCAAACGCAGATCACGGAGAAAAACGGGTTCGGCCAGTCGGCCAACGATGCGGGGCCGATCTGGCTGGGATACCGTCTGGACACTCCGAAATCGCCGGGCGCGGCGCGGCGCATGATTTATCCCAAGGGCGCGTACCTGCTGCAAATGATCCGCATGCTGATGCGCGACGACAAGACGGGCGACCAGGACTTCAGCGACATGATGAAGGACTACGTGAAGACCAACCTGTATAAAAACGCGACCTCGGAGGATTTTGTCGCGGCGGTGGAGAAGCACATGAAGCCGCCGATGGACCTGGAGGGCGCGCACAATATGGAATGGTTCAAGCGCGAGTGGATTTACGGTACGGATCTGCCGCGCTACCGGCTGGAGTATTCGCTGAAGACGTCGGAGGACGGGAAAGTCCGCTTCACCGGGAAACTGACGCAGAGCGACGTGTCGGCGGACTTCGTGATGCGGGTGCCGATCTACATGGATTTCGACGGGCGGGTGATCCGGGTGGGTTCGGTCGCGCTGAGGGGCAATATGACGGCGCCGGAGATCGCCGTGAATCTGCCCAAGAAGCCGAAACGGGTCCTGCTGAACGCCAATCATGACGTCCTGGCGGCCGAAAATACAGTCAAAGAGATCCTGTAAGCGGTTGTAAAGAAATTCTATCCTCCCGCCGATAGAAGGCGGGACAGGTGATTGATCCACTCATGGCCGTTCACGCCCAATCGCCGACCGAGACCGGCAGTGTCTCTGAGAACCCGGTTGAAGCGGTTTCGCCGCCCGCCGAAGTCTCGACGAGCGAGTTGGACCGGCTCAAGGGCACCTTCCTCGCCAGCTTGAATCACGAAATCCGAACGCCGCTGAGTGGCATTCTGGGCATGGCGGATCTGCTGCTCGAAACCAATCTGGACGCGGAGCAACTGGAGTACGTCAACGCCACCCGACTGTGCGCCGAAAGCCTGTTTGAGATTCTGAATGCCACGCTGGAATATTCGGCGCTGGAGGCAGGACGCTTTTCGCTGGACGAGAGCGAGTTCAGCCTGCGCGACCTGATCGAATCGACCCGGGCGCAGCAGGCGTTGAAAGCCGAGGCCAAGGGCCTGACCATTCAGTGCAGCTACGATCATGCGCTGCCGGAAACGATGATTGGCGACGCGCCGAGACTGCGGCAGTTGCTGGGGCACTTTCTGGCCAATGCGATCAAGTTCACGCATACGGGCGGCGTGGAACTGCGCGTCCTGCGCGACCCTCGCGCGCACGAAATTCTGCGGATCGAAGTGGAGGATACCGGTATCGGCATCCCATCCGACCAGGTGGACCGGATTTTCGAATCGTTCCGGCAGGTGGAGAGTGGACTTTCGCGATCCTACCCAGGGTTGGGCTTAGGATTGGCGTTGGCCCGGAAACTCGCGTTGCTCATGCAGGGCGAGATTAGTGTTGCCAGCACACCTGGCGAAGGCTCGACGTTCACGCTGCGCATTCCGATTCGCATGACGGATGCGGAAAGCGAGCCGGCGCCGGCGGCGGTGCGCGCGGAGAGCGGTCCTGTGGTACTGGCGGTGGAGGACAACGCCGTCGGACTGCGGATTTTGAAGCGCGCGCTGGAGCGCAGGCAGGTGAAAGTGGACGGAGCCATATCGGGCTTTGCTGCGCTTGAGGCAGCTTCGTTGCGACGCTATGACCTGGTGTTGATGGACCTGCAAATGCCGGGCATGAACGGCCTGGAAACGACCGCCGAGATGCGCAAGATTCCGGGCTACGACGCGGTTCCGATTCTGGCTTTGACGGCCGATTTTTCAGACGAGATGCGCGAGCGGTGTCTGCGGCAGGGTATGCAGGCGTTCCTCTCGAAGCCGGTGGAAGCGACGCACCTGTGGTCGGTTGTGTCGCGGTTCTTGGAAGCCGGCGCGTCAGTCGAAGAGAGCGTTTAAGGGGACGGAGAGGTCGGGGTTCGAGGTGCGGAGGACGCCGTCGGTGGCTTCCAGCAGTCCTTCCTTGGTGTAGCGATATCCACGGCGAGTGCGCGGATCGATGACCCAGATGTTTTCGACGCCCATGACGCGGTAATCGTCGACGCGGTCGATCAGAGACGTGAGCGAGTCTTCTTTCGATAGGATTTCAATGCACAGGAACGGCGGCTGGCGGTAGATCGACTCGACGGGAGCGTCCTCCAGGACGACGCAGACGTCGGGAATGCGGAAGCGGGTCGGCTTCACCTGCACGCGCTGTTCGGGAACGACGCGGATGCGCCATTCTTTTTCCCGATTGTAGAAATATGCGCTGATGCGCATTTGCGGTCTGCTGTGTTCGTATTCGCCCAAGTTGCGCTCCAGAAGCTCACCGTCCACATAGTCGCGGTCTGGGCGATAGGAGGTGCTGAGATACTCGGTCACGGAGATTTGCGTGGCTGCCGCCATGTATCTTAGTTTACTCGTGTCGCAGCGCGACCATCGGATCGATGCGGGCGGCGCGCCTAGCTGGCAGACCTCCGGCGAACAAGGCTGCGGCGAGGAAGACCGCGGCCGCGGTGGCGACCACCAGGGGATCGAGTGGGCGGATGCCGAACAGTAGCGAGCGGACCAGCGTCATCAGGGCAAGCGAAGCCACCAAGCCAGTGAGGAGTCCTCCGGCAATCATCCCGAACATGTCTCTCAACACGAGGAAGACCGGCGACGGAGGCCTTGCTCCCAACGCCGCGCGGATGCCGATTTCCTTCGTCCGGCGCGTCACCGAATAATTCAGCAGGCCAAATAATCCGATGGCGGCCAGCAGCAGCCCGAGAAACGCGAAGACTCCTCCGATGCCGGCCAGCAGTTTTTCGCGCAGCAGCGTGTTTCCGATCAGTGTGTCGAGCGTGGCGACTTCGCGGATGCGAGTGCCGTGCCCGATGGCTTCCGCTTCGCGCTCGACCATTTTGACGACGGAGCCAGGGTCTAGCGGGGAGCGGACATACATCGCGACGTAACTGGAGCCTCGCACGACGCGGTACATGATTGGTTCGGGCCCGTCGCGCAGGGATCCGTAGGACGTGTTGCCGACGACGCCGACGATTTCGTGAGTCATCCGTTTGTCGTCGTCGGGAGTCTGGAAGGTTTTGCCGATGGGGTTCTCAGTTCCGAAGTACCTTCGAGCCAGGGCTCGATTGACAATGGTGGGGCGCGGACCTTTGTCGGGATCCTCGTTTCCAAAATATCTCAGTGCCGGTGCGTAGTCGACGACGGTGGGAGCAGGGCCGGTATGGTGATAGTCGCGATCCCGCTGCTCAAACTCACGGCCAGCCAGAAGCGGAATGTGCATCGTGGAGAAATAGCGGGGCGAGATCGACATGGCATGCTCTTCGTGATCCGGAAGAGGCTGGCCGGGAAGAATCACCTGGTTCTGTCCCTGATGGCCGTCAAACAATGCACGTTGCGAAATGGCCACGCCCTGAATGCCTGGCAATGCCTCCATCCGGCGCTGAATTTCATCAAGAAAGACGCTGAGCTCCGGCTTCTGTGTGATGTCGCTCAGATCGGTGCTGACATAGATCACGGCGACGTGGTGTGGGTCGAAACCGGTGTCGACGGCGAAGAGGTTTTTCAGGCTGAAGAGAAAGCTCGCACCGGCGAGGATGAGAGAGAACGCGAAAGCGACCTGAGTACCAACGAAGAATCTGCCCATGTGGAGTCTGCCAGACGCGACGCGCAGGCCATGAAGCTCACGTAGTGGCTGCGGGCCGGAGGATTGCCAGGCGGGGAGTAGTCCGAAGAATACTGCCGCGAGCGTCGAGATGGCGGCGCAGAACAACAGGACACGGGTGTCCATGGAGAGGGCGAAGCGCACCGGTTCGCTTTGCTTCGAAAGCATGGCAACGATCATGGGAGCGGCGGCTTGAGAGAACACCCAGCCGAGTAGGCCGGCGAGAAGCGAGAGCAAAAGGCTTTCGGTCAGGAGTTGGCGAATCAGGCGCACTCTACCGGCTCCCAGCGAGATTCTCATGGCCATCTCTGCGGATCGCGCGGTGCCGCGGGCAAGCAGGAGGCTGGCGACATTCGCGCAGGCGATCAGCAGGATTCCGGCTGCGACGCCCAACACGATCCACAGAGGGCGCGCAAACGTGGTCTGGAAACTAGAGGAGCCAGTCGCGGCCGGGCGCACGTAAAGCGGCAGTTCGCGAAATTGTTTTTGGATGGACGGCGGCATGGTCGGGTGGGTCTTGACCAGCTCGTCTTCATTTGCGGAGAACAGCGGCTGGAGACGCGCCTGAAGTTGGGAAGGAGTGGCGCCATGACTCATTCGAGCGATGATTCGGAACCAGGTCCAGCCGATGCTGGTGAAGGCTGCCTTGCTGTACATCATCGCAGGCATCCAAATGTCGACGAACTTACCGGGCTCGACGCCAAAGAAACCGCGTTGGGCGACACCAACGATCGTGAAGGAATGACGTCCGATTTGCAGGCGCTTGCCAAGCACGGCGGGGTTGCCCCCGAAGCGGCGCTGCCAGTAATCGTAGCTGATCACGACGAAAGGCTCGCCCCAGGGCACGCGGTCTTCCTCACTGGTGAACACGCGGCCGAGCGCGGCCGGAACCTTGAGGATGTCGAAGGCGTCGCCCGAGACGAATCCGCAGATCGCTCTCTCGACAGGGGCGTTCCTGTCTGGAAACTGGACTTCATACTGGTTCGCATCGCTGAACAGCGCGAGGCGCGCGGACTCGGCGGCAGCCTTGCGGAACTGCGCATACAGGGGATAGCTAAAGAACTCGCGGTCTCCGCCCGCCGGGCTCTCCGGGTCCCCGATATCGAGCGAGGCGAGACGGAACAGGCGATCCGGATCCGGCACCGGCAGAGGACGCAGGAGTGCGGCGTCGACGATGGAATAAATTGCTGTGTTCGCGCCTATCGCCAGCGCGAGCGAGAGAATCGCGGTGAGCGCGAAGGCAGGGCTTTTGCGCAGGCCTCGCCAGGCGTAGCGGAGGTCCTGAAAAGTGGTTTCGAGGATGGAAGAGAGGCGGATTTCGCGGCTTTGTTCGCGCAGTTGGGTGACGTTGCCGAAACGCACAGTGGCTTGGCGGCGGGCGTCTTCATCGCTCAGGCCTTGGTCGCGCAACGCCGCGGCGCGGCGCTCAATGTGATCGGCCATTTCGTCGAGAAGATCGTCATCCAGCCGTTTCGGGAACACCGCATTCTTAAGTCTTGAAAGGAGAGACACGAAAACCTCCTTATGCGTGGCGCAGCACGCGGGCGACGCCTGATGACAAGCTGGTCCAGCGGTCGGTTTCCAAGGCCAGTTGCTTTTTGCCGGCGCGCGTCAGTTGATAAATCCGCGCACGGCGCTTATTCTCGGTGATGGTCCAGTCGGCGGTGATCCAGCCGGATTCCTCCATCCGGTGCAGCGCCGGATAGAGCGATCCTTCGTCGATGCGAAGCGCTTCGTCAGACAGTTCTTCAATGGCACTGGCGATGCCGTACCCGTGCAGGGGCCCGCGGCGGCCGAGGACGGTGAGGACCAGAAGATCAAGGGCGGTTTGGGCGGAAGCCATATACTCAGTCGGCTAGGGTAGCCAACTTATGAAATCACGATTTTTAGTGTTTTGTCAATAGTTGCGCTAACCTTGGAGTGTTTAATGTCAGACAAAAAACTGCAGATCATCCCCTTGGGGGGCCTGGGCGAGTTCGGTATGAACTGCATGGCCGTCCGCTATGGCGATGACATTATCGTTCTCGACGCGGGGATGATGTTTCCCGACGCGGAGCTGATGGGCGTCGATATCGTCACGCCCGATTTTACGTATCTCGAAGAAAATGCCAAGCACGTGCGCGGGCTGATCCTCACGCACGGGCACGAGGATCATATCGGCGGCATCCCGTTCCTGCTGGCGCTGATGAAGATTCCGGTCTACGGGACGGCGTTCACGCTGGCTCTCGTCGAGAGGCGCCTGGAAGAGCACGAGATGGTGAAGGAGGCCAAGCTCAACAAGGTCAAGCCGGGCGAGACTCTGGTGCTGGGGCCGTTTTCGATCGAGTTCATTCACGTGACTCATTCCACGGTGAGTTGCGTCGCGCTGGCGATCACCACGCCTCTGGGCGTGATCATGCACACCGGCGATTTTAAGGTGGACCCGTCGCCCACCGATAACGAACTGTTCGACCTGCACAAGTTCGCCGAGTACGGCAAGCGAGGCGTGCTGCTGCTGATGTCGGATTCGACCAACGTGGACCGGTCTGGTTATACAGAGAGCGAACGCGCCGTAGCGCCGCGCCTCGCCGAATTGTTCATGCGCGCGCCGCGCAGGATCGTGATCTCCTGCTTCAGCTCGTCGATTCACCGCTTGCAGCAGATCATCGACGCGGCCGACGAGTACGGGCGCAAGGTGGCGTTCATCGGCCGCAGCATGAACACGGCTACAGAAATCGCCCACGGGCTGGGGTTCCTGACCATCCCGAACGGCATTCTGCTGCGTCCGCAGGACCTGATGCAGACCGCGCCGAGCAAAGTATGCGCCATCGTCAGCGGCACGCAGGGCGAACCGATGTCGGCTTTGTCGCGCGTCGCGGTCGACAATCACAAGCACCTGTCGATTGAGACCGGCGACGTGGTGGCACTGAGCGCCCGCATCATCCCCGGGAACGAAAAAGGGATTTACCGCATGATGAACCACATCGCGCGGCGCGGGGCGGACCTTGTTTACGGGCCGATGAATCCGCCGATTCACGTGTCGGGCCACGGGAGCGCGGAGGAACTGCGGCTGATTCTGAACCTGGTGCGTCCGAAATACTTCGTCCCGGTGCACGGCGAGTACCGCCAGATGACCAAGCACGCGCAACTGGCGCAGCATCTGACGCATTACAACCTGGAAGCGACGTTCGTTCTGGAATCGGGTGAAACGCTGGAGATCGATAATAAAGGCGCACGCAAGGGCGAGCCGGTGACGGTCGGGCGCATCTGCATCGATTCGGGCACGCTCGACGAAGTGGTGGAGGATATGGTCATTCGCGATCGGCGCCACTTGTCGGAAGATGGCTTCGTTTTGCCGATTATCGCCATCAACAAACATACTGGCGTGTGCGAAGGCTTGCCGGAAATTGTGAGCCGCGGGTTCATGTCGCTGGATGAGCGGTCGGACGTGATTGAGGAAGCGCGCAAGGTTGTGCTGAAGACGCTGAATTCGTCGTCGGCGGAAGAGCGCACGGATTTGGGCGTGATGCAGGAGAAAATCCGCGCGGATTTAAAGAGATACCTGACTAAAGAGACTTCCCGCCGGCCGTTGATTATGCCGGTGATTTTAGAAGTCTAAGATTTCAAAGATCGTTCGAAAACCCTCAAAAATTGAAAGGGCGCCCTAATCCGTTGTACCCCACGGCGAGGTCCGCTGTAATGGTCGCAGGTTCCAGCCAATTCACGTTATGCAAGCGCGCGAGAGTCTCGAGAAATCAGCGCGTCGAGGTCCAGGTGTCAACTGGCAGACCCCCGAAAAATCCTGACTCATGTTACATGGGGTGGCCAGAGGGAGGCGTGAGTGAAATCGGTAAGGTGTTGGATGCGATTGATTTCAAACGCGGTGATTTTTGGGTTTAGTAGAAGTTGAGGGCTCGCTCATGACGGATCTACAGCTTTACGTTGCAACCGGCCGAGCGCTTAGGGCTGCCAGTGCATCGGCGGTGCGGTGATCCAAAAGTGGTTCGGATATCCGAAAGAGACAGTTGGTTGTTGGTTTTCCATTAAGTGCTCGCCAAGTTCGAAATGAAAAATCAGCGTAACGGCCTTGCCCGCACAGGTCTTTGCGAAGGACGAGGTTCGCACCGACCTTTCCACATCGGGCACGAATACGCCGCCGTTCTTTGTCCCAGTCCACGTTGACGATATCTTTTGCACTAAGGCGTTGACTCCAAGGAGGACGACGATTGTCGATACTCCAGTGATTCGCGCTTGCTTGGCCAAGGCAGGGTAGGCCGGAAGCTCCAGCCGCTCCACGCAAGCGATATTCGTTTCGGTTTGCGCCACTAAAGGCAATCCCGCGAGGATCAGAAGGTACGCGCGCATATCCGTAGTCTTACACTTAAAACATGGACATCACCGACGCTTCGGGCTACCCGGGGTCCGCGGAGCAGGTTTTTTCGCCTCAAGATGAAGAGCAGGTTGTTGAGATTTTACAGCGCGCGTCGGCAAAGAATGTTCCCATCACGGTAATGGGCGCGCTTACGGGCGTCACTGGAGGCGGGACGCCGAACGGGGGATGGGGATTGTCGCTCGCCAAGCTGAGAGTGATCAATATTGAACAGGGCCGCGCGATTGTCGGGCCGGGAGTTTTGCTGCGCGACGTGCAGACCGGGGCGTCGTCGTCGGGGCAGTTTTATGCGCCGGATCCGACCGAAAACACATCTTCAATCGGCGGAAATATCGCGACCAACGCCAGCGGGTCGCGCAGTTTTCGGTATGGGGCGACTCGGGAGCATGTTCTCGCGCTGCGGGTCGCGCTCCTTGACGGGCGCGTGATTGAGGTTCGGCGCGGCGAGCCGGTGGATTTCGAGGTTCCGGCGCTGCCTCTTCCGAAGACGACCAAGCACTCGGCGGGATATCGGCTTGCCCCGGGGATGGATTACGTCGACCTCTTCATCGGCAACGAAGGGACGCTGGGTGTAGTGACGCAGGCAGAGCTAAAGCTGCTTCCAGCGCCGGGCGAGATTCTCGGGGGAGTCGTCTTTTTCGCGTCGGAAGAGGCCGCGCTCGATGCGGTCGACCGGTGGCGGGAGACGCCCGGGCTGCGGATGCTTGAATATCTGGATGGGAAATCGCTCCGAATGATGGATGTGGCGCATCCGGCCGCGCTCATGATCGAGATTGAGGGCGACGCGGACATCGATATGACCGGGACGCTGGAAAACGACTCCTGGTTCGCCATGTCGGCGGCGGATCGCGAGCGGTTCCGGGTTTTTCGCCACACTCTGCCCGAAAGGGTGAACGCTCGCATTCGGAAAAGCGGATTCATGAAGTTGAGCACGGACTACGCGGTGCCGTTGAATAAGAATCGGGAGATTCTGGCGACTTATCAAGAGAAACTGCACCAGGCGGTGGGCGAGAACTTCGTGATTTTCGGGCACGTCGGCGATGCGCATCTGCATATCAATACGTTTTCCGACAGTCCGGAGCACTTTGCGTCGGCCAAGGCCGTGACCACGGATCTGGCTCGGGACGCGGTGGCGCTGGGCGGGACTGTCGGGGCCGAGCACGGCCTGGGAAAGCGTAAGGCACACCTGCTGGAAATACAGTACTTGCCGTCGGAAATCGAGGCCATGAGGTCGGTGAAGCGCCGCTTCGATCCGAATTGGATTTTGGGGCAGGGGACGCTGCTATCGCGGTGTTGACGGTATCCCCTCCATTACTGTCGGGGTTCCGTAGGGCGGACGAGGGTATCCCCTCCATTACTGTCGGGGCTCGGTAGGGCCGGAAGATAGGGCCAGGATCGTAACGAACTTGCTATAATGGGACTTCCCTATGAGCACCGCGTCTAAGAAGATCATCTTACTGAGACCGCGTGGGTTTTGCGCAGGTGTGGTGCGCGCGATCGACGTGGTCAAAATCGCTCTAGATCTTTATGGGGCGCCGATCTACGTGCGCAAGGAAATCGTCCACAACAAGCACGTCGTGGACGAGCTGCGCGAGGCGGGCGCGATCTTTGTCGAGGAACTGGAAGAGGTTCCGGTCGGAGCGCGGCTGATTTTCAGCGCTCACGGCGTCTCCCCGGCCGTCTGGACGCAGGCGCGGGAGCGCGACCTCAAGGTGATCGACGCGACCTGCCCTCTGGTCACGAAAGTCCACCTGGAAGCCAAGAAATTCGCGAAAAGGGGCTACTCGATCGTCCTGATCGGACATAAAGATCACGATGAAGTCATCGGCACCCTGGGCGAGGCGCCGGAGGCGACCATACTGGTCTCGACCGTCGAGGACGTGGATAAGTTGAACATCTCCGATCCGGAGCACGTTTCCTTTATCACGCAAACTACTCTAAGCTTGGATGAGACGCAGGATATCGTGGCTCGGCTCAAGGAGAGGTTCCCGAAGATCCAGGGTCCGGCGGCGCAGGACATATGTTATGCCACCGAAAACCGGCAGCTGGCGGTGAAGGCGGTGGTGCCTTTGTGCCAACTGCTGCTGGTGGTGGGTTCGCAGAACAGTTCGAATTCGCGAAGGCTGGTTGAGGTTTGCGAAAAGATGGGTGTTCCGGCGTATCTGATTGACGATCTAAAAGAAGTGAAACCGGAGTGGCTTGCCGGCATCCAAACCGTAGCAGTCACGGCGGGGGCGTCAGCTCCGGAAAATCTGGTTGAGGAATTAATCGGGTCGCTTCAGGGAAGCGGATTCGGTGAGCTGGAAGAAATGGAAATCAAGGAAGAGGACGTGCGGTTCAATCTGCCATCCGAACTTGGCCGCACGGTGCAATTGCAGACCATCGCGCGCGTATGAGTCCTAGCCTTCAACTTGTCGATGCATTGACGTCCGCCGCGGCGCAATCCTTGCGCAAAGCAGCGCATTACATGTTGGGCCGCCAGACCGAAGAAGGGTTCTGGTGGGGCGATCTGACGGCCGACACCACCCTCGAATCCGACTTCATATTGTTAGAGCTGTGGCGCCATCCGCCCGTTGACGGCGAATGGAATCCGCCGACGCGGCCGCTGGTCGATAAAGCGGTCAAATCGATCCTCGCCCGTCAGTTGCCCGACGGAGGGTTCAATATTTACGCCGAGGGGCCGTCGGAAATCAGTGCATCGGTGAAGGCGTATACGGCTCTGAAGCTGGCCGGGCGCGCTTACGACGATCCGCATTTGAGCCGGGCTCGCGAACGAATTCTGGCCATGGGCGGAATGCAGGTGGCCAATAGCTATACCAAGATCAATCTCAGCCTGTTCAATTTGTATCCAAGAAGCGCGACGCCGTCGATTCCTCCGGAGGGTATTTTGCTGGGGAATCTGATCTACGAGATTTCGTCGTGGTCGCGCGCGATTGTCATTCCTCTGTCGATCGTCCACGCGATGAATCCGCAGCGTCCGGTTCCGGCGGGATTCAACCTGAAGGAGCTCTTTCTTCCAGGCGTTCCTTTGGAATTCCCCAACAACGAGGGGTTTTTCAGCTGGCGGAATTTTTTCCTGGTTGCGGATAAGTGTTTGAAGTTCTGGGAGCGGCATGGGTCGCGAGGGATTCGGACGCAGGCCATCCGCCGGGCCGAGCAGTGGATGCTCGAGCGTACTCGCTATACCGATGGGTTGGGGGCGATTTATCCGCCCATGATGTACGTGATCATGGCGCTCGATCTGCTGGGCTATCCGAAGGATCATCCGGACGTCAAGGAGGCGGAGAAGCAATTTTTCAACCTGCTGGTCGACGATGAGCGAGGGTTCTTTTTCCAGCCTTGTTTCTCCCCGGTGTGGGATACGGCGATCGCCGCCTACGCGCTGGGTGAATCCGGCGTGGTACCGGAGGAGAAGCTCCGCCCGACTGTGGACTGGCTGCTGACCAAGGAAGTCCGGCGCAAGGGCGACTGGTCCAAGAAGAGGCCGAACGTCGAGCCTTCGGGCTGGTATTTCGAGTTCGCCAACGAATATTATCCGGATATCGACGACACGGCTCAAGTTCTCCTGGCTTTAGCGCGGGCGCATGGATCGAGTTCGGCCAAGCAGGAAGCGGTGACCGAGCGCGCCATCAACTGGCTGCTGGCGATGCAATCGAAAGACGGCGGCTGGGCGGCGTTTGACGTCGATAACAACTGGAACTTTTTGAGCTCGGTGCCGTTCGCCGATCACAATGCAATGCTCGACCCGACGTGTCCCGATATTACCGGGCGTGTGATGGAGGGTCTCATTGCGTCGGGCATCGATGGCAATCATCCGGCGATCCGGAAAGGCGTCGAATTTTTAAAGCGGACCCAGGAAGTGGATGGAAGCTGGTACGGGCGCTGGGGAGTCGATTATATCTACGGCACGTTCCTGGCCCTGCGCGGGTTGAAGGACGCGGGCGAGAGCGATCGCGAAGCTTACATTTTGCGCGCCGGCGAATGGCTGCGCTCGATTCAGAATGCCGACGGTGGCTGGGGCGAGAGTTGCGCCAGCTACGATAATCACACCTACATGCCGGCCAAGAGTACTCCATCGCAGACGGCTTGGGCGATTTTGGGCCTGCTCGCCGGGGGCGACACCACCAGCCGTAGCCTGCACATGGGCATCGAATATTTGACGGAGACGCAGAAATCCGACGGGAGCTGGGACGAGGCGCTCGCCACCGGCACCGGATTTCCCCGCGTTTTCTACCTGAAGTACCACCTTTATCGCAACTCGTTTCCGGTGCTGGCCATGTCCTGCTACCTGAAGTCGAGGGACGGAGCAAGATCGTAAATGAGAGTTCCTTTTTCGCAAGTAGCCGATATGGCGACCTACATCGCCAAGAACAAGATTCGCCCGCGGCCGGAGTGGCAGAAGAACAACTCCGTCACCGACGACGCGAATCCGTTCCGGATCATTCACGCGCAGATTCCGGCGGCAGGGGTCGAACGCAAACCTCACCCGATGATCAACAAGCGCTTCCCTCTGGTGATGATGCTGGAGCCCTTGCACGCCTGCAATCTGACCTGCACCGGCTGCGGGCGCATTCGCGAATACGAGTCGTCGATTCGGGAACGGTTGAGCGTCGAACAGTGCCTGAAAGCGGTGGATGAGTGCGGCGCGCCGATGGTGTCGATTTGCGGCGGAGAGCCGCTGCTCTATCCGGAAATCGCTCAATTAACCAACGAAATTCTGTCCCGCGGGAAGTGGATTCAGCTCTGCACCAACGGCATGTTCATGGTGAAGCGGCTGAAGGAGTTCACGCCTCATCCGGGCCTGGTGTTCAACGTCCACCTGGACGGCATGGAAAAGAATCACGATCTGTCGGTAGAGCGGGCGGGCGTTTTCAAGGAAGCGATCGAGGGGATCAAGGCTGCGAAGGCGGCCGGATTTAAAGTTTTCACCAACACCACGGTCTATAAAGAGACCGATATGAAGGAAATCTGGGAGCTGTACGAATACCTGGAGCCGATGAAGGTCGACGGGCACGCGATTGCCCCGGCCTACGGATACTCGGCCGTCAATCAGCGCGAAATTTTCCTGACCCGCGACGATGTCCACGAGAAGTTCAAGAACATCGACAAGATGGCCAAGCGCTTCCCCCTTGTTTCGTCGCCGATTTACATGGAATTTCTGCAAGGCGAGCGGGAACTGCCGTGCACCGCGTGGGGCATGCCGACCTACAACGTGAAGGGCTGGAAAGGCCCCTGCTACCTGATCACGGACGCGCATCACGACACGTTTGAGGGCCTGATGACGAAAACGCCGTGGGAGAACTACGGCGAGGGTAACGATCCGCGCTGCACAGAGTGCATGGTGCACTGCGGGTATGAGCCTTCGGCGGCCTATGGCATCAATTCAAAGTTCAGCGATCCGTTTAAGCAATTGGGCTGGCTCTTAAGCTAGGTGAAACCGACGCTGGTAACGGGCGCCACGGGATTTGTCGGCTGGCATGTGGCGCGCAGGTTGTTGGAGCGGGGAGAGAGTGTAAGGGCGCTGGTACGCGATCCGGCGCGGCTGAAGGAACTGGGTGGTATCACGGTGGTTCAGGGGGACTTAAGGGACCCTGAGTCGTTAGCGAGGGCCGTGGAGGGGTGCGGGGTTGTGTACCACGTGGCGGCGGATTACCGATTGTGGGCGCGCGATCCGCGGGAGATGTACCGGTCGAATGTGGAAGGCACGCGCAACCTGTTGAGCGCGGCTCGACATACTGGAGTGGAGAGGGTCGTTTATACGAGCACGGTGGGCGCCATCGGAATTCCGAAGGACGGAATTGGAGACGAGCAGACGCCGGTCGGCATCGAAGACATGCAGGGGCCGTACAAGCGGTCGAAGTTTTTAGCGGAAAAAGTCGCATTGGAGTTTGCTGGCGTTGGATTTCCGGTGGTGATTGTGAATCCGACGGCTCCGGTGGGCGATCACGATTTTAAGCCGACGCCCACGGGAAAAATGCTGGTGGATTTTGTGCGCGGCGCGATGCCGGCGTTCTTGGATACCGGGCTGAATGTGGTCGATGTAAGAGATGTGGCAGCCGGGCATTTAGCCGCCTGCGAGCGGGGACGGGTCGGGGAACGGTACATTTTGGGCGCGGAGAATCTGACGCTCGAAAAGATATTCGGTACGCTGGCGAAAGCGATCGGAAAGCCGGCTCCGAAGATTCGGATTCCGTACGCCGTGGCTTACGCGGCGGGAGTGGTATCGACGGCGTGGGCGGGTGTGACGGGAAAAGAGCCATTGGCGCCGCTCGACGGGGTGAAGATGGCGCGCAAGAAAATGTGGGTGCGACACGATAAAGCCGCCCGCGAGTTGGGTTATGCGCCGGGCCCGGCGGCGGGAGCGCTGGAACGCGCGGTGGAGTGGTTTCGAGCGAACGGATATTGCTAGTGCGGACGTGGCTGGTGGTGGCCGCCGAGGCTCGCGAGTTCAGTGGAATTTTGAGGCGGTTCGGTCCGGCGGCGAAGTTGGATCTGAGTGGCGCTCGGTTTGCTAGGGAAGTAGTTAAAGACGGAGACCGCTGGTGGCTGGTGGCGAACGGGCCGGGACCCCGATGCGTGGAAGAAGTACTGAAGCAAAAAATGGACGTAACGGGCATCATCAATACGGGATTTTGCGGGGCGCTGGACCCTGCGCTGCGCGTCGGCGATATCGTGACCTGGGGCGGCGTTCCTTCCAAGGCGCGATATGTCAGCGGGGAGATCGCCTCGTCGGATCGCATCGTGGTGACGGCGGAAGAAAAGCGCCGGCTGCGAGAGAAAACAGGAGCCATTGCAGCGGAAATGGAAGCGGGCGCGGTGAAGAAGGTCGCGCAGGAGTGGGGCGTTCCGTTTTACTGCATCCGGGCTGTTTCCGATACGGCCAACGAAGACCTGCCGCTCGATTTTAATTTGTACCGGGATGGAGCAGGGCGATTCAGCCTGCCACGGATCGCGCTGGCGGCGGTCAGCCGTCCATTTACGCGCATACCGGCGCTGAAGCGCCTCGAAGCCAATTGCAATGTGGCATCCGAATCATTAGGAGCATTTTTTGCAGACTGTCGATTTTAGTCCCGTCAAGGCCGCCGATTGCGTTGTGCGGGCCACCATGAAAGCCGCTGTTTACAAGGGCGCGAGCGTAGTGGAAGTGGAATCGGTTCCGGTGCCCGAGATCGGCGCGGGAGAAATTCTCATTCGCGTGGAAGCCTGCGGCATCTGCCACACGGATCTGAAAAAGATCGAGTACAACCTGTTGCCCGCGCCGCGGATTTACGGCCACGAAACGGCCGGAGTGGTGGCCAAGGTTGGCCGCGGCGTCACGAAATTTCAGCCTGGCGACGGCGTGATCGTCTTTCATCACATTCCGTGCGGAAAATGTTTTTACTGCTCGCGGAAACTATATGCGCAGTGCCCTGTGTATAAGAAGGTCGGCGTGACGGCCGGGTATGAGCCGGCGGGCGGCGGATTTTCGCAATACGTTCGCGCCATGGACTGGATCGTCGAACGGGGCGTCGAAAAAATTCCGGCCGGCGTTTCCTTCGATCAGGCCTGTTTCGTCGAACCGGTCAATACCTGCCTGAAGGGCGTGAAGCAGATCGATCCGCAACCGGAAGACGTCGTCGCGATTCTGGGCCAAGGCCCGATCGGACTGATCTTCACGATGATGGTCGCGCGCATCGGGTCAAAAATCGTCGCGACCGATACGATGCCCACACGGCGAAAATTGTCGATGGAGTTCGGCGCGTCGGAGTCCTACGATCCGCGCGGTTCGAATCTAGGTGACGATTTAGAGAAGGCGGTTCGTTCGATGACGGAAGGGCGCGGCGCCGATCTGGTGATTGTGGCCGCCTCTGCCAAAGGGATAGTAGAACAAGCAGTGAAGTGTTCGCGGCCGGGGGCCAAAATTTTATTGTTTGCGCAAACGTCCCATCAGGAACGCGTCGACCTTTCGGGCGCCGACATCTGCATGGGAGAGCGTACGTTATGCGGGTCATACAGCGCGTCGATCGACGTGCAAAGCGATGGTGCGATGATGGTTTTCGACGGGTCATTAAACGTCGAGCGGCTTATATCACATCGCTACGCATTAAATCATATTAATGAAGGGATCGATCGCGCGTTGCATCCTGACGAAGAATCATTAAAGATAGTAGTACAGCCACAGAGGTGGAAAGAGTGAATCAGCAGATGACGGCTGCCGTTCTCTATGGAAAAGAGAACGTGCAGATCGAGACAGTCGATGTTCCGGAGATCGGCAGGGGCGACGTGCTGGTGCGCGTGCGCGCCGCGCTGACGTGCGGCACCGACGTCAAAGTTTTCCGCCGTGGCTATCATGCCCGAATGATCGTGCCTCCGGCATTGTTCGGACACGAACTGGGCGGCGACATTGTGGCGATGGGCAAGGACGTTCGCGGATTTAAAATGGGCCAGCGCGTGGTGGCCGCCAACTCCGCTCCGTGCGGGGAATGTTTCTACTGCCAGCGCAATCAGGAAAACCTGTGCCAGGATCTGTTGTTCAACAACGGAGCCTACGCTGAATACATCCGCATTCCTGAGCGTATCGTGCGCAGAAATATGTATGAGGTTCCAGACCACGTGAGCTATCAGGACGCGGCCTTAGTCGAGCCTCTGGCGTGCGTGCTGCGCGGTCTGGAAGAATCCGGCGTGCGTCCCGGCGATACCGTCGCTGTCATCGGCCTGGGACCGATCGGCATGATGTTCGTGCGCCTCGCGAAAGCGGTCTGCAACGCTCGCGTGATCGCCATCGGGCGCCGGCCGCAGCAACTGCTGCGCGCGTCACGAATGGGAGCGGACGAAACCGTTCTGAACTGCGACGGCGCGGATGTGGTCGGTCCGGTACACGAAATGACCGGAGGCCGCGGAGCCGACGTCGTGATTGAAGCGGTCGGACTTCCTGAAGTCTGGCAACTGGCGATCAAGCTACTGCGTCGCGGAGGCGTGGTGAATTTCTTCGGCGGCTGTCCGGACGGCACGAACCTGAGCCTGGACACGAACCTGCTGCATTACTCCGAGTTGACCTGCAAGGCGAGTTTTCATCACACCCCGGCGCTGATTCGCAAGGCTCTCGACCTGGTGAGCCGCGGATATGTGGGCGCGAAGGATTTCGTCAATCATTCCGAGCCTCTCACCAATCTGCTGCAAGTGATGCAGCACCTGATGAGCCACAACGGCCATTTGAAAACCGCGATCATTCCGTAAGCCTTGTGTTCCTTGCTCCCGCAGCATTTGTAGCCGATCCGCAGTTAATGGAAAAGACGTGGACGCGCGAGGAATCGCTTGCCTACACGCGCTGGCTGGCGACCAATCACTACGAGAATTTTAACGTCGTCAGCTTTCTTTTGCCCAAGCGTCTGCACCAGGATTTTTACAACGTGTACGCGTTCTGCCGCTGGGCCGACGATCTGGCCGACGAGATCGGCGATACGCACGAAAGTCTTCGTCTGCTCTCCTGGTGGCGAGGCGGCCTTCAGGCAATGTATGCGGGCGAGCCGAGGCATCCGGTGTTCGTCGCGCTTCAGGACACGGCCGCGAAGCACTACCTGTTGCAGGAAACGTTCGACGATCTGATCAAGGCGTTCGAGCAGGACCAAAAAGTCACCCGCTACAAAACTTTCGAAGAGCTGTTCCAATACTGCCGCTATTCAGCGAATCCCGTGGGGCGGCTGGTGCTGGGTTTATGCGGGTATCGGGACGCGGCGCGCCAGGAACTGTCGGACGCAACGTGCACCGCGCTGCAACTGGCGAATTTCTGGCAGGACGTCATCGTCGATCTCGAAAAAGATCGCGTATATCTGCCGCTGGATGTTCTTGCCAAATACGATTACCCGGTCGAGGATCTGTTTGCGCGGCGGTTCGACGATCGTTTCCGGGAAGTGATGATTGAATCGATCGGCGTGGCGCGCGAGCTGTTCTTGAAAGGGCTGCCTCTGGCGGGAAAGGTGGACCGGCGCCTGGCCATCGATCTCGAATTGTTCAGCCGCGGTGGATTGAAAATCCTCGAAAAAATCGAGCAGCAGGATTACAATGTCCTCGGCTCGCGTCCGTCGATTTCGAAAGTCGAGCGCGTCGGTTTGCTGCTGGGCGCACTCACGCGGAGAGCTTTCTCACCGGCCGCATGAGCGACGATTATACGGTAGACGAATCCTACCAGTGGTGCGTCGAGGTCGCGCGCACGCAGGCCAAGAATTTTTACTTCTCCTTTCTGTTGCTGTCCCTGCCGCAGCGCGAGGCGATGTGCGCCATCTACGCCTTCATGCGCTACTGCGACGATCTGAGCGACGATGAGGGCATCGCGGACCGGGCATCTGCGATCGCGCGCTGGCGCGATGATCTGGAGCGCGCGCTGAGCGGGCAATTGTCCGGGCATCCGTTGTGGCCGGCGTTCGTCGATGCGGTCGAGCGATATAAGATTCCTCGCCAATATTTCTTCGACATGGTCGCCGGCGTGTCGAGCGATCTGGAGCCCCGCTGTATCCAGACCTTCGCCGAGCTGTACGATTACTGCTATCACGTGGCGAGCGTGGTGGGCCTGACCATCATTCACATTTTTGGCTTCGACGATCCGGAGGCCCTGAAACTGGCTGAAAAGTGCGGGCTCGCGTTCCAGCTTACCAACATTTTGCGCGACGTACGGGAGGATTACGAAAAAGATCGCGTGTACATACCGGCCGAGGATTTTGCACGCTTCGGCGTGTCGCCCGCGACGCTGGTTTCGACCGAGGGATTTTTCCGGCTGATGGAGTTTGAAGCAAATCGCGCACGCGATTACTACCGCGAGTCGGCGCCGTTGGTGGCGATGATTCAACCCGGCAGCCGGGCTTCGTTGAAAGCTCTCATTGGCATCTATTCGCGATTGCTTGACCGGATCGTCGCGTCGAATTACGATGTACTGACGCGCCGCATCCGCGTTCCTACTTGGGAGAAGGTGTGGATTCTGGTTAAGTCGAAAATAAGATCCTAGTGTGGCGGGTTAGAAATACGCCCTAAAATCGCGAACTGGTGGCGCGGACTTCAATCCGCAGCGTCGGCCTCAGCCGGCGTCTTTTCTGATCAGGCCGGACATCGGCTGAAGCCGATGCTCGAAGCTAAAGCTCGCGCCACATCCCGGCTGGGGACCGCGGGAAAAGTCGTGAACTCCACTCCCTGCGGTCGGGGCTCAAGCCACCGTCAGAAACGCCGTCGGCAGGCCCGGCGACGAGATCGATACGACGCTTTTTCCTCCACGTGGATTCAGGTTGATGTACGCGCGCCCGTTGCACAGTTCCACTTTGCGCGACCCGCGCGCGGTTCCCAGATTGCCGATCAGCAGGCCATCTCCCGCCAGTTCGAATCGCACCGCGTTGCGCGACGTGACGCACATGATGCCTCCCGCGTCCATCAGCCACGCCTCCACTTGAATCAGGCCTCCAGCGATCTTCGATTGCGAGAGTTCAAAGTGCGTCGGCTTGTTGAATTTGCGCGTCTGGTAAAACGTCGTAATTTCGTCGGTGACTTCGGTTCCGTTCTTGTGCGCGATGACCTTGATCCGGTTGTTGCCCTCTTCAAATTTCACCATCCAGCGCAGCCCTGCCGCGGGAAAGTCCTGGCTGTTGCGCGTTTTCTTGCCGCACGAATCGCCGTTCACGAACAACTCCGCTTCCGGGCAGTTGGAATAGACTTTGACCATTTTCGGTTCGTCTTCATTGCCCCAGCGCATGGGCCAGGAGTGGCCGTAAATGTGCGCCATCGGTTTTTCCGTCCAGTAGGATTGGAAAACGTAATACCCTTCCTTGGGCGTCAGATCGCGCTCCGCGAGGCCTTTCTGATTCATGCGGGGCACGGGATTTTCAGGCCGCAAGGGCGTTGAAAAATCTTTAAAAATCCATTGCAGGGCTCCGGTGAGCCACGGCATGGTTTCCTGTTCCTTTAAATGCCAGTCGAACAGGTTGCAGATGTAGGTCTCGGACCAGTCGCCGTCTTTCGAGGCGCGGGTCTGGCCGCCGGTGAGGAGATAGTCGAGGCCACGCTCATCGGTGCGGCCACCGGCGGCGATCTGGGAGATGATTTTATCCGGGTCCTCGGCATGGCGCCCAGCGTGGCTGTCGCCTCCCCACTCGGCGTGGATGAAGTGGCGAACCTTTTTCATTTCTTTTTCCGAAGACGCTTTGTAGTCGGTGTAGCGCCCGCTATACCAGCCGGCCCAGATCGAGGGCGAGTAGACGTCGGGGATATCGGCGGCGAAATCGCAGCGGCGGATGACGGTCTGTCGCGTCGGATCGAGCGAATGCGCCAGCGTGTTCAGCTCCGTCATGAAGGCGCGGATGTCGGCTTTCTGATCGGGCTTGTCGAAATCGCCGGGCCAGTCGTTTTCGTTTCCCAGTCCCCATAAAATGACGGAGGGATGATTGGAGTGCTGATCGATCATGGCGCGCATCATGCCGCGCGCCTGTTCGCGATAGCGGTCGCCGCCGACGCCTCCGCGGCACCAGGGGATTTCTTCCCAGACGAGAAGGCCGAGTTCGTCGCACAGGTCGAGCACGATGCGCGACTGCTGATAGTGTCCCAGGCGGATGAAGTTCGCGCCCATGTCCTTGATCATGAGCATCTCTTTGCGAATCAGGTCCTCGGTCATGGCGGCGGCGAGGCCGGCGTGGTCCTCGTGGCGGCAAGTGCCTCGCAGAAGGAGGCGCTCGCCATTGAGTTTGAAGGGGCCGTGTTCGACCCACTCCACCGTCCGAATCCCGAAACGCTCCTCCGCGCCGTTCACGATGCAACTATAGAGCGAAGGTTTCGCCGGCGACCACAATTGCGGCGAGTCGATCCTGAACCGCGCGATTTCCTGTTCGCCGCTCCACGGCTTGGAGGTTCGCGATGAACTATGCACAACCTTTCCGGCCGGATCGACAACGCGAATATCTAGTTTGACCTCATCCTTCAGCCCCGCCGGATTATATAGCCGTGCCGAGACGATCCGGTCCCGCACATGTACCCGCTCAATCGAAATGGGCGGGACGTACCGCAGATTCACGTAGCGATACAGGCCTCCATAGAGGTTGAAGTCGCTGAGGCTCGACGGGATCATCTCCAGGTCGCGCGAGTTGTCGCAGAAAATCGCGACCGGAACGGACTTCTGTCCAGTGGCCGCTTCCGTGATGTCGACGGTCCACTCATCGTAGCCGCCGACGTGTTTTCCTACACGTTTCTGGCCGACCCAGACTTCCGTCTTCTGCCCGGCGCCTTCGAAATGGAGCAGCGTGCGGCCGTTTGGAAATTGGTTCTCTATCGCGATGTGCGTCCGATACCAGCCGGGGCCCTGATAATACGCTTCGTCAGGATCCACCGCGTCGCGGGCGTTAAAGCAATGCGGAAGGTCGACCGGTGTCCACGCGACGTTGTCACTCGCTTTATCGCCTCGCCAGACCTCCCAGATTCCGCCGACCTGGCCGCGATAATGCTCCCACCCTTTGGTCAATCGTCCACCCAGGTCTGGAACAGAGCTATCGGCGTCCGCCGCAACCACCAGCGCCGCGCTGGACAGTACAAAATCACGTCGAGTCATAAATGAAAATGGGCGGCGACCGAAGCCGCCACCCCATCACTTTACTCCTTCTAATCCCCGCCCCGGCGGGACGGGTTATAACCCCTGGCGTGAGCCTGGGGATTGCTTAGAACGACAACCGCAGTCCCAACTGTACCTGGCGCATCTGCGCGGCGGTGAGGATCTTGCCGAAGGTGTTGTTCACCGCGGTCGAGTACACTCCGTTCGGGTTGCTGAGATTCACCAGGTTGAAACCATTCGTGAATTCGCCGCGCGCTTGCAGCACGAAGCGTTCCCGGAAACGGAAGTTGCGGAACAGGCCGAGGTCGACGTTCTTCGTCCCGGGGCCGTTCAGGATGTCGCGACCCGCGTTGCCGTCCGTGCCCGAGGCGGGAAGACTGAAGGAAGCCGTGTTGAACCACTCCGCGGTTACCGCGGCGCGAGAACGGTGCGGATCGAGCGCCGCGTTTCCGCTGATATTGGCGCGATCGTTGGCGTTGCCGTCGAGGTTGGTATCGGCTCCGGTGGTCACCGAGAACGGCAGCCCGCTTTGCAGCGTGACGATCCCTGAGAGCTGCCAGCCGTTAATGACGGCCTTCAGGAACGGATTGGTCTTTTCGAAATAACTCATGTCCCAAATTACCGAAGTGACCGAGCTGTTGCGGCGATCGAAGTCCGAACGGCCGCGGTCGAGCGCCAGGTTGTGGAAGTCCTCCACGTTGCCGATGAGGGTGTTGTTTTCGAGCGTCATGTCCTCAATCGCCTTGGAGAAGGTGTAGAAGCCCTTCACGCCGAAGTGATGGCCCATCCGCTTTTCCCAGGTGACCTGCAAACCGTGGTAGGCGGTGTTGCCGATCGATTCGCCGGAATAGATGTTGGACAACACGTTGGTATCGATCGGACGGCGCGCGTTGACGTTGCCCGTGGTGGCGCCCGGTGCGAAGTTCGGATAATTCAAGTCGTAAGCGAAAGGCAGGCGGCGGCCGAGCGAGCCGACGTAACCGGCGCCGATTGTCAGGTCCTTGGTGATCTGCCGCTCCACCGTCAGGTTGAACTGGTAGGTGTACGGCCAGTGGAAGTTCAACGGGAATCCGTAAACGGTCGATGGAGCGATGAATTGAGGGTTGCTGGGGCTGTAGTAAATCGGGAAAGGATCGCCGCCGGCCAGGCTGCCATAAGGGTTGGTCAGCGACTGCACGGTGGCGAACTGCTGGCGCACGGCGAAGGGCTGGTAATTCGATTGCGTGTTCCATTCGTTGCCGGAAACGCTGCCGTAGAAAATGCCGCCGCCGCCGCGGATCGACGTTTTGCCGTCGCCGAAGACATCATACGCGAAGCCGATGCGAGGCGTGAAATGGCCCCATTCGGTCGGCACGACGCCCCGGCCCACACCCGGATCGCCCACCACCAGCAGTCCAAGCGGAGCCTTTGGCCCGAGGATCTTCGACTGCACTCCCGGTTCAAAGGTCGCTTCGCGATTCTGCGGATCGGTCGGCGCCTGTTGCACGTCCCAGCGCACGCCGAGGTTGAGGGTCAGCCGCGGCATCACTTTGAAATCGTCCTGTGCGAACAGTGCGCCGGTGAAGAAGTTGGCCAGCGCCAGCACCGGCGTATCCTGGTTCATCGTCGCCGGCAGGCCGAGGAAGTAATCGCCCAGGTTGTCCTTGCTCTTTTTTCCGTTGAACGCGAACACGCCGTAGTTGTTCAGCAGCGTCTGCTGAATGTCCTTGTCCAGCGAGAGTTCGCCGCCGAATTTGAAGGTGTGCTTGCCCTTGGTCCAGCTCAGCACGTCGCGGATGGAGTAGAAGTTGGTGCCCGCTACCGGACCCGAGATCGCCTGGCCCAGCGTGAAGTAGTTGGTCACCGCGATCTGGGGCAGGGAAGGCGTACCTTCAATGGTGAAGTTGGAGCCGAAGCTGGACAGCGATTCGGCCGGAGTGCTGATGCGGCCGCCGAAGTTGCGCGTATAGGAGAGCCATACCTGGTTCACCATGTCAGGGTTGATGGTGAAGGTGTCGCTGGCGTTGGCGTTGTGCTGGCGCCAGTCGAAATTCTGCGTCGACCACGGCAGATTCCCGCCGCCGGGAATGGAGTTGTGGCCGCTGGTTTCAAAATAGCTGAGTGAGATCACCTGCCGGTCGCTGATCGTATGATCCGCCTTGGCCAGAAATTCGTTGGTGTTGTAAGGGCTGGGAGTCACTCCCTGCCACAGGTTCCCGGTCACATTGGGCAGCGGAATATCCTGATTCAGAATATTGAGCGCCGTCTTGTCCATGCGAGTCAGCGGGATGATGTTGCCCGGGAACGGAGCGTTGCTCGCATTCGGATCCACCAGCTGAACGGGCGACTTGCCCGCCAGCAGTTCGGAAAAATTGCCGCCGCGCTCGGCCGCATCCGGCACGATGGCGCCGGTCAGGAAGTTGCTGGTAATCTGCCGTAGTCCGGAGTAGCTGCCGAAGAAGAAGGTCCGGTTATGGATTACCGGGCCGCCCACGGTGCCGCCGTATTGATTGCGATGCAGAGGAGGCGTGACGCCAGCGTTGCCCCAGGTGTTGGCGTTCAGATCGGTATTGCGCAGGAACTCGAACAGCGAGCCGTGATACTGGTTGGTTCCCGAGCGCGTGATGATATTGATGACGCCGCTGGCGAAGCGCCCGAATTCGGCGCTATAGCTGTTGGTGATGACGCGGAATTCTTCCACCGCGTCAGGATTCGGCGCGATGTTGCCGGTGTTGCGCAGCCCGGTCATGTTGGTGCCGCCATCCAGGAAGTAGTTCACGCTGCCCGCGCCGCCATCCACTCCACCGTTGATCATGGTCACCTGCTGCGGATATCCCAGCACGATGCTGTTGACGTTGGAATCGACGCCAGGCGTCAGGTTCAGCAGCGTGTACACGTTGCGTCCGACGATCGGGAGATTGACGATTTCCGAGCCGTTCGTCGTTCGGCCCACCTGCGCGTTGGCTGTGTTCACCAGGGGCGCGTCGGCGGCGACCGTCACTTCTTCGTTCACCGAGCCGATCGAAAGCGCGGCGTCGACGCGCGCGGCGCGGTTGACCTCCAGCGAGATCCCGGTTTGTTTGGATTTCTTGAATCCGCTCGCGCTCACCTCCACTTCATAATCGCCGGCCGGCAGCAGATCGACGCGGTAGGCGCCTTGCACGTTGGTGGTGACGGTGTGGGCCGCGCCCGTGCCGGTGTTCGAAACCGTTACTTGCGCGTTGGGAATTCCCGATCCGGTGGGATCCGTGACGATTCCGGAAATCGTGGTGGTGGTGATCTGCGCCTGAAGCCCGGCCGCGGCCAGTATGAAGGCAAGGACACAAAGTGCGAAACGGCTAAGTTGTTTTTGCATATGTTTATTGAATTAACCTCGTGAGTGTTTCCGGCAGGGAGTAATCGCAGCCCCCGGCAAACCCGTAAACCGCCCGTGCCTCGCCTCTCGCCCAGGCCGAATCCACCGCATGCCCTGATCGGTATGCGTGAACGCCTTCGCGTACGGCGCTGCCTGGTTGGGGAAAGAAGTCAAAGTGTTGCTCGATGTAAATTGCCGGCGATTGTCGCCGGGATTATAATGCACAGACTGAAAGACCGGGCCATCTGGTTTAATCAACCAATCGGCGGGTCTAAGAGAATGCTTTAGCCCTAATACCCGCCATTGTGGGTCCCCTGTTTCGCGGGTAAGCCCACCACCGGAGGCCCCAAAACGATATTAACTCAATATTTGGATTAAAGAGCCTTTTTTAATCGTGCCGCTCTTTAATCCACTCGCTTAATAAGCGGGATTCTTCGATAATTCATATCTCAAAACGGGAGAATACAGATTTAGGAATTCTCTTTGTTTCATTTCCCATCGGCATCGCCCGGCGGGTAGTTCTGGTGTGGACCCCGACAAAAATGGAGGTGATCAGTGGTCGGTCTCTGGGTAGACCGAGACTCTCCCCTGGTGGAAGCGGCTTATTTAAACGTCCAGCGCAGGGCCGCGTACGGGCCGAGCAAGGTCGCTTTCAGATAATAATCCTGCTCAGGATTCGTCTTGAAGTGGAAAGCCTTGTAGCCCGCGACCAGATCCAACTGTTTGTAGATCCGATAGGAGATCTTCGCCTCGCCATCGGTTTGCACGGCTTTGTGAGGCCATGCGAACCCTTCGGCCCTTGCCTCCATGTACAGGCGTTTCGAAAAATGATACTCGCCCAGCAACCCGAGCGACGGGAAGATCACCGACCTCGAACCCGTGATCGGAGCCGAATTCAAATCCAGAGGCGCGGCGAAATTGGCGGTCATCTGGGTCCACTCGAATCCATAGAGGGTGCGGAAACGGAACTTGTGGACGCCCGCAGGGTCGGGATAGGTCAGGTAACTCCAGGTCACGCGGGCATGTTGAATCTCGGTCGCGGTCACCAGTTGATCGGCAGCGGCGTACGGCTGGCCGAACAGCACCACGGCAAGCGGCGGAAATTCGTTGCCCTGCTGCTTGGTCTGAAAATAGGTGAATTCCAGCAGGTTCGCCCGGCCCGCCGGCGAGGTGACTACAATGCCGTCAGCATACTTCTTGGACAGGTTAAAATCGACTCCCGATTGCTGCGTGGCGCTGTCGCCATCGACGTTGGTCAAGCCCGGCCTCATTACCGGGTGCGACGTCGGCTGCCAGTAATAGAGCTCGACGGTGATGTCGCTCAGGTTCTTGTACTCGTCCGGCGGACGCGGCGGCGGCGGAGCGCTGGCCGGATTCGTCTGGGTGACGGACGGCGTCTGCGCCGGCGTTGACGGCTGAGCCGTCTGGGCTGCCATCGAAATCGTCAGAAATAAAGGGAGGACTGCACTACGGACAGGTAACTTCACGCGTTCTCTCATTCTAGCAACAAATACCTTAGGCGCGCCCCGAGCCCGTTCAGTTTCCGAAAGCTTTCCGGCCGCTTCGAATTGACCAGCCCAGCATGATGGCGGCCAGCGGTCGAGTGTGCCGGAACGTCACAGGTTTCATGTGTCCTGCCCGCACCCGCAGACCTGTTTCGATTATCAGTAGCAGATACACGCGCTACCCCACAGCGCGAACGCGAAGACGATCCCGGTAGTGATTATCTTCGTCGATCTGGAAGAGCACGTCGGATCGTCGTATGCGCGTATCCCGGAACATTAACATGTACACAACGAAAGACCGTGCCACGCCGATAAAGAACAAAGACACGTCGCTCGAGGGGCGAGCCCTCCTTACTGATTGTCGGTCCACTCCTCGAGCCAGGCCATCTGGATCGCCTCCAGCTTCGCTTCGTTCGATTTGAGTGGATCGTCGTCAAACGCGTCCAGCTCGGTGATCCATTTGTGCAGATCGGTGAACCGGATGTTGGTCGGATCAATCTCCGGATGCGCTTCGTATAGCGCGAAGCCGATGTCGTCCAGGTTACTCCACGTGAGCCGAGCCATCTTAGCCATTGACGTTGGTCCCCTTGAGCGCGCCTCGCACCGCCGTGTTCATCATGTTCTCGGCCAGTGTCTGCGTCGCTTCATTCAGCTGATCGATCTTCGACCGGACCAGCAAATGATCATCGCCATGATACACGACTAGAAGCTCATTCACACCGCGCTCGATCGCCGCGCGCTCCTCGTCCGTCAATTCGAAGTACGCGTCGTTCTGTTTGGCCTTGTCGGTCGCGGCCAGAATCGCATCGGCTTCGACGCGCGCCTCGCGCAGCTGCCGCTCGTGAAAATCCTCCTGCGCCTTGTCGAACGATTCGAGAATCATCGCCTCGACCTGATCGTCGGTGAGCCCGTATGAAGGCTTAATCTCGACGCTCTGCTCTTTGCCCGACCGCTGATCGCGCGCCGTCACGCTCAAAATTCCATTGGCGTCGATTAGGAACCGGACTTCGATGCGCGCAAAGCCAGCCGGCATCGGCGCGATGTCTTTCAAATCGAAGCGGGCCAGGCTGCGGCAGTCCTTCACCAGCTCGCGCTCGCCTTGCACGACGTGGATCAGGACGTTGCGCTGACCGTCCACGGCGGTGGTGAATTGCTCGGTTGCCGACGCAGGGATGGTGGAATTGCGATGAATCAGCTTCGATACCAACCCGCCCATCGTTTCGATCCCCAATGAAAGCGGCGTGACGTCCAGCAGCAGTTTATCTTCGACATCTCCCGACAAAATCCCCGCCTGCACCGCTGCCCCCAGCGCGACCACTTCATCCGGGTTCAACTCGGTATGCGGACGTTTTCGAAAAAGCACCTCGACCGCCGACCGCACCAGCGGAATGCGCGTCGAGCCGCCGACCATCACGACCTCATCGATTTCTTCGACCGAAACACCGGCGTCCTTGATGCAATTCCGGCAAGGCCCGAGCGTGCGGTCGATCACCGGAGCGATTAGCGTGTCGAACAGATCGCGGCTGATCTCGCGCTGATACTTCTTGCCGTCATAAGCAAGATCGATGACTGCGGCCGGGAGGAAAGACAGCTGTTCCTTGGCGTCGATCACCGCGCGCCGCAGCAACTGGACGGCGTCGGACTTCTTTGAAACGTCCTCGTTCCACTCGGACTGGATGTCTTCGAGCGCGATTTTCAGCAGCAGATTGTCGATATCGTCACCGCCCAGGTGCGTGTCGCCGTTGGTGGCCAGCACTTCGAAAATGCCGTCATGCAATCGCAGGATGGAGATGTCGAACGTGCCTCCGCCGAAATCGTAAACCGCGACGATGCCTTCGTTGCGCTTGTCGAGCCCGTAAGCCAGCGCGGCTGCCGTTGGTTCATTCACCAGCCGCAAAACTTCGAGGCCTGCGATGCGCCCGGCGTCCTTCGTCGCCTGCCTCTGCGCGTCGTTGAAATAGGCGGGGACGGTGATGACTGCTTGGGTGATCTGCACGCCCAGTTCCGCTTCGGCGTCGAGCTTCAGCCTGTGCAGAATGTGCGCGGAAACTTCGGGCGGGGTGAACGTCTTGTCGCCCAGTTTCAGCTTGATGGTCGATTCGCTGCCCTCGGCGATGTGGAACGGAAAAAGCTTCAGTTCTTCCTGAATGTCTTCGACGCCGCGGCCCATCAGGCGCTTTACCGAATAAACGGTTCGCTCCGGGTGCGTCAGCAGCATCTCGCGAGCCTCCGCGCCCGCGATCACTTCGCCCGCTTGGTTGACGGACACGACGCTGGGGACGATGCCTGACAAGATGCGGGGCCCAGTCAGCTCCATTACCGCGACCAGGCTGTTGGTGGTGCCGAGGTCGATGCCAACGATGGGCGATTTCTCGCCTCCGAAATCAATTTGGAAGGACATTCAATTGTTTATCAACCTCGCGTAAAAAATTCGCGATGTAGCGACGCGTGTTCAGGAGGTTCTGAATTGGTTCTATGATTATCTTGCGTTCCGATGGCGTGTACTTATCGTAGAGTTCGAAGAAGACGGTCAGTTGTTTCCCCATCTCGTTCAGAAGCCCAGAGTACTTGTCCCTCGCCTCGATCAACTGAGGTCTGAAGGACTCATCACCGGCGCGCAGTTCCTCTAGCGCCATGTTCAACTCGAAGAATTCCTCCAGGGTGCCGGACGGCAATTGCTTCGATAACTCCACGCCAGATTCTTTGAAGAAATATTCACCGCGACTCGCTGGATCACGCAGGATGCGGAACGCGTCGTTCAGTGCCGACGTCATATCGAGCGCCTTCTGCTGCTCTTCCGCAGACGCACGACCGAATCGGTCGGGATGCCACTGGCGGCTGCGCTCGTAAAAACGCTTTTTCAAGTCGTCGGCGTCAATCGACAAGGCCGGTTCCAATTCGAAAGCTTCATAGAATCGCATCTGTGAATTTGAATAGTCCGTCCGCTCGCTGACGGTCGCGGTTCCCCAGCACAAAGAACCGCCATGCGTCAGCATGCGGACAGGCGCTCTCATTACGCCGAAAACGACGTTCCGCAGCCGCAGCTTTTCTTGGCGTTCGGATTTTCGAAGACGAAGCCGGAGTGAATTAGCGAATCTTTCCAATCCAAAGTCATCCCATCCAGGAAAACGAGGCTCTTCGGATCGATATAGACGTGAACGTCGTCGAAGTTCAGCACCTGGTCGGTGGTGCGAGGCTTGGGGTCGAACTTGAACTGGTAGCTCAAGCCGGAACAGCCCCCGCCTAAAACGCCCAGGCGCAGTCCTCCCGTGACTTTTTCACGCTGAAACGCTTCGCGGATCTTCTCGACCGCCTTCGGGGTCACTTGCACCATAACAATTACGCTTTGGCGGCTTTTTGCTTGTAATCGCTGATCGCCGCTTTAATGGCGTCCTCGGCCAGCACGGAACAGTGAATCTTCACCGGAGGCAGGCTTAGTTCGTTCACGATGTCCGTATTCTTAATGGCCAGCGCTTCATCGACGGTCTTGCCGCGCAGCCATTCGGTTGCCAGCGACGAACTGGCAATGGCCGAGCCGCAGCCGAACGTCTTGAACTTCGCGTCTTCAATGATGCCCGTCGAAGGATTCACCTTCACTTGCAGCTTCATGACGTCGCCGCATTCCGGCGCGCCCACCATACCGGTGCCCACGTTGGGATCGGACTTGTCCATGGAACCCACGTTCCGGGGATTTGCGTAGTGATCGATAACTTTTTCTGAATATGCCATCTCAATCTCCTCTTCCCTGATCCCCGCACTCACATGCGAGGTTATAACCCCGTGGCGTCAGCCCGGGGACCCTTAGTGAGCCGTCCACTGAACTTTTGAAAGATCAATGCCTTCCTTGAACATTTCGTACAGCGGAGAAAGTTCGCGCAGCTTCTTCACCACGTCGATCACCTTCGCCGTCACGTAATCCACTTCCTCTTCGGTGTTGAAACGGCCCAGGCCGAACCGGATGGAAGAGTGCGCCAGGTCGTCGCCCGCGCCGAGCGCCTTCAATACATACGATGGCTCCAGCGTGGCCGAGGTGCATGCCGAGCCGCTCGAAACCGCGATGTCGTTGATGCCCATCAGCAGCGATTCGCCTTCCACATACGCGAAGCTGATGTTCAGATTGTTCGGCAGCCGGTGCTCCATCGTGCCATTTATATACACTTCGTCGAGCGCGGCCAGCAAGCGGTCCTTCATCTTGTCGCGCAGGTATTCCATCCGCCTCGATTCCTCCGCCATCTCGGCCTTCGCGATGGCGCAAGCTTCGCCGAATCCGACGATCGAAGGAACATTGAGCGTGCCCGAACGCATCCCGCGTTCGTGCCCACCGCCATCCATCTGGGCCGTCAACTGCACGCGAGGACTGCGGCGCCGCACATATAGCGCGCCCACGCCCTTCGGCCCGTACATTTTATGCGCGCTCAACGACATCAGGTCGATGTTGTCCTTGATCACGTTGACCGGAATCTTGCCCGCCGCTTGCGTCCCGTCGGTGTGGACCAGCACGCCGCGCTCTTTGGCGATCTTGCCGATCTCGGCAATCGGCTGCACCACGCCGATTTCGTTCTGCGCATACATGATGCTGACCAGAATCGTTTTGTCGGTGATCGCGTCCTTCAACTTTTGAAGGTCGACCAGGCCGTTCTGCTCGACCGGCAGATAAGTGACGCGGATGCCTCCATGCTCCAGGCGTTTGCAGGTATCGAGAATCGCCTTGTGCTCGGTCGCGGCGGTGATGATGTGGTTGCCTTTTTCGGCATACATATCGGCCACGCCCTTCAGCGCCAGGTTGTTCGATTCCGTCGCGCCGCTGGTGAACACGATCTCTTTCGCCGTCGCGCCGATCAGGTCCGCGATCTGCTTGCGGGCTTTTTCGACCGCCTCTTCCGCTTCCCAGCCAAACGAGTGGTTGCGGCTGGCGGCGTTGCCGAAAATTTCGGTGAAGTACGGCGTCATTGCCTTGAGCACGCGCGGGTCAAGCTGCGTGGTGGCGTGGTTGTCCATGTAAATCGGCAGTTTCATCGGCTTAGAGTTCCTATAGAGGGCTGAATGGTAAGAATCCCGGGAATCGGCATCTCGTCGTGCGAAAGGTCTGAGATTGTGATGCCGGAAAGAAGGTTCAGGATTCCTTCATGAACTTTGCGCAAAGGCTCGCGGACCGGGCACAGGGTGCTCTGGTCGCAGCCGCTATGTTCGGTAAAACAATGGGTGAGGATAATCGGCCCGTCGATGGCGCGAATCGCCTCAAGCGTGGTGATGTCCTGCGCGGGCCGCGAGAGCCGGTAGCCGCCGTTGGTCCCCTGTTCGGACGTCAGCAGGCCTGAGCGGACCAGCATTTGCAGCACTTTAGAGAGCAATGGCATGGGGATGTGATAGGAATCGGCGATTTCCTTCGTCGACGCGGACCCACCTTTGCGCGTCGCCAGGTGGCGCAGCGCGATTAGCCCGTAGTCGGCTTTCTTGGTGAGTTTCAGCATCCCAGACCTTTTCAGTCCTAGATTATCTCTAGTTAAAGTCGTTGTCAAGTTTCTGAAGATGTCAGGTGCTTGTACAGGAAAGGGGAATGACGCAAAACATCCTGGTCACGGGAGCTACCGGAACCGTCGGGCGCCAGCTCGGCCCGCGTTACCCGGACGGGTCGCCGATGTCACCGGAACCGCGGCGCATTCTTTCCACGACCAGGCAGTTGATCACGCGGGCGATTTTCTAAGCAGCAACCTGTAAACCAAACGAAACCAATCCAGTTGGACGGATTTCCGCATTCCATTATTGGAATCAGCCGGTATTTTTGTGCTTCCCAGGAGGTTGCGCTTGGGTGTACACTAAAGTTGGCGTTTGATTGTCCCGCAAGCCCTGGCTCATGAAGTCCCCGCCTCCGTTTGTCGCCGCTTTCAACCCCTAGGAGAAGACTTTGAAGAACATATTCGTTGGAAATCTGGATTTTGGCGCGACGGAAGATACGGTTCGCTCGCTGTTTGAAGCGTATGGTACCGTGGAGCGCGTGAGCCTGATGACGGACCGGGAAACTGGCCGCTCGCGGGGATTTGCGTTCGTCGAAATGACGGATACAGAAGAAGCGGATCGTGCAATCACGGCGTTGAATGGCGCGAATGTCGGCGGGCGCGCTTTGAACGTTAATGAAGCGAGGCCGAAACCGGCCGGTGGCGGCGGTGGCCGTGGGCCGGGCGGCGGCGGTGGGTTTGGCGGCGGCGGTGGACGCGGCCAAGGCGGCGGACCCCGGCAGAGGCGTGAACCGCGCTGGTAGTTTCCAGCATCGAATAAGCAGTAGAGGGCCCGTAAGATAATCTTTTGCGGGCCCGGCAGTACCGAATTTCAATTTATACGGTCGGTTGACGAAGCCGGCTGAAGAAAATCTGGGGAGAATCTTATGGCTGGTCGTTCGCATTCAACATTCAAGAAACGCCAAAAAGAACTCGCCCGCGTTGAAAAACAGCGCGACAAGGCAGAGAAGCGATTACAGGCGGGACCGAAGGAAAAGTCGGGTGGACCCGAGATCATGTCCCTGGAAGAAGCGGCAGCGCTTCGTTTCCAGGACACGCCGATTGAAGACACGGTCGTCGACATCGCTCCGTAAAGCAGCTTTCGTCGTCCGCATCGTTCGAAAACAGCACAAAGCAATCTCACCGTTTCCATCGGGAGTGCTCGGACCCTTTCCATGCCGGCTCAGCGACCTTGAGTAAATGACAATGGATATTTCTGGGCATCTCCGGGAGCGTGCGTGCCCGCTCTGTGGCAGCGACGACAGTTCGCAGGTCGTCTATCCGGCACGCATCGACGTAGAGAAACTTGGTGAGTTCGCGTTTGCGTCCCGAAAGCTACCGGAGTTCATGCACTTGCGGCTGCTCAGCTGCCCGACTTGCGGTGTGCGATATGCGTCGCCCGTGCTGGCCCCGGAGTTCCTCGCAGACGCTTATCGGGATGCGGGTTATGACAGCAACGACGAAGCAAATTATGCGGCTCAAACCTACGCAGCGCAACTTGATTCCATCCTGCCGATGATCGGAGACTGTGAAGTCGCGCTCGAAATCGGCGCGGGGAATGGGGCATTTCTTCCGCATCTACAACAGGCCGGGTTCCGGCAGGTGATTGGGGTGGAGCCCTCCCACCAGGCGGCGGCGATGGCGGAAGAAACAATTCGGCCATTGATCAGGATCGGGATGTTCCAAGCAGCCGATTTTGCGCCCGCCAGCATCAGCCTGATTAGTTGTTTTCAGACGATCGAGCACGTCGACAATCCCCGTGGGTTGTGCGCCGATGCCTACAAGCTTCTGCAACCTGGTGGCGCGTTCTTCCTGATCGGCCACGATTTCGATTCCTGGGTAACGCGGCTGGTTGGCGAACGGTCGCCGATTTTCGACATCGAGCACCTGCAACTGTTTTCCAAGGACAGCCTGCGTTACATGCTGACCGAATGTGGCTATAAGGACATTCAAGTTGGAACGATTCGAAACCGTTACCCGCTGTCGTATTGGATGAAGCTGCTGCCCGTACCGGCAACGGTGAAGCGTGCATTGATTCCACTCTCCAGAGCGCTGTTAATTGGCCGGGTGCCGGTGAGCCTCAATATTGG
>Ga0182030_10000743_pt1 | contig 63773 bp, 47 predicted proteins | sample 812S3MmetaG_FD_121299 | JGI IMG/M metagenome (GOLD analysis project Ga0182030, IMG submission 121299) | Permafrost microbial communities from Stordalen Mire, Sweden - 812S3M metaG (Illumina Assembly) | ecosystem: Environmental > Terrestrial > Soil > Wetlands > Permafrost | place: Sweden... | reverse complement strand
GCTGCTGGTCGCCGGCGGCGCGGCCACGGTGCTGTTGCTCCCCGATGCGCAACTGATCAACGTGGCCATCCTCTCGCAGGTGCTCAACGGCGTCCTGCTTCCGGTGGTTATCATCCTCATGCTGATGCTGATCAACGGCACCGACCTGATGGGCGAGCACAAAAACTCGCACGTATGGAACTGGATCGCGTGGGGCACGAGCATCATCGTCATCGGCATGACGCTGGTGATGCTCTGGGGGATGGTGCCGGGACATTAAATTCGAGTCATTCAGTCCAGGTTATTCAGTCCGGAACGGGCTGGGTTGAAAGACTGGAGGTGGGTTTGGTGCGCGGGCGCCCGCACAATAGCCAGCCGGGAGGCCGGCGCTACAAATCCGCAAACGGGAGGCGTCTGAAAGCCGGTGCCTCAGATCCGGACTCTCGGAATTGAGAGGGATAGCACTCTCCCAATCAGCTCAGCCGAAGGCAGTCCGCCGCACCGCAGGTGCCTTACAGCAGTTTGCCGGCGGCCAGGTCGCGGATCAGCCCGCGGTCGGCGGCCAGGAACTCGTATTCTGAGAGGTCTTCGAGCCTGACCCAGCGCACCTGATGATAGATTCGACTGGCGATTTCGCCGGAGAATTCGCGGACGGCAAAAAACTGCAAATCGACGGCGCCGCCATGGCGGTAGTTGTGGCGAACGCGGGTGACGCGGGGGCCGATGATGGCCTGAATGCCGATCTCCTCGTCCAACTCGCGAGCCAGAGCCTGTTCGGGACTTTCGCCGGGCTCGATCTTGCCGCCGGGAAACTCCCACAGCAGGGCCATCGGCTGATCGGGACGGCGTTGACCGATCAGCACCTCGCCGTCACGGACGATCAGCGCAGCCGCCACCAGACGGAGGGAGCGAGCGGGAGGCCGAGGGTTGGAATTCTGCTGGATCTCTTCCATGGAATTAGTGTAACCGCACCGACAGGGCAGCAAAGCTAGAGCCGCACATTTGCCCGTCTGGCGGGGCGAAAGCTGCCGTCTTGCTGTCGCGAAACAAACTATGCCTCTGACCGAGTGAATTCGCATCTCGTCTTCGCTCGATTCCAGGTACTGAAACCGGGACTTGGGGCACCCGAAATTAGTACGACGACAAGCAGTCGAAGTGCGGAGCAAATTTCCCTTATTTCATGAAGCCGGAATCAAATGATTTTCCGCCAAAACCTCTTCGCCGCACCCGACAATCTCAGGCTGGAAGTAGCCCCAGCCTTTTCTTGCCGCCGCCTCCATCAGCTCCGCGGACGGGTTGACCGGGAAGGCGTGGCGCGCGGTTTCGAGCATGGCCAGGTCGTGGATGGAGTTGCCGAAGACCGCATCGGGACGGGAGAGCCCTACGCGCGCCAGAGCGGCAGCCTTGCCCTGGTCGGTGGGCACGTCCAGAATCTCGCTGGTGATCAGGCCATCGGTCACGCGCACCTCGGCAGCCAGCACCCGTTCTTCGGGAATCCCGAAAGCGCGCACATCCTCGGCCACCACCCACTTGTTAGTGGAGCTGACGGCCCACAGTTCCACGCCGTTGCGCTGCAATTTGGCCGCCAGCGAGGCCATCTCGGTGAAAACGCAGGGTTGGATGAACTCGCGCACATAGCGGGCGGCGGAATCGCGCAATTCCTGCTCACGGAGCCCGGCGTAAATCTGCACCATTTCGCCGCATATCGCCTGTTCGTTCACCTTGCCAGCCAGGTAAGCGCGGTAGCGGGTATCGATCCAATCGGCCGCCGAGCGCGAAACCAGCCCCTGCTCGATGGACCAGACCATGAAGCCAACGCCGGAGTCGTTGCTCCAGAGCGTTCCATCGCCATCAAAGACCACAACCTTGGGGTTGCAGTCGAGAACCCGGCGCTCAAACTCCTGGGCGGTCCACTTGGGAGTTTCTATCTGCGTACGTGTCAAGCGTTCCTCGATCCTTTTCGATATTCTTCCAACTCTATTCTCTCCCAATGGGCGCGGTTTTGCACGTGAAGGTTTGAAGAACGGTGTGCGTGGGCAGCGCGAATCAGGACGGGCGGAGGCGAAGCCGGCTCAGTACCAGTACTTGAACTGCGGCCACTCGGCGGCGTAGGGGCGCTTGCGATGGCGCAGCCAGAGATAGTGATGGTGCTCGTGGTCCATGATCCAGGGCGCGTCGAAGGGGCCCAGATCGACGACCTGAGCGTAATCGTCCGTGTAGTCCTTGGGGTCGTCGCCGAGGGTGAGGACGGATTCACCGGTAAATCCGTTCCAGCCCCAATAGAAGTAGTTCTGATGGCCGCTGATGGCTGTGGGCAGGCCGTACTTGGGCCCCAGAATGTTGACCGCGCTGGCTTCGCCGTAGTTTCCGCAGAAGATGGCAGTGTGGGCGCGAATCGCGGGCGGCAGGGCATTGTAGCGCGCGGCAAATCCCGCAACCATCTGCGGCCATCCGAAGCGGTCAGAGAGATACTGCGGCAGAGGGCTGGTGAACTTCTCGGTTTTGGTCTTGTCGCTGACGCCAAAATGGGCCGCGTAGGCGCCGTACTTGCCGGGCGGAAGGATCGTCAGCATGATCGGTGCGGTGACGCCGCAGAGCAGCACGGCCAGAAGCACAGAATAGAAGATGGGCGGCCAACTGCGGCGGGTGAGATGGCCGAATGCCACGGCTCCGGCGGCGAACAGGACCGGATAGATGGGCGCGGCGTAGTAGTCCTTGGCGTGCAGGGCCATCATCGCGACTAGTAACGCCAGATAGGTGAGAGCCACAAAGCGCCATGGGTGGGCCTTGCGGGCGAATGCAAGCCATCCCAGTCCGCCGATCCACAGCGGAGCGGCGAAGATGAGCAGCATCTGCGCCTGTTGAAGCAAAAACGCTCCCGGCGGCAGCTTGATGTTCTTGTCGGAGTGGGCGACATTCGTCAGCAGTTCATAGGTGGGAAAGTGATGAGCCCACTGCCAGAGGAAGTTGGGCAGGGCGATCAGCACCACCACGGCTGCGCCTGCCGCGCACCAGCGGGAATAGAGAATGCGGCGCTGCGGGCTCAAGAGCAGGCCCATCAGTAGTGCGATCAGGAAAAAGACGGTGGAGTCCTTGTTCTCGATGCCCAGGCCGGCCAGCAATCCAAAGATCAGCCAGGCGCGGAGGCTGGCCGTGCCCTCGGCCAGGCGCAAGACGGCCAACAGAGCGCCCATCCAGAAACAGGGCTCGAAGGAGTTCATGGAAAGGTAGTTGGCCGTGCCCAGGAAGACCGGAGCAGCGAGGACGGCGGTCATGGCCAAAGCCTGCGCCGTGCGGCGGCCGCCCAGTTGCCAGGCGAGCAACCCCGTGAGGCCGACAGTCACGCCTCCGGCCGCGAAGCTGAAGATGCGAATGCCGGTGGGTGTGAGACCGAAGATGGTCTCGGCCAGCCGCGCCTGCAAGGCGACCATCGGAGGCTGATCCACATAGCCCCAGGCCAGATGGCGGCCGCAGACCAGAAAATACAGCTCGTCGCGGAAGAAGCCGTAGCCCAGATGGCTGCCCCACAGCGAGCTGGAAAAGTGAACGAGAAAGGTGAGGGTGGCAAAGAGAGCAGCGAGCCAGAGGGCGGCGGCGAACGGCGTTCGCAGGGGAATCTGTGCAGGAGCTTGGACCAAAGCGAGTGGCCTCCACGGGGACGATCCAAGGGATTCTACGCAAGCTGGGCGCAGGCAGTTCCCAGCGGTTGTTTTCCGCTCCCCCGAGCCTGCTACTCCAGCATTTGCAGATCCAGCGGTTTTCCGAGCAGATAATCCTTGTCGCGAATGCTTTCCAGGGCGCGCTTGAGCGCCGAGGACTTGCACGGCTCGACGGTGACCACAAACGGAAGCGCGTGCGCGGGATAGCCGGGCTTCTGCATGATGGCGCGGATGTTGATGCGTTCCTTGGCCAGCGCGCCGGTAATATCGGCCACAATGCCCGGCCGGTCATCGACCAGGAAGCGAATGTAATGCGGAATCTCGAATTCGGCGCTCACCTCGGCGCGTGCCGAGGGAATCTCGATGCGACGCGATCCGTGGGCCAGCGCCACCAGGTCGCTGATGACGGCGACCGCGGTGGGGTGGCCGCCGGCTCCGTGGCCGGAAAAGACCACATCTCCGCCATAGTGGCCGCTCAGAATCACCATGTTCTCGGTGCCTTGCGACCAGGCCAGCGGCGAGCGCAGATCCACCAGCATCGGTCCCACCGTGGCCGCCACCTGCCCCTCTCCCCGCTCGCTGCGCGCAATCTGCCGGATGGTGCAGCCCAGGTCGCGCGCATAGCTGAAGTCCACGGAGGCGATCGCGGTGATGGGCATGGGAACAATTTCTTCCGGGTCCACCTCGATATGCAGCGCCAGCCGCATAAGAATAGCCAGCTTGGAGCGCGCGTCAAAGCCGCCCACGTCCTCGGTGGGGTCGGCTTCCGCATAGCCCTTGGCCTGCGCCTCGGCCAGCACCGTGGCATACTCCGCGCCCCCCTGCATCCCGCTCAGAATAAAGTTGCAGGTGCCGTTCAAAATACCCTGAATGCGCTCGATGCGATCCCCGGCCAGACCCTGTTCGATGCCCGGAATCACGGGAATTCCGCCGGCCACCGCGGCGCCGTACTTCAAGTGTCCGCCCCCGGCCGCGGCCATCCGCTCCAGCTCCGCGCCTTGAAAGGCAATCAGCTTCTTGTTGGCCGTCACCACGCTCTTGCCGGCGCTGAGAGCCCGGCGCACCCAGCTTCCGGCCGGATCGAGACCGCCGGCCAACTCCACCACCACGTCCACATTCGCAGCCAGGACAGCATCGGCGTCCTCGCTCCACAGCACGCTCTCGGGAACCCAGCCGACGCGCTTGCGCGCCACGCCCCGGTTGAAGATGTGAGTCAACTCCAGGGTCTCGGGCCGGGACTCGACCAGGATTCGCGCCACCGAACTGCCCACCGTCCCAAAGCCGAAAAGAGCGATGCGCAGCGGGCGCCGGAGGGAAGGTTCAGCGTGCGACAGCTGCGCGGCCTCGACCGAAAACGGTTGGGGCGATGCGGGAAGCTTCACTTCAGACAAGGGCGACTCCTCCTTGCGGAGACCGGCTTGGGGCCGGTCAGGTTGGGAAGGAACATACGCATGTTCCTTGGGGGTGGCAGAAACCTGACGATACCCCGATGATACCTGAAGAGTGCGCAGAGTTTGGCCGGCGCGGCTCCGGTAATGGCTTCTCTTGTGCCATAAGTTCCAGATGCGGCGCTTTCTTTCCCTTTTCCGTCCTGTGCAGAGTGTCTTGATCGCGGCCCTGCCGGCGACGGTGTCCATCCCCGCGCTGGCTAATGTCTTTACCACCGTGCATGGGGTTGTCCACGATCCCCGGCACCGGCCGCTCCCTGGCGCCCAGGCACGCTTCAGGCTGACGATTCCGCCTTCACCCTGCGCGCCATCACCGATGCCGCCGGCGAGTTTGAACTGCCCCAGGCGCCCATCGGGGTTTACCGTCTCACGATTACGGCTGCCGGCTTTGCGACGGCCGAGCGGATGCTGACCCTGGACTCGGGCACCGATCCGGTGGCGCATGTCGAGCTTTCGATTGTCCCAGCCACGCAGTCCGTCGTCGTCGAGGGCACCATCGGCGGCTTCCACTTCAACGATCCGCGCATGATCTCCGCCGAGCTGCGTTACCGCTTTCATTTCTGAGCGCGGCGAGTCTTTTGTTTGTGCTGGAAAGATGAGCCGGGGCCTGCGCCTCGCATTCGGCCTGGCAGGCTGTGGCGCAGGTTCGTTTTTTGAAGGGGCAGGGCATTGGTCGTCCCGCTGGCGCCATGACCGCGTGGATTCATGTTTTTCCAGGTCTTGAAAGCGAGACCTGAAAAATCCAGATCACTTACTCAAGTTTGGGGCACACGCCCTCAGTTTCAAGGGCCGTAGACTTTATACAAGAAACGCCCAATGAAAAGAACGCCACCGAGAAAATATAGTACGACTCCCAACCAAAACTGGATCGGCTCTTTGGCGCGGTAGGCCCAACCACCAGCGCGTCCAACCGTTTTTCCGGCAAGCGTCGAAGCCACACCCGCGAAAGAAAAGACAACCCCGAGTGTCAAGTAAATATACGGCGGTCTTAGAAGCCAGAACGAATCATCCATGAATATCGCCCCTTTTCCTTTCTGTCATGGGTCCGATTCGAAAATTCCCCGTTCACGGCACTCGTGTTTAAATATCGATGACGCTTTAGCCCCTGAGGAGTTGCCAAACGGTAATTTGCGCGCCTACCTAAGAAGGCTCGCCTGCCAGTTCGGCAAACGCTGAACGCGCGGGCTATCATTCTGTGTATCGGTTCCGGCTCAGAGCACGAGTTCCGGACGAGAAAGAGGTCGGCGATGGAAAAATCCCCCCGCACAGCATCCCTGTCCGCCAAGCCGTCGCGGTTTGCCGAGCAGAAGCGCGTTGTCCTTTCCGGAAGCGAAAAGGCTCCGGCTCCCCATGCAGTTTTCGTCAAGGCTACGTCGGCGAGGTCGAAGTTGACGGTGTCGGTGATTGTGAAGCGCAAGGAGCCGCTGAAGGTCAACCGGCGCGGCGGACGGTCGAGCGGGCCGGTGCGCGTGAGCCGGGCTGAGTACAAGAAGCACCACGGCGCTCTTCCGGAGGCGATCAGGCAGGTGAAGGCCTTTGCGCGCGCGTTCAACCTGAAGGTCGAGGATGACCCGGCGCAGACGTTGCGGCGGACGGTGCAGCTGACGGGAACAGCGGCCGATCTCCAGAAAGCGTTTGGGGTGGTGCTGGAACAGAAGACCATCGATGGGGCGGAGTACCGGGTGCGCGAGGGCGGAATCGAGCTTCCGGCCTCGTTGTCCGGCATGGTGGAGGCTGTGCTGGGGCTGGATAACCGGCCTCAGGCACAGCCGCACTTTCTCATCTTCAAGCCTTTTGCCGGAACCGCAGCCCCCAGCAGCTACACCCCGCCCCAGGTTGCCGAAGCGTACAGTTTCCCGGCCAACGCCAGCGGAGCCGGCCAGACCATCGGACTCATCGAGCTCGGCGGAGGATACCGGCAGGCCGATTTGACCGCCTGGTTCAAGACGCTGAACCTGTCTGCGCCAGGGATCACGGCGGTCAGCGTGGACGGCGGAAAGAACGCGCCATCGACGGCCACTAGCGCGGATGGAGAGGTGATGCTGGACATCGAGGTGTCCGGTTCGGTGGCGCCCGGGGTAAAGATCGCAGTCTACTTTGCGCCCAATACGGATCAGGGGTTCCTGGATGCGATTACCACCGCGGTGCACGACAGGGCCAACCAGCCGAGCGCGATTTCAATCAGCTGGGGCGGGCCGGAATCGAGCTGGACCCAGCAGGCGATGACCTCCATGGACGCGGCTTGCCAGTCGGCCGCTGCGCTGGGAATCACGGTCACGGTTGCGGCCGGCGATGGTGGGTCGACGGACGGAGGGACGGGCAACAACGTCGATTTTCCGGCGTCAAGCCCGCATGTGCTGGCCTGCGGGGGAACAGAGTTGGACGCCAACGGAGCGACGATCGTCTCCGAGGTGGTGTGGAACGAACAGGCGAACAACGAGGGCGCGACGGGCGGCGGCGTGAGCACCGTCTTCGCCCTGCCGAGCTGGCAGGCAAACGCCAATGTTCCGGCGTCGAGCACCAGCACAGGCGGCCGCGGAGTGCCGGATGTGGCCGGGGACGCCGATCCGGTGACGGGCTACACGATTCGCGTGGACGGCCAGACGGGAGTGTACGGAGGGACGAGCGCGGTTGCGCCGCTGTGGGCCGGGTTGGTGGCGGTGGCCAACCAGCAGCTTGGGGCAAAGGCCGGGTTCCTTCAGCCGGCGATGTATGCCGCCAAGTCTGCCAAGGCGTTCAACGACATTACCCAGGGCAGCAACGGCGCCTTTTCGGCCGGGCCGGGCTGGGACGCATGCACCGGGCTGGGTTCGCCCATTGCGGGCAAGCTTATTCCGCTGCTGGCGCCGGCGGGCACGAGCGGCAAACGTCCCGAGAAACCGCCCGCCAAAAAGGGGAAGAAGCCGGTTAAAAAGGTGGCGAGCAAGCCCGGCAGATAGACGCACAATCCTTAGCAGCCCGTGGTGAAAGTCCGGTTTTGAAAGGGCACGACTTCAGTCGTGCCGCAGATGCCTGATAAGAAACAACGGGCTTTAGCCCCCGAGGGATGTTTTTCAGCAATCTGGACTTTCACGCACAAGCTCTTAGGCGCACAGCCAGGAATGAGCGTTGTCTCATCCGCCCACGATTGGTGGCTGGTCAGTGTTTTTCACTGCGCGCATTCGGTTGTCGGGCGGCTGGAGGAGCCGCTGCCGGCCTGCCGTATGAATCGAATGTTCTGGGTGGAGCGCCAACCCTGGACAAGCTCTGCGCGGCGATCTCATCCGCGCCTCAGGGCAGCGCGGTGTGGTCGTGAGCTGCAGGCAGGAAAGTTGCCGGGCGCACCGCTTTTTCTTGTCCGCTTGACCGTCCGGGACGGCTCCCGGCGCAAATAATGATTGCAAAAGCTGCGAAATAACGTCAAATACTTGCATTGCGGCCGATTTTTTTGTTCTGAAGGCGGTTTTTGCCGGTCATCCGCTCCAGAGTGGCCTGAATCAGCGGCACCAGCATTCATTAGGGACAAAGCGATAAAGCCATCATTCGTCTCGGGCAGCAAGGATTGAAGAAAGAGATTCTCATGCAAAGACGCTGGGTTAAAGCCATGGCCGTGGTCGCTGCTTTGGTTTTCGTCGTGTTCGTACTGATTCCTCACTTCATCAACGCCGACGCTCTCCGGCCCAAGGTGGAGGCCCAGTTGTCCAGCTCGCTGGGACGCAAGGTGAAGCTCGGCCACCTGAGCTTTTCTCTGTTCACCGGCAGCCTGATTGCAGAGAATATCTCCGTGGCCGACGATCCGGACTTCTCCGCGAAGCCGTTTTTAGAGGCCCGGCAGCTGCAGCTCGGCATTGAACTGGGTCAGTTCCTCTTTCACCATCAGGTGCGGATCACGGACCTCACCGTCGACTCACCGGTGATTCACCTCATCCGCGCCCGGAACGGCAGATGGAACTTCTCCAGTCTGGGTCACGCCGCCAGCCCGCGCCACGCCACCGCCCATCCCGCGCAGCAGCAGGAGAGCATCATCCCTGCGCTAAGCGTGGACGAGGTAAAGATCAAGGACGGGAGCGCCACCATCGCCTCCGCACCCGCGGCAGGCAAGCCGGTCTTGTGCACGGACATTGACCTTGCCCTTCAGCAGTTCTCGTTCATGAAGCCGTTTCCTTTCCAGCTTTCACTCAAGCTGCCGGGCGATGGCGCCTTCCAACTCAGCGGCACCGCGGGGCCGGTGTCACAGAAGGACGCCTCCGACACACCCTTTCAGGCGGCGTTCGTGCTCAAGCATTTCGATCCGGTTGCAGCCGGGATTGTTGAGTCCGGTCGGGGGATCTCGACGTCCGCCGACGTCAACGCCCAGCTTGCCTCCGACGGAACCAACCTCACCAGCTCGGGGAAGATCGAGGCTTCGCGGCTTCGGTTGGCGCGTACCGGCTCTCCCGCTCCCCAGCCGGTCCATCTGGACTACACGATCAGCGACAAGATGGACGCTCGCAGCGGGCAGGTTTCAGACATTTCGATTCATGCTGGCTCTGTTGCGGCCCATGTGACGGGCAGTTACCGGCTTGCCGGGCCGGCCATCGTGCTCGATCTTCATCTGGCCGCGCCCAATCTTCCCATCGACGCATTGGAGCAGTTGCTGCCGGCCTTCGGGGTGGTCTTGCCGAGCGGTTCAAAGCTCCGCGGAGGCACTCTGAGCGCCAATCTTGCGATCACCGGCCCAGCCAGCGCGACCGATACTACCGGGCCCGTCGAGGTCGACAACACGCAGCTTTCCGGCTTCGACCTTGGCTCCAGGATTCAGGGCATCCGCCCGTTCGGGGGAACAAGCGGCGGAACAGAAATCCAGAAGCTGACTGCGGACCTGAACTCCTCTCCGCAGTCCACTCAACTCAGCAACATCTCCGCATCGGTTCCTCAGGTTGGCACAGCTACCGGCAGCGGCACCGTATCTCCTTCTGGTGCGCTTGACTTTCAATTGACCGCCAGGTTGAACAGCTCGTCGGTGGCCGGCACGGTTGCCAACGGAGCCAGCGGCGCTCTCGGCGGCTTGTTCGGCAAGAGCGCCAATCATGCTTCAAACAACGGCATTCCGATTACTATCACCGGAACCGCGTCGCATCCAACCATCCGGGCCAACGCGAGCGCGATGCTGAAGCAGGCAACGGGGGGACTGGCCGGAAGCTCTTCCGGGCAGAAGAAGACCAGCCCGGCGGGAATGCTGACAGGACTCTTCGGCAAATAGCGAAAGTGTGCGAATGGAACCGGAAGCCGCCTCAGCGACAGCGGCGGCGTCTCTGATTGCGCGCGCGCCGGAATCCTGTCCCCGTTCTTTTGCGCGAGTGACTTAAGTCGCTGAGCGCTGAGCGCGGCGCAAATTACTGTGAGACTGCAAGCCAAACAAGAGAGGAAATCCATCACGATGTTTTGCTATCAGTGCGAACAGACATCGCAGGGCACAGGCTGTCAAACCGTTGGCGTCTGCGGCAAGGACGAGACCACCGCCGCGCTTCAGGACCTGCTGATCCATGCCGCCAAAGGCATTTCAGTTTACGCGCATCATGCGCGGCTGTTGGGGGCGTCCGATCCCGAGGTCGATGCGCTCACCATCACCTCGATTTACAGCACGCTGACCAACGTGAACTTCGATCCAAAGCGGCTGGCGGTCATGATTCGTGAAGCCGTGGCGATGCGCGAGGCAGCGCGCGGACTGTATGAACGCGCGGCGAAGGCCTCCGGCGTGGCGCAAGAGAAGTTTGGCGGCCCTGCGGCGTGGACCCCGGCGGCGACGCTGGAGGGACTGCTGGCGCAAAGCAAGAATGTGCTTTTACCGGTCCGGTTTCTGGTCGAAAGCAAGCAGATCGCCGACCTCAAGGAACTGGTCCTGTACGGGATCAAGGGTGTTTCCGCTTACGCGGCTCATGCGCTGGCGCTCGGCGCAGGCGATCCGCAGACCTTCGGCAAGATCCACGAGACGCTCGAGTTGCTGACCCGCGACGCGCTTACGGCCGATGAGCTGCTGGGCGCGGCGCTGGCGGTGGGCGAATTGAACTACCGCGTCATGGAAATTCTGGACAAGGCGCACACGGACACCTTCGGCCATCCGCAGCCGGCCAAGGTGCGGCTGAACGCGCGCAAGGGCAAGGCGATTCTGGTCTCGGGCCACGATTTGCATGACCTATACGCGCTGCTCGAACAGACCCGGGGGCTGGGCATCCAGGTCTACACGCACGGCGAGATGCTTCCGGCGCACGGCTATCCACAGCTCAAGGCGTTCAAGCACCTGGCGGGCAACTACGGCGGAGCCTGGTATGCGCAAGCCGACGAGTTCGACAATTTTCCCGGCGCCATTCTCATGACTTCCAACTGCATTCAGCAGCCCAAGACGTCGTACCAGCAGCGCATCTTCACTTCAGGCGCCGTGGCGTGGCCGGATGTGCGGCACATTGCCGATCAGGACTTCGCTCCTGTCATCGCCGCCGCGTTGCTTGCGCCGGGATACGCGGAGGACGGCGCGGAGGAGGAGATCACGATTGGCTTCGGTCACAACGCGGTGCTCGGCGTCGCGGACAAGGTCGTCGATGCGGTGAAGGCCGGTGCGATCCGCCACTTCTTTCTGGTTGGCGGTTGCGATGCCGCGCGCTCGGGCCGCAGTTACTACACCGAACTTGCCCAGTCGATTCCGCAGGACTGCGTTCTGCTCACGCTGGGATGCGGCAAGTTCCGCTTCAACAAGCTGGAGTTTGGAGAGATTGGCGGACTGCCGCGGCTGCTGGACATCGGGCAGTGCAACGACACCTACTCGGCGATTCAGATCAGTCTCGCGCTGGCCAAGGCGTTCGAGTGTGGCGTCAACGACCTGCCGCTTTCGCTCGTGCTGTCATGGTATGAGCAGAAGGCGGTCGCGGTGCTGCTGACGCTGCTCTATCTCGGTGTGCGCAATGTGCGCATCGGACCCACGCTGCCGGCGTTCCTGTCGCCGGAGGTGCTCGCGCTGCTGAAGGAGAAGTACAACCTGATGGCGATTACCACGCCGGATGCGGACCTGGCGGCCATGCTCGCCTGAAACCACTGCATGCTCGGTGTCCGATGCCCGGAGAGACTTGCTTCTCCGGGCACCGGACCTTGTGCCGGCGGAACGGTCGCGCCAATCAGTTTGTTGAGCGTCCTATGCCCAGGTAAATCCGTTGGATCGCGCAAGACACAGGATGTTACCCTGTTGATGGAGTGCCCGGTTCGGTTTGATTCCGCTTTCTTTCAAATCGGGGGAGAATCACGCGATTTTCCCCCACTGGTTTACTATGGGTTGGATGAAAATTTCAATCGTTGCACCCTTTCGATTCTAAAAGCGGCCCCGTAGCTCAGGTGGATAGAGCAGCAGTTTCCTAAACTGCGTGTCGGAAGTTCGAGTCTTCCCGGGGTCACCATTCCTTTCTTCGCTTCTTTGTCAGCCACTTCAGGCGCACCGCTTCAGGCGCTTGTGGAAAAGGGGTCTGGAGGCAGTGCAAGTGAGCAGACCGGTCGCTACGCTCGCAATTCGTTTGCGATCCGGGGGTGGGAACGAAGGGGCAGTCGTGCCAGGATTCGCGCAGCGCTACTCATTCTGCTTACGCAAGCGATGGTCTCGCGCGCTGCCCTGCGCAATCGCTCTTCTGTTGCTGGCTTTCGGCGTCACGCTCTGTTCGGCGGCCTCGGTTCGCGGCGTGGTCACGAATGCTGCCGGAGCGAAGATCGCCGGAGCCAAGGTGTTTTTGGTCAATGGCGGCAAGGTTGCCAGCTCCTCGGTCTCCGGCGCGGACGGAAGCTTTCAGATTCTTACCGGCCTTCGGGGGCGTTTTTTTCTTGTTGTCTCTTTCAACAATTTTCGCCAGTTGGAGACGCCCAGTTTCTATGCCGGCCAGCTCGACTCGGTCGAACGCAATGTGGTGATGGAGCCCGCGTGGGTGCGCACATCGATCGTTTCCACGGCCACCGGAACTCCCACGCCCCAGCCGCAGACCAGCGTCTCGACCAGCGTCCTCAGGCCGCCGAATCTGGCCTTCAGCGACGATCTGACGAACGCTCTGCGGCTGATGCCCGGCGCATTCGTGGTGCAGTACGGCCAGTTTGGCGCGCGGACTTCGCTGTTGGTCCGTGGCGGCGATTCGGATTCCAATGAGATTTTGCTCGACGGGCTGAGTGTGGATGATCTGGGCGGGCAATTCGACTTTGGCACGCTCTCCACTTTATCCATCGAGCGCGCAGAGGTTCATCGCGGCCCGGACTCCAGCCTTTATGGCGCCGATGCGGCCAGCGGCGTAGTCAGCCTGACGACAGCGCGCGGCACCACCAGCTCCCCCTCGATCATTTTTCAGGGCGATGCCGGCAACCTCTCCACCTCGCACGAAGAACTGCAAGTGGCCGGCGCGCACAACAGCCTGGATTACCTGGGCGCCTTCAGTTGGCTCCAGACCGCCAACAATCTGCCCATGGACGAGTACCACTTGGCCACTACGGCCGCCAACCTCGGCTGGCAGCCCAGCGCGAGCACCCAGATCCGGGCAACCCTGCGCTATGCGGTCGACGCGACGGGTGTTCCCGGCGCATGGGATTTCTATCGCATCAGCGACGATCGCAAGCAGGGCGATCAGAATCTCTATCTGGGCGGCTCGCTGGAGAACCAAACCACGGACAGCTTCCACAACCGCTTTCAGTACGGTCTGACGAACCAGCGTGAACAATTCCGGCAATGGTATCCGGCTGGCACCTGCATTCCCGCCGACAGCTGTGGCGACGCCTCCGGCTCTTACACGGGCGGTAACTTCTATGGCCTTCCGGTGACCATTCAGGGGGCCAACGGCTATAGCGCCGCCGGGCCAGCGCTGCTCGATTACAGCACGGCCTACGGCGGCGTTTACCCCAGCCGGCTGGACGTCATCAACTTGCGCAACCAGTTTCTCTATCAGGGAGACTACCGCGTGACGCCGCATCTGACCCTGATGGCCGGCTTTCACTACGAAAATGAGCGCGGAGCCGAGCGCGATCCCGCCTACTCCGTCGATGATGCGGTCAGTTGGACCAACTACGACTATATCTTCGGCGCGCACGGCGATTTTTTGAAGCAGCGCTTGTTTTATACACTGGGCGTGGATGCGATGCACTACCAGGAGATCGGCAACGGCATCCGGCCGCACGCCGCGTTGGGATTTTACGTGCTGCGTCCGCGCACCGGCCCCTTCAGCGGAACGCGGCTCGACGGCAGCTTCTCTCAGGGGGTGCGCGAACCCACGATCAGCGAAGCGTCCGGCTCACTCTACGACTTTCTGATACAAAACGGCGCTCAGGCGACGATCCAGCAGATGCACGTCTCTCCCATGGAGGCGCCCACCGCGCGCACCTGGGAGGGCGGCGTCGAACAGGGGTTCTGGAGCGATCGGATCATCTTTCGCGCAACCTACTTCCACAACGAGTTTGGCCGCGAGATTGAAAGACTGAGCGCGGGGTTGATTCCCGCATTGCTGCCCGGCTCGAGCGCCCAACAGCAGCTTGATCTGGAAGCGTTTTTCCAGAATAACGATGCCTACGGGCTGGACCTCAATTCGCTCGCTTTCCGCGCGCAGGGAGTTGAAACCACCGTCGAGAGCGGCATTGGCAAAAGCATCTTCCTGCGCGGCGGATACACCTATCTCGATTCGGTCGTGCAGCACTCTTTTTCGAGCGACAATCAGGCGCTCCTGGGCGGATATGTGCCGGTTTTCGACGGAATTTCCGTGGGCATTGACTCGCCACTGAAAGGCGCGCGCGCTTTTCGCCGTCCGCCCCACACCGGTTTCTTCACCGCGAGTTATGCCGCCGGGCGCATCACCGGCGTCTTCAACGCGGTGTTTTCCAGCCGCAGCGATGACTCCACATTTCTCGGCTACCGGGATCTTCAACAGGGCAACTCGCTGCTCCTGCCGAATCGCAATCTGGACTTTGGCTACGCCAGGCTGGATGCGGGCGCCAGCTTCAAGCTGCTCTCCTGGCTCGACGTTGACGGCAGAGCGGAGAATCTGACCGGCAACCAGCACATCGCTCCCGTCGGCTATCCCAGCCCGCCCTTCGATTTTCGCCTGGGCCTGCGCATCGGCTGGACCAAGACTGCCGGCCGCTGAAAAGCCCTGTGGCACACGCCCAGTGCCCGCCTGGATTTTGAAGCCAATCTGGTTCGACTGATTCTTGCGCTTACTTTTCTAGCACCAGGAGACGCTGGCGCGCCTGCCACTCCTGATTGGGAAATTTCCCCGCCGACGCATCAAGAAAGTGATGGTAGTAGGTTGCGGCCTGTGACTTGTCGTGCAGCGAGTCGTAGGCGGTCGCCCAGAGGAAGTAAGTGGCCGGCAGTTCGGGAAGATATTTTGACCGCATAGTGAGGGCGTGCAGCGTGACCGAGGGCTGCCCGGTCTTGGACGCGGCAAAGGCCAGCCCGCTCCAGCCGTCCGCGTTGACCGGGTCCAGTTGCGTGGCCTTGTCGAATGCTGCGAAAGCCGCGGCGTAGTTGCCCAGGCTGATCAGGTTCTGGCCGTGGGCCACCAGCAGGTCAGCGTCCTCGGGACTAGCCGCCAGAAGCGTAACATCAAGGTGGTCCGAGCCGGCAGCGTCGCCAGCGGTGGCCATCAGATCGGCCAGCATGCGGGTAATGGCGGCGTCGCCGGGGTGGGCTTGGTGCAGCTTTTGAAGCAGCGGCAGCGCCTCGGCGTTGTTCTGGTCGGCCAGCACGGTGGCCAGTTCGGCGGTCAGCGCCGGGTCGCCGGGGAACTGCGCGAGTGCGGTGCGCAACAGCGGTTCGGCTTCGGAATACTGCTTGCGCGCGATCAGCACATGGGCCAGGCCGGCGATGGCAGGCTCGGAGTGCGGGTCCGCGGCCAGAACACGGCGGTAGGCGGCTTCTGCGGCGTCCAGTTGGCCAGCCTGTTCGGCCAGGCTCGCAGCCAGCAGCGTGTCTGCGGGGGTTTCGGGCGAGAGCTTCAGCGCCTCCAGCAAATCATCCGAGGCCGCGGATGGATCGCCTGCGCGGTCAATCTCCGCCAGAGCGCGCCAGGCTTGGGCCTTCGCGCCGGGGCCAATCGCTCCAGGGTCGAGCTTCGTGGCCGCAGCCAACTCCGGCCGTGCTTCGGTTGGCTTCCCCTGCCGGGCGAGCAGCAGGCCCAGCTCCACGTGCGCCTCAAACGACTGCGGATCGGCCGCGACGGCACGTTGATAAAGCGCGGCCGCATCGTCCAGCCGATTTTGCGCATCGGCGACGTAGCCCGCGTCAAACAGCGCTCGCGCATCTGTGGGATGGGCCGCCAGCCAGGGGTCGAGCGCTGTCTCGGCCGCCTTCCAATCCGATTTGGCGATGGACGCCTCGGCGAAGGCCACCTCGTGGGAGACAGGCTGGGCGGCGGCCGGCGTAGGAACCGGCGCTTGCGGTTCTGGATTCGACGCCGAGTCCTGCCCAAACCCGGCTATCGAGGAAAAAAGAAGCACGCAAAGAGCGAAGCGAAGCACAAGATACCCCAGCTGACAGTTTAGAACAGCTCCCCGTGCCAGGTGTTCCGCAGGGGGATCGGAACGCCGCCGGCGGCTCGATGACAGCCTGTCAGCAATAAAGCAACCGGACGTAAGCCGATCGCATCTTTCTAGTAGTAGGGGAGACAGCCGGCTCGACGTTAGGAACCGCAGAACAAATTCATCACAATCGGAGGTCGATCCATGACACACGTTTCGATGCAGCACATTCCCCTTGCCTCGGCTTATCTCTGTCCGGACTGCAATTGCGTGGGCAACTGTTCAAGTAAGTGCCCGGCCTGCGCGTCCACAGTCCTTCTGGCTCTGGCCGTAGTGCTTGACCGCGAAGTGAAACTCGAACGGCAGCAGACGGCCTTTGCTCTCCGCTTGGAACGGGCAGCGTGAATTTTCATGTTTTGCTCAAGCTGTTTTCCGCAGCTTCTGACGGAGCCCGCTGAAGTGGTGTAAGCGGTCAACGGGAATTCGGCAGGATTCAAGCACCGCACCGGGCGGTTTTCCCCCACAGCCTGGAGGCAATTCATACGACTCCCCAAGGACCGCATGAGCGGCGGTCGGCCCTGGAGCTGTGCCGTATCCCTTCAACAGCGGGACCAGAGTTCCTGTGGCCTTTTGAGCTTTGTGCGTTTGACCGGAATGGGACGGCCGCTGCTCCGACGTTCGGAAGCGGGGCAGGGAATCGGCAAAAGAGGAGAATTCCGCTCCACCGCCGGCAGCAATCGCTTAAAGTCTTGCTGTGCGGCAGAGGAGCGAGGCGGTTTCAATGAATCTGCGTGGGGAGAACCGGGCCTGGGCCGCTGGGCTGGTTTTTGGCGCATTCGGCTGCGTTTTGGCCGGAGCGCAACTGGCTCCAGCGCAGAATCCGGCTTCTGCGGGACAGCCTGCACGCGCTCAACAGGCTGCGCCCGGTCTTAAGTCCGCTCCGGTTCCCACCAAGGCATCGCAAATGTCGGGGGCACCGGGCGACCAGGCTGCGCCGGCCGGAGAACCCGCCGCCGCGCAGCAGACTCCAGACGCGCCGCAGGCTCCCGTCGCGCCGCCAGCGGCGCTGGCCCGGGCGACGGCTTCGCAGGCGGAACGGATCTGGTCGGTGGCGCTGGATGCTGACGCTCTGCCGGTGTTGCCAACCGAGGCCGCGTTCGCCGGCACGCGCAGCGCGGCCATCTTCGCGGATCGCGCGGATGCGCTCTTCAAAACCAGCTCGGAAGTCTCGCATGGCGGCCGTCCGGTCAGCACCTATCGACTGGTTTCCCTGGACCTGAAGACTGGCGCGGTGAAGGGGCAGAAAGAGATTCAGGGGCAGAGCTTTCCGGATCTGTTCGCAACCGCCGACGATCGTCTGATCGTGGGGCATATTTCGCTCACCCGTCTCAATCCCGACCTGAGCGCGAGCGGAGAAGAATACAAACAGACCGGCCAGGGACGGACACTCTCGATCTCGCCGGATGGAAGCGAGCTGGCGCATTGGGCGGACGGGAAGACCGAGCTGCTGGATGCGCGCACGCTTTCCTCTGCCGGAGTCCGCATCGCAGCCGAGGGCAGGTGGTCGGAACCAGCGGCAGTGAGCAAAAGCGCCATTCTGTCGAGCGATGCGCGCTGGGTAAGCCAGTTTCCGCAGGAGTTGACTTTTATCACGCTGATCGACGGGGCGGGGATGCATTTGCTCTATCACGGCCCATGCGGCGGCCGGCCGGCGTTTCTCTCTGCCGAGAAGATTCTCTTCGTCGGATGCGGAAAAGTGACCGTGATCGACGCGACGGGCAAGCTGCTCAAGGAGCTGCCCCTGGGCGCGGCCTATGGTGGCTTTGCCGGAGTCTCGCGCGATGGATCGAGGTTTGCGGTCGTCTCCACCGATTACTCGGCCGGCGACCCATCCTATCAGCCGGACGAACTGTTCACAATTTATAACTCGGAGACTTATGCGGCGGTGGCGGTGGCAGCGCCGGAGACGCCTTCGCAATCGCGCTCCTGGTCGGCGTTTTCGCCCGATGGAAAGCTGTTTCTCTCGGGCGACGCGAAGAAGCTGAGTCTTTACAAGATTCCGTGAGCGCGATGGAAGTGCGCGCTAGAGACCAGCGATTGGACTTTCCGCCGAACTCCGGCCGATCCCTGCACCCTATAATAAAGAATGGCTGTTTGCGCCCGGTGATTCTCTGAGGAGACACAGGCGCAACGGACGCGACTTCACCCCCGGTGCTTCCCTTTGAATGACGCCATCATCATCCGCGGCGCGCGGACTCACAACCTGAAGGACGTCTCCTGCGAGATTCCGCACGGCAAGCTGACGGTCATCAGCGGTGTCTCCGGATCTGGCAAAAGCTCGCTCGCCTTCGACACCATCTACGCCGAGGGGCAGCGGCGCTACGTCGAGTCGCTGTCGGCCTACGCGCGGCAGTTTCTGGAGCGCATCGAAAAGCCGGACGTGGACCTGATCGACGGTCTGGCGCCGGCCATCGCAATCAAGCAGAAAAATACGACGCGCAACCCGCGCTCGACCGTGGCCACGGCGACCGAGATATACGATTACCTGCGTCTGCTCTACGCCCGCTGCGGGACGGTCTATTGCGTCCACTGCGACGGGCTGGTCAAGCGCGACTCGATGGACGAGATTGCCGAGGCTACGCTCGGGCTGGGCGAGGGGACGCGCCTCAACGCGCTTTTTCCGGTGCGCCACGCCGAGCCCGCGCCGGCCGCGGAAGCCAAACCGGTTCGCCGGACGACGAAACCCGCGGGCAAATCCGCCGCCAAGGCTCCCACCGGCACGGCCGCCGAATCGCCCTTGACCGAGGCCCTGAAGGCGCGCCTGATCGAGCTGCGCGCATCCGGCTTCAACCGCCTTTACCAGCAAGGCCGCATCTTCGAGTTTTCCACTCCCGAGTCGCTCCTCGACCTGGACTTCACGCTGCCGGTGTTTGTTCTTTTGGACAGGATTGTGGTCAGCGCCGACAACCGCGCCCGCATTGTGGACGCCGCGGAGGTCGCCTACCGCGAGGCTGGCGAAGTCATTTTTGAAGAGCTCCCGCGCGAACCGGGCCCCCACGGACAGGTCTTCGTCCGTGGGGTGGGAGAGGAGTCCGCCGCCCGTCCGCGCCACCGCTTTTCAGCCGCGTACGAGTGCAAGAGCTGCCATCGCGCAGGCCGCGAGCCGGAGCCGCGCCTGTTCAGTTTCAATAACCCTTTCGGGGCGTGTCCGCGCTGCCAGGGCTTCGGCAACACGGTGGACTTCGACCTGAACCTGATCATCCCCAACAAGGAACTCAGCTTAGGCGACGGGGCCATCGATCCCTGGAACCGCCCCAAATACCGCCCCTGGTTCACCGAGTTTCGCCGTCAGGCGCCGGAGTTGGGCGTTCGGCTGGACGTTCCCTGGAAGGATTTGCCCGAGGCGGCGCGCGAAATCGTTTTGCGCGGCAAGGGAAGCTTTGTCGGCGTCTACGGCTTTTTTCAGCAGATGGAGCGCAAGAAGTACAAGCTGCATGTGCGCGTGATGTTGAGCAAGTATCGCGGCTACGCAGAGTGCCCGGAGTGCCGCGGCCAGCGCCTGCGCGCTGAGGCTCGCAGCGTGCGTATCAACGGCCGGAATATATGCCAGGCGACCGCGCTCACCATCGCCCATGCAAAGGATTTTTTCGGCGCATTGCGGCTTTCACCCATGCACCAGGAGATTGCCGGCCCGATTCTCGAAGAAGTTCGCCAGCGGCTGAGTTTTCTGGACGCGGTGGGCCTGGAATACCTCACCCTCGACCGCCTTGCGGCAACCCTCTCCGGGGGCGAGGCACAGCGCATTCAACTGGCCACCTCGCTCGGCTCGCAACTGGTAGGCGCGCTCTACGTGCTGGACGAACCGACCATCGGGCTGCATACCAGGGACACGGCGCGGCTGATTCATATTCTCGAGAAGCTGCGCGACCTGGGCAACACCATCCTCGTCGTCGAGCACGACGCCGATGTGCTGCGCGCGGCCGATTACCTGCTCGACCTGGGCCCCGGCGCGGGCGAGTTTGGCGGCAAACTGCTGGCCGAGGGCGTTCTGGCGGAGATCGAGGCCAATCCAAATTCACTGACCGGCCGCTATCTCTCCGGGCAGCTCTCCATCCCGGTGCCTACGCGGCGGCGCGCTCCGGGCCCCTCTGGCGGAAAAGACCGGCTGGTGCTGCGCGGAGCCTCGGCCAACAACCTGCACGGGCTCGATGTGGAAATTCCGCTCGGCATGCTGGTGGCCATCACCGGCGTCTCGGGCTCTGGCAAGTCCACGCTGGTGCACCAGGTGCTCTATCGCGCGGTGGCGCGGGCGCTGGGCCAGACGGACGGAGCCGACCTGTCGGGCGTTTACAAATCGCTCACCGGCGTCGAGCGGATCAACGATGTGGTGCTGGTGGACCAGACGCCCATCGGCCGCACGCCGCGCTCCAACCCCATCACCTACATCAAGGGCTTCGACCTCATCCGCGAGCTGTTTGCCGCGCAGCCCGAAGCCCGGCGTCTTTCCCTCACGCCGGGGCATTTTTCCTTCAACGTGCCCGGCGGCCGCTGCAACACCTGCGAGGGCGACGGCACGGTCACCGTGGAAATGCAGTTTCTGGCCGACGTCGAGCTGCCTTGCGAGGATTGCAACGGCACGCGTTACCAGAGCAAAATTCTCAACGTCGCCTACAAAGGCAAGAACATTCACGACGTGCTGCAGATGACGGTCAAGGAGGCGCTGCGCTTCTTTGCCGGACAGACGCGATTGCTTGAAAAGCTGGCTGTACTGGACGAGATCGGACTCGGCTATCTGCGGCTGGGCCAGTCGGCGACGACACTTTCAGGCGGCGAGGCGCAGCGCGTCAAACTGGCCGCGCATTTGGCCCAGGTGCGCTCTACGAACGCCAACGCCAAACCATCCCAGGCCAGCCGCGTCCTTTACATCCTGGACGAGCCGACGACGGGCTTGCACTTTGACGACGTTTCGAAGCTGCTGACGGCCTTCCGCAAACTGATCGACGGGGGCGGATCGCTGATCGTTATCGAGCACAATCTGGACGTGATCAAGTCCGCCGACTGGGTGATCGACCTGGGCCCGGAAGGCGGCGAGGCCGGCGGCAGGATCGTGGCCGAAGGAACGCCTGAAGAAATTGCGGCGAGTCTTCTCTCCCACACCGGAAAGTGCCTGGCGCAGGTGCTATGAAGGCGGGCGGATCGAATCATCGCTGCGGTGTCGCCTGATGCTCCAATCCCATCAGGATTCGTCGTTCGGAGAGAATCCTTCCCCGGTCAGGCGCGATTTCCGCTGGACCTGGATTCTGGAGCGGGAATGAATCTCCGCAGAGCAGACGCCGCATCCGGGCTTGAATCCTGAGCGCGGAGTTTCGCGTCGTACATTTGACGGTCAGCGGCAATGCACAGCGATTCAGCGTCGGCTGCGTCTTCAGGAAAAACGGCAATGCCGACACTGGCTCCAACGCGCACGCGATGACTTCCAAGATCGAACGGCTCGTCGAGCAGTTGCCGCAATGATTTTCCCACGTGTTCGGCCTCTTCCCGATTGGTGGGCTCCTCCAGAATCACTGAGAACTCGTCTCCTCCAGTGCGGGACACGGTGTCGGAGCGGCGGACTCGTTCGGTAAATGTGGCCGCGACATGCTGCAGGAGCAAATCGCCCACGTGATGTCCCAGAGTGTCGTTCACCTGCTTGAACCCGTCCAGGTCAATCACCAGAAGTGCCATCTTGGCGTTGGTGCGGCGGGAACGCTCGAGAGCGCTGGTGATCCGGTCCAGAAAAAGCCGCCGGTTCGGCAATCCGGTCAACGCATCGTGCAGCGCCAGGTGCTTGTTGTGTGCGATCTGGTCTTCCAGCAGCAGCAGCATCATGCCCACGGCAACCACAAACTTTGGAAGGTTCCAGACCTCGCTCTCGATCTGCACATGGGGCAGGAGCGCCCCTATCAACGGCGCTGCAACAAAGACCAGCGCCCACGAGAAAAATCCGGCGATGGTGACGAATGCACCGGCGGTGGCACGGCGATAAGCGATGGAAATAAAGATGGAACAGCCCAGATAGACGGTGAACATCAGTGCATTCCAAGCCAGGTTCGAGCCGTTTCCAGGCCGGTTCTGGAAGATCAGCAGGAAAGTTGCAAGAGAGCAATACAGTGCGACGACAACCCACCGAAGCGGATGGTTGACCCTGCGCATCGAGGCCAGCGCCACAGCCAGCGGGCCGAACCCCAGCAGGGATGCCGCCACAGCCAATACCCAGTGTTTTTCAGGAAAGAAAAAGAGAATGACGATGTAGAGCGTATTCGCCAACGAAAGCGATCCGAACATCCAGCGAGTGGAAGAATCGCTGCGGTAGGGAATCGAGGAGTGCATGTACAACAGGCCGGCCCAGACCAGAGAGGCCGAAAGAACGGCACCCGCTAGACCACCCCAGGCGCCCGGAAGGTTCGTGAACAACGCCGCTGCAAAGTGCAGCAGGATCATCAGCCATCCCGTCAGCCACAGTCCGGACACCGGCGTCTGACTGCGACGCGCCACCGAGGCGAACGCGCAAATCAAAAGCCCGACCGCGGCCAAGTCCGGGATACCATCCCAATTCAAGAAGTCCACCTCGATGCTGCCTTCCCCTCTATCATCGCCGATTCGGAAATGGTCGATTCAATTCTTTTTTGTTACTCGAAAACGCCAGAGTATACTTTCGTAACCGGAAGTACGCCGCAGTACTGAATGCAATTTGATGATTGCAAAGGATTTGTCTGTTTTCTACTCGTTTCTCCGCAGAGTTTAAAAGAGCGGAAAGTCTATCAACGTCTTCAAAAGTGGCCAACCGTTCCATCTGCATGAAAAGCTGCACTTTGGTTTGCGAGGAGAATCTCCGTCGCGGACTAAAGGCTGGTCGCGACTAGCCGGCGCGGTTTTGCGTTCAGGTGAAGTTTTGAAAATCGCGCAGGGTGTTTTTTCTTGAGGAAAAACCACTTGAGAGCCGTGGTTTCCCTCTGCATCGGTATGAAATCCGCTTTAATCGGCGTTTGTTTCTTCCTCTTTGGCAGGGAAGATGTTGCCCATGCGGCGAATCTGGGCGCCCACGCCAGCCAGCTTCTCCTCAATGCGCTCATAGCCGCGATCCATGTGATAAACGCGGTCGAGGATCGACTCGCCGTCGGCTACCAGAGCGGCCAGCACCAGCGAGGCCGAAGCCCGCAGGTCCGAACACATGACCGCCGCCGCGGAGAGCTTTGCCGGGCCGCGCACGGTGGCTGTGCGGCCTTCCACCTTGATGTTGGCGCCCATCCTCGCCAGCTCCTGCACGTGCATGAAGCGGTTCTCGAAGATGTTCTCCTTGACCGTGCTTACTCCCTCGGCCTGGGTGGCCAGCGCCATGTATTGCGCCTGCATATCGGTGGGAAAACCGGGATATTCTTCCGTCGAGATGTCGGCGGCGAGCAGTTTTCCGCCACCGCGCACGCGCACCATTGTCGGCCCCAGAAGATCCACCCGGGCGCCGGCCTGTTCGAGCTTGGCGATGACCGCGCCGAGATGAGCAGCGTTGCAATCGGCCACGGTCAGATCTCCGCCGGTGATCGCGCCCGCCATCAGAAACGTCCCCGCCTCGATGCGGTCGGGAAAGATGCGATGACGCGCGCCATGAAGGCTGCTGACGCCCTGAATGCGGATTGTTGACGTGCCGGCGCCTTCGATCTTTGCGCCCATGGCGGTGAGCAGCGCGGCCAGGTCAACGACCTCCGGTTCACGCGCGCAGTTCTCCATCAGGGTTTCGCCCTCGGCCAGCGTGGCGGCCATCAGCAAATCCTCGGTGCCGGTGACGGTGATCCGGTCGAAGACCAGGTGCGCGCCCTTCAGCCGCGCGGTGCGCGCCTCCAGGTAGCCGTGCTCCTGGGTGATGGTGGCGCCCATCTTTTCCAGGCCGCGGATGTGCAGATCGATCGGCCTGCCGCCAATGGCGCAGCCGCCCGGCATGGCCACACGCGCCATTCCGGTGCGGGCGATGAGTGGTCCGAGCACCAGGGAGCTGGCGCGCATGGTCTTCACAATTTCGTACTTGGCCACAGGATCGGAGAGCGTGTGGCAGCGAATGGTTGTGCTGTGCAGCGGGTCTTCGCCCTCCCGCCGGACCTCTGCGCCCATGGAGGCGAGCAGCCGGCGCTCGGTCTCGATGTCGCGCACCTGAGGAATGTTTTCGAGCGTGACCTCGTCTTCGGTCAGAATGGCTGCGGCCATCGAAGGCAGCGCCGAGTTCTTGGCGCCGGAAACGCGGATCGTCCCCACCAGCGGATTGCCGCCGCGAATCACAAATTTATCCATGAATGAGATCGAACTCCTGATCTTTCAGTGTAAATCGAAGCGTCAAATGGGTAGAAAAGCGGTCAAGCGCGCTCCCGGCGGGGAGGATCTGCGCGAAGACGCCGATGACGAAGGCCTCGGGACTGGCTTGGCTGAAATCCTCCCTACAACTCCAGCGCATTGTCCTCGATGGCCAGACGCACGTTGCCGTCGGACTTGGCCAGGCGGCGAACAGCCTCGGGCTTGTCCACCTTGGCCTTGAGCATCACCAGGGCCACGGGGACGCTGCGGCCGGCGCTCTTGATGGTTTCAACGGCGGTGGACCGGCCAATGTTGCAGGCGCTCATCAGGATGCGGATGCCGCGCTCCACCAGCTTGGAGTTCTGCATGTGCACGTTCACCATCAGGTTTTCATACACATAACCCATGCGGGTCATGGCTCCGGTGGTGATCATGTTCAGAATCATCTTCTGGGCGCTGCCGGCCTTCATGCGCGTGGAGCCGGAGATGACCTCAGGGCCAACGTCGGCAATAATGGCGATCTCCGCGGCGGCCGCCAAGGGAGATCCCGTGTTGCAGGTGACAGCGGCGGTATGGGCTCCGCGGGCGCGAGCATAAGCCACGGCGGCCACGACGTAAGGCGTGCTGCCCGAAGCCGAGATGCCCACGACAACGTCCTTGCGCGTGGGGCGGCGGCGGGCGATATCCCGCTGGCCCAGCTCTTCGGAGTCTTCGTTGACCTCAACGGCCGAGGCCAGCGCCTTGGGTCCGCCGGCCATGATGTACTGCACCTGTCCGGGAACTGTCGAATAGGTGGGCGGGCATTCGGCGGCATCGAGCGCCGCGATCCGTCCGCTGGAACCGGCGCCAATGTAGATCAGCCGGCCGCCGTTGCGCAGGCTGCGGGCCACCTGGTCGATGACTTCGGCAATCTCCGGAAGCGCTTTTTTGACCGCCGCAGCAACCTTTCCGTCTTCATGGTTGATGATGCGAACGATTTCGAGCGCGGATTTGGTATCGAAGCCTTGAGACGCCTCATTGGGACGCTCAGTCGTCAATTCTTGAAGCACGGAGGCGTGGTCTCTCTTCCCGTCCTCTGGCTGGGCGGCAGCCCTCTCCTGCGTCGTCGAGCTGATAAGCATCCATTCAACCCCAAGTATTGATTGTATCTGCAAACTGGTCAAACCCGGTCAGAATTCTCAGCGGACGAAGCTTCTCCGGGGGGAGCAAACCGCGGAGCGGTTGAAAGCGCCTGGCGAACCGCATCGTGAAATTGCGGCCTCACGGTGCGAATCAATTGGCTCCGGCGATCGGGCCAAGTGCGGTTGGTGAGCAGGGCAGCCGCAATTCCAGCTTCCAGGTCGATCCACAGCGAGCAGCCGCTGAAACCGAGGTGGCCGATCGAATGAGGCGAAAAATACCGCCCGGCCGAGGAGTTCTCAGAGGGCGTATCCCAGCCCAGCGCGCGCGAACTGTCCGGTGGAGCCTGCCGTTGGGAAAACAACTCGACGGTCGAGGCGTTGAACAGCCGCGCCTCTGCTCTCCCGGCCACGGCCGCAAGAATCTCGCCTGCGATGCGCAGCAGGTCGCCCACGCAGGAAAACACTCCGGCGTGACCGGCTACGCCCCCCAGCAGCCAGGCGTTTTCATCCTGAACCTCGCCCTGGATGCGGCGATGGCGCAGAGTGATGTCCTCCTCGGTGGGCGGAATCGAACCCCACGTGCCGGGCGCGGGGCAAAACCCCGTGGCTTTCAGGCTGAGAGGCAGAAAAATCTCACGCTGCACCCAGATCGCCAGAGGCTCGCCGGTAAGCGCTTCGAGCGCCTTGCCGAGCAGAATGAAGCCCGGGTCGGAGTACTCTGCGCGCGTGCCCGGCGCGGCTTCCAGAGGAAGCTCCAGACAGGCATTCAAGACCGCTTCAGGAGTGGCGGCCGCGCGAAAGAACTCGACGTAACCCGGCAGCCCGGAGTTGTGCGCCAGCAAGTGGCCGAGCGTCACGCGCCCACCTGCGGCACCTGCGGTGCGGCCAACTGCGCCTGCGGCGCCCCCTGCGGTGGGGTCAACTGTACCACCGGTGCCACATGCGGAGAGGCTGATTGCGCTGGCTGCGCGTTTTTCCGTGAATCCGGGAAGCAGTTCGCCCAGAGGCGTCGCGAGATCGAGCCGGCCGCGCTGGTGAAGCAGCATCGCCGCAAAGGTGGTGGCCGCAACCTTGGTGAGGCTGGCCACGTCGTACACCGTCTCCTGGGTAACAGCGCGGGAGCTCTCGTCGTAGGTGAACCGGCCCCGCGCGCCGCAGAGCACAACCTCACCCCCGGCCAGAACTCCAAAGGCGCAGCCGGGAAAGGCGTGCGCGGCGATGGCCTCGTCCAGCACGCGGCAGACGGCGGAAAACCGGTTTTCAGAACCGGCAGACGGATTCGGGAATGAAGTGTCTTGAGGAGTCATGGCTCGATTGCGCCGCGCTCTCGCGCCTGGTTGGCCCGTTGTTCGGGTTGGATGCTCTATAGCTGGCTGAAGATTTCGCGGAAATCCCAGGGGCCGGATTTGCCGGCGAGCCATTCGGCGCCGCGGACAGCGCCCAGAGCGAAGCCGCGGCGGCTGTGCGCGTCGTGGCGAATCTCCAAAGTGTCAGTACCGCTGAAGGCGGTGACGACGTGCTCGCCCTTGGCATCGCCTACGCGGTGCGAGGCGATGGGGATTTCGAGGACGGGTCCGGTCTTGGAGCGGACGGACTGGACGATCTCGCGCAGGGTGATGGCGGTGCCGGAGGGCGCGTCGATCTTGGAAGTGTGATGAGTCTCGGCGATCGAGAAGGTGTAGCCGTCCAACTCGGCCAGCGCGGCGGTGAGTTGGAAGAGCTTCTGCACGCCGATGGAGAAGTTGGTTCCATAAAGAAGCGCGCCGCGCTCCTGCGCTTTGGAGCGCATCTCCTCTAGGCGGGCGTACCAGCCGGTGGTGCCGACCACGATGCGTCCGCCGAGCGCGAGAACGGCGCTCATGTTTTCGACGGTGGCCTCCGGAGCGGTGAAGTCGATGACCGCATCCACGCCCTTGAGATTGTCCGCGGTGAGGGCGGCGGCATGCTGATTTTCGGTGACGTCGAGGGCGCGGACGAAGTGGCCGCGCTCCAGAGCAACCTCGGCGACCAGGCTGCCGGTTTTTCCTTTGCCGAGAACGAGAAATTCCATCAAAACCTCGAAAAACAGCTTTTAGCTGCTAGCTTCTAGCCGCTAGCTCCTGAAAGCTAGAGCGTGTTTCAGGAACAGTTTAGTACCAAGCGGCGGCTTCAAAACCTGCCTGAGCGGAGCCGACGGACGCCGATGAAGAAGCAAATCATCTGCTGGCTTGTGCCCCCGACGGCGAAATCAATGCCGCGCAGAAAAAGCTAGAAGCTAGGAGCTAGCGGCTCGTAGCTGCCTTCCGCGCCTCGACGTCGAAGATCGCGGGGTCGGGTTCTTTGAAGAAGGCGGCGTGAAGCGAGCGCACCGCCTCGTCGGCATCGTCTTCGTCGATCATGAAGCTCATGTTGATTTCGCTGGCGCCTTGCGAGATCATCCGCACGTTGATGTGGCGGATGGCGTTGAAGACCTGGGCGGCCATGCCGCTTTGTCCGCGGATGTTGTCGCCGACCATGCAGACCAGCGCTTTTTTGCCTTCATATTTCACATCGGCCAGTTGGCTCAGGTCGGCGGCGATGGCGGGAAGCTTTTCGTTCGAGTCGACGGTGAGCGAGACGGAAACCTCACTGGTCGAAACCATATCCACCGGACACTGGTGCTTGTCGAAGATGTCGAAGATGGACTTCAGGTAGCCGTGGGTCATCAACATACGGCTGGCCACCACGTCGATGATAGAGAGTTTCTTCTTCACGGCGATGGATTTGAAGGGGCTGTTGCAGTGCGGGGCGAGCGAGGTGATGCGCGTGCCCTCGCAACTGGCGTTGCGGCTGTTGAGCACCAGCACGGGGATGTTCTTTTTCACCGCCGGCAGGATGGTGGCCGGGTGCAGAACCTTGGCGCCGAAGTAGGCCAGTTCGGCCGCTTCCTCGAAGCTGATGACCTTGACGCGCAGGGCCTCGCGGCAGACGCGCGGGTCGGAGGTCATGATGCCGTCCACGTCGGTCCAGATCTCGATGGCCTCAACGGAAAGCGCTCCGCCGAGCAGGGCGGCGGTGAAGTCGGAGCCGCCGCGGCCCAGGGTGGTGGTGATGCCGGCTTCGTTCGAGGCGATGAAGCCGCCCAGCACCGGAACCTTGCCCTGCGCGATGAGCGGGCGCAGTTTTTCGGCGGCACGCTTTTCGATGAGCGCGTCCTGCGGAATCGCCTTCTGAAACTGCGAATCGGTGATGATGACCTCACGCGCGTCCACGTGAACGGCGTCGATCGAGCGTTCGCGGAAGGCCTGGGCGACGATGCGGCTGGAGATGCGCTCGCCAAAGCTGACAATCAGGTCGGAGATGCGGGGGGTGAGCTCGAGGATCGCCGCCAGGCCGCGCAGAACCTCGTCGAGCTGGTCAAACTTCTGATCGACAAAATCGATCAGCGCGGCGATGTCGGCGGGGTTTTGGACCAGTGCGGCGGCCGTGTCGCGGTGGCGCGAGCGAAGCCGCGAACTGATGGCCAGCGCGCCCGTGCGGTCGCCTACCGAAGCGGCCGCGGCGGCGCGCAGCAACTGGTCGGTGACCTTGGCCATGGCGCTGACCACCACCACCGCCTGGTTGTCCTGGGCAACGCGCCCGGCCACGATGGCCGCAGTGCGTTCGATGGCCGCCGGATCCTCGACCGATGTGCCGCCAAACTTCATGACCACCAAGCTCATGCGAATCTTCCTGATCCTGCAGTATCGGTTCGGAGTCTGCGTGAACAGACCCTAAGCAACCGGTTCGAGTTTCCCCAGGCTTGCCAGCAGTTCGGCGTTGAGGATAGCGGCCCCGGCGGCTCCGCGAATGGTATTGTGCGAGAGCACGGTGAACTTCCAGTCGAGCACGCCGCAGGGGCGCAGCCGGCCCACGGTCACCGCCATGCCATGTCCGCGATTGCGGTCCAGGCGAGGCTGCGGGCGATCGTCTTCCGGCGTCCACTCGACGGGCTGATCGGGAGCAGTTGGCAATCCCTGGGTGGTGAGCGGACGAAACTCCGCCCAGGCGGCCAGAACTTCCTCGCGGGTGGCTGGCCTGCCCAGCTTGTTTCCCAGCTTGACGGACACGCTCTCCGTATGGCCGTTTTCTACCGCAACCCGGTTGCAATGGGCGCTGATGCGCGCCGCAAGCGGGGTCACGGCGCGGCCTTCCAGCTTGCCCAGCAGTTTGAGGGTCTCGGCCTCCATCTTTTCTTCTTCGCCGCCGATATAGGGCACCACGTTGCCCAAAATGTCCATCGAGGCCACGCCAGGATAACCGGCCCCGGAGATGGCTTGCATGGTGGTAACCACAATCTGTTCAATTCCGAAGCGTTCTTCGAGGGGCTTGAGCGCCATGACCAGCCCGATGGTGGAACAGTTGGGGTTGGTGACCATGTAGCCGCCCGACTCCTTGCGCCAGCTCTGCCCCTCGATCAGGTGCAGGTGCTGGGCATTGACTTCGGGGATGACCAGCGGAACGTCGGGAGTCATCCGGTAGGCGCTGGAGTTGGAGATCACGGCGCAACCGGCGGCGGCGAAGCGGGGCTCGATTTCGCGGGCAATGGCGGCGTCGAGCGCGGCGAAGATGATCCTCGGGGCGGACGGATTTCCGTTGGCCGCGGCGCCAGGCTCCGCCGGAGAGACGATCATTCTGGCGACGCACTCGGGCAGCGCCGATCCCAGGCGCCACTTGGCGGCCTCGCCGTACGTTTTGCCGCTCGACCGGTCGCTGGCCGCCAGCCAGGCAATCTCGAACCAGGGATGGTTCTCAAGCAGTTGAATGAAGCGTTGGCCGACCATTCCGGTCGCGCCCAGGATGCCGATGGGGTATCTGGTTTTCATGGTCATGAACAGTTCAGTGTACAGGAGGACGGGGGCAAATAAAACGGATTGCAACCGGGCGTGAGCTGCAAAGGCGGGAAAATCGAGGTTCGGCTCCGAACCGGACCTGGAAAATGCCAAATGCTCAAGTTGTATGCCGGTCTCGAAAATGTCTCAAGAAACTCGCGATTCCAGCCGATAACCTCATCCAGGAGCGTTCTCCATGGGTCTGCGGCAGATCACCGGGCTGGGTCAATCGCCTTCTGCGGCGAAGGGGCAGGTTTCCGCTCCTGAGATGGACCGTTGCCTGACGCTGATGGTCGAGGGCGCGTCGATGAATATGCTGGCGATCGACGCTGAGAGCTACAAGGCATTTCGCACGAGCGTGAGCGGCATGGCGATGCAGGTGCCGGACCGGATGCCGGTAGCCGACAAGCTGGCGCAGATTCAGATCATCGTTCGCGAGTTCGAGAGCTACCGGAAGAACGCCGAAGGGGATCTCAAGGAACGGCAGAACGGGTGGCGGGCGCTGACGGCGATGCAGCTTCACGAGCTGCTGGCCCGGGTGGGCGTCGATGCCGGCTCCAGGGACGCCGCGCCGCTGGTGTCGAAGATCGCCGGGCTGGAGACGGGCGAGGAGCTGCAGGCGTATCGCGAGCGACTGCGGGAGTTTCTCCATCCATCGGGAGGGGAGCGGGACGTTCCCGTGGGCGCATCGGTGCTGAAGGTGGCGGATCGCTCGATGGATAACGACAACGCGGCCGGATTGCGCGGCGGGGGCAGCGCCGTTGAGCATCTGAAAGGCATCATGGAGCGCCGCGGGGCCGGATTCATTGCTCTTTTCCGACTGGGCTGCCTGGAGATCATCAGCCAGCGGTTTGGGCTGGAAGCCGTTCAGGATTGCCTGATGGCCGTGGCCGCTTTTCTTACTCATAACCTTCATGGCAACGACGCCGTTTTCCACTGGAGCGACTCTTCGCTGCTGGTCATTCTGGAAGGCCGTCCGAGTGAACAGATACTGAGCGCCGAATTGCAACGGATCGTGGCGCAGAATCGCGATATCACCGTGAATATCGAGAAGCGCACCGTCATGCTGCGCATCCCGCTGGAATTTGACCTGACTTCAATCGCCTGCCTGCACAGTGCAGAAGATCTGTACAAACTCACCTTCAAGCCGGCAGCCCAGTGGTGAAAGCGAGGAACGAGATTTCCGTGAACCTGCCTGTTCAAGCATGCGACTCAGCAGCCCTCGACATCAACGAAGAGCTTCCCGTCTCCTACATCGAGCTCGACACGGCGGGATTGGTGATCCGCGCCAATCGCGTCGCACGCAGTTTATATCCCCACGAGCATGGAAAATTCATTGGCAAGATACTGTGGGACTTCATGCCAGCCGCCGAGAAAGAAAGCAGCCGCGCCGCGTTCTTCAAGATCATGGAGTCGGCCGAGGTTCCGCCGCCTGTCCGGCGGACCGTGTATACCAGCGCGGGAGACTTCCGCACCTTTGAGCTTCATCGCAGCCTGATGCGCGACGCCGAGGGCCGGCCGATGGGCATCCGCATGGTCTCATTCGACGTGACCGAGACAGAAGCCGCCCACGAGGAAGCGAGTCAGGCCCGGCAGTGGCTGGAGAGCGTGCTGGCATCGATCGCCGAAGCGGTAGTGGTCACCGACGCCCTCGGTTTCATCAGCTACATCAATTCGGCCACGGAAGAACTGACCGGGCGCAAGGCCGGGGAGTTGATCGGCAAACTGGTCGAGGAAGGGATTCCGCTGCTCACCTATACCTCCACCAAGGACGACTTGCTGAGTCCTCGCATCCAGCCACTGGCCGATTCGCTTCACCTTGCCCACATCACAGGCAACCGGGTTTCGCCCAGTCATCGCACCTCCCTGGTGAAGCGCACACGGGGCATTGCGACCATCCTCGATGGAGAGCGCCGGAAGGTCCGCATCGAGATCAGCACTTCCCCGCTGGTGGACAAGGAGAACGGCTTTACGACGGGGGTGGTCAGCGTTCTGCGCCAGGTGGAAGATCCCGGCTAAGCCTGCTCCATGGCCGTCAGCACGGCGTCGGCAAACTGCGTGGTGCCGGCCGAGCCGCCCACGTCGCGGGTGAGGGTCTTGCGCTCGGCATAAACGGTCTCAAGCGCCTTGTGCACGCGGTCCGCGGCGGCCTCTTCGTCCAGATGGCGCAGCATCAGCACCGCCGACTGCAACAGGGCCGTGGGGTTGGCGATGTCCTTGCCCGCAATGTCCGGGGCCGAGCCATGGACCGCCTCGAAGATGGCGCATTCCAGGCCCAGATTGGCGCCGGGAACCAGTCCGAGTCCGCCCACCAGGCCGGCGCACAGGTCGCTGACGATGTCGCCATAGAGATTTTCCAGCAGCAGCATGTCGTACTGATACGGGTTCATCACCAGTTGCATGCAGGTGTTGTCGATAATGTGTTCGCCGTAGAGCACATCGGGAAAGCCCTCGGCCACCTTGCGGGCGCAACGCAGAAACAAGCCGTCCGACAGCTTCATGATGTTGGCCTTGTGGATGGAGTGAATCTTCTTGCGGCCGTGCTTGCGGGCATACTCGAAGGCGAATTTGGCGATGCGCGTGGAGCCTTTTTCGGTGATGACTTTGATGGCCTCGACCACGCCGGGAATCACCTCGTGCTCCAGTCCCAGGTACTCGCCCTCGGTGTTTTCGCGCACGACGATCAGGTCCACGCCGGGCCAATGCGTTTCGATGCCGGGAAGATTCTTGATGGGGCGGAAGTTGGCAAACAGGTCGAACCTCTTGCGCAGGGTGACGTTGATGCTCTTGAAGCCGCCGCCGATGGGCGTGGTTACTGGTCCCTTCAGGGCCACGCGATTGCGCTCGATGGACTCATAGAGCGCCACGGGAATGTACTCGCCGAAGATCTCGAAGGCCTCGGCCCCGGCGGCAAACCGCTCCCACTCAAACTTCACTCCAGTGGCTTCGAGAATGCGGAGTACAGCCTGCGTCACCTCCGGACCGATGCCATCGCCCGGAATGAGCGTTACCTTGTGCGTCTTCGTCTCTGCCATCGTTCTCCTTCTTCCCAGTCCTTTGCTGCCAGTTCCCAGCCGCCCGCTCTGATTGGCCCGCGGCCGCGAATGCTCCCAACGGATTTCAACTTCGCCACGGAAGAGCCAAAAGCCGGAGGTCGGCAGCTTGCCGCTGGGTCTACTTTTTCGCCTTGCCGCCCATTCGGCTGCCCAGCAGCCCTTCCAGCTCTTCCTTGAACTCGCGCACATCCTTGAAGTCCCGGTAGACCGAGGCAAAGCGGATGTAGGCTACCGTGTCCAAACCTTTCAGGCGGTTCATGATCAGCTCGCCGATCTCGGAGGTCGTCCGTTCGCGCTCCGGGGCGTCGGCCAGAAAAGCCTCGGCGGAGTCCACGATGGACTCCAGATTGATGGAGGGCACGGGCCGCTTCTCGCAGGCGCGCAATAGGCCGCTCAGCACCTTCTGGCGGTCGAAGCGCTCGCGGCGGCCGTCCTTCTTGACCACCATGTAAGGAATTTCGTCGATGCGTTCATAGGTCGTAAAGCGGCGATTGCACCGCTCGCACGCACGCCGCCGCCGGATGGAGTCGCCCTCTTTGCTCTCCCGCGAGTCCACCACCCGATCTTGCCCAAAGCCGCAATAAGGACACTTCATGCTAGGCAGATTCTAAATCAGGGAACAGGGATCAGGGATCAGGGATCAGAAAAACGGCTGAGTCTCTCGGCAGCTACGCCAGTCAGGTGGATAAAGGCAGACAGCACGCCGTAGAGTAAAGCTGGAAGCGAGCCGCTGTTCCCTGATCCCTGATCCCTGACCCTGCCTTAATCGAAGATCACCGTCTTGTTTTCGTAGCAGAGAATGCGCCGGTCCAGATGCCAGCGGACGGCGCGGGACAGGACCATGCGTTCCAGGTCCCGGCCGCGCGCCACCAGGTCTTCCACCTGGTCGCGGTGCGAGATGCGGGCCACGTCCTGCTCGATGATCGGCCCGTCGTCGAGCGCTTCGGTGACGTAGTGGCTGGTGGCGCCGATCAGCTTGACGCCGCGGGCGTGGGCGGCGTGGTAGGGCCGGGCCCCGGTAAAGGCGGGCAGAAACGAGTGGTGCACATTGATGATTGCCGACGGGTAGCGGGCAATGAAGCCGGGCGAGAGAATCTGCATGTAGCGCGCCAGCACCACCAGTTCGATTCGGTGCCGTGCGAGCAGTTCGAGCTGCCGCTGCTCAGCCTCGACGCGCGTGGCCGAGGTGATGCGGACGTGTTCGAAGGGGATGCCGTAAAAGGCGGCCAGGCCCTCCACCTCGCGGTGGTTGGAGACGATGAGAGGAATCTCGCACTTCAGCTCTCCAGACCGCCAGCGGTAGAGCAGATCGGCCATGCAATGCAGATACTGGGAACAGAAGAGCGCAACCCTGGGCCGCTGAGAGCTGGAGGTCAACTGCCAGCGCATGTTGAGCTGGGCGGCCAGCGGGGAGAATTCTGCCTGGAATCCTTCCAGGTCAAATGCTTTCGGGCTGGTTGCCGCACCTTTCTCCTGGCCCGATGGCTCCTCCGCCGAAGCGCCAAGAGCCCACTCGACGCGCATGAAGAACAGGCCCAGGCCGTGGTCCTGATGCTGGTCGGCGTGCAGGATATTGGCGCCATGCTGGTAGAGCATCGAGGAGACACGGGCGATCAGGCCCCTTTGGTCCGGGCAATCGATGAGAAGAACGGCTGAATCTTTCATGCTTTTTCCAGCTTAAACCAACCATTTCCCCATGCCGTCCTCATCGGCCTGCGGGGTTTTGCGGTTTTTAGGCCGGACTCCGAAAAAGCTGGCGGATTGAGTGTCTTGCCAGCCACTTCGAGAACGCCCGTCTGCGCGGAACGTTGGCCGGGCGCGCCATCCCCGATTTCAGGGACGAGCGCCGCTTCAGAAACGGCGATTTGTTATACTGGCTTATGTCGTCCCTTCCCGGCGAAAACTCATTGCCTGCTGTCAGCTCGCGCGAAATTCCCTTCAACTACACGTCTGCCGACGACCGCCAGGCGATTGCATTCCTGCTCGGCCCGGAGACCGTGCACGTTCTGGATGAGCTGCGCAGCGCCCGCGTCACGGGCCGCTCCGCCCATCGGCTCATGCGCATTTTTGGCGACGTGCTGATTCACCGCCGCAATCCCTATCTCTTTCAGGAACTGGTCGATTCGACTCACAGTCGCCGGCACTTTTTTGCAAATATAGGCCAGGACTTCGAGGCCATCGCGGCCGGGGCAAACGGGGATCAGCGGGTGCTCGACACGCTGGCCAGAAGCCGGGATCTGATTGCCGAGTTTCAGAGCGACGTGGAAGGCGCTCCCGAACTGCGCAACCGCATCCGGCGCGAACTCGGCGCCATCGCCGGCGTCGGCAATGTGCTCTTCGATCCTTTCACGCTGGTCTCTCATGCTACCGACGCTACCGACTGGCGCTTGCATCTACCCCTCGCCGTGGTTACGCCAGAGTCGGAGGCGCAGGTGGCTCCGCTATTGGCGGCCATCGCCAGGCTCGGTCTCAAGGCCATTCCGCGGGGAGCGGGCACCGGGCTGACCGGCGGCGCGGTGCCGCTGCGCTCCAACTGCGTCATGGTGAATACCGAAAGGCTGAATCGGATTCGCGGCATCGGACAGGGCGACTTCCAGCTTGCGGACGGGCGCTCGGTCACCGCCCCGATGATGGAGGTGGAAGCCGGTCTGGTCACGGAAAAAGCCATGGAATACGCGGCCGAGCGCGGCCTGGTGTTCGCCACCGACCCCACCAGCGCCTGGGCCTGCACCGTGGGCGGAAACATTGCGGAGAACGCCGGCGGCAAGCTCGCCGTGCGCTGGGGCACGTGCATCGACAACCTGCTTGAATGGCGGATGGCCATGCCCGGCGGCCAGAACTGGACCGTGCGGCGCACCAACCATCAATTGCGCAAGATCCTGCCCCAGGACGTGGTCACTTTCGATGTTCTGAACGAAGACCATGCGCCGCTGAAGCGGATCGAACTGCGCGGCTCGGAAATTCGCAAGAACGGACTCTGGAAGGACATCACCAACAAGGCGCTGGGCGGCCTTCCCGGAATGCAGAAAGAAGGCACGGACGGCGTCATCACCTCGGCCAAGTTTGTGCTTTACCCCGCGTACAAGGCAAAGCAGACCTTGTGCCTGGAGTTTTTCGGGCCTGATTTCGACGAGGCCAGCCGCGTGATTCTCGAACTGTCGCGCGCATTTCCGCTGCCCGCCGACGGTGAGGAAGCGCTGCTGGCTCTGGAGCATTTCGACGACGAATACATCCGCGCCATCGGCTACAAGGTGAAAGCGGCCCGCGCACAAACTCCGCGCGCCGTGCTTCTCATCGACGTAGCCGGCGACTCCGATGAGCAAACCGGCCGCGGCGTGGAGCGCGTGCGCGCATTGCTCGGGCAGCATCCCAACACCTTGCTGTTTGTGGCTCGCGACCAGGCCGAGGCGCAGCGTTTCTGGGCCGACCGCAAGAAGTTCGGCGCCATTGCCCGCCGCACCAACGCCTTCAAGATGAATGAGGACATTGTCCTTCCGCTCGAGGCATTGGCCGAGTTTGCCCATTTTGTCGATACCGTCAACATCGAAGAAGAACGCTTCTCTCAGCTCCAATTTGCCCAACGCGCGGAAGAAATCCTGAGGTCGCCCATTGCCACCGAGGACGCCGAGCAATTTGCCGGCAAGATCTCCGCCGGGGTCGAACTCTGCGCCGAGTTTCGCGAACAGGTCGAGAGCCTGGACGCGAAGACGCTGCGTTCGCTCACCGTTTTCCAGGAGTTTCGCCACCGCCTGGACCGGCTGGTGCGCGGGTACCCGTCAGGGCTGGAGGGGCTCGACCGGGCGCATCGCGAGGTTCGCAACCGCCGCATTGTGCTGGCTACCCACATGCACGCCGGCGATGGCAACGTGCACGTCAACGTGCCGGTGCTCTCGAACGACCGGGCGATGCTCGAGCGCGTGGACCGCAGAATCGATCAGGTGATGGCCAAGGTGATTGCGCTCGGCGGCGTGGTCTCCGGCGAGCACGGCATCGGCGTAACCAAGCTCAAATACCTGGAGCCAGAGCGCATCGAAGAGCTGTCAGCCTATCGCCGCGAGGTTGACCCCGGCGGGCTGATGAATCCCGGCAAGCTCGAAGATTACCAGGTGCTCGACCACATCTTCACGCCCTCGTTCAACCTGCTGGAACTCGAAGCCCGCATTCTCCAGCATGGTCAGTTGGAAGAACTTTCCCATCGGATTGCGCACTGTGTACGCTGCGGGAAATGCAAGCCGAATTGCTGCGTCTACCACCCGGGGCGCGGGATGTTCTTTCATCCCCGCAACAAGAACCTGGCCATCGGCTCATTGATCGAGGCGCTGCTCTACGACGCGCAGAGAAAGCTCTCGGTGAGCTTTGAGCTGCTGCCGTGGCTGGAGGAAGTTGCCGACCATTGCACCATCTGCCACAAGTGCCTGCCCGTCTGTCCGGTCGATATCGATACAGGCGAGGTTTCGGTTCTGGAGCGCGAAATCCTTTCCAGCTGGGGTTACAAGCACACGCCTCCGGCAACCAAACTGACGTTGAGTTACCTGGACAGCCATTCGCCGGCCTACAACAAGATCTTCCGTGCCACGGTGATTCAGCTGGGCGGCGCGGCGCAGCGGCTGGCCAGCAAGCTCGTGGCTCCGTTGCAGCCTTTGAATGGAGCTTCGCGGCTCTACCCGCTGCAAATGCTGCGCTCCTCGCTTCCTTCTTACCCATCCGAGACGTTACGGGACGTGCTGCCAAACTGCGAACCGAATCAAGCTCTGTTCTTCGAGCCTGTGCTAAAAGAAAACGCCGCCGCGCGAGAGCTGAAGACTGTCTTCTATTTTCCGGGGTGCGGCTCCGAGCGCCTTTTCTCCGACATCTCCATGGCCACGATTCACATGCTGCTCGAGATGGACACGCGCGTGGTTCTGCCGCCGCCCTTTCTCTGCTGCGGCTTTCCGGCCCACGTGAATGCCAAAACCGTTCAGCATTCGCGCACCGTTTTGCGCGATTCCATTCTGTTTGCCCAGATTCGCGATATGTTTTCCTATCTCGATTTTGACGCTTGCGTGGTCACCTGCGGAACCTGCCGGGAAGGGCTTGACGGAATGGACACGCCAAAACTCTTCAAGCGGATCGTGGACGCGGGGGCCTACATGCTGGAGCGCGGCCTGCGCATCGAGGGCACAGGGAACTACCTTTACCATGCCCCCTGTCACGATTCGCTCGACGGCAAGGCAGCCGGCATCTTGCAGAAAATCGGCGGATTCGGCGCCGTAACCCCGGTAGCGCACTGCTGCTCCGAGGCCGGAACCCTCTCGCTCTCGCGGCCCGACATCACCGATTCGATGCTGCACCGCAAGCGCGAGGAGTTTGCTGAAATCCTCCACGGCGAAAAGGCAACCGTGCTCACCAACTGCCCGTCCTGCCTGCAAGGGCTGGGCCGCAGCCGGGATCTGGGCATCACCCCGGAGCACATCGCGGTTGCACTTGCCGAAAAGCACTCCGGCCCGGAGTGGAAGAAGAAGTTTCTTGTCCAGGCCGGCCGCGCCAGTGTCGTGAGCTTTTAAGGGCACATCCCGCTGATCCGGTTTGTGCCCCGGCCGGGCTATTTTGAATTCGCCACCGGCTCCAAACCGCGCGCCTTGAGCATGGGACCGATGTTGGGCTCGGCGCCGAGCCAGTTCTCATACATCTTGGCCAGGTCTTCGGTGTTGCCGTTGGCCAACACCATGCGGCGAAAACGGTCGCCGTTGGCGCGGGTCATGCCGCCGTGATCTTCAAACCACTGGAAGGCGTCGTCGTCCAGCATCTCGCACCACAGGTAGGCGTAGTAGCCGGCCGCGTAGCCGTTGCCCCAGATGTGCATGAAGTAGCTGGAGCGATAGCGCGGCGGAACGGCCTTGAGCCACAGGTGCGTCTTTTCGAGCGCAGCCACTTCAAAGGTGTCAGGACTCTGAAGAGGAGCGTCGGCGGAGAGCGTGTGCCACTGCATGTCGAGCTCGGCAGCGGCCAGAATCTCGGTCAGCGCATAGCCCTGATTGAAGGTGGCCGCCTTGCGCAGTTTTGCGGACAGTTCGGCGGGCATGGGTGCACCAGTCTTGTAGTTCCGCGCATAGTGATTGAAGACCGCCGGGTAACTCGCCCAGTGTTCATTGAACTGCGAGGGGAACTCGACGAAATCGCGCGGCACGCTAGTTCCTGAGAGGCTGGGGTACATGGTGTCGGCGAACATCCCGTGCAAACCGTGGCCGAACTCATGGAACATGGTGGTCACATCGTCAAAGCTGATCAGCGCCGGTTCGCCGGGCGCGGGCATGGAGAAGTTGGCCACGTTGTAGATGACCGGCAGCGTGCCCAGCAGCTTGGACTGGCCGACGAATTCGTCCATCCAGGCGCCGCCGTTCTTGTTGTCGCGCTTGAAGTAGTCGCAGTACCAGAGGGCCAGCGGCTTGCCGTTGGCGTCGATGACCTCGTAAACCTCGACGTCGGGGTTGTAGACGGGAATGTCGGTGCGGCGCTTGAAGGTGAGCCCGTAGAGTTCATGCGCGGCGTAGAAGACGCCATTGTTCAATACATTGCCCAGCTCGAAGTAGGGCCGGACCTGGCTTTCGTCCAGATCGTACTTCGCCTTGCGCACCTGCTCGGAATAGAAGTTCCAGTCCCAGGGTTCGAGGGTAAATCCGCCATTTTGTGCCCCACTTTGTGCCCCACTTTGTGCATCGATGAGGGCCTGAATGTCGCGGGCCTCGCCGCTCGCCTTGGCCGTGGCCGCCGGCACCATCTCGTCCATGAATTTCAGCGCCGCCTGCGGGGTCTTGGCCATCTGATCGGCCAGCCTCCAGGACGCGTAATCGGAATAGCCGAGGAGCTTGGCCTTCTGGGCGCGCAACTGTGCGAGGCGGGCGATGGTCGCGCGCGTGTCGTTTGCGTCGCCGTGCTCGGCGCGATTCCAGGAGTCCTCGAAGATCGCCTTGCGGGTGGCGCGGTCGGTGAGCGACTGAAGCTCCGGCTGCTGGGTGGTGTTCTGCAGGGGCAGCACCCAGCCTTGCACCTTGCGATCTCCGGCGGCCTGCGCGGCCTCGGCCAACTGCGCGGCGCTCAGGCCGGCCAGCGCCGCCTTATCCTGCGTCCCATAGGCCCCGTCCTTGGTGGCGGCCAGCAGTTTGGAGATGAAAGTTGTGGAGAGGTTGGCTTCCTCTTCGTTGAGCTTCTTCAAGGCAGCCTTGTCGGAGTCCGATAGCTTCGCTCCGGCCAGCACGAATTCCTGGTAGTCGTATTCGACCAGGCGCAGCGACTCGGGATCGAGACCGAGCGTATGACGCTGCTCGTAAATCGCGGAGACGCGCTGAAACAGCCTGGCATTCAAATAAATCGCATCCTGCATGGCGGCCAGCTTGGGCGCTTCCTCGTCCTGTACCTTTTGCAGCGCGGGGTCCATGTTTGCGCTGCTCACACCGTTGAAGACTCCCATCACGCGGTTGATCAGCAGGCCGCTCTTTTCCATTGCGACGAAGGTGTTCTCAAAAGTCGGCGGGGCGGGATTGTCGGCGATGGCGCGCGTCTCGGCAATCATCTGCGCGATGCCGGCTTCGATGGCGGGCTGATAATCGGCGTCCTTGATCTTGTCGAAAGGAGGCGCATGGAAGGGTAGCGTGCTGGGCGCGTAGAAAGGGTTGGCGGGGCCGAAGCCCGCTTCAGCGGCCTGGGCTGAAAGGGCGCCGGGAGCAAGCGCGATCGCGCCGGCTGTGATCAAAGTGGAGATTTTCGACAAGAGTATCCTCATTCTTCCCGGTTTGATTCTGTTCATGAGTGCAGGAGCTCCTTCCGTTCGGAGCAAATTATACAGGAGCCCCAGGCCGGTCATGCGGCTGGATAAAAAGGCGCGGCAGGGCGCAGACCAGAGACTGTCCATGCGGGAGCACGCATGCCCTGGCTCGCTCAATCTCGATGTCCAGGACAGCGCCTCTGCCATCCAGCTAGTACCTTGACTTGGCGAATTCGTAATTTAACCACAAGCGCTCGGGTGCCCCAGGTCTCGCTTTTGAGACCTGGGAAACGACGAAATTACGCGGTCAAAGTACTAGAGATGAATCCAACCGGCGCGAATCAGAGCCAGCGATCCGGACGCGACAACGATCCACAGTATCACGCCTTGCAACAGTGGGCGGACGCCGACCTGGCGGAGAGTTTTCATCGAAAGGCCGGTTCCAATCAGATAGAGCGTAGCGGTCAGTCCGATGATGCCCAGACGCCGCAGGCTGGGATAGAAGGCCTGGAAGACAGGCAGGTAGGTGTTGGCCACCGCGGCCAGGCAGAAGAAAAGAATAAACCAGGGCCACTGCACCCGCGCCTTGCTGCGGTTGAATGCCGCGGTTCCAATCGACACCGGAACGATCCACAACGCGCGCGCCAGCTTGACGGTGGTGCCGACAGACAAGGCCAAAACGCCATATTTTGCCGTGGCGCCGACCACGGAGCTGATGTCGTGGATGGCCAGCGCGGCCCACAGGCCAAACTGCGTCTGGGTCAGGTGCAGTGCGGAACCGATGGGGGAAAAGGTGAGCAAGGCGACGGAGTTCAGTAGGAAGACCGTTCCCAGCGAAACGGCAATCTCTTCCTGGCTGGCATTGGTGAGCGGAGCCACGGCGGCAATGGCGCTGCCGCCGCAGATGGCGGTGCCGGCCGAGATGAGGAAGGAGATTCTTTTGTGCACATGCAGCACTCTCCCCAGTCCCCAGCCGAGCAACAGCGCAAAGGTGATGCCGAATGCCGTATAGATGAAGCCCGAGCTGCCCGCGCTGAGAACCTGCTGAAGATTCATGCCAAAGCCCAGGCCGACGACCGAGGCCTGGAGCAGAATTTTCGAGAGCCTCCTGGCTTCAAGATGAAAGGGATGGACGAAAGAGAATCCGTAGACGAGGCCCGCGGCAAGCGCCATGGGTGGAGAGAGAAGGCCGCTAGCGCAAAGGATTAAACCAATGAAAAATACATTCTTGGACACACGACCAGTGTCACTGACGAAACTGTCCAAGTCTAAGCAGAAGTTCTCATCGCCCATTTGCGCTTCTTATGGGCTGAGGAAGGTTACCGGCGACGGCGGGCGGCCAAGGCTCTCTGCCTGTTCACGCGCGAAAACAGGAATCTGCGAAATTCGATGGCCAGTCCGGGAGGTTCGGGGCCCGCTGCCTGCACCACCAGAAAATCGCGCAGGATGCTCAAACCTTCAACCTCGACAATCTTGAAGCTGCGATCGAGCCTTGAATCCTTGGCAATCGCCCAGCGCGAGACGAATCCAATGCCCAGCTCCGCTTCCACGGCGGACTTGATGGCCTCGGTTGAATCCAGTTCCATCACGATTTGCAGCGAATTGAGCTTGATGCCTTGCCGTTCCAGCGCCATTTCGAGGATATGCCTTGTGCCCGATCCGCGTTCGCGCATCAGCAGAGGCATGGCGACGATCTCCGCGCTGCCGATCGATTTGCGCTCCGCCCACTCATGCGCGGTGGAGACGATCAGAACCAGCTCATCGGTGAGAAATGGCTCCGTCCTGACATCGTGGCTGCGCGCCGGACCTTCGATGAGACCGAAGGCAATGCGCTGCTTTTGTACGGCGCTGACGATCTGTTCGGTGTTGCCGCTGATCAAGGTAGGATGGACGCCGGGATGAGCGCGGCGAAAATCGCCCAGCACGCGCGGCAGAACGTATTGAGCGATGGTGGTCGATGCGCCCAGCGCCAGTAGGCCCGCTTGCTCTCCGTGGAGGGCGGCGATCCCGTGTTCCGCCTGCGCGAGAAGTGAACTGACCTGCTCGGCGCACTCCAGCAGCAGTTTCCCCGCCGGGGTGAGAGCGATGCGCCCTCCGGCGCGGTGAAAAAGATGAACGCCGAGATCCTCCTCGAGCGCCTTGATCTGCAGGCTCACGGCCGGCTGCGTCAGGTAAAGCTCTTCGCCGGCCTTGCGAAAGCTGAGCTTTTCGGCAACGGCTCGGAAGACCACCAGGCGGAAGTTTTCGAGGCTTGCCATGGGACGATTAAAACACGGTGGCGCTGCTTCGCAAAACCCGCTCGGAGGAGTGAACGGCGCGCGCGCGAAAGTTCAAAACAGAGCAAATCCCTGACCGCTTGGGTTCGTTCCTTGCGGTTGCCAATCCCAGGTTCCAAAATCGAGACCTGGGGGACTCATATTCATGGGTAGAATGACGGGGCATCCGTTCAACTTAGTGGTATGTCTCAGGCAGATCATCGTTTATCGGACTTGAAGGGTACGGGCTTTAGCCCGTACGTAAAGCCTGCAAAATCAACCGGGCTTTAGCCCCCGAGGGAACCCCGTTCAACCCAGCCTGACGCGTTGTGGCGTGCTGACAACAGACGCAACGATTGAGACACACCACTAGTGGTACTTGCGTAGCACGCCCAGCACGCGGCCCTGAATGGCCACCTGCGCGGCCGGAACGTAGATGGGGTCCATCTCCACGTTCGCCGGTTGCAGGCGCACCAGATTTCCCTCTGTGTAGAATCGCTTCAACGTGGTCTCTGAGCCGCGCACCAGGGCTACCACAATCTCGCCCTGCCGCGCCGTGCGCGTGCGTTCCACCAGCACATAATCGCCGCTGATGATATGTTCGTCGCGCATCGAGTCGCCGCGCACCTCGAGAGCGAAGACGTCGCGGTTGCCCACCACGTCATGCAGAGAGATGGTCTCCTGCGTCTCGGTCGTCTCGACGGGCAGGCCAGCGGCGATTCGTCCGGCCAGCGGCAGACGGTCGCTGCTGCGACTCCTGGCGCCCGGCGGCAGCACGTCGATGGAGCGGCTGCGATTGTGAACGCGATCCAGCAACCCCTTCTTTTCGAGGTTGGTGACGTGCTTATGCACGGTGGCCAGGCTCTTGAGCCCCATGCCGCGCGCAATCTCCTCAAACGACGGGGAGTAGCCGTTGCGCATGACAAACGACTCCAGAAAATCGAGAACCTCTTTTTGCCTACGAGTGACAGCCATGGGCGCATTATAGCGAATGAAAGGCGAACCGCAACAGTTATTTTCTGTTTTTATTGATTTTCGACAAATCCGGTTCGGGAAGATGCCAGGGTTGCCTTCAAACTGCGCGAGCCGTGGCTTGCTCGGGTTGAGGATGGTGAGCGAAGACAAAGTCCATGCTCATGAAAAGCAGGGAAGATGCCGATAACCGGCAAGGGTGTCCGTCCGCGATCGAGTCGTTCGGCCGGCCACCGTTTGCGAGGGCAGATGATCTCGATCAAGCGCTATCTTGAGCAAACGCAGGCGGTCTCCGGCGAACAGGCGAAGCCCGGACCAGAGCTGGAGAAGCCGAAATCAGGGCAGGAAAAGTCTGAATCAGGGCAGGCGAAGCCCAAATCAGAGCAGGCGAAGCCTGAATCAGGGCCGGCGATTTCCGAATCCGAGCAGGCCAGGAGCGAATCCGAGACTCTTTTGCCGGTCGCCCTTGCCGCGTATCGCTCCGCATTGGTGGAGATGGGCAACTGCGGGCAGGATGCCTGTCCGGCGCTGGGCGAGAAACTGAAGCAGGGCCTGGGCAAGCTCGGAGAGACGCTTTGCAGGGAAGTCAGTTGCGAGAGCGTGGCGGGGACCGAATCCGGCGTGCGGGGGCAACTGCAGGGCTGGGGCCGTCAAGCCTCCACCCACTACATACAAAAAACCAAAGAAGTGAAAGAGATGCTGCTGCTCATGGCCCAGACCGCCGAATCGGTGGGCGAACGGGACCAGCGCTGCGCCGATCAGATCACCGAGGTCACGACGCGACTCAGGCACATCGCCAATCTTGAAGATCTTACCCAGATTCAGGAGACGATCAAGAAGAGCGCCTCGGATCTGAAGAGCTCGATCGACCGGATGACCTCGGAAGGAAAGGCGGCAATCGAGCGGCTGCGGGACGAAGTATCGAACTATCAGCAGCGGCTGGAAGAAGCCGAGCAGATTGCATCGCGCGATGCGCTCAGCGGGTTGAGCAGCCGCATGTGGATCGAAGGGCAAATCGAGCTTTCCCTCCATGCCGCCGCTCCGTTCTGCGTGGCCATTCTCGACATCGATCAGTTCAAGCGGGTCAATGATGAGCATGGTCATTTGGTGGGGGACGAGCTGTTGAAGCAGTTTTCCGCCAAGATGCGCTCCGTTTGCCGCTCGACGGACACCATCGGACGCTGGGGCGGGGATGAGTTTCTGGTTTTGCTCCATTGCCGCATCAAGGAAGCCCAGGGGCAGATCGATCGGCTGCGGGAGTGGGTCTGCTGCACCTACACGCTCAAGGGAAACTCCGCTCCCTTGAAGCTGCGTGTCAAGGCCTCGATCGGACTTGCCGAGCGATTGCCCGGTGAGACGCTCAAGGAGCTGATCGACCGGGCCGACGCTGGAATGTATCGCGACAAGGCCGCGGCACGGGCCAATCCAAGCAATCAAATCCCATAGCGCGACCTGAGCCGGCGTTCAACTCCGCCAGGGCAATCGCATGAATGCGCTTTTCCGATTATTTCTTGCATCCTGCTACTCTTGATTCGGGCCTGTTTTTCTCGAACCCCGAAAATTGGGGCACCCCCCCCTGTTCCCTTTCCCCTTGTCCCGGCTTTTGCCCCCCCCTCCCCCCCTCCCTACCCCCCTACCGTATCCATTCTCAATTTGTTCGCTTTTCAGCGAAACAAAAGAAGGAACAGTGACTCGCTTTCCTTCATGCAATTGTCCTGTCAACTCCGCTCCGCTCAAGAGCCGTCCTGCGGGGTGCGGGCATTGCGCTCCGGCAGCTTTGCGCGCGCCCGCCATTTTGGGAACTTCCTCGCCTCGGTGCCATTCCTGGAATCCTCTTCGTCTCATTCTTCTTTTTCCCTCTTGAGTTCCTCCGCGCCACGCGGGAAGGTAAAGGGGAGCCGCCGGTTAGCATTCGCTAAGCTGTACGGCCGGAAGCTGGAACCGGCATGCGCCGCGAGTCGAGGACGCTGCTGAGCAGAAGGAATGTCATGAGAATATTGATCGCTGAAGACGACCGGGCGCTGGGCTTGTTTCTAAGCCGAGGCTTAGAGGCGGACGGGCACCGCGTCCGTTTGACTTGCGATGGCGCAGCCGCAGTCGAGGCATTTCGCCAGGAGTTGCCTGACCTGACCATCCTTGATCTCAACCTGCCGATCAAGGACGGCGAGCAGGTGCTGGCCGAGGTGCGCTTGCTGGACGTGGATATTCCAGTGCTGGTGCTGACCGCCCGGCAGGAGGTGGACACGCGTGTTCGCTGCCTGGATCACGGAGCCGACGATTTGATGATCAAGCCCTTCAGCCTGCACGAGCTGCGCGCCCGCTGCCGGGCTCTGCTGCGCCGCAAGCGCGAGGTGCGCCTGCTGTTGCGCGCCGGCGACCTGGAGCTGGACCGTCTGGACCACACTGCCCGCCGCGCGGGCGAGTCCATTGTGCTGACCAATAAGGAATTCTCCCTTATCGAGCACCTGATGCTCAATCGCGGGCAGTGCGTTTCGCGGATACAACTGCTGGACTCGGTCTGGAACCTGGAGCCGACGCAGACCACCAACATCGTCGATGTCTACATCAACTACCTGCGCCGCAAACTCAAGGATCCGCCTCCTGGGCAACTGATCCGCACGGTGCGCGGACAAGGCTACATGGTGCCTCCGGAGAGCGAACTCGCGCTTCTCGTCTTGCCCGCGCTTCCCGCGGCCGCGGTTGCACCTGCCGCAGCGGGTCCGATTCTTTAAGCACACTCATTTTTAGCTGAGTTCAACCTAATTCATCTTCAGGAGAAAGTTCATGGTCACTGTTCCCGTTTCCGCCCTCCCCATCAATAGCCGCCCGCGCCCGCGCACCGCACTGGTGGCCAGCGCGGATCGCAGCTTCCGCCAGCGACTTTCCGAGACTCTTGGCGGCCTGCGCTGGCAGGTGCGGGAGGCAGAGGGCGGCGCCCAAGCCTGGCAGGAGGCGGAGGCTTCGCCCCTTGAAGCTCTGATTGTCGATTCCTGGCTGCCCGATCTTGATCTGGCTGAATTTCTCAAGGATTTCCGCCTTCGCTATCCTGAAGTGGATCTGGTGACCACGGGAGGCTCGCTGGTCGAAGAGAGCCCGCGCGGACCTTATCGGCAGGAGCTGCTCTACGCTCTGTGCCGCTCGCAGGAGACCGACACGGTAAGCTGGAACGCGGCCCCGGCGCTCGGCAAACCGAAGCCGCTGCGTGAGGCCACGCACACCGGTCTGTGGCCGGTTCCGGCTCCATCCGCTGGAGGCCCGGAGAGCGCGGCGACGCAGAGCACTGCGAACGCTGTTCAGCATCCGCAACCCAAGGTTTCCACGGTCTTGCCAACCGTATCCGCCCGGTCCGCGGCAGTGGCCGATCCGTCTACGAGCGAACGACTGCCGGAATTGATTGGCTATGCTCCCTGCATGCTGGAGATCAGCCGCCGCATCCGCCTGGTGGCGGCGCGTTCGACTCCGGTGCTGATCGAGGGACCGACGGGAACAGGCAAGGAACTGGTGGCCGAGGCCCTGCATCGGCTTTCATCCCGCAGCCGCAAGCCATTTGTCGCCATCAACTGCGCCGCCATTCCCGAGGCGCTGCTCGAAGCCGAGCTCTTCGGTCACACCCGCGGGGCCTTCACGGGCGCGGTGCAGGGCCGTGTGGGGCGCATCGAGTCGGCCGACGGCGGCACGCTGTTTCTGGATGAAATTGGAGAGATGCCGCTGGCCCTGCAAGCCAAGATGCTGCGCTTTGTCGAGTGCGGCGAGCTGCAGCGGGTGGGCGACAACGATACGGTCAAGGTGGACGTGCGCATCCTGGCCGCCACCCACCAGGCGCTGGCTCAGCAGGCCATGTCGGGCAGCTTCCGCTCCGATCTTTACTATCGGCTGGCGGTCTTTCTCATCCGCACTCCGGCGTTGGCCGACCACAGCGAGGACCTGCCGCTGCTGATCAATCACTTCATGCAGCGCATGGGCCGCGAGGAGCCGGTCAAGCGGGTCGACCCGGGAGCGATGGCCAAGCTGGCCGCCCACGACTGGCCGGGCAATGTGCGCGAACTCGAACATGTACTCGAGCGGGGCGCGATTCTGGCAGGCGAAGAGTCTGTGCTGACCGCGCGCGAGATCGATTTCGGCCTGGCAATCAATTGATCGTGCGCGCCGGCGGCAGGCCAAAGAAGCGCCTTCGCGCCCAGCGAACAACAGCTTTCCGGAGCAGCGAAACTGTTCGCCGGACGCAGACAAGGAGGATGGAATGGGGATGACGATTGAAACCCAGCTGAGCGACCAGATTGCTCGCTATATCGATCTGGCCAGCAGCGAGGCCAAGCTGACGGCGGCCAACATGGCCAATGTCGATACTCCCGGCTACCGCGCCGTGGGCATGGACTTCGAGGCGGAGATGCGGGAGGCGATGACGGATGTGGACCAGGGGCGTCCGGCGCGTCCGGCGCATGTAAAGGCAGTGGATGGATTGATCTCCCGGCCCGACGGCAACGATGTATCGATGGATCGCGAAGGCCTGAACCTGGCCGAGGCGCAACTGAGGTTCAAGACCGGCGTGGCGCTGCTCAAGCTGGAGTATCAGCGCGTATTGGATGCGATCCATTCCGATAGCAAGTAGCGTGGACCGCCGCGTGCAACGGTATCTTTCAAGAAAGGAGGCGGCAGGGTGAATCTTTTTGCAATGATGGAGACCTCCGGTGGCGCCATGCAGGCCGAACGGTTGCGCGCTGAAGTGGTGGCGGCCAACATGGCCAATGCAGAGACGACGAGCACCGCGGCGGGGGGGCCTTACCGCCGCCAGATGGTCGTTTTTGCAGCCAATCCCGGCGATCCGGGGTTTGCCAACTCCTTCAGCGCGGCCTCGGAAAGCGCGGCTTCAGGCGCCGATGGCACTGAAACTTCAGATTCAACGCCTTTACCGCCCCTGTTGCCGCTTTTGCAACCGCTCGATCCGGGCGGCTCGGAGTCGACGGCGCCAGGAGTGCATATCGCCGGCGTGGTCCAGGATCAGTCGGCTCCGCTCAAGCGCTTTGACCCAGGAAATCCAGACGCCGGAGCGGATGGATATGTCTCTTATCCGAACATTAATCCCATCACAGAGATGGTTGATCTGATGGGGGCGACACGTGCGTATGGTCTGAATAGTTCCGCCGTACAGGCCGAAAAGGGAATGATCTCTTCCGCCCTGGATATTACCAAGTCCTAGGCTCCGGCGGCGACAAGCCGCGCGGACGGGAACAGGCGAGCGAAGGGCTGAAATCGCAGAAGCAAATGCAACAAGGAGGACCGATGTCGATCATCATGAGCCCCATGGCCGCAGCGGCGCAGGCATTGTCGGGAATCACCGGCTCCGGCGCCGAAATGGCCGCAACTTCAACCACCGCCTCGGGCGCCGCGCCCACACCGTTCGCAGACCTGATGACCGATGCAGTCAGCCAGGTGAACCAGCTCCAGGACCAGGCTCACACCGCGGTGACTGGACTGATGAGCGGTTCCGGAGTAGACGTGCATCAGGCGATGATCGCCACCGAGAAGGCAAACATGGCTTTCGAGATGGCGCTGGCGGTGCGCGGCAAGGCTGTCCAAGCCTACCAGCAGGTCATTGGGATGCAGTTTTAGATTTCATGCGGGTTGTTCGGGAAGCTGGCTTCGGCAAGCGGCTCGCCGGAGGCGAGTGGAAGGCTAGCGGAGGCGGAAACAACCGAGCAGATCGTCGAGCAATCCGAGGATTGCAGGAACTAAGGAGCCGGAAGTCTCCATCGGTCTTTTCCTTGAGGGAAAAGCCGCCTTCCAGAACGCAACGCCACGTATACCTGAAATTGCTCTCAAGCAGCGGGACACAGAAACCATGGCCACCGGAACACAGTTGGAAAAAAGCGCGCCGGGAACGCCCGGCGAACCGCAGTTAACCGACCGGATCGCCGGACTCTGGGGGCGCTCGAAGGTGCGTTGGGCCGGGATGCAGCCGGTGCAGCGCACCTGGGCGATGGTTGCGGCAGTGCTGCTGGCGTCCTTGCTGGGAGGCATGCTCTGGTACAGTCTGCGCACCGACTGGCGCCCTCTCTATGTTGATATGGACCCGGACGATGTGCGCATGGCCAGCCAGGCTCTCGCTCAGGCGCAGATCCCTTTTGAACCCACCCCCAACGGCACCGGCCTTCTGGTTCCGGCCGCGGATCTGGATAAGGCGCGCCTGCTGACTGCCGCCAAAGGTTTGAAGACAGGGCGAATGGGTTTTGAGCTCTTCGACAAGCCCAACTGGGTGGGATCGGAGTTCGACGAGCAGGTGAATTACCAGCGGGCGCTCGAAGGACAACTCGAACATACAATCGGTTCTCTCTCCGACATCGAGTCGGCGCAGGTGAACCTGGTCATGCCGCACGATTCGCTCTTTCGCGATGCCGACCGTCCGGCCAAGGCCTCGGTCGTCCTCAAGCTGCGCCATCGCGGGTTGGCCGACGGAGAAGCGGAGGCGATTCGCAACCTGGTGGCCTCGGCCGTCGATGGCCTGACGCCGGATCGCGTGGTGCTGGTCGATGCGGATGGCCATATGCCGCTGGGCCCGAAGACCGCCGAGCAGATGCAGTTGACGGCCGAGCAGTCATTGGAAGACAAGCTGATCGCGACCTTGGAGCCGGTCACTGGCGCCGGCAACGTGCGTGCTTCGGTCACCCTGAATTACGATATGTCGGCCACCGACGAGACCCAGGACATCTACGACCCGAACCAGACGGTGACCCTGTCGATGCAGCGCACCGCGCAGGCCTCCGGAGCCCAGAAGGCGGCCGTCGGGGTTCCTGGCACGGCCTCGAATGCTCCCAACTCGCAGGCCTTGCCCGTCTATCCACAGCAGACCACCCCACCGCAGACGGCCGAGAGCGAGTCGGGAACCTACGGGGCGTCAAAGACAGTGCGGCACGTAGTGGAAGGTCCTGGCCGAGTGCAACGGCTGACCGCGGCCATCGTTGTTAATGACCGGCTGATCCAGCCCGCGTCCAAGGGCAAGCCGGCGCAATGGCAGCACCGCTCGCCCGACGAGTTACGCAACCTGACCGCGCTGGCTCAGGCTGCGGTGGGCTTTGACCCGGCGCGCGGGGATATGTTGACCGTTGAGGATCTGGCCTTTGAGGATAACCGCTTGCAGCAACCGGTCTCGTTGCCCCACCAGGTGCTGGACACGGCCGAAGGTTCGCCGCTTCTGATCAAGTACGCCGCCCTGCTGATCGGCCTTCTGGTGGTGGTAGCCTTCGGGCTGCGTCCCGCCTTGCGCAACGCTGGATCCGCGCTGAATCCGGCCGCCGGGGGACGGGCCAAAGAGCTGGCCGCGGGACAGGCTGCAAGCTTGGCGCAGCCGGTGTTGAGGCCGCCCGAGCCGATCGAGGCCGATCCTGAACGAATCCGGGTTCAGCAGGTCTTCGATCAGGTCTCCGATCACCTGAAACGCGAACCCACGCAAAGCTCCCGGCTGCTGCAGAGCTGGATTCACTCCGATTAGCTAGAACGGCGGCAAGGAGGCTGGATGGAGCGGAGCTACAGAGCTTGGAGGCGGTAGCGGTAGGTGGCAGGCGGAGGGACGAACAGCGGATGGAGTTGCCGGCAAGGATTGACAGGCGGGCGCGGATATAGAGTAGAACGCTGAAGCGGTAAGCAATTGCGCAGCAAATGAAGGGACCGGGGTCTTGGGCGAACAGGAAAACCAGAGCGGAACAGGGCGACGCCACTCGACGGCGAATATGAGCGGGGTGCGCAAGGCGGCCGTCTTGCTGGTGGCTGTCGGCGAAGGGCTGGCCAAGGATATTCTGCGCGCCCTGCCCGAGGCGGACGTGCAGCAGCTCACTGAGGAACTGGCCGAGCTGCGCGGCATCACTCCGGAGCTCTCAGCCGAGGTTCTGGAGGAGTTCTGGGAGCTTCTGGAGACCCAGAACTTCATGACGCACGGTGGACTGGATTATGCCAGCCGCCTGCTGATGGAGACCTTCGGCAAGGAGCGCGCCGACGACCTGCTGGCGCTGGTACGCCGCTCCCAGGAGGCTGCCCAGGGCAATCTGGCCAAACTGCAGCGCACCGATCCCCAGCAGTTGGGCAAGCTGCTCGACAGCGAGCATCCGCAGACCATCGCCCTGGTGCTGGCTCACCTGGACCCGCGGCGGGCCTCGCTGGTGCTGGACAACCTGAGCGAGGACCACAAGGTCCTGTCCATTCAGCGGCTGGCCGAGATGCGCCAGTTTTCGCCGGAGATGGCGCAGAAGGTAGCGCACATTCTGCACCGCAGGCTGGAAAGCGTGGGCGACACGGCGCGCAAGAGCTACTCCGGCTTCAAGGCGGTGGCCGATCTGCTGAACCGGCTCAATGCCGAGGAGTCGAAGAAAATCCTCGAAACCATCGAGGATAGCCAGCCGGAGCTGGCCCTTTCCATCCGCAACCTGATGTTCACCTTCGAAGACCTGGTGACCGTGCCGCCGGCGACCATTCGCGAGATCGTCTCCGGCGTGGACAAGAGGCAACTGGCATTGGCTTTACGCGGCGCCAAGGACGAGCTGCGCGCGCAGATATTCAAGGCCATGAGCTCGCGGGCGGTCGAGATGCTCAAGGAAGACATGGAGGTTCTCGGTCCGGTACGCTCCCGTGAGGTGGCGCAGGCTCAACAGGAGATCCTCAACCTGGCCCGGCGGCTGGAGGCCGAGGGCAAGGTGATTCTGAAACTGGAAACCGGCGACGAGATGCTGGCGTGAACGTGCAGCGCGGACTGTTTTTCAGGAGCGAACTGTTCGTCTGACAGTCGGAATCCGATCCGGCGCAATGAGAGAGGTAATCCTTGCAGCAGGCGGGAAAGACAACACGCAGTGGCGCTCCGGGGCGCATTCAGGCCTTCGAGTACGAGGCCGATCCGAATGCGCCCCCGCTGGCTGCCTGGGGTGAATGGGCGGAGAGCGGGGAGAGCGCGGCCAATCCTGCCGAGGCGCAGACTGGCCCGAACGGCGCTCATGAAGCCCAGCAGCGTGCCGAACTCGACCAGCGGCTGAGCGAAGAGACGCGCCGCTCTTTCGAGGCTGGCCGTGAGCGCGGAGTGCAGGAAGGCCGCCAGGCCGAGCGCCAGGCGCAGGCCGCAGCCCATGCCAACGAGGAGCAGCAACGCATACGGCAAGCCGCCGAATTGCTGGAGGGCTTTGCCAAAGAACGGGACCGCTATTTGCTGGCGGTCGAGCACGAGGTGGTCAAGCTGGCTTTGGCTGTAGCGGCGCGCATCCTGCGCCGCGAGGCGCAGATGGATCCGCTTCTTTTGACCGGTGCGGTCCGGGTGGCGCTGGGCCAGCTCTCCGCCTCGACCCAGGTGCGAATGCGCGTGCCCCCGTCCGATCTCAACCTTTGGACCGAAGCCATTGCCCTGTTGCCCAACCTGGGCGTAAAGCCGGAGGTGGCCGTGGGCGAAGGAATGCGACTGGGCGATTGCGTGATCGAAACCGAACTGGGTTCGGTGGACCTGGGAATTCGCGCGCAGTTGGGCGAGATTGAGCGAGGCTTCTTTGACCGCGCCGGCAGCTCCCGTGGCGCCTCGCCCGCTGGCGACGCTGCCGATCTGGCCGGTGCCATCGCGGAACGGGGGAGCCGTATATGAGTGCGCTGCTGGAGCGGTACATTTCCCGGCTGGAGCGCAACCAGCCCTGGCGTTGGAGCGGACGGGTGCTCGACCTGGTGGGGCAGACGATCGAGTCCTCCGGACCGCTGGCCTCCGTGGGCGAGTGCTGTGAAATTCAGGACCAGTTCGGCCATGCGCATCTGGCTGAAGTGATCGGCTTTCGGGGCTCCAATGTGCTGTCGATGCCGGTCGAGAGCACCGAGGGCATCCGCTATGGAAATCGCGTCGAGGCCTTGGGCGTGCATCCCGAGATCGAGGTGGGACCGGCCCTGATGGGCAGGGTGCTGAACGCTCTGGGCGCGCCGATTGACGAGGGCCGCCTGCCGGCTGTCTCAACAAAACTTCCGCTCGAGGGGGTGTCGCGTTCGCCCATGGACAGGGTGCCGATCCGCACCCCGCTGGGCACGGGGATTCGCGTTCTTGACGCTTTGCTGACGGTAGGCCGGGGACAGCGGGTGGGCATCTTCGGGGGTTCCGGCGTGGGCAAGAGCACGCTGATCGGCATCATGACGCGCAACACCGAGGCGGATGTGACGGTGGTGGGGCTGGTGGGCGAGCGGGGCCGCGAGGTGGGCGAGTTTCTTGAAGATTCGCTGGGCGTGGCTGGCCGGGCGCGCTCGGTGGTGGTGGTCTCGACCTCCGATCAGTCGCCGCTGCTGCGCATGAGGGCGGCTTTGTCGGCCACCACCATCGCAGAGTACTTTGCCGCCCAGGGCAAGAATGTATTGCTGGTGCTGGACTCGCTGACCCGCTTCGCCATGGCCGCGCGAGAGGTTGGCCTGGCCGCCGGCGAGCCGCCCACGAACAAGGGATACACGCCTTCGGTCTTTTCCCGCCTGGCCCGGCTGGTGGAGCGCGCCGGGCAGTTCCGGGTCGGTTCGATCACCGCTTTCTATACCGTATTGATGGAGGGCGACGACCAGCAGGATCCCATCGTGGACGCGGTCCGGTCGCTGCTTGACGGCCACGTGGTGCTTTCGCGGGCGATGGCCGCCGAGGGCTGGTATCCGCCCATCGAGCTGTTGGATTCGATCAGCCGGCTGATGCCAGCGGTCACGCAGCCGGCGCATCGCGAGCATTCGGCGCTCTTGCGCAAGATGCTGGCGGTTTATGCGCGCAGCGAGGATCTGGTGAGGATCGGGGCTTACAAGCCGGGCTCGGACCCGGATCTGGACCGCGCCTTGCGCGCGCGCGGAGCGATGCGGACCTTCATGACCCAGGATTCGCGCGAGCAGGTCCGCTTTGCGGACTGTCTGAAACGGCTTGCGCAACTTGCCGCGGAGGTGTGATCCGTGGCCGTCTCTCGCGCTCTGCGCCGCCTGTTGCGCATCCGGGATCTCGAAGAGGAACAGTGCCGGTTGGCGCTCGAATCATCCATTGGCGAGCTTAACCGGCTTCAGAGCGCGCTGGCCAATACGGCGGAGCGGGATCGGCGTGGCCGGAGGCTGGTGCATGCCAGTGCCCAGACGGGCGAGCTTCAGGATCGGCTGGCTGGTCTCGAGGAGACGCGTGCGGCCGACCGGATTGTGGCCGTACTCGAACCCCGGATCGAGGCCATGGAAGCGGAAGTCGCTGAGCGGCGCCGGGGATTTCTTGCCAAAAGAATGGAGCGCCGCCAGGCCGAGACCCTGATTCAGGCAAGCGAGGCCGAGGAGGCCGTTGAAGCCGGACGGCGCAGCCAGTTGGCACTCGACGACTGGTACGGCTCCCGGCTGTACCGCGAAACGGACGCAAGAGAAGAGCGGGATGCGCCTGAGTCCGCGGCGGCAGGACCGTTCCACCCAGCCGCCGGCGGTATCGATCCGGTCAGCGGACCCGGCAAGCCGAAATAAAACTTGAGGAGAAATTCAGGGAGAAGGCAGCTTGTCTTCCTGAATCGGAATTCCCGGTTCCATTCCTGACAATGCTCTAACCCACCCCCGGCTCACTTTGGCACGCCTTCTGCTTGATCTCCTGTCATGGCCGTATCTCCAGGAATCGAAATTGCGACGGGCGCAGCCACGGTGCTGGGCACGAGCGCTGCTGCGGGGACCAAGCGCGGCGCAGTGCAGGCGGGAATCGCCGTCGATGGCTCCTCGCCGCTTGCGGCCGAGAGCGCAACGAGTTTCCGCGCGGGCTTGCAATCGCTGCTTGCCTCGATGAGTTCCAGCGGGGATGCTCTGGACGAAAGCCAAGCTGGACTGAGCCGTGCGAGCGTGTCGGGTGCGGAGGCGAAGGCAGAGACTGCCGCGTCTTCTACCGGGACGGCTTCGACATTGGCTGCGGGCGCCGGCCTGGGCCTGGGACTGCGGTTGGAAACAGAGGAGAAAAGCAGCGAGGCTGGCGCAGGTGCGAAGTTATCCTCGGACGAGGTGCAGGCCGGGGCTAAAACGGTTGCGCTCCGTGCGGCCGCCGAGACACTGGATCCAAGGCTGGATAGCACCGGAGAAAAGAAGGCTGCGGCGGCGCAGGAGAGCGCCTCGGCCGATTCGACCCATTCCGGCTCGAACGTCAAGAAGGCTAAAACGTACCAGGAAACATCCGATGCGTCGGCAGGAGTGGTTCCAGCAGCAATCGATGGTCTAGTTCAGGCGGTTGTGCCGCAGACCAGCGCCAGTTCCGCGGCGCACAGCGCAGATCCGAAGAGCAAATCTGCGCAAACAGACGCGACGGCCCAACCTTCCCTCGACGCGCAAACCAATCTTGCTTCGTCTTCCGCTTTAGCTTCGTCTGCGGGCAAACCCCCTGCGCGCAATTCTGAAAATCTTAAGGAAGTGACCGGAACGACAAGCGAAACTACGCAGAAGAGCGTGGTGGGGACTGAAGAATCTGCGCATCGTACTGCGGACCTGGCGCAGAACCAGCAGGTTTCCAGCCAGGAAAGCGCCTCCATTTCAGCTCGTGGGCCAGCCGGTTTAGCGAATGCACAGAAAGATTCGACGCCGTCGTCCGCGACAGCCGGTAAACAGCTCGCTATCCCGGCTCCAGGGGTGAATCTGACTGCGGCATCGACGCAGAGCCAGAGCGCAACGGAAACACGGACAGTGAGCCAGGATTCGACACAGACTACCGCTGTCGGCCAGGCCGCGGTTCAGCCGCTCAGTTCCACTCCGTCTACCGCTTCGGCACTGATTCAAAGTCAGCAGCAGGTCGGGACACAAACCGGGGTCGAGGGAACGGCCGCGGTTGCGAGTGCGGTCAGCGGCGCTGACTCGATCCGCTCTCCGCTTCTCTCTAGCGCGTCTTCGGCTGCATCCACACCGGCCGCGAAAACCAGCTCTGCGAGCAGCGGCAAGAGCGCAGTGGCTGGCGGCGCGCGGGCTGTGCGCGGCGCATCTGGCAGCTCGGTCGAGCAGGGAAAAGCCATCGTGGAAGGACAATCCTCCGGCTCGGTTGCGGATGCGGCCGCGACGGTGCGCGATCCAGCCGGGGCGCAGGGAACCGCGGCCAAGGCCGGCGATCTGACGGAAGGCAAAACCACCGCGGCCTCCGGGTCAACTCCCGGCGATCCCTTTTCTGCTCTCGATGCAGAGAGCGGAGCAGGGAAACCGGCCTGGATTCACGCCGGGGCGCAGCAGGCCGAAGCCGGCTATCAAGACCCGACGCTGGGCTGGGTGGGTGTACGGGCCGATGCGAACGGGGGCGGAATCCATGCTGAACTGCTGCCCAGCTCGGCGGACGCGGCTCAGGCGCTGGGCAGCCATCTGGAAGGATTGAATACCTATCTTGCCGAGCATCATACGCCGGTTGCGAGCCTCACGCTCAGTTCTCCCAGCGGGTGGGCGGGGTCGGATAACAGTCAGGGTGGCAGTCAGGGCAACGGGCAGGGCGGGGGGCAGGGAATGCAGCAGGGGACAAACCAGCAGACGGCACAGGGCTCCGAGGTAGGCTTTTCATCCAACCTGTCCTCTGGAGCAACGGGGATGCCGGCCGCCGCCTCGAATCTTACGGCATGGTCTGGCGGACAGGACAGCAGCGCACCGGCGGCAAGCACGGGAGGCGCTTACATATCGGTGATGGCCTGAGGCCGAAGTGGGCTTGCGACATGACAGGGCGAAGCGCAATCGGGCGGTGAGCAACAGCGCAGGAACAGGGTTCAGTAGAAGGCAACTCGGGGCAACGCGCAGCAGGGAGGCAATATGGGAACAGTACTGGCAATCATGAATCACGACGCGACGACGGCGCAGGGGCTTGGGAGCACGACAGCGGCCTCCACGACCGCCAAAGCAAACGCCACCAGCAGCAAGAGCAGCTCAACCAGCGACTCGGCCACCATCTCGGCCAACGACTTTCTCACCCTGTTGGTGACCGAAATGCAGAACCAGGATCCAACCTCGGACGTCGATCCCAACGAGTACATCAACCAACTGGTGAACGTGAACAGCCTGGAGCAGTTGATCTCGATCAACCAGACGCTGACGACGGACCTTGGCAGCACAACCTCCACTTCGGCCACCAGTGATACCTCCGCAAAGACTTCTGGCGTGAGTGCTGTCGGCACCAGCGGCGCGAGTACGGCTTCGTCCGGCGCCTCCACAACCATTCCCGGCGCCATCAGCGCAGCAGCAGCCCAACTGGCTCCCGGCAATCTGAGCGTACCTGCGGCCAGCTCCGCGGCCAATCGCGTGGCCGGGGCTTTGAGTGGTCTGCCTGGCGCGCAATAGCGACTTCGCCGGCCCGATAGCCGGCAAAACCCGTTCACCCGCCGGCCGTCCAGGCTTGCGCCAACCTCAAAGGAATGCCAGAGGAGAGTTACCATGCCCAGCTTTAACATTCCACTCAGTGGCCTCAACGCCGACTCGACGGCGTTGAACACCATTGCCAACAATCTGTCCAATATGAACACGACAGCCTTCAAGGCGCAGACGACTAACTTCAGCGACCTGATGTATCAGCAGGTGGGCTCGACCGGCTCGGGAGACCAGATTCAGGTCGGTACCGGAGTGCAAGTCGCTGACAATAGCGCGGATTTTTCGACCGGATCGATCTCTTCTGACGGCATTCAAACCGACGCGGCGATCGACGGCACCGGCTTCTTTATCTTGGATAACGGCGGGGGAAGCCAGTTGTACACCCAGGACGGTAACTTCCAAACCAGTTCGACCGGCACGCTGGAGAGCTCGAACGGCTTGGCGGTCATGGGGTACGCGGCAACGAATGGGGTGGTCAACAGCAGTGGCGGCTTGACCGACATTACAATTCCCACCACCGGGTCGGGAATGGCTCCCTTGGCGACGGGCACCATCACCATAACGCAGAATCTTGATTCCTCGGACGCGGTGGGCGCCAGCACCTCGAGCCCGGTTACGATCTACGACTCTCTTGGTCAGAGCTATAGCGGCACGGTCACTTATACCAAGACTGGGACCAACCAGTGGTCTTATAGCGTCAGTGTTCCCGACACACTGTCGAGTTCGCCAGCCGCTGCGGCAACAGTAACCAGTACGGTCACGCCGACCTCAACCGTCTCCGGGACCAATACCATCAACACCTACGATTTCGGTTCGAGCGGAGGCACACTTCCCAGCGGCTCCAGCACCGGCACGCTGGCGACAGTCGATGGGGGCACCACCCTGTCGTTTGGTGGAACGTCGGTGGCGGTTCCTGCCGGGGGCGAATCGGTAAGCGACCTTGCAGGTCAAATCAATGGGTTAGGCGTTGCAGGCGTTTCGGCGAGCGTCACCGGCGGCGTCTTGACCGTCACCTCGCCGACAGCTACTGCGATTACCGGCACGGTGAGCCAGGATATCGCCGGAGCCACCCTCAATTACACCTTCGGTTCGAGCGGCGGCACGGTGGCCACCGTGGACCCAGGGACGGACCTGACGATCTCTGGCTTGACTTCTTCCGGAACCTCGACAACCATCACCGCGCCCACGGTCACTGCAGGGGAATCGCTGGCAACGTATGCGGCGGATCTGACGACCGCATTGAGCAATGCGGGCATTACCGGCGTTACGGTCGCAACCACTGGCAATACGCTGTCGATCACGGGCGCCAATCTGTCCACCAGCGGCAGCGTGGTTCAGGATCCAGTGGCGTCGGCCAATGCGACCGGCACGCTGACCTTCGATGCCAGCGGCAACCTGGTCAGTCCGTCCACGAATATCAGCAACGTCACCTTTTCGGGCCTCTCCGATGGAGCGGCACCGCTGAGCATGAACTGGGACCTGTTTGGCACCAGTGGAACGGGATCCATCAGCCAAACCTCTTCGAGCTCACTGACTTCAGGCGCTACGCAGAACGGTTACCCGGCCGGCGAATACAACGGCACTTTTGCCATCGGGTCGGACGGCACCATCACCGCTAAATACTCGAATGGCAAAACCCAAGCTGTGGGCCAGTTGGCGCTGGCCAATGTGAGTAACCTCCAGGGGTTGAACGCGGTGGGATCGACCGACTACCAAACCACTGCCGCCTCGGGTCTTGCAACGATAGCAGCGGCTGGCTCGAATGGACTTGGAACGATCGAAGGAGGTTCGCTGGAGGCATCGAACGTCAACATCTCCGCCGAATTCTCCGATTTGATCGTCGCCCAGCGCGCCTTCGAGGCCAACGCCAAGTCGGTCACCACCTTCGACACCATCACCCAGGAAACCATCAACATGATCCACTAAGACTTTATCGAGGCGGCCCGGAGGCCGCCTCGATGCTGCCTTGTGCGAGGTCATCCGATCGCGGGCCCGTTCGCGCCGGCTGAAGAGAACGCGACTGGCGTATGGTCGCTGCGGATTTCGATGAACAGTCCTTTTCCTTCTGCTAGAACATGGCCTTTGGAGCTCAGAATCCTGGCTTCGGTCCAATGTTTGCGCCCTTCGCTGCGGAGCAGGCGTCCCTCAACGCGAATGGGCTTTCCGGAGTACACGGGACGGAGGTAGTCGATCTCCATCTGCCGGGTCAGAGTTGTCCGTCCCTGCGCGCGGACCGACTTGCTCATGGCCTCGTCGAGCAACGTGGCGATGATGCCTCCATGCACAAACCCTGGCGGTCCCTCGAAGCTGGCTGGAACCGTGACTAGACAAATTACAGCCGCATCCCCGGCAAGCAGAAACTCGAGGTTCAACCCGGAGGCATTGGCTGGGCCGCAGCCGAAGCAGCGGTTCTGAGGCGAGCGTGGCATGGGGGTCGGATGCTCGGTCATTTCTGTCATCTTTCTACCCTATAACGCTGCGCCTGGTGCCCGCCGGTCCGCTCTCAGCACGATCGGGGTATACTCAAAATTGCTATGGCAACCGAGAAAACCTTTTATCTGGAGACCTTCGGCTGCCAAATGAATGCCCATGACTCGGAAAAGGTCATCGGCACATTGGAGCACGAAGGTTACCGGCAGGTCGAGTCGGAAGAGGATGCCGGCCTGATCCTCTATAACACCTGTTCCATCCGCGACAAGGCGGAACAGAAGGTTTTTCACCGCCTGGACGAATACAAGCGCCAGCACAGGGAAGGCAAGCGCTTCGCCGTGCTGGGCTGCGTGGCACAGCAGGAGGGCGAGAAGATCTTCGAGCGGGCGCCTTACGTCTCGCTCGTTTCAGGCTCGGCCTCGTATCGCAAGTTGTCGGAGATGCTCGCGCGCCTGGAAGCCGGCGAGACGCGCATCACCGGCCTGGACGATCGCCAGACCGAAGAAACCTTCGAGACCGAATTTACCTCCCGCCAGAACCCTTATCGCGGCTACATTACGATTATCGAAGGCTGCGACAAGTTCTGCGCTTACTGCGTGGTGCCTTACACCCGCGGCAAGGAACGGAGCCGCGGCGCAACTTCAGTGTTGGCCGAGGCGCGCCGCATTGCCGATCAGGGCTATACCGAGATTCAGCTCCTGGGCCAGAACGTGAACAGCTACCGCGATCCGGAAGGGAAGCGCAGTTTTGCCGAGTTGCTGGCCGCCGTGGGCGAGGTGCCGGGGATCCGCCGTGTTCGCTTCACCACCAGCCATCCGCGCGACTTCACCCGCGACATTGTCGAGGCCATCGACGCCGTGCCAACGCTGTGCGATCACGTCCATTTGCCGGTTCAGTCCGGCTCCTCGCGCGTGCTTCAGCGGATGGCTCGCGAGTACACCCGCGACTGGTACCTGGAGCGGATCGCCTGGATCAAGGCTGCCCGCCGCCCCATCTCCATCTCCACCGACATGATCGTCGGCTTTCCAGGTGAAACTGCCGACGACTTTATCCAGACAATGGACCTTTTGGACGAGGTCGAGTACGATTGCGTCTTCGGTTTCAAGTATTCAGGCCGCCCCAATACACCGGCCTTGACGATGATCGATTCCATCTCGGAAATTGAGAAAGCGGCTAGGCTTCAAGTGCTTCTTGATCGTCAGCGCGAGATTCAAAAGATTAACTATGCCAAGCATTTAGGGGAGATAGTTGAAGTAATGGTTGAAGGTTACAACCGGGCGCGCGGGCAGGTTATCGGACGCAGCAGCCAGAACAAACCAGTCAACTTTATTTATGTGCAGCCCATCGCACCAGCTCCAGGCAGCTATCTGCAGGTGAAAATTACGGCAACTCATCCGAACAGTTTGGTGGGTGAAGCAGTCTAAGATGGATGCAGTTCAAGAAGGGGAAGCCATGGAGATCGAGGTGCGGATACGCGGGTTGATGATGGACCCAGCCACCAGTATGCCTATCGTGGTGCTCAAGGATGTCGCATCCGAGACGGTGATGCCCATCTGGGTCGGAATCTTCGAGGCGAATGCCATTGCCATTGAAATCGAGAAAGTATCTGCGCCGCGTCCCATGACGCACGACCTGACGAGAAACCTTATCCGTCACTTGAATGCGCGATTGGAACGTGTTGTGATTTCAGATCTTAGAGACGATACATTCTTTGCGACACTGTGGCTCCGGCAAGGTGATGATCCCGTTGTCATCGATGCACGTCCTTCGGACGCGATCGCCCTGGCGCTGCGATCGGATTGCCCAATTTACGTCACGGAACAGGTCATGCAGACGGCCAAACTGAACACCTCGGGCCCGCCTGAAGGTCCGACCGCGGAGCAGTTGCGCGGCTGGCTGGAAGGCCTGAACGATGAAGATCTTGGCCATTACAAGATGTAGCTTGCTCCCGGTCTCGAAAGGTCAGGCTAGGGAGGCGGAAATCCAACCGGTTACGAGCAGATTTCCTTAAACATATTAGTTTACAGAATACTTCTTATCAGACGTAATAGCCGATTAGGCTCTAGTCTCTCACCGGCGTTGCCGACCCACGGGGGATGAAACGGGTATCGTAGCTGATTTAGATTAGTCTTGCGTCATCGGCACAGAGGTCGTTCATTCCTTGGTGCGTAGGAGCCCGTGC
>Ga0182030_10000742_pt1 | contig 63844 bp, 52 predicted proteins | sample 812S3MmetaG_FD_121299 | JGI IMG/M metagenome (GOLD analysis project Ga0182030, IMG submission 121299) | Permafrost microbial communities from Stordalen Mire, Sweden - 812S3M metaG (Illumina Assembly) | ecosystem: Environmental > Terrestrial > Soil > Wetlands > Permafrost | place: Sweden... | reverse complement strand
GCGGCGATTTCGTCCGGATGGGCCATGGAAGAATCGAAATTGTCGAACGCCTCGGCGTGGATCGAAGGATCGAAGGCTGAATCCACCTCCAGCCGCGCGATACGCAGAGCCTTCCAGGCCGCCACGAAACGGTTCATCTGACGCTGCGCGAGAGACAGGGCTGAATCGCAAGCGTCGGCCGCTTCTTCATATTGGATGGCAATGGGAAACAAAACGTCTGGAGCGCGCCCGGAGTGAACCAGGATGACCGGCGGTAGCGATTTCAGATCCTGAATCGCAGCCTGGATCACCGCCAGCGCCGCTTCGCAGCGCGCCCGGCGCTCCTGTCCCATGGGCAGTGTTGGATTCGGCCTCCTGCGCAGCGCTCCGGCCAGCGCCGAAGCATCCAGATAAGACGCCGCGCGGGCGCCGAGCGATTGCGCGACCTTTTCAGGCGTTGACGCCACTTGGGTGCGATCGTCCACGCCGAGCAATTCCCGCAGCCTCTGGCCGAACTCCTTCAATTGCTGGACCAACGACTGACGCGCTTCGCGACGCGCGAACTGGATCGCCGCGCACAGTAAGAGCAGTGGCGTGGATTCTCCGAATCCGATCGACGTGTCCAAAAAGTGAAGCGGGTAGCTTTCCTCGAAGCGAGGCAGTGCGATTTCGTCGAGTAGCGCCGGATGTAAAGGCCCCTCCGGAGCGAGCGCCTCAAGCCCTCGTCCCATCAAATGAAACGCGCGTAACTGCTCGCGGGAAACCGCGTTTTCAGTCGTGATCTCGATGAGCGGCATATTAAATCACGAAACTTTCCAGGCTTTTCTCGATCGCCTCCAGCTTTTCGGCGGCCGGAAAATGAATCCCCTGCGAGGTCGCGTGATCGTAGCGCAACGCGTGTTCGTTGCGATAGAACAGGCCAATGGGGTAGGCATCCGTCCTTTCCGATAGTTCGCGCGCCTCGGACAGATTGTGCGGATCGTGCTGCACACGATTCGTGAACCGCTTCGCCGCCGCTTCTTCGAGAGGAATGCCGTTCTCGTGGTTCATCAGCAGCACATGACTGGGATCGTGGAGAGGCTCCTCAAATACGTGGGACGTAAAATGCGGGCACCGCTGCAGGACGCGCACGAACGACGTGCCCTGATGTTCGTAAGCCTCGCGAATGGTGTTGTACAAGTGCGGCGGATTCCAGTCCACCGTCTGCGCGACGAACGACGCATTGGAAATTCCCAGCGTCACGCTGATCGGATTGAGAGGCGCGACGAACGTTCCTTTGGGATGCGTATTGGAACGCTCGCCGAGCCTCGTGGTGGGAGAAGTCTGATTCTTGGTGAGCCCGTAGACGTTGTTGTCCAGCAGCAGAATCGTTAGGTTCATGTTGTAGCGGATGGTGTGAATCCAGTGCGCTGTGCCGATCGCGCAGCAGTCTCCATCGCCGGTCACGACGAACATGTGTAGATCCGGACGGCGCGCGCGAATGCCGCAGGCGACCGGAAAAGCGCGCCCGTGGAGCCCGTGAAATCCGTACGTCGCCATGTAATGCGGAAAACGACTGGAGCAGCCGATGCCCGATACGACGACGGTCTTTTCCGGAGGCAATTGCTTGTCGCGGCACAGTCGCTGCACGGCGTTGAGCACCGCGTGATCGCCGCAGCCCGGACACCAGCGCGCTTCCGCGCCTTTATAATCGGCCAGCGTGCAAACGCGCGGCTCGGCTTCGATTTCAAACTCGGGTATTACTTCAAACATGTCAGCCTCCGGCGGAGTTCGGTTTCAATCACGGACGGCGGGATGGGACTTCCCGGCACGCGCGACCAGCAATCCACATCGACCAGCGTGTGGGACCGCAGCAGCATCGCGAGCTGCGAATAGCGGCGCGATTCCCCGGTGATGTAGGGGTCGCCCACGTCGTCGCTGTAGTTGACCTCGACCGTCAGCACCAGGTGGAATCGTTTGAAAATCTCGCCGAGGCCCGGCTCCAGAGGCGAGAGAAAGCGCAAATGGATCGAGGAGACGCTGTGTCCCTCGGCGCGCAGACGGTCGACCGCTTCTTCGATAGTCCCGAGCGTCGATCCCCAGCCGACGACGAGAAGGTCGCCCGAATCATCGCCATGAATTTGCGGCGGCTTCAGAGCACTTTGGAGCACCGCCAGCTTGCGGCTCCGCATGCGCATCGCTCTTTGATTTACGGCCGATTCGTAGGCGACCCGCCCATCTTCACCGTGAACGAGGCCGGTCAAAACGTATTCGCCGCCCAACTGCCCCGGCACGGGACGCCGCGAAAGGCCCGTTTGCGGATCCCAGTCGAACGGACGCACCGATTTATCCCAACGCGATTGATCGACGGGCGGAGCCAGCCACGCTTCTTTCACCTCAGGCTTCGGAAAAGGCTGCTGCCCGGTAGCCAGATTGGCGTCGGAGAGCACCATCACGGGCCCGCGGAAATCCTCGGCCAGTTGGCGCGCGGTGATCATGAAATGAAAACACTCTTCGATGGTGGCCGGCGCGATCACGATCTTCGGACTATCGCCGGGCGAGGCGAAGAGCGCGGCCAGCAAGTCGCCCTGCTCGATCTTGGTGGGCAGTCCAGTGGAGGGTCCGCCGCGCTGCACCACGACGACGACCAGCGGCGTTTCCGTCATCACCGCGAAACCCAAAAACTCCGTCTTTAGTGCAAGCCCGGGACCCGAAGTGATGGTCAGTGCGGTTTTCCCGGCATAAGAGCAGCCGATGGCGAATCCGATCGCGGCAATCTCGTCCTCAGCCTGATGAACGAACCCTCCCACTTTTTCGAACGCCGAAGCCAGGAAGTGAGAAGCCGACGTCGCGGGCGTGATCGGATACATGGAGCAGACCTCTATCCCCGCCGCCATCGCGCCCAGCGCCAGCGCCTGATTGCCATTCATCACCACCATCGCGCGAGAGTCGCGATGCGCGGGAACCTGGAAACGGTGTTCGACGTTCTCGGCAGCCCAGCGGTACCCGTCTTCGAGCAGCTCGAGATTCGTCCCCACCACCGCGTCGCCCTTTTTGGCGAACTTCCTCGATATGTTTTCGTGTACCCGCGACTGGTCCAGGCTGTAAATTGAACACAGCATCCCCAGCACCCAAACATTTTTCCCCTTGCGAGGATTGTCGGTGTACTTGCGGCATTCCCGATCCATCGGCACTTCAATCACGCGATACCCGCGCGTCCGAAAGTCCTCAATTGCAGCGGCGTAGCGCGCGCGAATATCTTCGTTGAGATGCGTGCCCCAGGAACTATCCACTAAAACGATGGTTCCCGGCCGCAGCGCGCCAGAATCGATGCGGCTATAAAGCACCTGTTCGTTCAGCGCGACCACCAGGTCGGCCGTATCGCCAGCGTTATCGACCGGACCCGATCCCAGTCGAATGCGATTCCCGCTGGCGCCGGCGCGCGAACGGCTGGGAGGTTCGATCTCAGCCGGAATAATTTCCACTGTCCACACGCCGTTGCCGTTTCGGGCGCAGATATCGGCAAACATCTGCCCGCAGGTCTGCGCACCTTCGCCCGAATCGCTGACAATTTCGATGACGTGCTCATCGACAATCTGCGCTACAGCGGAAGTCACATCCACGAGGCTCACGTTCATAAACTTCTCCTCTTACTCCGGCTCAAATCTCTTCGCGAAACCCGGCGTCATGTATTGTTTTTTCCGCGGATCGATCAGCTGCGCTTCAATGCCCTGCGTGCGCGCCAGCGCCATCCCCCGATCCGGGCCCAGAATAAAAACACCCTTGGCCAGCACCACTCCCTGCTCGGCGCTCTTCGACAGGACGCTGACCGAGATCGACGCGTCCGCCGGATAGCCTGTGCGCGGATCGATAATGTGGTGATAGCGAATCCCGTTCACGATCCGGAATCGCTCATAATCGCCGGACGTCACCAGCGCGCAATTGGTGAGATGCATCACTCCGAGGATCGTGCCGTGGGGCTGCCGCGGGTCCTGAATCCCGATCGTCCAAGGTTGGCCGAGGCGCGTCCCGGAGAGCATCACGTCGCCTCCTCCGTCCACCAGCGAATCGGGAAACCCGTAGCCCTTCAGAACCGCGGCCGCGCGGTCGACAGCGTAGCCTTTGGCGATACCTCCCAGCCCGATGCTCATGCCCGACGGTAGAAACACGCGGTTGCCGTCTATCTGAATCGCGCGATAGTCGACGTTCTTTCGCGCCGCCTCCACCGCCTGTTTCGTCGGCGGCTGAAAGGCATCGTCAAAATGCCAGATGTTGCCCATTCCGCGCCAGGTAACGTCGAACGTCCCCTCGGTGGCAACGCTATAACGGATGCTCCGCTCCAGCATCTCCCGCAACTCCGCCGGCACCTCCACCGGATGTTGTCCGGCGACGGCGTTCACCTGCGAGATTGGCGATTCTGGTTTCCATTCGCTCATCAGCCGGTCGATGCGTTCCAGTTCGGCATACGCCTTTTCCACCGCCGCGCGAGCCTGATCCGGCCGCCCTTCATCGACGACCTCTATATTCCAAACCGTCCCCATTAAAGGTTGCTGGACAGCCAGGATCTGTTTCGGCAGGGTATGGCCGGGCGCGACAAACCGGAACGCGATCAGCGCGCCAACGACGGTGATCGACGAGACGGTCCGAATAAGCGCAGTACCCATGCGGCGCTCTTATGAGCAAGCCAGTCTCCATGAAACGATTCACGCGATGGCCCCCCGATTGCGCTTAAGCAGGCGATATCTTCGACAATGCGCCTGAACGGATTTACAACGGTTGGCATTTGGGGGTCACACAGCAAAGGGTGCCTCCAAACAGGTGCGCTATTTCGCGCACGCCTGAGTCGTGAGACCCATGAAGGGAGTAGTTTTGTCTGAATACTTCATCGCCGCGGCACTGATGGGCGGGCTGGGCGCGCTGCTGGCCGCTGTGCTGGTGATCGCCGACAAGAAGCTCTACGTTTACGAAGATCCTCGGATTGAGGAAGTCGAATCGCTGCTGCCGAAAGCGAACTGCGGAGCCTGCGGCTGTACCGGCTGCCATGCATTCGCCGAAAAAGCCGTGTTGGGCGAGATTGCTCCCGGCAAATGCACAGTCAACACTCCGGAAGGCATCCAGGCGATTGCAGCCTTATTAAAAGTAGACGCGGGTTCGGAAGAAAAGCGCGTCGCGCGCCTCGCCTGCGCCGGTGGCGCGCATGTTGCCCGGCACAAGGCGCAGTATGCCGGCCTTGACTCCTGTCGCGCCGCGGCTTTGGTTTCGGGCGGAGGCAAGGGATGCAGTTGGGGATGCCTCGGCTTGGCGGACTGCGAACGCGCCTGCGAATTTAACGCCATCGAAATGGACCAGCACGGGCTCCCTGTGGTCAGCGAAGCCCTGTGCACAGCCTGCGGCGATTGCGTCGAAGTCTGTCCGAAGAATTTATTCGCGCTTCACCCGGTCAGTCACCGTTTGTGGGTCGCCTGCTGCAATTTGCTGAATGGTGAACTGGCGGAAGAAGAGTGCGAGGTCGCCTGCACCGGCTGCGGACGCTGCGCCGCCGACGCTCCCTCGCTGATCGGCATCGTGAACTCGCTGGCGGTGATCGATTACTCGCACAATATCCAAGCTACACAAATGCCGATCCAGCGTTGTCCCACTGGGGCCATTGTGTGGATCGACAAAAATCGCGGACCGATTCGCGGTCTCGAAGCAAAGAAAATTACTCGCAAATCGGCGCTGCCGGTAGATCTGGCGGAGTTACCACAACGAGTTTAAGGGAGTCATCATGGCTGCAAAGCGGATTTTTCGGTTTCCCGGCGTACGGCAGGCGATGGACGGCAATACTGCCGTCATTATGTGTGAACGCGAATCGACCGACGCGGCGGGTGCGTACCCCATCACCCCATCGACGCAGATGGGCGAGTATTGGGCCGAAGAAACGGCAAAGGGTCACATCAACATCTCTGGCCGGCCTCTGATTTTCATCGAACCCGAGGGCGAACACGCCGCGGCGGCCGTTACTGCCGGCCTTTCGATGACCGGTCTGCGCGCCACCAATTTTTCGTCCGGCCAGGGCATCGCGTACATGCACGAGTCGCTGTACGCAGCCTCCGGCAAGCGCCTGACCTACGTTCTGAACATGGGCTGCCGCGCGATGACCAAGTCGACCTTGAACGTCCATGCCGGTCACGACGACTACCACTGCATCGACGATGCCGGATTCTTTCAATTGTTCGGCAAGAGCGCGCAGGAAGTCTGCGACCTGAATATCATCTCGCACCGCATCGCGGAACTCGCGTTAACGCCCGGAATCTGCGCGCAGGACGGGTTCTTAACCACGCATCTGATCGAGTCGCTGTTGCTGCCGGAGCGCGATCTGATCGCCGAGTTTCTGGGCCGCCCCGACGACATCATCGATACCCCGACTCCGGCGCAACGCATTTTGTTTGGACCCCGCCGCCGCCGCATTCCGGAACTGTGGACCGTCGACAATCCGGTGATGATCGGCACTGTCCAGAACCAGGACGCCTACATGCAAAGCGTCGCCGCGCAAAGGCCCTTCTTCTTCGACCACATCGCGCCGCTCACTGACAAGGCGATGGACGATTTCTTCGAGCTCACCGGACGCCGCTACAGGCGAGTCTCGACCTATCGCACCGAGGACGCCGAATATCTGATTCTCGGCCAGGGCAGCATGATCGTCACCGCCGAAGCGGTGGTCGATTATCTGCGCGAAACCCGCGGCATCAAAGCCGGCGTCGTGAATCTCACCATGTTCCGTCCGTTCCCGGGCGACATGCTGGGCGAAATCCTCAAAGGCCGCAAGGGCGTGACGGTGCTGGAGCGCGTCGATCAACCTCTGGCCGTCGATCTGCCTCTCATTCGCGAAGTGCGGGCGGCTCTCGGCCGCTGCATGGAGAACGGCCGCTCCGCCAACGGACACCTGCCGTATCCCGAGCACGCGTCCTATCGAAAGATGGACGAGATGCCGCCGCTCTATTCCGGCTCCTTCGGCCTCGGCAGCCGCGATTTGCAGCCCGAAGGCCTCATCGGCGCCATCGAGAACATGCTGCCCGCCGGCGCGAAGAAAAACTTCTTCTACCTCTCGATCGACTTCGCGCATGACCGCCCCTTCACTCCGAAGCAGGAAATTCACCAGATTCAGGTCACCGATTCCTACCCGGGACTGAAGGAACTCGCGGTCCACGGCAGCGAGAATCCAAATCTGATGCCGAACAACAGCATCACGGTGCGCCTCCATTCGGTCGGCGGCTGGGGCGCGATCACGACCGGCAAGAATCTGGCGATGACGCTGTTCGATCTGCTCGGCTATCACATCAAGGCGAATCCGAAATACGGTTCGGAAAAAAAGGGGCAGCCGACAACCTATTACTTATCCGCGTCGCCCGAGCCCATCCGCATCAACTGCGATTATTTCTACGTCGACGTCGTGCTCTCGCCCGATCCGAACGTGTTTCAACACTCGAATCCGCTCGCCGGCTTGAAAAAAGGCGGAACCTTCATCCTCCAGAGCACTTTCGAAAAGCCCGAGGACGTGTGGGCGCAGATCCCGGAACGCTTCCAGCGCATCATCGCCGAAAACAACATCCGCGTATTCTTCCTGGACGCCTTCAAGATCGCGCGCGAAGAGGCCAACGATCCCGAATTGCAGTTCCGCATGCAGGGCATCGCGTTCCAGGGCGCCTTCTTCTCCACCTCGCCGGTGATGAACCAGGCCAAGCTCGATGAGTTGCAGTTGTTCGGGGCCATCCGTTCGCAACTCGAACACAAGTTTGGAACCAAGGGCGCGCGCGTGGTGGAAGATAACATCCGCGTGGTGCGCCGCGGCTTCGACGAAGTCCGCGAAATTCTGGAAAAGCAAGTCACCAGCGCCCCGGCGGGACAACTGCGCAAGGCTCCTGAATTGCCGGTGCTATTAAAGCATCTGCCCGGCAGCGCGACCCCGACCACCGATATTCACCGTTTCTGGGAACAGACCGGCAGCTTCTATCTCAGCGGCAGAGGCAACGATAACCTGGCCGACCCCTTCATCGGCCTCAGTTGGATTCCCGCCGCGACAGGCGTGTTCCGCGACATGACCGGCGTCCGTTTCGGCCATCCGCAGTGGCTGCCCGAAAACTGCACGGCGTGCGGCGCCTGTTACTCCATCTGCCCCGACAGCGCGATCCCCGGCCTGGTCCATTCCATCAACACCATTTTCGGCACGGCGGTGAAGCAGGTCGCCAGTGCCGGGCACACCGTAAAGCACCTGTTCCGCGCCGTCCGCATGATCGAGCCGAAATTTCGCGGCCGCATCAATGAAGCGGGTGAGAAGGCCGACGTGCGGAAACTGCTGGATCAGACGATCGCGGAGCATTTGAGCGGGTCGCCGGCCGAGGGCATAGAAAAGACAGAACTAGAACAGGAGTTCCAACATTTCCGCGAAGCGCTGGGCGATTTCCAATTCGCGGTGACCGCTCCTTTCTGGACCGTTCGCGAGAAGAAGCAAAAAGGCACCGGCGGTTTGCTGTCCATCACCGTGAATCCCTCCACCTGCAAAGGCTGCATGGAGTGCATCAAGGTCTGCAACGACGGCGCGCTGCGCAATCAGGACCAGACGCCGGAGACGGTTGCGAATCTCAGAAAGGGATGGCAGTTCTGGCAGGCTTTGCCCACCAGCGATCCCGAATTCAATCGCATTGAGAACCTGGACGAAAAGATCGGCGCGCTACACACGCTGCTGCTCGACAAGAAGAATTATCTCGGCATGGTCGGCGGCGACGGTGCCTGCCTGGGATGCGGCGAAAAGACCGTCGTCCATCTGTTCACCGCGACGGTGGAAGCGCTGATGCAGCCGAGGGTAGCTAAGCACCTCGAAAAAATTGACGATCTGATCGCCAAGCTCGACCGGCACATCCGTTTGAAGCTGGCCGGCACACTCGATCTGAGCGACAGCGGCAAGGTGGACGAGGCGCTGGCCGCGCTGCGTAACAGCGACGTGACACTGGCATCCTTCTCCGAAAAACTGGACACGCGCCATTCCGCGGCCACCATCGATCCCGAATGGCTGCACTTCGTGACCCAACTTCTGGCCCGCCTGAAACATCTGCGCTGGCAGTATACCGACGGTCTATCGAGGCAAGGGCGCAGCAGCATGGGCATGCTCAACTCGACCGGATGCACGTCCGTGTGGGCGTCCACGTATCCTTTCAATCCGTATCCGTTCCCCTGGGCGAATCACCTGTTCCAGGATTCGCCTTCGCTGGCAATGGGAATTTTTGAAGGTCACATGTCGAAAATGGCTGAAGGACTCAAAGCCGTCCGCATGGCCGAACTCGAATTGAACGGCGGATACAATAAGGACAAGCAGGGCGAATTCTTCACCTACTTCAACTGGAAGAACTTTTCCGACGAAGAGTACCAGCTCTGCCCGCCGGTCGTCTCGATGGGCGGCGACGGCGCGATGTACGACATCGGCTTCCAAAATCTTTCGCGCATGATGATGTCCGGCAAGCCGATCAAGGTCTTGATCCTCGATACGCAAGTCTATTCGAACACCGGCGGCCAGGCCTGCACGTCCGGTTTCACCGGCCAGGTTTCGGACATGGCGCAATACGGCAAGGCCGCGCACGGGAAAGAGGAAATCCGCAAAGAAATCGCGCTGGTGGCGATGGCGCACCGCACCACCTACGTCATGCAGAGCAGCATCTCGAATCCCACCCACCTGATTGAAGGCTTCATCGACGGCCTCAACGCCCGCCGCCCCGCGCTGTTCAACGTCTACAGCCCCTGCATGCCGGAACACGGCATCGCCGACGATCTGGCTGAGCATCAAAGCAAGCTGGCCGTCGAATCCCGAGCCTATCCGCTCATCCGTTACAACCCGGACAAGGGCATTCTGCCGGAAGAGTGTTTCGACCTGGAAGGCAACCCGGCGATGGATGACGACTGGCCCACCTACAAACTCGAATATGTCGACGAGAAGGGCAATCCGGGCAAAATCGATACGGCCATGACGTTCGCCGATTTCGCCGTGACCGAAGGGCGATTCCGCAAGCAGTTCCGCACCGTTCCGGCCGACGCCTGGAACGACAACATGATTCCGCTGGCGGAGTTTCTCGAACTCGCTCCAGAAGACCGGGAAGAAAAATTCCCCTACATCTGGGCCGTGAACCAGAAGAACCGTCTCATCCGCGTGATGCCCGCCGAACCGATCGTACGCTCGTGCGAGGACCGCAAGAATTTCTGGCGAATGCTGAAATCGCTGGCCGGCCTGCGTCCCGCAATCGCCACCGAATCGGCCGATCAGATACGCGCCGAGTTTGCGCAGACGCTGGCCGGACGGTTAACGGAAATGTTAACCAGCGGAAACCTTCTTGACGGGGCGATGACGGCCGTCGCCGCGGCAGCTCCCGTCGCGACCATCGCGGCGCCGGCTCCCGCGCCCGCGAAACCCGCTGCTAACGGCGACTACGTGACGCCGTGGATTGAATCGGGCCTGTGCACTTCCTGCAACGAGTGCATCAACATCAACGCGAAGATTTTTGCTTACGATGGCGATCAGCACGCCTATGTGAAGGACCCGAAAGGCGGTCCTTATAAAGACCTGGTCCGCGCGGCCGAAAAGTGCACCGCGCAAGTGATTCATCCCGGTACGCCCGCGAATCCGAATGAGAAAGACGCGGCCAAGCTGGCCTTGCGCGCCGCGAAATACAACTAAGCTCCGATGCTCATCGAAAACATCACCGGAAAGCGCCTCTGGCGCGGGGTTCACGTGCCGGAGTTCAAGGAGCAGACCTGTCATCTGCCGATCCGCCGGCTGCCCTTCGCGCCGATGCTGGTGGTGCCGCTTTCGCAGCACACCGGCGCGCCCGCGGTGCCCATCGTCCGAGAAGGACAGGAGGTCGTGCGCGGCGAACCCATTGCCGAAGCCGGCGGATTTATGTCCGTTCCCATGCACGCGCCGGCCACGGGCCGCGTCGAACGCATCGCTCTCGCGCCCTCCGCCCGAGGCGATCTGACGCGCGCCATCTACATCCGCCCCTACGCTTCGGCCAGCCAGGAAGTGCTCTACGGCGCGCCTCAGGACATCGACCGGATGACGCCCGACGAAATTGTCCGCGCGGTCCAGGCCACCGGAGTCGTGGGCTTGGGCGGTGCGGCATTTCCGACGCACGTAAAGCTGAAAGTCCCCGAGGGCAAGAGGATCGACACCGTCGTCGTGAATGGATGCGAATGCGAGCCGTACCTCACCAGCGATCATCGCGTAATGGTCGAGTATCCCAAGGAAGTGCTGTACGGCGCGCGCGTGGCGATGAGAGCGGTGGGCGCCGCCCGCGCCATCGTCGGCGTCGAAGACAACAAGATGGACGCCGTCGCCGCCCTCAAAAAAGCTAGAGGCGCGGCGCAGGACATTAAGATCGAAGCGGTGGCGGCGAAGTATCCGCAAGGCGCGGAGAAGATGCTGATCAAAGTACTGCTCGGCCGCGAGATTCCATCGGGAGGCCTGCCCTCGGATATCGGCGTGGGCGTGTTCAACGTGGCGACGCTCGCGCAAATCGGCGAGTTGCTGCCGCAGCGCCAGGGGCTCATTGAACGCGTGATGACCGTTTCCGGCCCCGGCGTCACCAGGCCCGGAAATTATCTCGTCGCGCTCGGTACTCCCATCCGCTGGATCCTGGAACAGGCCGGATGCACCGATCAGGCGACGTCGGTGATTCTGGGCGGCCCGATGATGGGCGCGTCTATCGGCTCGTTCGACGTCCCGGTCACCAAGGGCGTCACCGGCATTTTAGTGTTGACCAACCGCGAATCGGACACGCGCGTCTTTCCCTGCATCCACTGCGCCTCCTGCGTGACCATCTGCCCGATGCACCTGAATCCATCGCAACTCGGCATGCTGGCGCGCAAGGAGCGTTACGAGGAAATGGCCGCCGAATATCATCTCAACGATTGCTTCGAGTGCGGATGCTGCAGCTACGTCTGCCCCTCGCATATCCCGCTCGTACAATATTTCCGCGTGGCAAAGCAGACTCTCCGGAAAGCGAAGGCGCTGGCATGAACACGACGGTCATTGAAGTCCGCACCTCACCGCACCTGCACTCCGGCCATTCCGTCGATGCGATCATGCGTAACGTGGTCTATGCGCTGCTTCCCATCTGCGCGTACTCCGTCTGGCTGTTCGGCATCAGCGCGCTCCTGTTGATCGCGACCACCACCGCCGCCTGCGTGCTCACCGAGCACATCCTCTGCCGCGCCTCCGGCAAACCATCTTCCATCGGCGACTTCAGCGTGGTGATCACCGGCGTGCTGCTGGGTCTGATCCTGCCGCCCGGCTTGCCTCTGTGGATGGCCTGCGTCGGAGCGTTCATCGCCGTCGCTCCCGGAAAAATGCTGTTCGGAGGATTGGGCTTCAACGCCTTCAACCCGGCGCTGGTCGGACGAGCGTTTCTTCAGGCCGCCTTCCCCGTCGCCATCACGTCCTACACACCTGCGCTCGCGATGCACCGCTTCACGGAGCTGATTCCCTCCACCCTGGCGTGGCCGTTGATGAAGTCGCCTCCGCTCACCGATTGGATCGCCAAGGTCCGCGTCGACGCCTTCTCCGGCGCAACCCCGCTGATGTTGCAAAAGTTCGAACACATCTCGACCGACCCGTGGACGCTATTCCTCGGCCAGCGCGCCGGATCGGCCGGCGAGACCCCTGCTCTGTTGATCCTGATCTGCGGCGCCTATCTCATCGCCCGCAAAATGATGGACTGGCGGATTCCCGTGGCGATGCTCTCGAGCGCGTTCCTCTTCAGCGCACTTTTTCATCTGGCGAATCCGGCGCGCTACCCTAGTCCCTGGTTCATGCTCTTCTCCGGAGGCCTGATCCTGGGCGCAGTCTTCATGGCCACGGACCCTGTCGCCTCGCCGGTGACTCCTCTCGGCATGTGGATCTACGGCGTGTCGATGGGACTGATTACCATCCTCATCCGCCTTCTGGGAGGCCTGGCCGAAGGAGTCATGTATTCGATCCTGCTGGGCAATGCGCTGTCTCCGCTGATCGACAAATTCGCACAACCCAAGCCGTACGGCGCATCGAAGAAGGTCGCGATATGAATTCCAGCGGCATACCCATGGTCCGCACGCTGACCGTCGTGTCTTTGTTGTGCGGCCTGCTGATTGTACTGACCGACGTCAACACCCGCGGCCGCATCCGCCACAATCAGGAAATCATCATGCGGGAGTCCGTCGCGCAACTCCTGCCCGGCATCCAGAAACAGATCATTTACTCAATCGAACCGTCGGGCGACCTCACCATCTCCACCGGCCTGCAAGGCGACGGGCCGCGATTATTCGCCGGCTACGATGCAGGTGGCCGATTCCTGGGCGTCGTCATCGAAGCCGCCGAGCGTGGCTACGCCGACGTCATTTCCGCCATGTACGCCTACGACCCTGACAAGAAGGTTATCACCGGGTTCAAGGTCATCGACATGAAGGAAACGCCCGGTTTGGGCAACCGCATCGGGAGCGACCCCGAATTCACATCAAACTTCAAATCGCTGGACGCCAGCGAGGGCCATCCCATTGCGACCGTGAAACACGGCACCAAGAAAAACCCCTGGGAGATCGACGCGATTTCCGGGGCCACCATTTCCTCCCGCGCCGTGGGACGCATGCTCGATGCCAGCGTCAAGTCGACCGCGCCGGTGATCGCGCACAACCTGGACCGCATCAAGAGAGGCGACTAATGAGCGAACCTTTATCCTGCCATCCCGCGCCACCGCCCGAGACCACCGATCGTCCCTTCCTGAACGGCCTCTGGAGACAAAATCCCGTGTTCGTGATGGTTCTGGGCATGTGCCCCACGCTTGCCATCACGAACAGTGTGCGCAACGCCTTGGCCATGGGCCTCGCCACGACGTTCGTGATGGTCTGCTCCAACGGCATGATTTCTCTCATCCGCAAGTTGATTCCGAAACAGGTCCGCATCGCCACCTACATCGCCATCATCGCCACCTGGGTAACGGTAGTCGATTACCTGGTGAAGGCCATCAGCATCGATGTTTACAAAGCTCTGGGCGCGTACATCCCCCTCATCGTGTCGAACTGCCTGGTGCTCGAACGTCCGGAAGCCTACGCAGGCAAGAAACCGGTCGGCAAGTCGCTGCTCGATGGGCTGGGCATGGGACTCGGATTCGCGTTCGCATTGACCTGCCTGGGCACCGTCCGCGAGGTCCTGGGAGCGGGGACGTTCCTAGGCGTGCCGCTTTTCGGGAAAGATTTCGAACCGTGGGTGCTGTTCCTGCTGCCTCCCGGAGGATTCATCGCGCTCGCGATGTGGCTGCTCACGTTTACGCTTTGGCGCGAGCGCAAGGAAAAAATCCGCCGCCAAGCTCAGCAGGCCGAACTTCGTCAGGCCCTGGAGGTCATCTTATGAACGAATCATTAACGCACATTTTTCTCGACGCGTTTCTCATTAACAATTTCGTGCTCTGCGTGTTCTTAGGGATGTGCTCGTTCCTGGGAATGTCGGGCAAATTTTCGACCGCCTGGCGCATGGGCGTCTCGGTGATGTTCGTCATCATCGTCAGCAGCGTGCTCTCGTTTGGCGCGAATCTGGTGCTGGTCCGCTTCCATGCCGAGTACCTGCGGATCATCGTGTACATCATCATCATCGCGGCGACGGTCCAGTTGACCGAAATGTTCATCCGCAAGGAGAGCCCGTCGCTGTTCCGCGAACTGGGCGTGTACCTGCCGCTGATCACCACCAATTGCGCGGTACTGGCCGTGCCCTTATTTCAAACTTTTCGAAAATACAACCTAATTCAAAGCACGGTTTTCGCCATCGCCGCCAGCGGCGGATACTGCATGGCGCTGGTGCTTCTCTCGCTGGTCCGGGAACGCACCGATTTGGGCGATATTCCTTTACTGGGTCGGGGAACGGCCCTGACGCTGGTGCTGGCCGCAATGCTGTCGCTGGCGTTCATGGGTTTCGCCGGCATGGGAAGTGGAGGCTGATATGGAAACGATGGTAATGTTTCTGCGGACGGCGCTGGCTTTCTTTCTGATCCTCGCCGCGTGGTTCCTGTGGATGTCCTACGTCCGCCTGAAATCCGGCGCGCGCCGCGACAAGGACGTGCTGGAGCATATGACCCACAGCTGCGCCGGATGCCAGAACCAGGGACGTTGCAAGACCAAGAAAGTCGAGGAGGAGCATCATGAACTTGCATGAATTCGATATCACTCGTCGTTACCCGGCGACGCTGATCAGTAGCGACCGCATCACGCCCGAAGACGGGGAAGCGGAGGTCCGCCACATGGTATTGAAGCTGCCCGAAGGCGTGATCAACTACCTCGAAGGGCAAAGCATCGGCGTGCTGCCGCCCGGCCCTCGCGAGTTCGGCAATCCGTATCACCTGCGCCTTTATTCCATCGCCAGCCCGCGCGAAGGAGAGAACTCCGGCAGCACCATCTCCATCTGCGTGCGCCGCTGCTTCTACATCGACGATATCAGTGGCGAGCGCTATCCCGGCAAAGCCTCGAACTTCCTCTGCGACGCGCGCCCCGGCGACACCGTGCAAATCACCGGTCCCTACGGCAGCCCTTTCCGCATCCCCAGCGACGAATCGTGCAACCTGTTAATGATCGGCGCCGGCACCGGAATCGCGCCGTTTCGAGCCTTGGTCAAACACATCTATAGCGGTCACAAGGCCTGGAAAGGGAAAGCTCGTCTATTCTTTGGCGCCAAGACCGGCATGGAGTTGCTCTACCTGAACGACATGAAGAAGGACCTCGCGCTTTACTACGACGACGGATCGTTTAAGGCGTTTGAAGCCTTAAGCCCTCGCCCCGCGTTCGATGCGCCTCCTGCGCTCGACCGCGTTCTCGCCGAAAATTCCCGCGAAGTCTGGGAAATGGTGCAGGACCCGAAAACGTTCGTCTACCTGGCCGGCCTTCTCGTCGCCGCACGCAAATTTCAGGACGCCATGTCCGTCGCCGCCGGATCCGCCGAAGCATGGCAGGATATGCACGCTCAATTAGTCTCCGAGGGGCGCCTGTCCGAACTTCTCTACGAGTAGTTTTTTCGCCCCGGAACCACGTCGATCTGCAACGCCGCATCCGCCGCCGGCACGTACGTCTCCGGCAGTCCCAGTTCGCGCCGCACGATGTTCGTCCCCTGCGCGATCGCGGCGGCTTTATAAAACGCGATCTCCCGATTCGCGCCCTGCCTCCCGAAACCGCAGTCGCTTGAAACAATCAGCTTCTCCGCCGGGATATATTTCAGGGCTTTGCGAATTTCGCCCGCGACTTCCTCCGGCCGATCCGCCTGCAATGTCCGGTGACTCACGGCGCCGATGCAGATCTTCTTTTTCAGATCGTGTTTGAAAGGCTCGAACAGTTCCAAGTCCCTCTGCCCCCGGTCTTTCATCTCCAGAGTCCACACGTCGCCCCGGCACCGCTCCAGATAAATTTCGATGGAGTTCGCGTAGCTGGTATCCTCCATTACGCGTTGCATGTTCGGATTGCCCCAACAGGTGTGGATCCACAATTCCACATCGTCCAGCCCTTGCACCTCGCGGTTGAACGCGTCCACCATGAACTTCACTTCGTCGTGATCCTTGCCGTAGGTGTTGGCCATGAAGTGAAACGTGGGCTCCTCGATCTGGATGCACCGGCAGCCCGCATCGCGCAGCGCCAGCAGTTCCTTGTTCATCGCCTCGGCCATGTCCCAGATGACTTGCCGCTTGTCGGTGTACTTCGGGGTGTGAATATCGAGAAACAGCGCCATCACCTGGGAGCAGCAGGTCCCGAACTTCACCGGCTTGCGCGTCTTTCCCTGCGCGATCCGCCACACCTTCGGATAATCCAGAGGCCGGTGCTCGATCTTGTCGACCACGTGCGGCCAGCGCCATCCGGTATAAATTTCGTTCAGCAGCGTTCCCGGCGGATAGTGCAGCCATGGCGCAGTGGTCTCCTCCGGTTGCAGATGATCGCCCTCAAAGCCAGCCCAGCGTTGCAACGGATAATGATGCCACGCGCGCCCCGCCATATCTTCGTCGACATGAAGATCGCCATGCGTCAGAATGTCCAGCCCCGCGCGCTCCTGGTCGCCGATCAACACCGCCATCGCGTCCTGAAATTTCTCGCGAAAGCGGACGTCCAGCATGCACGTGTCGAGAGGTTTCCCCCACATACTGGCGTCGTACCAGCGCGGACGAGGAAAAGATCCAGTAGTTGTGGTCGGCAGAACGAGGCCGGCTGTGCCAGTGAGCATGGCTGCCCCACATTGTACTTATTTGTTAGGGCAGCGCGAATGCCACGTAAATCCCGCCTGAGGGAGCACCCCGCCCGGCCTTGCCGTTGGTCGCGTAAATCACCACGTATTGTTTGCCTTTCAACTCGTAGGTGATCGGCGTGGCGTTTCCGGAAAACGGCAGTGTGGTCTCCCACAGCAATTTGCCCGTGGCCTTGTCGAACGCGCGGAACTTGCGGTCGAAATTCGTAGCGGCGATGAACACCAACCCTCCCGCCGTGACAACCGGGCCGCCGTAATTCTCGGTTCCCGTATCTTTCAACCCCAGCTCCGGATACTCTCCCAGCGGGATCTTCCACGCATACTCGCCAGTGTTCAGATTGATCGCGTTCAACGTGCCCCAAGGAGGCGCGACGGCAGGATACCCGTCGGGATCCAGAAACTTGTGATACCCCGTGAATCGATATCTTGGTCGCGAAGTTTCGACCGGCGCCATTTCCTTGCTCTCTCCGTTCAGAACATATTCGGCTATCGATGTCGCGGCCTCCGTCGTCAGATTCGGGAACGAAGGCATTCGTCCCGCGCCCTGCTTCATCACCGCTAGAATCTGCGGAACGGTGCGCTTCCCACTCAGGCCAACCAACGACGGAAACTGCGGCGGAGCCCCCTGCAGGTTGTCTCCGTGACAGTTCGCGCACTGGTTCCGATACAGTTCGAGCCCCGATGTCCCGCCCGCATTCTCCGCCAGGCTGGAAGTCCACACGACATCGTTCGCGTTCACATATAAAAGTCCCGTCTCCGGATCGAACGCCGGGCCGCCCCACTCCGCGCCGCCGTCGAATCCAGGAAAGATCACCGTCTCCTGCCCCACGCGGAACGGCACAAATTGCCCCTCGCTATGCAACGTCTTGAACTTTTCGAGCGCCCATTCGTGAACCGCCGGCGTGCGGTTTGACAACATCTCCTCGGTCAGCCGCTGACGCGCGAACGGCGCTGGTTTCGTCGGCAGCACCTGCGTCGCGGACGTTACCTCACCAGGAACCGTGCTCGCCGGATACCCTTTTGATTCGATCGGAAACAGCGGCTTCCCACTGGCCCGATCGAACAGGTAAACAAACCCTTGCTTCGTCGTCTGCGCGACCGCATCCATCATCCTGCCGTTATGTTTCACCGTAACCAGCGCCGGAGGAGACGGAAAATCGCGATCCCAGATGTCGTGCTTCACTGCCTGAAAATGCCAGATCTTCTGCCCCGTTTCGGCATTGAGGGCGATCAGGCAGTTGGCATAAAGATCGTCGCCCACGCGGTCCGCGCCATAAAAATCGCTCGCTGCCGATCCCGTCGGCACGTAGACAATGCCCCTTTTCTCGTCGAGCGCCATCCCCGCCCAGTTGTTCGCCGCGCCCGTATAAGTCCACGCATCCTTCGGCCACGTCTCGTACCCAGGCTCGCCGGGATGAGGAATCGTGTGAAACGTCCACCGCAGCGCGCCTGTGCGAACGTCGTAAGCCCGGATATCGCCCGGAGGCGCCGGCAGCGATTCCGGCAGGCGCCCTCCCACAATCAGCAGGTCCTTATATATGATCCCCGGACTGGTCTCCACCACCGACTGCTTTTCCGGATCGCGCCCCAGATTCTCCCGCAGATCGATTCGCCCGTCTTTTCCAAAACTCGAAATCGACTTGCCCGTCCGCGGGTCGATCGCATAGATGAAGCTTTTTACGGCCGCGAAGATTCGGCGATCCTCGCCCGAGGACCAATACACAACCGAGCGATTCGCGCCTCGCCCCTCCACTCCGGAATCGAATCGCCACAACAGCTTGCCGCTCGCGGCATTGAGCGCGACCACCTTGTGCCTGGGCGTCAAACCGAAGAGCACGCCATTCACCATGATCGGCTGCGTCTGCCCGTCGCCCGTCCCGTCGTTCGTGTCGTACGTCCACGCGACCCGCAGCTTCGCCACATTCGAGCGGTTGATCTGCCGCAAGTCGGAATAACGCCGGCCCTCCGGGCCTCCGCCGTAGGCAGGCCAACTCCGCTCCCGCGGTGTTTGCGCAAGCAGCAGCGCACCCAGCGCGACTCCTCCGATGATTACCCTAGCGTTGGTCATGACAAAATGTGCAGTCGATGCTGACCTTCTTCAACCGGTGGCAGTTCATGCACGCTCCCATCGAAATATCGCCCTCATGAAAAAGTTGATCCGTCTCCGCCACCCGCCCGTGACAATCCTCGCACGTGTTCGCGGCATCCAAATGAGTCTTGTGGCTGAAATTGACGTAGCTGGGAATCTCATACACCCGCACCCAGCGAATCTCGCGGTCGTCTTTCGCGAACGCCGCCAGCTTCTGAATCGCCGGAGATTCCGTCTTAATCGCCGAGTGGCACTGCATGCACGTCGCCGCCTTGGCGATCTGCATCGTCTCGCCCGAGCCCGCGTTCGGATGGCACATCTTGCATTTCAGCTTCAGCGTCCCGGCGTGCTCTTTGTGGCTGAACGGAATCGGCTGCTCCGGCGCAGGCATCTGCTTCGACGCCTGAGCCAGCAACAAGGCCAGCATCACTTCAACCATGTTGTCCCGGGCCCCGCCGTTTCATAAACGAATCATAGTCTATCTCACGGCGAGCTCGCCCCTGGGCGTGCCGCATCAATCCGCCCTCGGCGCACTAGCCCCATGTCCGCTGGTCGCGGCTCTGTTTACCTCCACCATCCTCAAGGCACGAAACAGAGCCGCGACTGTTAAGGAGCGGTCCAATCGGACTTTTCACACAGACTCGTCAGCATGGGGCTATTTCGGGTTCACCAGGCCAACCCCAAGCTGACGCATGGGGCTAACCGAGGCGACGATTACACCAGGTCGTAGCGATCGAGGTTCATCACCTTGTTCCACGCCGCCACGAAGTCCTTCACGAACGCCTGCCGCGAGTCGCTCGACGCATAAACTTCCGCCAGCGCCCGGAGCTGAGCATTGGAACCGAACACGAGATCGACAACGGTGCCCGTCCACTTCAGTTCGCCCGTCGCCCGATCACGCCCCTCGATCACGCCTTCCGATGCGGCCGACTTCTGCCACTTCGTGCCCATATCGAGCAGGTTGACGAAGAAATCGTTCGTCAGCGTCTCCGGGCGCTTCGTGAAGGCACCGTGTTTGGAGGTGCACAGGGCACGCATGCCGCCGACCAGAACCGTCATCTCGGGCGCGGTCAGGGTAAGCAGGTTCGCTTTGTCCACCAGCAGCTCCGCCGCCGATCCCTCCATTCCCTTCTTGAGATAATTGCGGAACCCGTCCGCCACCGGCTCCAGTACCGAGAACGAATGCACATCGGTCTGCTCATGAGAGGCGTCCGTGCGTCCCGGCGAGAACGGGACCTTTATGTCGTGGCCGCCCTTCTTCGCCGCAGCTTCGACGGCTGCGCAGCCGCCCAGAACGATCAGGTCGGCGAGAGAAACCTTCTTGCCGAAGTCTTTCTGAATCGCTTCGAGCTTCGAAAGAACCTTGGCCAGTTCGGCCGGCTGGTGGGCTTCCCAGTCCTTTTGCGGCGCGAGGCGAATGCGCGCGCCGTTCGCTCCGCCGCGCTTGTCCGTGCCGCGGAACGTCGACGCTGACGCCCACGCCGTCGTCACCAGTTGCGATATGGAAAGTCCGGAAGCGAGGATCTTGGCCTTCAGCGCGGCAATATCCTGTTCCCCGATCAACGCATGATCCGCGGCGGGAACAGGGTCCTGCCACAGCAAGTGCTCCGCCGGAACCAGTGGGCCAAGGTATCGCGAAACGGGTCCCATATCACGGTGCGTCAGCTTGAACCAGGCCTTGGAGAACGCGTCGGCGAGTTCCTGCGGGTTTTCATGATAACGCTTCGAAATCGGCGCGTAGATCGGATCGAGCTTCAGTGCCAGGTCCGTCGTGAACATGATCGGAGCGTGCTTCTTCGACGGATCGTGGGCATCGGGCACCGTGCCCGCTCCAGCTCCGTTCTTGGGCGTCCATTGGTTCGCACCGGCCGGACTCTTCGTCAGTTCCCAATCGTATTCAAGCAGGTTGTCGAAGTAATCGTTATCCCACTTCACCGGATTATCGGTCCACGCGCCCTCCAGGCCGCTGGTGATCGCGTCGGGGCCTGCGCCGCTGCCGAGGCTGTTCTTCCAGCCGAAGCCCTGCTCCTCGATGCTCGCACCTTCGGGTTCGGGACCGACATACTTGCCCGGATCGGCCGCGCCATGGGCCTTGCCGAACGTGTGTCCGCCGGCGATGAGCGCCACCGTCTCCTCGTCATTCATCGCCATGCGCGCGAACGTTTCCCGGATATCCTTGGCCGCGGCCAGCGGATCCGGTTTGCCGTTGGGCCCTTCCGGATTCACATAAATCAGGCCCATCTGAACAGCGCCCAGGGGATTGTCGAGCTCCCGGTCGCCCTTGTAGCGCTCGTCTCCCAGCCACTTGGTCTCGGGACCCCAGTAAATGTCTTCTTCCGGCTCCCAGATGTCTTCGCGGCCGCCGCCGAAACCGAACGGCTTCAGTCCCATCGACTCCAGCGCGACGTTCCCGGTGAGAATCATCAGGTCGGCCCACGAGATTTTCCGGCCGTACTTTTGCTTGATCGGCCACAGCAGCCGGCGCGCCTTGTCCAGGCTCACATTGTCCGGCCAGCTGTTGAGCGGCGCAAATCGCTGGGCTCCAGAACCCGCGCCGCCTCGGCCATCGGCGATACGGTAGGTTCCTGCGCTGTGCCACGCCATGCGGATGAACAGCGGCCCGTAATGGCCGTAGTCCGCCGGCCACCAGGCCTGCGATGTCGTCATCAAGGCATGAAGGTCCTTGATCACCGCGTCCAGATCAAGGCTCTTGAACTCTTCCGCATAATTGAACTCCTTGTCCATGGGATCGGACAGAGGAGAGCGCTGATGCAGAATCTTCAGGTTCAGTTGATTCGGCCACCAGGCCGCATTCGTCTGGGACCCAGCCGTGGCCTGTTTGCGAGCGCCGTCCGAGAACGGGCATTTTGCCTCCGTTGGAACGAGATGCTCCGGCTGATTTGGAGCAGGATCCCCCACGCCGGGGGTGAATTGTTTTTCCATGATTTTCCTCTTCCTTTGAATTAGTCAAAAAAAATGCGGTGGTTATCCGGCTTTCCCGCGCGGCCGGGCGCACTTCGCGCACAGCCCCCGGAAAATGAGTTCGCATTCCCGGACAATCCGCTTGCCGAGCGAGCCCGAGGCAGGCCTGGGCACCTCGTGCCACTCGATGTCCTCCATATTGCCGCAACGGTCGCAGATGAAGTGGTGATGCGGCATGCCTTTCGCATCGAATCGCGCGGCGCGCCCCTCGGCGGCCACTTCCCGCACCAGACCCGCCTGCACCAGGTCCCGCAGATTGTTATACGTCGTGGCCCTGGAAGATCGCGGATCCACCCGATTCACGCCTTCGAAGATTTCGGCAGCCGTGGGATGGCGGTTATGTTCCATTAAGAACGCCATGACGGCGTATCTCTGCGGAGTGCACCGCAGCCCGCTGCCGTCCAGAGACCGTTTAATCGCCGCAGCGTCCATTAAGAGTTTAGACTATATCTAATGTGATATTTTGTCAAGCCGTCCCCACGCTGACTCGTCCGCTTGGGGTTGTTCCCATGACCGCACTAACCCCGTCCCGTTAAGGGCGGGGATTTCGCGATGGCTACACTTCGTACGGTTTGCGATAAACCGGCCGGGTGATCATTTTGGTGGCTTCGGCGTCGCCGATGAACTTCGGGACCGGACCGGGCTCGATCTTCAGCGCGCGGCCCGCGCGGTAGCTGATGTTCGCCAGGTGGCACAAATCGGCGCTGGGCACGGCGTTCGAAATCGGATCGTGAAGATCCTGCTCCCGGCGCGATTGCACGCATTGCAGAAAGTTCTGCATATGGAGGGCGGTGGGATCGCCGGCGCCACGGTCGGCCTTCTCTTCCAGGATCAACTCGCTCGAATCGCCCTTATAGGCCTGGAAGCCCTGGTCGCTCATCGCGGCCCAACCGTCGCTGCCATAGAAAAGGTCCCCGACGCCGATGTTGAGAGGATTGCTCGCCGATCCAACCTGGGTGGGCGCGGGGGAGGCTGGAGGCGCAGCGGCCGGAGCCGCACCCGCTTTGCCGCGTCCGGCACCCGGTCCGGCGGTCACCACACGGGCCTGCCGCACGCCTTCGCCGTTGGTCATTTTGCCGCGCACTTCGACGACGAGCTGCTGGTCCCCGTAGCTGAACCCGGCCGTGAGCGTGTTGGGGGTTTCCGTGTCGTCATCGATACCGAACTTGCCGCCGAAGGCCATCGCCGTCTTCGGCCACACCGGATCGCCCAGCGCCCAGCGCGCGATACCTGTTTCGTGCACGCCCTGGTTGCCGATGTCGCCGTTGCCGGTGTCCCAGAACCAGTGCCAGTAATACGCGAAACGCTTTTCATTAAAGGGACGCATCGGCGCCGGGCCGAGGAACAGGTCCCAATTCAATCCAGGCGGAATAGGGCTATCCGGCGTATGGCCGATCGAGGGACGCAGCTTGTAGCACAGCGCCTTGGTCATATAGAGCTTGCCGATCAAGCCCTGTTGGAGCGCCGAGATGGCCTTGATCTTGAATGGCCAGCTGCGATGCTGCGATCCCACTTGCATGATGCGCTTGGTTTCGCGCTGCATCTGGATCATCCGCATGCCTTCGTGGATGTTGTAGCAGGCTGGTTTTTCGCCGTAAACGTCCTTGCCCGCCTTCATCGCCCAGATCGCGGAGAGCGCGTGCCAGTGGTTCGGAGTCGCTATCGAAACCGCCTCGATCTTCGGATCGGCGAACATCTGGCGCATGTCTTCGAATTCCCTGGCTTTTTCCAGGTTCTTCCGCAACAGCGTTGCTTGCGCCTTTTCGCGCGCGGCCTGGTTGACGTCGCAGAGGCCGACCACCTGAGCTTCGGCCAGACCGGTATAAGTGTTGAGGTGGCTGCTACCGCGGCCGCCCAGGCCCACGATGCCGACGTTGACCTTGTCGTTTGCACCCCACACGCGAGCCGCCGACGCGGCGGTCAGGGCTCCGAGAAAAAACCTGCGAGTTGTTGGATCAGGCACCGTGAGACTCCTCTTCCGGGCCAATTGTATCACTAGTGTAGTGCGCCACAAATCCCGGCGTTTATGAGGCGTACGCACTCGTGCGTGCCGCGTCGAGACTCATCTCGACGCATGTCTCAGAGGCGACGGAAACAATAGGCAAGCATCGACACGAGTGTCGACGCGGCACGCCGAGGGCGTGCGCCACGCACGATCTCAACGGTCACATAATGTCGACTCTGTGTGACGCACTGCACTAGCAGGGTGCTGAAGCGGTCATGCCGTGCCTAGGGCTGCGGCGCTGAGAGCTTCAGGATATTGGGTAAATCCTGGTTGCCTTCGGCGCAGGCGTACTCAAAGGGTGGGTTTACCGTCCGGTTGAAGGTCAGTTCGCCTTTCCATGGCTGCGTGTAGGCGGATGGATCCTCCACTTCAAAGCGGTAGAGAATGGTATTGGCGTCGAGCAGGCTGAAGCGTTCCACAACGTGCATGTTGCGGTCCCAGCCATACATTCCTCCGGCGTCCCCGTAGAACCCGCCGGCATCGTTGAAGTTGGTGGTGTCCACAACCAGGGTAGAGCCTTCCCAATGCCCCACCGAATCGCCCAGCCATTGCCTGACCTGCGATGCCAGATGCGACGTGCGATCGAGCCGGATGATTCTCGCGTCGTGGATCATTTCCGCCTGCACCACCACCGCATCCCCTGTCTGGACGATCTGATAGTTGCTGTTGTAGCGGTAGGGAATCATGGGCGCCACCGAGGTTGGAAAGACCAGGCATCGGTCTTGGGTCCCCATATCCTTCGCCACGGACGGATTGTGAAGGCGTTCCACGCGCTCCTTCTTAGCGGCCGCCGCCACGGGGGTGAGGCTGGGAAGCAGGCCATTGGGAGGATCGGTGATGAGGGAGGTCCGGTGGCTGGGCTGCATCAGCGAACCAGTCTCCAAAGGCTGCATCGGATTGGCATCCGCGCCGCGCCCCTTTTTTTGCACTTCGGCCGCCTGTTCCGGGGTGTAGAACGGTTGGTCCTTCAGTTTCGCGGGGCGCTCCAAAGGAATGGCGGTAGCCGAACTCCAGGCGCCGCTAAAGTCGGGATGCGCGCCCGCGGATCGCTGCGGCGTTTGCGCGACGACGCTCAGTGCGGTGGAAAAAACCAGAAACCGGAAGAGACGGCGACGCGAAGGCGTGGTATCCATACCCTATTATGCCGTGCCGGCTTTACTTCGGTGTCACGTGGATCAGGGCGCCGGGATTTTCGTCTTCCAGCATCCACAGGGAACCATCGGGGCTTTGCTCCACATCGCGGATGCGTTTGCCCACATCCCAGCGCTCAGCGGTTTTGGCGCCGCCATGACCGTCAAAGACGAGGCGGACGAGCACCTTGCTCGCCAGCCCGCTGGCGAAGCCGCTGCCGTTCCATTGCGGGAAGGTCTTGGTGCCGGTGTAAAACATCAGATTGCCCGGCGCGATCACCGGCACCCAATAAAGCACCGGCTTCGCCAGGTCGGGCCGCGTGTCGGGGTTGGGGATGGGCACGCCGTTATAGTTCATGCCATAGGAGACCAGCGGCCAGCCATAATTCTTGCCCTTCTCGATCAGGTTCAATTCGTCGCCGCCGCGCGGGCCATGCTCGACCTCCCACAATTCGCCGGTGGGGGAAAACGCCAGACCGTAGGGCGTGCGGACGCCGCTGGCCCAGGTCTCAGAAGGCGTCAGATTCTCGGCGGGGAAATTATAGATGCTGACCACCTTGGCGGTTTTAGCGGCCTCGGTGTCGCGGGGTGGATCGATCAGGGGAATCGAGGAAGCGCCGGTTTTTCCGAAGTCGGGATTGCCGGGGGCTGGTTTGCCGTCCAGTGTCAGGCGCAGGATCTTACCTACCGGCTGGTTTGGATCCTGGGCGGGGGTCATGCGCTGGCGGTCGCCCACGGCGAGAAACAGATACTGGCCGTCGGGCGAGAACGCGACCTGCGCGCCTTCCTGGCCGCCCTTACCCCTGGGCAACTGGCGCCAGAGCACTTCGAAGTTTCCCAGCCTGGCCCCGGTGTCGGTGAGGTTCAGCTTGGCGCGCGCCAGCGCCAGGCCTCCGCCATAGTCGCCCGGCTCGGCATAAGTGAGATAGACATAGTGATCGGTGGCGTAATGGGGTGAGAGGAAGACGCCGTGCATACCGCTCTGGCCTTGCCAGTAGACGGGCGGCGTACCGCCCAGGGGGCTGATCTTCTCTCCCTTCTGGGATACCAGCCAAATGGGCCCGACCTTCTCAGTGACCAGCATGCGGCCATCGGGCAGGAACGCGATCCGCCAGGGCAGTTCAAAGGTAGCCGTCGTGGTCATGGTGAAGGGCAGGTTGGCATCCGGCTTTTGTTCGCCCACATTAACCTGGGCCCAGGCCGCCATCGACACGAGCGTGAAAAGCAATGGCGCTTGCGCCAGTTTCTTCGTCATTTCTCCGTATTTCTCCTTGCTCTTCAATCGCCGGTTTCAACGCAATGCAGCGCGTGCTTATTCCTATTCTACCGTGCGGTTCAACAGAGCCGCGACTCGCCGGAAGTGGAGATGTGGGGGTCGCCATTTTTGGCGGCAGCCGCCCTTTCGAGGCGGCTTCTTTCCTACGCAGCCGAAAACGTACATCATAAAAGGATGGCGCTCCAATTGACGACCTCTTATATCGAGGACTCCCTGACGCTATTCCGCTATTACAAGAAACTCGCCGCTGCCGCGATGTCGCAGGTCGGCGATGAACAGCTCTTCGCGACGCTCGACGGCGAGATGAACTCGATTGCGGTGATCGTGAAGCACATGGCCGGAAATATGAAATCCCGCTGGACGGATTTTCTCACTTCCGATGGCGAGAAACCCGACCGCAACCGCGATAGTGAGTTCGTCGAGCCCCCGTCCTCGCGCGAGGCGCTGACGGAAATGTGGGAGCAAGGCTGGAGTTGCCTTTTTAACGCTCTAGAACCGCTGACCGATGCCGATCTGACGCGCACGGTCACCATTCGCGGCGAACCTTATTCGGTGATGCAGGCCATCAACCGGCAAGTGGCGCATTATTCCTATCACTGCGGGCAGATTGTGTTCCTCGCCAAGCATTTCAAGAGTCACGACTGGACGTCCCTCAGCGTGCCCCGCGGACGGTCCGGCGCATCCAACGAAAAAGTGCAGCGCGGCGAGGCAAGCCAGCGGTGAAACCGCAAGTCGCGACCGAGGCGGACGTGGCCGATCTGGTGGCCCTTCGAAACGCGGCTAGCGAGCATCTGACGTTGCAATTCGGCAAGGGACCGTGGTCGGGGAAAGGGACCGAAAGAGGCGCGCTGTTCGGCATGACCAGGTCCACCGTGTATATTTTCCGGAGGCGCCGGCGGTTGATCGCGACCTTCGCGTTGACGATGCGAAAGCCCTGGGCGATCGACACGTCGTATTTCACGGCTAGCCGACGGCCGTTGTATCTCATCGGGATGGCGGTCGATCCGAAAGAGCAGCGCAAAGGGATCGGGAGGCAGTGTCTGGAGCAAGCTTCGAGGATGGCAAAGAAGTGGCCCGCCGACGCCATCCGCCTGGATGCCTTCGACGCCGAAGCGGGGGCGGACGAATTCTACCGCAAATGCGGCTTCCGCGAGGTGGGCCGCGTGCGGTATCGCGACAATCCGCTGATCTATTTTGAAATGCTAGTCTGACCAACCGCCAGGAAGCGGACTGACGCGACTAAATTGTCGTCACCGACGAATCCCCTGGCTGACGCCAGGGGTTATAACCCCGTCCCGTAAGGGCGGGAACCCGGAAGAGCGGGGCCCGGTGACGATATCGCCGAAGCGAGCCATTAGAGTAGAAGTATGGCGACACTCGGATTCATTGAATACGCGGACGCACCGGAAGCGGTCCGCGCCGTGTATGACGACATCATGGAAACGCGGCAGACCGACTACATCAACAATTTCTGGAAGGCGCTGGCGCACGACCCGGCGACGCTGAAGCGGACGTGGGAATCGGTGAAACAGATCATGGCGCCCGGCGCGCTGGATGCGCTAACCAAGGAGATGGTTTATCTGGCTATCAGTTCGTCGAACGGGTGCGGATACTGCATCGCCTCGCACACCGCCGCCGCGCGCAAGGCGGGCATGACCGACGCGCAGTTCGCGGAGTTAATGGCGGTGGTCGGCATGGCAAACGAGACCAATCGACTGGTGAGCGGCTATCAGGTCGAGATCGACCAGCGCTTCAAAACCTGAGCACTTGGAGCAGGTTGTTGTAATCGTCGGTCCACAATCTCGCGCCTGGACGTGCTTCGATTGTCTTCGCGACGCCGGAAATCTCGGGCCGCTCGAAAAACGTTGCGTTGCTGGTCACCAGGACCCATTCGGACTGCGCGTAGAGATGCTGGTCGTCTTTCCGACTGCGGACGATTCGCGCGAACAGCCCTTCGCTCCAGGCCAGTTGCGCGATCACCGGCGCCAGATCCAGATAATTATTCGAGACGTGGACGGCCAGAATTCCCCCGGGCCTCAGGTGCATCAAATAGAGGCGGAGCGCCTCCTTGGTCAGAAGATGCACCGGGATGGCGTCGCCCGAAAAGGCGTCGGCGATGAAGACGTCATAGAGGGGGACGGTTTCGCGCTCCAGCGACAGTCGCGCGTCACCCGGAGCGATATCGATCGTCGCTTTCGAATCGCCGAGGAAGGTGAAGTGCGATTTTGCCAGATCGATCACCTGCGGGTTGATTTCGTAGAAGTGAAACGAATCGCCGGGCTTGCCGTAAGCGGCCAGAGTGCCCGCGCCGAGGCCGATGATACCGACGCGCTTCGGACCTGCGCAGCAGAAGCGCAGGACTAAGCCCGCGCCGGAATCGGGGCCGAAGTAGGTGGTCGGCTCGCCGCGCCTGGCCGGGTCCAGATATTGCGCGCCATGCTGCACGGTGCCGTGATAGAGCGTACGCGTGTTTCCGCCGCCTCGAACCGATTCGACCACGCGCAATGAGCCGTAGAAATTGCGCGTCATCACGATCGCGTCCTTGTGATAGCCGCGAACCTCTTCCACCAGCGCGACCACCATCGCAGCCGCGACCGCGATCCACAGCAATCGCTGCGCCCAGTCTCCCTGCCAGTTTAGCCACAACGCCAGCACGGCGACGAAAAACAGGGATACCGGAAATTCGTAAATCCCGGCGAAGATGCGCGGTGCGATCAGCCCGGTGAAAATCGCGCCCAAGGCTCCGCCGAGCGCGATCATCAGGTAGAACGACGTCAGTTGCGCAGCGCCGGGCTTCAGGCGGCTCAGTTCGCCGTGACAGAACATGCAGGTCAGGAACAGGCCGATGGTGAAGAGTGGAATCGCCACCGGAATCGCTTCACTTACCTGAATGTCGTACAGCGCATACGCCAGCGAAGCGAGCGCGATGGCCAGCAATCGGAGGAACAATCCGCGTTTGTACCATCGCGGGCTTTCGAAACAGATGATGAAGGAGAGCAGATAGACGGCCAGCGGAAGGATCCACAGAAACGGCACCGCGGCCACGTTTTGCGTCAGCTGGTTGGTGGTGGAAACCAGCATCATGGATCCGGCGGCGGCCAGCAACAGCCATGGAACGCTGCTCTGGCGCGGCTCCGGCGACACGTCTTCCAAGGGGACTTCAGATTGCGGATTCCTGAGCCACGCGGCGGCTCCGCATAGGACCGCGAACGCTGCGAATGCGTAGGACCACCAGGAATCCTGCGCGCGCGTCGGAATGCGAGGTTCGATCAACAGAGGGTACGCGGCGAGGGCAAGCAGCGCTCCCACATTCGATAGCGCGAACAGCCGGTAGGGCTCGGATCCGTCTCGCGCCAGCCATTTTTGGAGCAGGGGGCTGGTCGCCGACAGCAGGAAATAGGGCAGCCCGAGAACCGCCGTCAGCATCGCCAGAATCTGCCATGCCGGATCGCCCGCGCCGGAGGGTTTCCAGCGCTCGCCGGGTATCACCGGCAGCAACAGCAGCGCGGCCGCCAATAGCGCGACATGCACCCACGGCTGGAGCCGCGCATTCGCCCTTTGCGTCAGCAGATGGGCGTACAAATATCCGGCCAGGAGCGCGGTCTGAAAAAAAACCAGGCAGGTGGTCCATACCGCCGACGATCCGCCGAACCAGGGCAGAATCAGCTTCGCGAAAATCGGCTGGATTAAGAAAAGGAGGAAAGCGCTGAGAAAAATCGTGACGCCGTAAAGGCCGTAAACACGAATGGAGCGCGCCGTCCCGCGCGAACTGGGCATCTGCCAATTCTAGCCAGAACGAATCCCCTGGCTCACGAAGGGGTTATAACCCCTTCCCGTGAGGGCGGGGACTCGCTAATAACCTATCGCCAGTGGCCTTCGACAAAAACGTAATCGTGGCCGCGATGCTGCCAGCGATGGTCCACCCAACGGGCGCCAGCGTGCGGCGGCGCGACCCATATGCCCGGCGTCCACACGTGCGCATGGCCATCCCAGCGATGATAACCGCGCTGATAAACATAGCCCGGATGAGGAGCCCTGCCGCGCACTTCGACCACCGCGCGAGGCGGCGCCACTTGCACGATAACCTGGGCGTTCATCGCGCTGATCGCCAGCAGGCAGCCGGCAAATGCAGTCAAAATAGTTCTTCGCATCTTTTTCCCCTTAACTCATAGAGCGGCGTCGGAGCAGATCTGTTTCGCGGGTCGCGCTATTATACTCTCCGGACGCCTAAAATGAAGACCCTCCTTGCCTCGTTGCTCTTATTCTCCCCGTCGCTCCTGCCCGCGCAGGCGCCGCAGCTCGAAAAACTGGAGAAAAAGACGATTCTTTTGTTTACTCCGCATCCTGACGACGACACTTTCTGCTGCGCCGGCACCCTTGCCCTGCTCGCGCGACGGGGAAATAATATTCACATTTTCATTTACACCAACGACGATAAAGGCTCCTACGATCCGGAGATGACCGGCGAGCGCCTGGCGGCCATCCGCAAGATGGAGGAGGAAAATTCGTGCAAGGTCCTGGGTATCCCGAAGCAAAATATTCACTGGCTCCAGTTTCACGACGGCATGCTGGAATACGCCAACCCTCTCGATCTGGTCGAGCAGGTTACGAAAATTATCCGCACGTATCGCCCCGACGTGGTCATGACCATCGACCCCGGCTCCGAATACGTCCGCTGGCATAAAACCGACCATCGCATGGCGGCCAACAACACGCTAGACGCCATCCGCGCGTCGGAATGGCATCTGTATTTCCCCAGCCAGCGTTTGCACGATGGGCTGGAGCCGTGGCAAGTACCGGTGGAAGCGTATTATTACGTGACGCAGCAGGACGCCAATTACTGGGTGAATATCGACGACGTGCTGGAGCTGAAACTAGACGCCGCCATGGCGCATGTCAGCCAGTGGGAGCCGTCGGTGAAGAAATACCGGCCCGATTGGGATCCTAAGGATCTCGCCGCCACGAAAAAATATCTTCTTGGGCGGGCGGTGAAAAAAGACGGCCATGTGGTGGAATCGTTCCGCATCTCCACGCAGTTCAACCAACAATGAGCGAACTAGCGATCCTCGGCGGCGATCCCGTCCGCAGCACGCCATTTTCCCGCTGGCCGCAGTATCTGCCGTCCGATGCCGTGCGATTGCAGCGAGTCCTCGAAAGCGGACACTGGGGCGGATTCCCGGTGCCCAGCCCTTACGCGCGGGAGTTCGCGGAAAAATTCGCGGAACTGCACGGCGCGCGTTATGGGCTGTGTATCGCCAACGGGACCATCGCGCTGATCGCGGCGTTGCAAGCCGCCGGAATCCGTTTCGGCGACGAAGTAATCGTGCCGGCGTACACGTGGGATGGAACCGCGACCGCCGTGCTGTTCGCCGGAGGCGTGCCGGTTTTCGCCGACGTCGATCCCGACACGTATTGCCTCGACGTGGCGTCGGCGGAACGCGCCGTGACGCCGCGCACGCGCGCCATTATTCCCGTTCACCTGGCGATGCGGTTCACCGATATGAACGCGCTTACCGCGCTGGCTCAGAAACACCATCTGAAAATCATCGAGGATTGCGCGCACGCCCACGGAGGCCAGTTCGAAGGCCGCGGCGCGGGCTCTATCGGCGACCTCGGTTGCTTCAGTTTTCAGGAAAGCAAGCTCATGACGGCGGGCGAGGGAGGCATCGTCATCACGAATAGCCTGGCCCATTTCGAGCATCTGCAATCGCAGGTGAACTGCGGCCGGGCGAGCCTCACCGACGAATTTCAGCAGCAAGTGCTCGGCTCGAATTTCCGCATGACGGAGTGGCAGTCCGCGATGTTGCTCGGTCAACTGGAAATGCTTCCAGCGCTGGCCGAGAGGCGGGCTGGCAGCGCCAGGCGATTAGGCGAAGCTATTTCGAGTATCGACGGAGTGCGGCCTTTGCCTCCGCAAATGGGCATCACGCGAGAAACAAATTATTGCTACGTTTTCCAGTACCGCAACGCATCGTTTGGTCGCGATCTGTTCTGCGCCGCGTTTGAAGCCGAAGGCATCCCTTGCGATGGGCGTTTTTACGAGCCGGTCTATCGCAGTCCTCTGTTTTGCGCGTCTCCCGAGATCAGTCCGCAGCTTCGCGACGTCGATTACAGCGAGGTTCGCTGCCCCATTTCCGAGCGCGCCGCGTATGAGGAAGCAGTCTGGCTGCCGCAATTCCTGCTGATTGGAGAAGATTCCGATGTGGACGACGTCGTCCGCGCTATCGTGAAGGTGCTGCGACACTCAGACGAGTTGGCACACGCCGATCCGTCGCTGGCGGGAGCGAAAGCATTAAGCCGCGCCCAACGCCCGCGTAAAGAACGTGCCAAAAATTACTGATCTTTCTTGACGGCCTGCTTCGCCGCGGTCTCCTGGCTGAACTCGCACAGCCATTTGCCGCTATGCTTGCTCCAAACCGACGCCACGTGGACTCTCGCCGAAAACTCCTTGCCGTGCGTCGTTCCACTCTCTTCCAGCGTATAGACGACGAGGCCGGTATCCGCCGACAGCGGCACAAACCGGATATCGGTCATCGTAAACTCGCGCAAGCGGAAGCCCCCGACGTTTTTCACCACCTGCGCCTTCCCGGCGAGACCGGAGGTGTCGACAAACACGGCATCCTCCGCCATCGAATCGCCGAAGGCGGCAATGTCGCCGATCTTCAACGCTTCGAGGCCGGCCCGTTCCTGCGCGACGATCTCTTCCCGGAGCCCTTGGGCATGGGTTGGAACCGCTGCGAATAAAACCAACAACAGAGAAAGCTTCATACGCCCTCCTAAAGAATATTCACCGCCCGCGCAGCCAGTATCGCGATCGCCGTGAGCGAGATCGCCGATTGCAGCATCATCAGCACCTTCGCCCATCTCGACAACACGGGCACATCGGTCGGCGAAAACGCGGTGCTGGTGTTGAACGCCAGGAATAAATAATCGACGAAACCCGGGCGCCACTGATCCTCGCCCATTTCTTTTCTCAACTCCGGATCCAATACCATTTGCGGAAACAGGAACGCCCCGTCGGTATGCGAGCGCACCAGGTCGCGCTGGTTCGGACCACCGGCGTCCAGCCTCCAATACCACGAAGCGAACACCAGCATGTTTGAAAACCAAAGCGCCGCGGCGGCCCGCAACAATTCCGCCGGCGAGTCTTTGTGCGACGGCAGCCGCAGCACCAGCATCGTCAACGACGCCACCAGCGACAACGTGACGACGCCCTGCGCCAGGTACCCGAATATCTGGTTGGCGCGATGCATTCCCTTCTGGTGAAAAATGATCGCCGGCGTGATCAACAACGCCACCAGCACCAGCGCCAGCCAGTCCGGCCCCACTGTCATCGCCGATGGCAGCGCGTAAAAAAGTCCACCGATCGCGATCATCGCTACCGCCGAAGGCCATCGCGGCTCCGGTTCGATTTTCTGCATCGTCCTATTGTCGCCCTCCATTCCCTGTAAAATATCGCAATGGCAGATTCCGCCCAAAGCTTACCCGATAGTTCAATGGACCAATGGTATTACCTGGACGGTCAGGAGACGAGAGGACCCGTTCCCGCCGCCGACATCGTGAAGCTCGTCCAAGGTGGTTCGCTCAGCCCCTCGGCGCAAGTTGCGCAAGCCGGGTGGCAGACGTGGAGCCCCGCGTCCACCGCGCTGGCACATTTGCTGAAGCCTCCGCAGTCGCAAGGCGTCGTGAAGGCAGCCGCGCCCGAGCCGCTCACCTACGCGATTAAGGTCCAGTGCGTCTCCGGACCCGACTCCGGCAAGGCCTACATGATCAGCATGGCCGAGGTCTCTCTCGGGCGCGTCTCCGGCATCGGCAATAACGACCCGCAGGTGACGGAAAATCACGTCGTGCTGTCTTGGCAAAGGAACGTTCTGCACTTTCGCACCCTCGTGGACGCGAAGCTGCGCGTGGCGGGAGTGGACGTTACGCAGGGCACTTTATCGAACGGCCAGCAGTTTCAGTTGGGCGCCTCTACGTGGCAGGTCGGGACCGCGCCGGTCGAACTCACCAGTCTTCTGGGAACCCTCGGCACGCGCCTGGCGAAACTCACCAGCACCGATAAACTGGTCGGCTTCAGCCTCACCGCGATGTTCTCCGAAGTGTTCAAAGGACGCAAGCCAGGCGAGGTGGAGGATTATTTAATCGTCGGCACGCCCAAGACCACCCCGCATATCGACGACGTGCTCACCGGATGGCCCAAGCCCTGGTTCTTCATGCGCGTGCTGATTTTCATGGCCATCGTGTATTTCATTTTTTATGAGATGTTCGATATTTCGGGCAATGCGCGCATCGTACCGGGGCTGATCATCATGGGCTCGCTGGTGGTGCCTCTGGCTACGGTGTTTCTGTTCTGGGAGTTGAACACGCCGCGCAATATCAGTTTTCACATGGTGCTGATGCTGGTGTGCATGGGCGGCGTCATTTCGCTGGCCGTCAGTCTGATCGCCTTCGACGTCGCGCACCTGGAATGGCTGGGAGCGGCGAGTGCCGGAATCTGCGAAGAGACCGGGAAACTGCTCACCGTCGTCATCGTGGTCCGCAACACGAAATATAAATACATACTGAACGGCTTGGTATTCGGCGCGGCCATCGGCGGCGGATTCGGCGCGTTCGAAACCGCCGGCTACGCCTTCAACGACGGATTCTTCACCGGCTTCATGAGCTACTTCCTGAAGAATTTCGACGCGAATAATGTCGAGAAGCTGTTGAACCATTCGCTGCTGGTGGGCTATGACGGCATGGTCTCGCTGATCCATCGCCGTTCCTATTACGCGCCGTTCATGCACGTGGCCTGGAGCGCCATCGCCGCCGGAGCGCTGTGGCGCGTCAAAGGCGCGAACACGATTCGCATCGGCATGTTCTTCGACCCGCGCTTCCTGCGCACATTCATGGTGCCCGTGGCGCTGCACATGTTCTGGAACTCGCCTCTGTTGCGTTTCGAGGGAGCGCTGTTCCTGATCAAACCGATCCTCGTTGGAGGCATCGGCTGGTACGTGGTGCTCGGATTAGTGCAGGAAGGAATGCGGCAAATCCGCGACGAGCAACTGACCCGCACGAGGATGGAGTACGACAAAACTCAACAGGTGCTGACGACCACCGGCCGGTTCAGGATGGGCATTCAGTAGGATTTGATGCGACGTTCGAGCCCCATGCGTCAGCTTGGGGCTATTGCGGGCGTGGAGACGGCCCCAAGCTGACGCATGGGGCTAAAAGGTGAACCTCATCTGCAACTCCAGTCTTCGATTATTCGCATTCTCCGAAAAACCTCCGCCGCCGCTGCCGGCCATCGAGTTCGCTTGGCCGAATAGAGGCGACGTGATATCTCCAATAATCGGCCCGGGGTTGGTGTGATTGAACAAATTCCGACCCTGCATGGAAATCGTCAGGTTATACTTGCGGTCCGTCGTCGGCGAACTGAAAACTCCCCCCATCGGCCCGTGATCGTGCCCCATGCCACCCATGCTCGAAGGTGTCCCTGATGCGGTCGTCTTCTCCGGCCCGAAGCCGAACGTCTTCGCCACGCGCACGTTCACCGTATACTGGCCCGGCCCTCGTCCGAAATTGCGGCCAATGATCTTCTCGCCCAGCGTCGGATTCGGATCCAGCAGCCCGTACCTGGTCTGAATCAATCCCGACTTTGTCGGATCCGTCGCGATCCCCGGGCGCGAGTTGAACAACGACGTCCCATACGCGTCCTGACCCGACGTAATATCGAACGGCGCGCCCGAATTCAGATTCACAAACGGGCTGACGCGCACACCCCACCGCGTATTGATCGACCCTCCGATAAACGCGCGGTTGCGGATATCGCTCGACGACGGCCCGTATTCGCCGACTTGAGAATAAGGGCTCGAAGGATACGTGCCCAGACCGTCCGTGTTGCTCATCGCCTTGTTCAGCATGTAAAAGCCAAACAGCGAAACGTTTTGATTCACGCGCGAATTGATATTGGTGATCAACTGGTTCTGGTTGTACAGCCCCGAAGTGGTCATCAGCAGCAGTGGATTCGAGTTGCCCAGCGGATACAAGGGGTTCGCCGGATACGTTCCGGCCTGCGGCGCGTTGATGTCGAACGAGCGCAGCTCATGGAGTCCGTGCGAATTCGTGTAGGTCACCGAGAGCGTCGTGTTCGCCGGCAACTGCCTTTCGAGCGTGATCGCGCTCTGCATCAGGTACGGCGCGTGAAGATTGGCATCTTTCTCATAGTGCACCTGAGGAGCGAGCGAACCGTTTAGCTGCGCGATGGAAGGAATATTTGGATAAAACAGCGGATTCGTCACCACGTACGCCTCGATCGCATGCCCGTCGTACCGGTCCGCGGTCAGTGTGACGCTCATCGGAACACGGTCGTAAAACATTCCGAATCCCCCGCGAATCACCGTCTTCGGCTTGGGATTATTCGCACCGCCCGGCGCGTAGGCAAAACCCAGCCTGGGCGCGAAATCGGCATGATCGCTGATGTTGCTCTGCATCTCGTAGCGCAGGCCCAGGCTGAGCGTGAAATTCGGAAGGATCTTCCAATCGTCGCCGGCGAACACGGATGCGTCCAGCTGATGCAGGGCCACGGTCGGATTCCCGGCGCTGATGCTGAACTGCGAGGGCTCGCCGCCCAGCGCCGCGATCTGCGCCGGCGTGTAATTAAGCCCCTGAAACAGGAGCGTGCGGCGGTACCGCTCAATCGATGTAATCTGCACTTCCGTTCCGGCGATCGGCTGATTGTTGGCGTCCAGCATCGGCGCGAGGCCTCCGGCAAACGTGAACGTGCCGCCGAAATTCGATGGCGCCGTGTTGTTGTCCGTCTGCCCGCGCATTCTGACGCCGAATTTGAACTGGTGCGCTTTCTTCGCGATGGTGGTGTAGTTCTGCAACTCGTAATAATTCTGCGCGTCGGTTGTATGGCCGACCTGCGACGCGCCTTGGTCAAAGGAGTTCAACACCAGTACCGTCGGATCCGCGGAATTGGCTTGCAGCTGGTACGCGCTGCGGTAATACTGGAAGCGCGTTTCGTTGATGTTGGTTCCGATGACGGCCGTCTCGGTCACCTGCGCAGTCTGGCTCAGATAATCCATGTGATAGCCGCGCACCGGAAGGTCGAAGCTGCCAATCCCGGCATCCGTCAGGCTGTATTGCGTGGTCGAATAACGAGCCACCAGCGTGTTGTTCGGGCTCAGCGCATAATCGAGCCGCGGGCTCAGGATAAAACGATGTTGCGGAGTGGTGGTGTTCTGGTGAAACGACGTCGGCAGAAGCGTGGAAGGATTGAGCGTCACCGCATTCACGATCGATCCGTTGTCTACAATGTGTTTCTGAAAATCGATCGTGAAAGACATCCGCTTGCTGATCGGACCGCTCAGGTTTCCGCCCAGTTCGTTAAGCGACAGATCCGCCTTCTCCGCCGAATACGGATTACGCGAGTTCCAGAACTGGTTGGCGAAGTTGTAGAAGAACGTGCCGCGATACCGGTCCGTGCCCGGCTTGGTGAAAATTTCGATGCGCCCGTAGCCGATGTGGTCGTACTCCGGCGAAAACGGATTCTGGTTGATGCGGATCTCCCGAATCGAATCCTTGGGAGGCAGCTCGCCGCCGCTGAACCCGTCGATAAAAATGGACCCTCCGCTCGGACCCGCCGAAGGCCCGGCCAGCGCTTCCAGGTCCGCCTGCAAGTCTTCGGGATCGTCTGAAAGCGCGTCGAGATCCGCGCCGCGCAGGGTAAGCTGGCCGGCGTTGCTGGACGCGTCGGTGCTCAACACCGGTCCCACGCTTTCAGCTACGGTGACCTGCTGCGCGGTTGAAGCGACCTTCAATTGCAGATTCAGCGTCTGCGCGCCGGTCTTCAAAACAATCTTCACGGGCGTCATCGCCAGGTCCGGAGCCGCGGCCGTCACCGAATAACTTCCCGGCACAAGGCTTGTGATCGAGTACATGCCGTTATTGTCGGCAGTGGCCGTCTTGGTTCCGATGGTAACTCTGGCGCCGGGAACCACCGCGCCGCTTTCATCGGCAACTTGCCCGCCCAGGGTCGCGGTCTGTGCAAAACCTGCTGCCGCGGCAAGCAGGGATGTAAGGATTAGTCTATGGATGTGCAACATTAAAATAGGAAACTCGCCTCCGTCAACAACGAGGCGACGAGGAGTGTAATCACTATTTTATCGTCGCGAGAGGAAAATTCTTATCGCGTCCGCACTGTATTTGAATGGCGGAGAGACAGGGATTCGAACACCTGCCCCGTGTTGAGCCGACGTAAGTTATTGATTCGACGTAAAGCACGATACGCTAAAAAACCACGTTGCGTCGTTCCTCGGTACAAAATCGTATGCAGTCTTGTCGCGCTCATCCAACTGTGGGTGGCTATCATTGCGGCAGATGACTAGGAAGCGACGAGCAATCTAGCGTGGAAAAACCATCACGAATCTGGTAGCGCCGCGATGCGGCGGGTTTACACGCGGCGAAGCCGTCTCTGCTGCCCACGATTATCGTCCTCGACCGGTGGAGCGAGAGGATGGCGGCCAGTGGATCGGCCTGGATAGAGGTCCGCAAAGGTCTCGAGGCGGTACAGCCTGGCGACCCCGTGTACCTCTACTTTCTCGACACCCGTGGCCAGATGGACCCGATCCGGCCGCTGCCGAGGCCGGATGATCCCAGAACGGAATTCGAGCCGTCCTCGCGGCAGCTGATTGCGGGGCTCGACGAGGTGGTGAAAACCTCGTCCGGATTCCGCGACGTGGACGCGATGGACCCGGCTTTACGTGTGAATGCGACCTTTCGGGGACTGACCGTGCTCGCCTTCCAGGCGGCCGCGATCCCGGGGCGAAAGAATCTGCTCTGGGTGACCCATGGGGCGCCTCTGTTCGCAAGGACGCAAAAGGGCGAGATGGCGGATTTTACGCCGCAGTTCAAGGAAATCGGTTCTCGGATTGCGCAGTCGGATGTGGCGATCTATGCCGTGGATCAGTCGATTGCCGGTGCGGCCGCCGATCCCAACGGCCAGGCCAGAGCCGGGCTCCAGATGCTGACCGGGATCACGGGAGGGCGCTGGTTCCCGAGTAGTGCCTTCTCGCAGGCAATGGCCGCGTGTTCGAACGATGCGCGCAGCGCTTATGAGCTCTCTTATTATTCTCCGCTCCAGGATCGCAAGTATCACAAGGTTCACCTGGAATCGCCCCGTAAGGGCGTTCACTTGTTGACGCGGGAGGGCTATGACGGCGGCTCCGGCCCGCTTCCGTAGAGCGTCACATAGAGAGTGTCAGAGCCGGCTCCGGCGCCAGCCGTTGGAAACTGCCCCCGAATAGCGCAGCCATCCGGTTTGCAAAAAGGCAGCCGTTTCGTTGAGACAATAAATCAAGGCACTCTTTGCACCGTGGGGAAGGACGCGATCAGCAAGGCGAAAGCAAACAGTCTCACACCCACCGGCATCTATTGCGCCGGCGGACTCAACGGGAAGGTTAGCGATCCGATAGCGTTGGACCCTCGGTCAAAAACGATCAAGCGCAAGCGGCCCACCTGATCGGAGACCGGAACGCTGCGCGAGAGAACGATGCCTTCGCTGCGAGCCTTCTCGCGCTCCTCGGCCGAGTAATGCACGTCGAAAGGAATCACACGCGAACCCTCGACCCGGCCGTCGCTGAGATATCCCACGACTGCCAGCCTCAGTTGTGCGTCGGAATGATCCCCTTGCTGGCCGAAGGCGACGTCGTGCGCGTCGATTGGCACATTCAAGTGCATCGAGCGCTTGTCTTCTGGATCGGCCGTAAGGCTTCCGTGCAGTCCGATCTCGGCGGCGTCGAATTGCGTCCCGGCTACCGCTCGAATCGCCTGCTCCGAGCCCTCGCCCGGCGGAACAGCCCAGGCATAGTAGCCAGTCTTTGCCTGGATCTTCACGCCTTTCCGCTTACAGGTGACGCGGACTTTGTGAAACTTGCCGTCCCAGTTGCGCTCCGGCGCATAGTAGCCGATCTGGTAACTCACGCGGACGTCGTTCATCGCTTGCTTCAGCGCGGCGCCGATATCCTTGCCCAGGTTCGGCCTTCCTCCGGTCACACTGGCGAACTCATCCAGAGTCGCGATGCTCTGCATGCCGGTGCCCGCGCCGCCGGTTGCTCCCGCTCCGCCGGAGGTTTCGCCGATGCGGTCCGGGCTGCCCATCATCACCTGCCGCACCGGGTAGATGGCGACTCCGGAGCGTTCCAGCGCCTGGCTCAACTGTCGCATCTGAGGTGTGAAATCGACGAACTCCCCGGTGTCGGACCGCACCGGCCCGAGGCCGATCGGCACGCCGTCGGTCACCCAGACCAGGTTCTTGCGGCCGGGGACTCTTGAAAGTTCCAGCCCCATCTGATCCAACGCGGCGAAGGTCATCTGCGTGCGGATGGCGATGTCCACCTCGACGGGCCGGTTGCGGAGAACGGTTTTCAGGGCCTTGTCGAGTTGCGGTTTGATAAGTTTCGTCCAATGTGCGGCATCGGGGCCTTCCTCACCGTTCGGCAACCCGTGGACCGCGAACAGCCGGCCGTCGATGGTCACGATATAGAGGTACAGATACTCTGCTGTCGGCAGATTTTCCAGTGTTTTAATAATCTCGTTGGCCGCGGTTCCGCGCGATCCGAAGCTCTCGTTCATCAGGTCGAAGAGAATCACGGTGGCGTAGGGGACGGACTCGCCTCCTCGATTGGAGAGCTCATTCGGCCCCAGCTTGGGAGATTGCCGGAGGGCGGCTTCGCGGTGCCGGAAAAACACGATTTTCTGCGGCTTGCCGGCGTCGGTCACCTGAAAGTCATCAACCGTCAAATCGTTCACCGGCTGCTCATGACTGTCGAGGGCGACGACGGTGAGGTCGAGCAGTTTCAGGTCCGGCGAATCGTCGGCATCGAGAGCCATCAGAACGAAGCCCAGTCCGATCGCCATCCGGAATTTCATGATCAACTCCTCCGCATCATTCATTCTATTGCGCGCATTTCGGCCAACTCCATACCCAATGGCTGGTAGTTCTTTGTTCGAATGACGGTATCTACCGTCATTTGCGTCCCGAACTACCCTAATCTAAAGTATGGATACAGGCGGTTCGGATCGGGCATTCTATGATCACGGTGAACGCGTTGAAGCATGGTTCGATCCTGGTGGCTATCTGGGCAATTGCAAAGGCCCAGCCTTCCTCTAGCGCCGATCCTCAGGACGTGCTTGCCCGGGTAACGGCAAAGTTGGCGGTGACCGAGACGCGCATTCCCAACTTCACTTGCGTAGAGACGGTGACGCGGGACTATTACCAACCTGGCGAGGCGCGCCCGCGTACCTGCTCGGTGCTGCTGGAAGAGAGAAAGCGTCGCACCAAGGATCTGATTTTGCGCCACCTGGCGACCGATCGCCTCCGTCTGGACGTCACCATGGTGAGGACCGGCGAGTTATTCTCCTGGGTGGGAGCCCGCAATTTCGACGACAAGGGCATCGACCATCTGATCCGTGATGGTCCTATGGGGACCGGCGCCTACGGGATGTTCTTGAATCTTGTGTTCCTGCAGGACGTCAAGGAATTCGTGTTCGAGAGGAACCTTGTATCCGGCGGGCGCAACCTGATGGAGTATTCGTTCCGAGTGAATAAATCCGATAGCCACTACCGGGTGAAGCTCGACAACTCATGGGTCTACACCGCGTACAGCGGGACGTTTCAGATAGACCCGAAGTCGGAAGAAGTATTCGAAATGAATTTGCAAGAGGACGATCTTCCTGACAGCTCCGATTACTGCACGACCATTACCAGCTTGAAGTTCCATACGGCGCAGATTACGAACGTCAAATTTGTTATGTCCGCCCGCGCAGTGCAACGCTTTGTTTATGGAAGCGGCGAGGAGATCGAAAATGCGACGACCTTTGCCAATTGTCGCGAGTATCTGGGTGAATCGAAATTATCGTTCTCTCAGGATTCCGAACCGAAGCCCGGCGCCAGCAAGAGACCGCCGCCAGAGAAGCTTGGGCCCGTGCCGGCGGGTTTACGATTCGCATTCGCGCTCACTTCACCCATCGAATCCGACACTGCGGCGGCGGGCGATCCTTTTGCCGGGAAGTTGACGGAACCTCTTCTCGACGGGAAGCACAAGGTGTTCGCGCAAATGGGTTCGCTCGTTGAGGGCCGTCTCCTTCGGGTACAGAGCTTCCAGTTTCCCCGGGAGGAGGTCATCATCATTCTCAAACCTGAAACAGTGGAGATCAACGGCGCCAAAGTGCGATTGGCGGCCGTCCGGGACTTTCCGGCCACGGGCCGGAGAAAAATCATTCTGCCGCGAGCGGGTGAGGAACATTCCGGAGTGTTCCTGTTCACGGGAGAATACGTGACGGTTAAGAAAGGGTTCCGGTCGGAATGGCGAACTGTCGAATAAAAGCGACCCTGCTGCTTGCTACTGGAATTCTGCTGGCACAGACATCTCGCGACTTCGTGCTCCACGTCGAAGTCAATCTGGTTCAGGTCGACGCCGAGGTCACGGATGGAAAAGGCAAGCCGGTGACGGATCTCACCGCCGCCGATTTCGAGATTCTACAAGACGGTAAGCCGCAAACGATCACCAATTTCTCCTACATCGACACGACAGCAGGGGCAGGTGCGGCACCGCGCGGGCCGCGAGTTAAAGGCGCTCCTCCTCTGCCTGCCGTCAACCTGCAGCCCGCCGATGTCCGGCGAACGTTCGTTGTGGTGGTGGACGATCTGGGCGTGGCGTGGGAAAACCTTCCCGCCATCAAGCATGCCCTGCGGAAGTTCGTCGAGGAGGAGAAGCAACCGACAGACCTGGTGGCGATCCTGGCCACCGGCGGCGGAATGGGCATCTTTCAAAAGTTCACCACCGATCCGAAACAACTGCTGGCCGCGGTCGACCACTTGAAGTTCAACCTGATTTTCAACCGGGTCGGCACCTCTAGTTTCCCCAGTCTGGGTCCCATGCGTATGCCGGCGAACCCCATCCAGGGCTATGTTTCCCGGCAGCAAACGGCGCTGTCGATCGGGTCCATTCTCCGCGCCCTGCGCGATATGCCCGGCCGCAAAATCATGTTGTTGTTCTCAGAAGAAATGTCGATGGTTCGGGGCGACAACTACGTGCAATACCTGGGAGATCAGGCGGTCCGCGCTTCAGTAGCGATCTACGCCGTGGACCCGCGCGGACTGCCGACGCTCCAGGTTACCGCCGCCGATGATACCAGGTACATGACACCGCAGCAGATTTCGCGGGTTCCCATGGATCGCTCGGCGTCCTATTTCGCATCCCAAGACGGGCTCAGCTATCTGGCGCAGCAGACGGGCGGCCTGTTCTTCCAGGACGACAACGACATCGATGGCGCCGTGGCCCAAGTGGCCGCGGAATCCTCCGGCTACTACCTGATCGGCTACCAACCAGATGCGAATACGTTCAGCGGGACAAACCGGCAACGGGTGTTTCACAAGCTTTCTGTGACGGTGAAGCGCAAAGGGCTCCGCGTGCGCTCCCGGGCGGGTTTTTTAAATCGGCCGGACCAGCCTCGCGATCCATCGCGCGTTCCGCTGGCGTTGAAGACGCGCCAGGGACAGATTGACGGCGCCTTTCAGTCACCGTTTTCGTCGAATTCAATCCACCTACGCCTGACGGGCCTTTTTATCCAGGTTCCAAAGCGGGGGTCATGGATCAAAGGCCTGCTGCACATGGATGCCGGAGACTTGCATTTTACCGAAGACGCGGGTGTTCATCATGCCGCAGTGGAAGTTGTCTCGATGCTCGATGGAGGGGCATTAGGAAAGCCGGACTGCCGCTCAGACACCGTGACGGCGCGATTCAGTCCGGCGACGTATCAAGCCGCCATGAAGAACGGCATCGATTTTACCATTTTCCGTCCGATCCAAAAACCGGGTCCCTACCAGCTGAAAGTGGTGGTACGCGACAATAGCTCCCAGGAAATTGGCAGTGCGAGCCAGTTTATTGAGGTGCCCAATCTCGGCCGGAAAGCGCTGGCTCTATCCGGAATCATCATGAAAGGAGAGAACCAAAAGACCTCTGGTGCGGTCCCGCAGCAGCCGTCGGCCCAGGTTGCCGAGTACGACCCGGGCTCCGGTCCAGCGGTTCGCGTCTTTCACAGCGGAAGCAAAGTGCTGTACGCGTATCAGATCCTCAACGCGAAAGCCGACCAGCAGAAAAGGCCGGAACTGGATGTCCAGACGAGGCTGTTTCGAGACGGGAAGCAAATGTACGCCAGAGTTCCCATTCCGTTCGACTCGACGGGCCAAAGCGATGCAACTCTCCTGGAGGCGGAGCATCAGGTCACACTGGGCTCAGACCTGCCGCCGGGCGAATATGTACTTCAGGTGGTGGTAACCGACAAACTCGCGCCGAAGAAATCCGCGACCGTTTCGCAATCGACCGATTTCGAGATCCGGCCCTAAACGGCTTCCTTCTTTGCCGCGAGCATCTTCTTGTATGCTTCGAGAAGTTCAGTCCGCGCCTGATCCCCCAACGGTCCCGGCAGTTCGGCCGGTCGATAGCTGCGGCACATTTCCACTGTTTTGCGGAGGCTGTCGGCGAACTCGATGCAGGGCGGGCAACCGGCAAGATGAGCCTCGATCTCCTGGCACGCGTCGGGCGGAAGCTCCAGGTTCAGATACTCGGAGAGCAGCGAGAAGACTTCCCTGCATTTTTCATCGGTTCGATGCGGCTCCATTTGATCCTCCTTGCAGATACGCGTCCAGTTTCTGGCGAATGGCCAGGCGGCCCCGGTGCAATCTCGTCTTGACTACGTCCGCGGTCAAATCGAGAACCTGCGCCGTCTCCTCTGTCGACAATTCCTCAATATCGCGCAGCAGGACTACGGACTTGTAATTTTCCGGCAGTTCTGCGATGGCGCGGTCGAGCACGCCCCTCATTTCGCCGCGCAGAAACTGGCGATCGGGCAGGGCGGACCAGTCGGCTATCTGCAACTTCCGATGACCGTCTCCGTGGCCCATCCCCGGCAGAAACTCGTCGAGAGAAAGCTCCTTTGATGGAGCAAACATACTCTTCCGCCGCTTCATCAGGCAGGCGTTCTTGGCGATTTGAAACACCCACGGGCGGACTCGCTCCGGTTCGCGCAGCCGGTCGAAATTCTCAAACACTTTGAGCAGGGTTTCCTGCGAAACCTCCTCGGCGTCTTCGCGCTGGCCGCACATCAGCCAGCTATAGTGAAAAATCTTGGCGCGAAAGTGTTCCACAAAGCGGTCAAAGGCCTCCGCTTCTCCCGAAATTAATCTCCGCGCGAGTTCTACTTCCTCTTCTCGTTGCAACTCTTTGATTGTATAGGCACCGGCTTCTTCTATACATGCGCGGCCACCGGCGTGTGCAGCGAAACGTCAAGCGTTGGCGCTCCCAGCAAGGTGTTGTGGATGAGGCACGCCTTCACTGCTCGCAAAATCCCTGCCTGATGACGATCGTCGAGACCGGCCACCTCGACTTCGATCCGAAAGGACGCCAGCCGGGCGGGCTGCGTTCCCTTTTCCGCGCTGACGCGGACGCGTAAATCTTCCGCCGGGAGTTTGCGGCTGTTTAAATATTTGGCGGCGTAATAAGCAGCGCAGGCGGCCAGCGACGCCAGCAGGAGCTCAGGCGGAGACATGCCTTCATCCGAACCGCCGTTCGAAACCGGCTGGTCGCAAATCAGCCGATGCGCTCCGGCCACGACCTCGAACTTCGAACCGCTGCGATATGTTGCCGATACATCCATAATGATCCTCTGCTTCCAAGATGCAGTCTCGATAAAAAGGTGACAGCGCTGTCACCCCGGCCGCTTAACTGCATCCTGGGAACCAGAAGCAATGAAGAAAACACTGTTCATGCTCGCTTTCTGGGTTGTGCGCGGCTGGGCGCAAGACCCAATGTCGTTAAAGGACGCAGTTCATAGGGCACTCGATAAGAACAAATCGGTGGAGGCCTCCGCCGCGGCCGAGAAAGCCGCCGAAAGCCGCATCGCCCAAGCGCGCAGCGGTTTCCTGCCGAAAGTCAGCTATTCCGAATCCTGGACGCGCAGCGACAATCCGGTATTTGTCTTCTCCTCCCTGCTGACCCAGCATCAGTTTGGCACCGAGAACTTCCAGATCGGTCCATTGAACAGGCCGGATTTCCTCAATAATTTCCAATCGCAAGTCACCGCGGATCAACCTCTTTACGACGCGGGTCAAACGAAAAAAGCGGTGCGATCGGCGGAGTTGGGCAAGGATCTCTCAAAGGAACAGGGGCGGCAGACTCAGATCGAAGTGATCGCGACCGTGATCCGGTCTTATTACGATGTTCTGCTTGGCGCGGAGCAGCTCCATGCGGCTGAGCAAGCCGCGCGCTCCGCGCAGGCCGACCTCGATCGGGCGGAGGCGGTCCGGTCCGCTGGAATGTCCACCGATGTCGACGCGCTTTCGATCCGCGTTCACCTTGCCGGTGTCCGCGAACAGCAAATCCGCCGCACAGCCGACCTGGACGTTGCTCGGGCCGCGCTCAATGACGCGCTCGGTCTTCCTCTCGACACGCCGCACAGCCTGACCACCGCACTGGTCCCGTTGACTTTGTCCGGCGGACTGGTGGGAGACTACGAAAAAAGCGCCCTGACCGAACGTGCGGAAGCGCGCCAGGTGAAGCTTGCGACCAGCCTGGCTGAGAATCAGGCGTCGGCCGCCCGGAGCAACCTTCTGCCACAGGTCGGATTGCACGCCGCATTCGAAGCGGACCGGCAGCAGTTTCACGACAAAGGCGGAGCGAACTGGCTGGTCTCCATCGGGCTGCGCTGGAACCTGTTCAACGGGTACGGCGACAAGGCTCGCATTGAAGAGAGCAAGTTCACCGTGCAGCAAAACGAAGCGCAACAGGAGCGCGCAAATTCCGCCATCAGGCTCGAAGTGCGCCGCGCGTACGCGGACCTGCGATCCGCCACGGAGCGCATCGAAGTCGCCAAAGCATCCGTCGCCGAGGCGGAGGAAAGTCTTCGGATCACGCAAAACCGCTACGAGACGGGACTGAGCAACGTGACCGACCTGCTTCGCACCGAGACGGCGGTTCTCGAAGCGCGCACGCGCCACCTGGCGGCGATCCACGATCAACGGATTGCGGCCGCAATGCTGGAATACGCAGCGGGAACACTCAATGCCGACTCGGAGGTTTTGAATTAAATGACCAGACAATTATTCATCGTGGCGGCGTGCGCGATTCTTCTCGCCGGATGCGGCGAAGCTCCGAAGGAGAAGGCGGCTTCCGCGGTGCCGAACCCCGTTGCCGTCTCCACCATTACGGTGGCCACGGAAGCGTGGCCCTCGATTTATGAGGCGACCGGAACGGTCCGGGCCCGTAGTTCGGCGGCGATCTCCGCAAGAGTGATGGGTTACATCCGCGAGGTGAAGGCGCAGGCCGGAGATCGCGTAAGGGAGGGTGAAGTTCTTGTCTCGATCGACACGCGCGATCTGGATATCGGTTCCCGGCGCGCGGAAGCCTCTCGCGAGGAAGTTCGCACGGCGGTGCCTGAAGCGGACAGCGCCGTCGCGGCGGCGAAAGCCAACCTCGACCTGGCACAAGTGACGTTCCGGCGCATGCAGGATCTCTTCCAGAAGAAGTCCATCTCGGACCAGGAATTCGACGAATCGTCGGCCAGACTAAAAGCGGCGCAAGCGGCTCACGAGATGGCCCAAGCGCGCCGCGTCCAATTGAACTCGAAGATCGCCGAAGCCGATCAGGAAGTCCGCTCGACCGAGGTGACGCGAACCTATGCGGACATTCGCGCGCCGTTTGCCGGTGTGGTAATCGCGAGGACCGCTGAGCCGGGGAGTCTCGCGTTGCCCGGTGCGCCGCTGTTGACCATCGAGCGCGAAGGCGCGTATCGCCTGGAAGCGTCGGTCGAAGAGTCGCGATTGGGAGCAATCAAAATGGGACAGCCGGTTTCGGTCACGCTCGACGGCGTCGATCACAACATCGACGCCCGTGTGTCGGAGATCGTTCCCGCGGTGGATGCCGCATCGCGAGCGTACATCGTCAAAATCGATTTGCCCCCGCTTCCGTCGGTGCGCTCCGGCGTTTTCGGACGTGCCGGATTCCAGCAGGGAACCCGCTCTGTGCTGGCGATTCCCGCCGCCGCCGTTACCAATCGCGGCCAGTTGCAATCCGTCCTCGTTGCCGACGAAGGGATCGCCCGCACCCGCATGATTACCACAGGAACCCAAATGAAGGACCGCATCGAAGTGCTATCCGGCCTTGCCGCGGGAGACCGGATGATCTTCCCGATTCCCCAAGGCCTGGCCGACGGTGCAAGGGTTGAGGTCCGGCAGTGAAAGAGCCACGCAAGCTCGGCGTCGCCGGAAATTTCGCCCGGATGTGGATCGGTTCAAAGTTGACGCCGCTGGTGATTGTCGGGTCCTTGCTGTTGGGCGTCTTCGCGGTGTGGAAACTGCCTCGTGAAGAAGAACCGCAGATCATCGTGCCGATGGTCGACGTCTTTGTGGAGATGCCCGGTGCGTCCGCTCGCGAGGTGGAGGAGCGGGTCACCAAGCCGATGGAAAAACTGCTGTGGGAAATCCCGGGCGTGGAGTACATCTATTCGACCTCCAGCCCCGGCATGTCCACCGCCATCGTTCGATTCCTGGTCGGGCAGGACGAGGAGAAAAGTATAGTACGGCTCAACCAGAAGCTCAACGCGAATCTGGACCTGATCCCGATGGGCGCATCGCCCCCGCTCGTGAAGCCTCGCTCCATCGACGACGTGCCGATGCTGGCGCTCACCTTCTGGAGCAAGCGCTATGGCGATTTCGAGCTGCGCCGCATCGCGGCCCAGGTCGACGACACCATCAAGCAGACGCCGGATGTATCGGCCGTCGCGATCATCGGCGGACAGCGGCGCGAGATTCGTATCTCGCTCGACGCCAGTCGCCTCGATGCCTACCATCTCTCGCCAGTGCAGGTGGCGGGGGCGTTAGGCCTTTCCAACCGCCGCCTGCGCTCGGGCGAATTTTCGAGCGGCAACCGGGAGATTCTCCTCGAAACCGGCCAGTTCCTGCGCACCGCCGCGGACGTCGGTACTGTCGTCGCCGGCGTTGCGAACGGCAAGCCGGTCTTTGTGCATGACGTCGCCCAGGTGACCGACGGCGGCGAAGAGCCGTCGCAGTACGTGCGTTATTCCGACGGCAAAGGATTCTTCCCGGCCGTTACGATTGCCATTTCCAAGCGCAAGGGAACCAACGCCGTCTCGGTAGCCGGCGACGTCCTGGGCCGATTGCAGCCTTTGAAAGGCAACCTCATCCCGTCCGATGTGGAGATGACCGTTACCCGGAACTACGGAGACACGGCCAAGGAAAAATCGGACGAGCTTCTTTGGCACATGCTGATCGCCGTGGTCTCCGTGAGTGTGTTGATCGCGCTGGCGCTCGGATTCCGCGAGTCGCTGATCGTCTTTATCGCGATTCCGGTCACGCTCGCGTTGACGCTCACGGTTTTCTATCTTTACGGCTATACGCTGAATCGCATTACTCTCTTCGCACTGATCTTCTCCATTGGAATCCTGGTGGACGACGCGATCGTCGTGGTGGAGAATATCGTTCGGCACTGGCGAATGCCGGGCAATCAGGACAGGCTATCCTTCGAGGTCGCCATTGAGGCGGTCGATGAAGTGGGAAATCCGACCATTCTCGCGACGCTTGCGGTCGTCGCGGCTATCCTGCCGATGGCGTTTGTCGGCGGGTTGATGGGGCCGTATATGCGCCCTATCCCGATCGGCGCCAGCGCAGCGATGCTCTTTTCTCTGCTGGTCGCATTCATTGTGACGCCGTGGGCTGCTGTGCGCATTCTGAAACCTGCCGTCCATCACGAAGGGGAACGTGAAGGCTTCGTCACGCGGATGTACCGCGTGTTCATGGGTGGCCTGCTGCACCGTGCCGTCCTCCGCTGGAGCTTCGTTGGCGGAGTGGTCATCCTGCTGCTCGCCTCCTGTTCGCTGTTCTATGTCGGTTTCGTCAAGGTGAAGATGCTGCCGTTCGATAACAAGAGCGAGTTTCAGGTGATCGTCGACATGCCGAACGGGACGACGCTGGAACAAACGGCGCGTGTCACGCAACTGCTGGCGGAGGAGACGGAAAAGCAGCGCGAAGTCGTGAACATCGAGACCTACGTGGGAACCGCATCGCCTTATAACTTCAACGGACTGGTCCGTCATTATTACTTGCGTCGCGGCCCGAACGTCGCCGACATTCAGGTGAATCTGTTGCCAAAAAACGCCCGCGATTTGCAAAGCCACGAAATCGCCAAGCAGGTGCGGCTCCGCATTCAGCCCATCGCTCAGCGTTACGGAGCGCGCATCAAAGTCGCCGAGGTCCCTCCTGGGCCTCCGGTGCTCGAAACGCTGGTCGCCGAAATCTATGGTCCGAATATGGAGAGAAGGATCGCGCTGGCCAGGCAGATCCGCGATCTGTTTAAGCAGACCAAAGGCGTGGTCGACGTCGATTGGTACGTCGAAGACGATCAGCCGAAATACAGTCTGTCGGTCGATAAAGAGAAGGCGGCGCTCAGCGGAGTCTCCACCGACGACATCGCGCGAGCCGTGCAAATGGCGTCCGGAGGCTACGCCGCCGGCCTCCTCCATCAGGATGCCGAGAAGGAAGACGTCGCGCTGACGGTCAGGCTGGACCGCGCCACTCGCTCCGACCTGGAGCGGATGCTGACGCTAAAGATCGGCGGAATCGCACTCAAAGAACTGGTGCATGTCGACGAGGGCGTCGAAGAAAAAAGCATTTATCACAAGAACCTGATGCCCGTCACCTACATAACCGCCGACATTGCCGGCGAGATCGAAAGTCCCGTCTATGCGGTCCTCAAGCTGGAGCTCGAGATCGACAAAATCAAAATACCGGAAGGCTATCAGATCGAGCAGCACACGGCCGCGCTGCCCTCCGACTCCGCCCTCTATTCCATGAAATGGGACGGCGAGTGGCACATCACCTACGAAGTGTTTCGCGATCTCGGGATAGCCTTCGCAGCCGTCCTGATCCTTATATATGGATTAGTCGTCGGCTGGTTCCAGTCGTTCATGACGCCTTTGATCATTATGGCCGCGATTCCGTTTTCGCTCGTCGGCATTCTGCCTGCGCACGGGCTCCTCCACGCCTTTTTCACCGCGACTTCGATGATTGGCTTCATCGCCGGCGCCGGAATCGTCGTGCGAAATTCCATCATATTGGTGGATTTCATCGAACTGCGGCTGGCGGAGGGGATGCCGCTCGACCAGGCAGTGATCGATGCCGGTGCGGTCCGTTTCCGCCCCATGATGCTGACCGCCGCGGCGGTCGTCGTCGGCTCGTCGGTGATTCTGTTCGACCCCATTTTCCAGGGACTGGCTATTGCGCTAATGGCAGGTGAAATCGCGTCGCTGCTGCTATCCCGTATGACGGTCCCGGTGCTGTTTTATTTGGTTCACAAGCAAAGGAAGACTCAATGAATATAGAGCGTTATCTGCGCCTGATTGCGGGCCTGTTCATCATCGCTACGCTTGCCCTTGGATTTTGGGTAAGTCCTTATTGGTATCTGTTCACCGTGTTCGTCGCACTGAATCTGGTTCAATCGGCGTTCACGGACTGGTGTCCGATGATGACGATTTTGCGAAAGTTAGGCGTTCCCAGCAAGTGAAAACTCGCGCGATACCGACTTGCGGCGTGCCCGCAAAAACGGTCCATGACCGCGGCAAAAAGTGTACGCGAACACCAGCATCGGCAATACCTGCCGCCGGTCAAAAGGGCGGGTAAGCATATCGAAGCCTCCGCATCGGACGACCTCGTCATTCAGACGGACGTCGCCGTCGCTAGAAACCACAAGGACGCAAACATTGCGGCGCTCTTTTATCAGGGACCGGATCGTCGTCCGCCAGGAATCCGACTGGTCGCGACCGCACATCACAATTGGGACAGCAGCGTCCCTGACGACGTTTTCAATTTCGAGTGGCTCAGCCTCCACCACGACCCAGGGCGTGCCCGCAACGACGCCCTCCAGGCTGCTGCGGTCGTCCTCGTTGCCATTAACCAGGATTACTTCCAGTGCCGACACTCTCGCTCGCATTGATTGATCTCCCGTCCTGCCAAGCACAACTTAACCCAATTCCGGCGGATGTCCCATACTCTGCCGCTGGTATATTTGATCCGCTCGAAAAGGTATGGAGCTTGCGTCCCAGGAATTGCAGACTACCTGAATTTGAGTACGCGGCCTACCAGACATCTGGTATGTACGATTTCGCCGGACTGCTTTACCTTGGAATCAACGCAAATCCCCGAAGACGGGCGCCTCACCCATCAATTCCAACGCATGGCGCCCGTCGTTCCTTCCCATAAACAGACAAGAGGCGAATGGAATCCGAAGCTGATAGTATTTGGGCTGGCGGCGGGGCGGCCGGTTCGCGGCACTGGTCAAGGAATCGGCTGGATGGTCCACGTTCCTGACATCTGCCCCGCCATATTGGAAGGTTGGTCAGTTGGAAGCAGCGAAGGCGCCGGCAACACCTTCGTTGGACTCGACCTTTGCGGCAGATATTTCCAACAGGTTCTTTTCGCAGGCGACGACGGCGCTCTCCACGTGAACCAGCGCCGGAATCGAAATCTTGCGAAACAAAGTTCGCGACCCGAACTCGGAAAAATGGATGCGATCTGCGCCGTCCAGATCCTGGAGCCCTTTTCCGCGCACAATCATCATTTCGGGTAAGAGCGTAACTTCTATGTCTCCCGCGTCTAAGCCGGGGATGCCGATGACAGCCCGAAAGGCTCTGTCGCTTTCTTTCAGCTCTGACTGAGGCACCCAGCATACTTCCCGTTCGGCCCGGACCCAGTCGTCGTCCGCATCGCCAGGGACACCCCCGCGGGCTTCGAATAGCTGTTGCGTCTTCTGGCGGATTTCCGATTCAAGATCGTCGATTTCTCTCCACAGCGCTTCCCCTGCCTCGTCCCGCGAGTGGAGCCGCCTTACGAATACCGTTGACATTTGAATATCTCCTTTATGCCGCACTTGAAAATAACGAACCCCGATAGACACCGCATGGATTCCCGCGGCGATCCGCTCGTTCCTGGCAGGTCAGGCATAAGGCCGCCCAAGGCACCGCAGCCAATCGCCTCGGCGCGATGCTCTCATCACACTCCATGCATATGCCGAAGGTTCCCAGTCTGACGCGCTGCAATGCATCGAGGACGTTCTGCAAAACGAGTGCCTCGCGATTGATAGCCTCCATCGCCAGCTCCCTCTCGCCGGCCAAAACCACATCGTCCATCGAATCCGGAACGCGCTCAATCGCGATCTCTTCGGTTCTATGCCGAATGGAGCTAAGTTCCACGACTTTGGCTTCGAGCGCCCGCCGATACTCTTGAATCCGTTCCTGTGTCATAAGCTCGCCTTCGTTTCTACGATATTGCGAATGCGGCACAGGCACCATCCCTCCCATCTGGTAATTCGAAGTCCGGAAGACAGGTAATCGCGCGCCGAATGGACCTACCGGAACTTTGGCTTTAAAACTACCTGCACTTTGGTATTCCAAGAATCGAAGAGGTTCGGTACGCTCAAGCGTGGTCGCTCCAGAGGATGATCGGCCCGCCGACGATGTAACCGCAGGCTGATTATGTGGCACGCCATACAGTCACTGTTTTCAAACGTCTCCACTCTCGTCAAGAGAAGTAAGACGACGAATGGCGCGCGGCCATCACACCGCCGGTACAAACCCGGGCCCGGAAGAATCACGGTCGCGGGCCTGGTGATGGACGATCGGGACCGGGTATCGTTGTCCGGTCTTGAGGAGAACGATCACTGGCAGGTACACATCGAGGACAATCATTCGTTGAATGCGCTGAGTAAGCTTGAATCGCCGATCATCATTTGGGACCGGGACCTGACGAGCGGAGATTGGCGAAACATTGTTCACGCGCTTGCTTCGTTGCCGCAGAGGCCATGTGTCCTTCTCCTGTCCAGAGTTGTCGACGATTATCTTTGGAACGAAGTGGTGCGCGTCGGCGGGTACGACGTGTTGTCCAAACCGCTCAAGGAAGCCGAGGTCTTGCGGGTCATTCGCCTCGCGTGGTCCTATTGGGCGAGCACGGCCGCAACTACGAAATAAGGCCTTTTCGCACCGCGTACAGAATCAACTCCGCAAAACTGTGCAGATTGAGTTTTTCTTGCAGGTTTCTGCGGTGGGTCTCCACCGTGTACGGACTCAGGTTGAGTGCGGACGCGATATCTTTGTTCGATTTTCCCTCTGCCAGCAGATGGAGAATCTCCCGCTCTCTGGAAGTTAGCAACTCGTAGCTATCCTCAACGCCCCGTGTCCGGATCTCTCTCACATAGTCCTCAACCAGCATCTTGCTGATCTCCGAGCTGAAGAAAGTCTTCCCGTTCCCGACGGCATGGATCGCCTCCACCAGGTCACCTTCCGCGGCGTCTTTCAGCAGGTAGCCTTTGGCGCCGGCCTTCAGCGCCCTCATCACGTAGCCCTCATCGGAATGCATGCTGAGGATGATGACGGATGTCCCGGGCAGCAGTTCGCTGATTCGCTGCGCCGCCTCCGTGCCGCTGAGGCGGGGCATGGCGATGTCGAGCACCACAACATCGGGCTTCGTCGCTTCCGCCTGTTCGACCGCCTGATGACCGTCCGATGCTTCGCCAACGACGATGAATCCCGGCTGGCTCTCCAACAGCAGCCGCAGGCCCTTTCGCATCACGTTGTGGTCATCCGCTAATAAGATGCGAATCTTTTTCACTTCTGCGCTCACTTCGCTGTCCCTCGCCAATCTTGAATGGTAATTCTATTGCCAGAATCGTTCCGCTACCGGGCCTGGAATGAACTTCGCACGTCCCTCCCAGTCTGCTCACTCGCTCCTCTATACCGAGGAGGCCCAGCCCCTTTGACAAATCGACGTCGAAGCCCTGGCCATCGTCCTGGATCGACAGCGTCAAGCCGGTCGGGTGCTGGTGAACGCGAATCCGTACCGTGGTCGCCTGAGAATGCCGCGAACAATTGTGAAGCGCCTCCTGCACCACGCGATAGACGCAGGTCTTATACTCGTCCGGCAATTGATCGGATACCGATTCCGTCGCGACGCTCACGTCCATCGAAGTCCGCTTCGAAACTTCCCGCGCCTGCCATCGCAGAGCGGGGACCAGGCCAAGATCGTCCAACATCGACGGCCGGAGCAGCAGCGCCATGTTTCGAACCACACGGACGGTGCTTTCCACGAGGCCCTTGATCACCTCAACTTGGCCGCGCGATTGCTCTTCGGATCGCATCGGGAGCCCGATGGACAAATTTCGCAGCTCCACCAGCACCGCCGAAAGAGACTGTCCAACCTCATCGTGCAATTCCCTGGACAGGGCGCGCCGCTCTGTCTCCTGAGCTTGCGCGCTCCGGGCCGAAAGGTCCTTCAGCTGGCTGCGAGCTTCCTCCACTTCCTGCAACCGGGCGTGCGCCTGGGCGTCGAGCCTAAGAATTTTCCGCGTGCTGAACGCGGCCATCCCCAGTCCTAGCGCCAACGTTACAAACAGCGTGACCAAAGCACGCGTCTGAAATTTCAGCAGCAGGCCGGCCACCCGGTCGTTACCCGCATTGAGCTGCTCTTCGTTGATGTCCGCGATTCGCCCCGCGACTTCGAGCATCGCCGCGCGGCGGGGAAACACCTCGTCGCGTAAAAAAGGATATCCACGATTGCGCCGTTCCTCCGGGCTCCACTGCAAAATGGGAGCCAGAGTTTCCCAATAAAAGGACAGCTCGCGACGCAGCGCTTCGTAGTGTTTTGCCTCCCGCGGCTCAATCACGCCCGCATAGGAAGCGAGCGCCGACTCCATCTCCCTGTGCGCGTCTTCCAGATTGGAGCGGTACGTTTCGGCCCGCGACGGTTCCGGCTCCAGCAAATAGTCGCGCACATAGGTACCGGAAATATATAGCTCGGAGCGGATGTTATTCAGCACGTGATTGCGAAACAGGAATTGCCGCCGGATATGGTCGTCGTCCTTGCGGATTTGCCGCAAGATCATGAGCGACTCCGCGCCCGCCAGCGCCACGATCACCAAAAGCCCGCCAAACCCGAGGAACAGAGCGAAACGCGTGCTCACCATATGCCGGTCTGCGCGACGTCCAGCCATTGGCCCAGCCTAGCGCGAAACATCATGGAAATAAAGAGAAAAGCGCCGCCTACCAAGAGATCGTGCGGAAAATACCAACAAGCCGGTATGGGACGAAACGACCGTGGGCCGTAAGATCGATTCTAGAAATGCCCGGACCGATCACCATATGACTCTTGAGCCGGTCCTGTCGCGACATGATTTTGAAAGCCTGCAAGCGCTGGACACGTGTACCGCATCGAATGCCATCGAAACGCTCAACGTCCGGCTGCGCAACGAGGGATTTATTTCGGGATCGGTGCGTTGCCAGTTCCCTCACTTTCGGCCGATGCTCGGCTATGCCGTTACCGGCCGGATACGCACTTCGTCCGCTCCGATGACAGGCCGCTGCTATTACGATCGTATCGATTGGTGGAACTACGTTGCGTCCATCCCCGCGCCGCGCGTGATGGTGTTGCAGGACTGCGATCACAAGCCCGGGATCGGCGCGCTGGTCGGAGAAATCCATGCGGCCATCGGTCTGGCCCTCGATTGCGTCGGATACGTGACCAATGGCGCGGTTCGCGACTTGCCTGCCGTCGAAGCCCAGGGGTTTCATCTCTTTGCAGGGAGCGTTGCCGTGTCTCACGCTTACGCTCATATCGTGGAAATGGCCGAGCCGGTCGAGCTTGGCGGTTTGAAGATTCTCCCCGGGGACCTGATCCACGGCGACCGCCACGGTGTTCACACCATCCCTCTGTCGATTGCATCCGAGATTCCCGCCGCGGCGGGAAGGCTCTTAGGCAGAGAGCAGGAGTTGATCGATTTCTGCCGGTCGCCTCACTTTTCGCTGGACGGTCTGTCCGATCTGCTGCGCAAGACGTCGGGAACCCGGTCCGATCATCGCCAAATGTTGAAGGAAAGCTGAGTGAAAGTCTATCTAGATGTTTTGCTGATCGGTGCGCTAGTGGTCACTCTTGCGTCTTGCGGAGGTGGCGAAAATGCGCATGCAGCGAATAAGGGCACGCCAGGGGAAGGAGTCTCGGTCGGAGTCGTTGAGGTCGGCCGCATGCCGATCGACCGCACTCTGAGAATATCTTCAGAGCTCGTTCCCTTCCAGCAGATCGATATTTACGCCAAGGAATCCGGCTTTATTAAAGAACTGAAAGTCGATTATGGGTCCCGGGTCAAGACGGGCGATTTGATCGCGACGCTCGAAATACCGGAGCTCGAAGCGCAGCTGAAGCAGGACGACGCGGCCATCAAGAACGCGGGAAATATGGTGACGCACGCCGAGAAGCAACTGGATCGTGTCGTGGCCCAACATCAAGTCGCCCATCTCGAATACACCCGTCTGAGCACGGTTGCCAAGGAGAGGCCGGGCTTGGTGGCGCAACAGGAAGTGGATGACAAACAGGGGCTGGACCTGGCGTCCGAAGCGCAAATCGAGGTGACCAAGGCGACCCTGGAATCGGCGCAGAGCGAGCTGCAACAGTCGCAGGCCAGACGCGTTCATGACCAGACGCTATTCGATTATTCGAAGATAACCGCGCCGTTCTCCGGCGTCGTCACGCAGCGCTACGCCAACTTCGGGACGCTGGTGCAGGCGGCGACCGGCTCGGCAATGCAGGTACTGCCGATTGTCCAGCTCTCCGAGGACGACAAGTACCGTCTGGTTATTCCCGTGCCGGAGTCGTACGTCCACTTTATCCGGATCGGCGATGCGGTGAGCGTTTCCGTGCCCTCCCTCAACCGCACATTTCCGGGCCGCGTATCGCGCACGTCGGTGGACGTAAAGCAAGACACGCGCACCATGCATACCGAAGTGGACGTGTTGAATCCGGACCACGTCCTTTATCCGGGCTTGTATGTGGACGCGACGCTCACGCTGGAACGTAAGGGCGATGTTGTGGCCATTCCATTGCAGGCGCTGAACCGCTCTGGCGACCGGACAACGGTCTATGTGGTCGGTCCGTCAAATACGATCGAGTCGCGGCCCGTTACGCTCGGCGTGCAGACAGCCGATCATGTGGAGATTGTTTCGGGACTTCATCAAGGCGAAAAAATCGTCGTCAGCGATCGCAGCGGTTTGAAAGCCGGGCAAGTTGTCCGGCCGCAGGCCATCGAACTCATGCAGTATCAGGGCGGCGACGACAGCAAACAGTAACCGGGAATCTCATGCCAGGCTTCTCCATACGCAATCCGTATTTCATCATCGTTCTCTGCCTTGCGTTGGCCGTGATCGGCGTCAACAGCATCTATCGAATGCCGGTCGACCTGTTCCCGACCATCAATATTCCCGTGGTGCTGGTGGCAACGTTCTTTAGCGGCATGCCTCCGGTGGATATCGAAACCGACATCACCAATCCGCTGGAACGCTTCTTTACTCTTGCCAGCGGGGTGGATCATTCCGAATCCAAATCCCTGCTCGGCGTCAGCATCATCAAGGAGGTTTTCCAGCCCGGCACCGACCCCAATGCCGATGTGACGCAACTTTCGAATCTTGCACTGGCCGATTTGAAGCGGCTACCTCCGGGCACCTTGCCGCCTGTCGTTTTGAGCTTCGATGCGTCGAGCCTTCCCGTCTGCCTGGTCACCGTGAAGGGCGAAGGGCTCAACGAGACCCAGCTTCACGATCTGGCGCAGTTCCAGATTCGCAACCAGATTGCAGTGGTAAAGGGCTCCTCAATCCCGGCGGTGTTTGGCGGCAAATACCGGCAGGCGATGATCTACGTCGATCCCTACAAATTGTTTTCGCGGCAAATGAGCGTGATGGACGTGGTGGACGCCGTCAACAAGAGCAACCTGATCCTGCCGGCAGGCGACGTCAAGATCGGTCCGAACGACTATTACGTGTACTCGAACAGTCTGGTGGATCAGGTGAAGGACCTCGATTCCATTCCCATAAAAACGGTCGGCCAGAGCTGGGTTTCGTTAGGCGACGTAGGCGAGGCGAAGGACGCGAGCCAGTTGCAATACAACATCGTGCGCATCGACGGCCAGAAATCCGCTTATATCCCCATCTTCAAGCAGGGCGGCGATTCCAACACCATCCAGGTGGTCAACGATGTCCGCAAGCTGGTGTCGCATCTGTTCGACATGCCTAAGCAGTTGGTAACCGATATCGTTTTCGATCAATCGGTTTTCGTCAAACAGGCCATCAACACGGTGATGCATGAAGGGCTGATGGGACTGTTCCTGACCAGCCTCATGATTCTGATCTTTCTGGGCAGCCTGCGGGCAACGTTCGCGGTGTTGTTGTCGATTCCTATATCGGCGCTCGCGATGTTCGTCGCCCTGTACATGTTCGGAAGCACGATCAACACGATGATTTTGAGCGGACTCGCGCTGGCGCTCTCGCGCGTCATTGATAACTCGGTCATCTCTCTCGAAAACATTTACCGCCATATGGAAATGGGATCCTCGCCGAAGGTCGCGGCCGAGCAGGGCGGAGCCGAAGTGAACCTCGCGGTCCTGGCCGCCACGCTGGTCGACGTGGTCGACTTCTTTCCGGTGACTTTCCTTTTTGGCGTCAGCAAGTTTCTGTTCTCCGCGTTGGCAGCGGCTTTCTGCCTGGCCCTGCTCGCCTCCTATGTGGTCGCCATGACCGTGATTCCTCTGTTCTGTTCGAAGTACCTGAAGGCCGTTCCGCACGGCCACGGCGAGGGCCAGCAGGAACAGAAGGGGTTCAACGGCTGGTTCAACCGCAATTTCAACCGCGCGCTCGATTGGTACGAGCGGACCGTTCGCATCGCCGTGAGATATCCCGCCCTTACGGTCATCTCCCTGATGGGATTGTTTGTCGCCAGCCTGGGCATCGGCCCGCTACTCGGCCTGTCCTTCTTCCCGGTAACCGACGCCGGCCAGTTCACCATCAATGTAAAGGTGGCCACCGGGACGCGCATCGAAATCACCGATCAATATATCGCCAAGATCGAAGATCTGATTCGCCATGAGATCGATCCCAATGACGTGAAGATGATCGTGTCCAACATCGGCGTGGTGAACGATTTTACTTCTCTCTATACGAGCAACGCTGGAATGTACACGGCAACCATCCAGACCCAGTTAAACGAGGGCCACAAGATAGGCACGCCGGAATACATGGATAAAGTGCGCAAGGCGATGGCGGAGAAGTTCCCGGAAGTGCGCACATTCTTCGCCAGCGGCTCCATGGTGGACGCGATCATCAATCAGGGGATGCCCGCTCCCATCGACGTGCAAGTCAATACGCGCGATCTGGACCTGACTTTCAGCACGGCGCAGGAACTGGCGCGCCGTATCCGCAAGCTTCCCAACGCGGACCAGATTTACATCCCGCAGGACATGAATTATCCCGCGGTTCGCATGGTGGTCGACCGGGTCCATGCAGGCGAGCTCGGGCTTACCCAGAAAGACGTAGTCGACAACGTGATCACGGCGCTGAACTCGAATTACATGATTGCGCCGAATTACTGGGTCGATTATAAAACGGGTAACGATTATTACCTGACGGTGCAGTATTACGAGCACGGCAACGCGGCCGTACACAGCTTGGTCGACCTTAAAAACATCCCTCTGCGCGCGCCGAATCTGAAGCAGCCGACCACTCTTGACTCTGTTGTCAAGCTGGTCAACCAGCAGTCGCCGACGGAGGTGGATCACTATGCCATCCAGCGCGTGGTCGATATCTATGTCACCCCCAAAGGCGAGGATCTCGGCAAACTCCGCGACTCGGTGAGCCAGGTCGTCGCCGATATGCATCTCCCAGACAACATTCGCGTCAACCTCCGCGGCATGGTCAACGCCATGAACGAGTCCTTTAAGAGCTTCGGAAGTGGCTTTTCTTTGTCCTTTATTCTGTTGTTCCTGATTCTGATCGCCCAGTTCAAATCCTTCGTCGATCCGTTCCTGATCATGCTGGCGATCCCCATGGGATTCATCGGCGTCCTGGTCATCCTGCTGTTCACGCACACCACGCTCAACGTAATGTCGCTGATGGGCGTGCTGATGCTAATCGGCATCGCCGATTCCAACAGCATCCTGATCGTCGACTTCGCCCATCGCCTGGAGGAACAGGGCTTGTCCGTCACCGACGCCGTCATCACTGCATGCCGCGTCCGCCTGCGGCCGATTTTGATGACCACCCTGGCCACCATTTTCGGAATGATCCCGATGGCGATGAAACTCGGAGAGGGCGGCGAACAATACACGCCCATGGCGCGCGCCATTATCGGAGGCCTGACGTCTTCGGTGCTGCTGACGATCTTCATCGTGCCTGCCGCCTATGTGCTGGTCTACGGAAGGAGAAAACCCGTTGCGCAAGAATCTTAGCCTTCTTGCAATCTTCTTAGCCTCGATCGTCGGCGGCCAAACGCCACCGAAGCTCACACTCGCCGACGCCGAGGCGCTGGCGATCAAGAACCACCCGCAGATTCTCGCGGCGCAACATGAGGTTTCCTTCGCCAATCAACAGATCACCGCGGTCCGGTCGGCTTACTATCCGACGTTGAGCGCCGACGTGACCGGGTCGCAGGCCAATCACGACGCGCGGCTCGGGGCCGGCTATCTCAACGATTCGACGCTGTTCAATCGTTTCGGTCAGGGCGTCAGCATGTCGCAACTGATTACCGACCTCGGCCGCACGAAGAATCTCGTCGCCAGCTCCCGTCTCCAGGCCCAGGCCACGGACCAGAACCTCGTGGCCACTAAGTACGACGTCCTGATCGCGGTGAATCGCGCCTACTTCGATGTTCTGCACGCGCAGGCTCTCGTCAAAGTCGCGGAACAAACCGTCGCCGCGCGGCAGTTGTTGGACGATCGGGTTACCGAGCTCTCCAAGAACCAGCTCAAGTCGCAACTGGACGTGAGCCTTGCCGACGTTACCGTTTCCGAGGCCAAGCTGCTGCTGATCAACGCCCAGGCGGCAGTTGAGCAGGCTTTCGCCGAGCTTGCGCGCGCCGTTGGTACGGATCAGCAGATTAATTATCAATTGGTCGATGAGGCGATGCCTCCTACGCCGCCGGCGAAGCCTGACGGCCTGATCGCGCAAGCCTTGAGCAGCCGTCCGGAGCTCGCCAGCCTGCGTTTTTCGCGCGATTCCGCATACCGGTTCGCCGACGCCGAGAAGGACCTGAATAGGCCCACTGTCAGTCTGGTCGGAGTCGCAGGGTTCCTTCCCTACATCAACCAGGTTGGCTCGACGCCCATCGCGTCGGAGTATGAAGCGGCCGCGGTCAATGTAACTATACCTCTATTTAACGGACACCTGTTTTCCGCCAGACGGGAAGCGGCGCGCTATCGCGCGATGGAATCCGATCAGAGACTCCGCGACCAGCAGGAGCGTGTGGTCCGCGACGTTCGCGTCGCCTGGTCCAGCACCATGACCGCGTTCCAGCGCCTGGACGTAACCGCGCAGTTCATGCGCCAGGCCGCTCTCGCCCTCAATCTGGCTGACGGGCGGTATAAGCTCGGTTTGTCCTCCATCATCGAGCTGACGCAGTCGCAGTTGAACCTTACGCAGGCAGAGATCGAGAACCTCAGCGCGAAGTACGACTATCAGAGCCAGTTTGCCGCGTTGCAATACGCGATTGGGGCTCTTCGATAGTCGCTTTCATGGAGATAGCATGGGCCGTAAGTCCAAGTCGATCTTCGAAGAGAGCCAGCGGTTTCCGCCTCGAATCTATATCGCCCTCGCGGTTCCGCCGTGCATCTTGCTCGGATTAACAATATTGCAGGTGGGCCTTGGCCATCCCTGGGGGAAACAGCCGATGTCGAATGGACGGCTCATCGGCTGGGCTGTATTCACCTCGTTGATTTACGTTCGATTGATCACGGTCCGCCTGGTTACGGCGGTCCGATCCGACAACATTGTCGTTTCCATGCGCGGCCTTTGGCGTTCCCGCTCCATTCCGATCTCCGATATTAGGTCGATCAAGGCCATCACCTACGATGCGGTAGCGGACTACGGCGGATACGGGATGCGTTCCGGCCGGAACGGGAGGGCCTATATTGCCAGCGGAAATGAAGGAGTCCAGCTGGAAATGACGTCCGGTGGAACAGTACTCCTGGGCTCTCGAAGATCGCCGGAGCTCGCGGACGCAATT
>Ga0182030_10000741_pt1 | contig 63864 bp, 53 predicted proteins | sample 812S3MmetaG_FD_121299 | JGI IMG/M metagenome (GOLD analysis project Ga0182030, IMG submission 121299) | Permafrost microbial communities from Stordalen Mire, Sweden - 812S3M metaG (Illumina Assembly) | ecosystem: Environmental > Terrestrial > Soil > Wetlands > Permafrost | place: Sweden... | reverse complement strand
CGAAGGCTTTTACAATCTCGAGCGCCTGCACTCAGCAATCGATTATCGATCGCCAGCAGACCTAGAGAACAGCCTTCAGGCAACACGGGTCTGATGTACGTGAAACCAAGGCAGGGTCAATCTCCCGTCGGGTTGGAACTGCGGCACTGGCATTATTCGTTGTTCTGCTCATCGGACTACCTCTGTTGCAATCGCACATCGGATTCTCTGGACTCACGGTCTTCGACGCCTTTTACCGCTCGGGCGCACTGGTATTCGGCGGCGGTCACGTGGTGCTACCGCTGCTGCGCGATGCCTTTGTCAACCCTTCTTGGATCACTGACGATGCCTTTTTGTCTGGCTACGGGGCAGCGCAAGCAGTCCCAGGGCCCCTGTTTTCCTTCGCCGCCTAACACCTGGGCGCTGCTATGAAACCCAACCCGCACGGGGTGGCTGGAGCGGCGCTGGGGCTGGTCGGAATCTTTCTTCCAGGCATGCTGATTCTTATCGGAACGCTCCCATTCTGGGACACGTTGCGTACCCGCGCGAGTGCCCAAACGGCTATGCGCGGCATCAATGCAGCGGTGGTCGGTTTACTCGGAGCAGCCCTCTACAACCCCGTATGGACTGGCTCGGTGGGAACACCGGGAGACGTCGCCATCGCATTTATCGGCTTTATCCTGCTTGCGCTCTGGCGCCTACCCCCCCCTGTGGGTCGTCCTCATCGGTGCACTCGGCGGAATCGCTCTGACGGCATATCACCTGTAGTTCCATGAGGTCCCCAGGCACAGCGAGCCGAGCAGGCGCTACCCAAGCGGCAGCCTGCTTGGATTCGCCATGCAGCTGCCTCGAACGACCTAGGTATTTGTCCTGCTCCATTCGGATGTTGACGAGCAGTTATCTTTATTGCTTGGATGTAAAATAGTCTGCAATTGCCTTAATCAAACCGAATGATAGTCCCAGTGACCCAGCTGGCTGCGATAGAACTGCCCTCGCCAAGCGAGAGCGGCGGTTGCTCCGTTTATGAGGCGTTGGTGCGACGCCAAACGACTCGCGATATTGCGTCCCTGCCTCTTACCCTCGTCCAGCTCTCCCAGCTACTCTGGGCTGCCTGCGGCGTGAACCGCCAGACCGGGCCATTCCGGGCGCCCGGCAGGACGGCCGCCTCAGCCAGTAACTCCCAAGAGATAGATCTCTACGTCGCGCTCCAAGGCGGCGCCTACCTCTACGAGGCGCTGGCGCACCGGCTGGCTCCAGTCGCCGCCGGAGATCTACGCGGCCTTGGAATGAACAGTCGGCAGGGTGTGGGCTCTAAAGCGCCGGTACAACTGATCTATGTCGCTGACCTGCGGCGTCTGACGCACACCATCGGATTCGACGAGCCCGGATTGCACGATGCGGAGGTGCAGAAGTCCTATTATTTCGTGGACACCGGCATCATCGCCGGCAACGTCTATCTATTCGCAGCGGCGCACGGCCTGGCAAGTTGGTTTCATAACTGCGAGAAACAAGCCTTGACTGAGCGTCTGGCATTGCGGCCTGAGCAACGAGTGCTGTTTGCGCACTCGGTGGGCTGGCCGATGGGGGCCGAGCGCAATCCATGAACTTTTGCGGCAATACAGTCCGCACTCGTCAGTACAACGCGCGCTGCTGAAGCCCGCATCGGTCCTTTCAGACCACGGTGCCGAGCAGCCGACCGATTCCCGCCGTCAGCGCCATCGCCAGGGCGCCCCAGAAGGTGATGCGCGCGGCCCCTATCACGACACTTGCGCCGCCCACGTGCGCTGCCAGTGCACCGAGTAACGCCAGAAACAGCAGTGCGGAAACAGACACGACCGGAATAAGGACGCCAACGGGGCTGTGGCGGCGGCTAAGAACGGTAACATGGCGCCAACCGAGATGCTCGCGGCCGATGCCAGCGCGGCGATCACCGGGCGGGCGGGCGCGGCCTCCGACAGACCCAGTTCGTCCCGCGCATGGGCGCCCAGCGCGTCGTGGGCTATTAGTTGTCCGGCGACCTGATAAGCGAGATCGGCGTCAAGTCCGCGTCGGATGTAGATTGCCTGTAATTCGTGGCGTTCGCCCGCATAATCTCGCTGGATTTCGGCGCGTTCCACTCGGAGATCGACCTCCTCGGTATCGGCCTGGGAATGTACGGACACATATTCGCCAGCGGCCATCGACATCGCGCCCGCCACCAACCCTGCCGCGCCCGCGATGATGACGGATCGGTAAGAGGTCTGTGCCGCCGCCACGACCAACACGAGGCTAGCGGTATACACGATGCCATCATTCGCGCCTAACACCGCGGCCCGCAGCGATCCGATGCGTCCTGTGTGCTGACGCTCTTTAAGTCCCTGAGACAGGTTTGCGTGTTGGAGTCATCCACTTATCTCCAAGACTCTTTAGAAGGGTCACGATAAGAAGAATTGTAGCGCGCTGCCGCCCTAATGCGCCCCAGAGGTCGACTCGGCCTCGGTGACCGGTCGCTGCGCCGCCGGAACATACACCATCGGCGACTTGTATTTCAGGTGGCCCGGGCCAATCACTTTGCAGATGCGCGGACTGCTCTGAATTACTGCGCTATCAGGGCCATGCACGCTGCAGGCGCGCCCTCGTGTTGCAAGTGGCGCTGCGCGCCAAACCACAGTCGTCAATTGCGCGCCACTCAGCACGCGCCCAAATCAATCTTCGGCACGGTTCGGAAAGCACCTATACAGAAAGGTCCGCCTGGGCCGTTAGCCGTAACGCCGCGAGAGTTGGTGATTACCGAGGCGCTACCTGTATCGATAGCATGGGTGCCACGGGAAAAGCATGCGAATCAATCAGCCGAGCACCCAGCAAGTGCACCACGGGTGTCAACTACGGCGCCCGGCTTTCCGAAGCAATAAGCGCTGGGAGTGTACCGACTGCCAACGTGGGCGTTCAGGCGTTTGGCGCAACGGTCGTATCAGATTCAAAGGTGACGGCCGGGATAATGGGCTCAACCCCCTGCGCGCGCGGCGTGCGTAAGATCCGCGCCTGTGCGGCCAGTGTCGTTGTGTTGCTCCAGTCGCAGTAGGGAACCCTGAGCAGCTGCAGACTCGCGGACTGGGGAACAAAGATATCGCGCAGGAGATCAAGTTTAACGGCGCGCTCATAAAGATGAGCGATTAAGGCAGACAAGTCGAGCGTAGCAGAAACGCAACTCACCGCAGATGCCATGGTTCGCAGCGTGTCTGGAGCCTGCCGCGCATACAGGCGAAGTGCCGACTGGACACGCCCCGTGAAGATGCCGCAATCCGCCAGCTTCGCCTCACAAAGCAGATTGGCGTTGGACTGAGGATCGATGAGTTCAAAAAGGCGCCGCGTGGGATGCAAGCCAGGTCCGTAATTGCTTGGAGCGGTGAAGAACCCGAGGCTTGGGTAGTCCTGATTGCGAGTCATCATCAGGAGGAGAACCCGCTCAGTTCCGCTGGCGGCAAAAGCCATTGCCGCGCGCACCGCCCTATTTAGCGCCTTGCCGTCACCCGCGAAGTGGTCGGAAGTCATGCCAAGTACCCGAGCGCGTGGATCCGCCTTGGCAATAATATGGAGTGCCAGCAGCGTACTGAGCCCAGAACCGCAATCGCGTTGTTGGGCTACGATCCTGGGGCTTACAGAGCGCAGTTGCGGCTCCCAGTGGCGTCGGTCAGCTTCGGTAACGCACACGAGAAGCTGCTCGCGTGGAACCAGTTGCTGGGCGCGCTCAAGCACTCGTTGCAGTAAGGAAGCGCCGCCAGCCAGTGAGTAGTACTGCCTGGGGATATCACTCGCGCGCTCGCCTGGCATTAAAGACCCTTCGAGTTTCTCGTCGCCTCCAGCAAGTATGAGCGCCCAGACGTTGGAACTACCTGGAGCCGGGGCCTGAGGTCGAACTCTCAGTTCTGGCGTCATGGCAATCGCCCACTGAGCGGCATTGCAGAGGGAACCTGTCGATGCCCGGGCAGGCGCATCCCCCTGGTCTTCGACCTTCTATTCCAGTGCATTCAAGTGGTCCACGCAGTGGCCGCGCTGACGGTGGCTGGGCGAATGCACTTGCATCAATAGTCAGATATCTCGCGTACAGATCGTTGGCGTCCGTCGCGCTCGGCTCGCGTCTCCTCCAGCTATCCTTGTGAGGCGCCCGACTTGCTTGGCGCCTGCTTGGCGGCAGCTTGGAATACCTTGGTCGCCTTCACAGTCAGCATGCCATCTTGGAGTGTTGCGGAGACCTTATCCGTGTTGATTGCAGAGGGTAATTCGACGCGGCGGCAAAGCTGCTGGGACTTGAACTCGCTCCACCGCACGGTGCCTTTCTGAGGATCCCTGCCATTAGAACTACTCTTATTCCCGGAAGAAGCGCTGACGATGATCTCCTGCGGTGTTACCGTAAGTTTGATCTGCTCAGCCGAGTAACCGGGCACCGCGGCCTTGAGTTGAAAGCCCAGATCATCCTCGACAAGTTCCGTCGCCGGCCATGACAGCTCGTGCTCAGCCTGCAGCCAGTCATCGAGATCATGCCCGCTCGTAAAACCATGCTGTGAAAATAAGTCATAAGCGCGGTCACGCACGCTTTTCATAACCTCATCTACCAGTGCGAAGACCGGCTCGTTTCACTGTTTCGCGTCTGATAGAGCTTTCACCGGAATGTTGGTTGACATCATAATGCTCCCTTCTTGGCGGTAGGTAATTCCAGGATCTTTGGCGCACGATCATCGATTAAGGGCTCGCTCCTAGGGATGATTTTAGCAATACGCAATAATCGCAGCCCCACCGCGAAGTGCCGCCGCCAACAGTCGTTAACTGACCATGCGCCAAGTAATCCCGAAGGCGCAGAGGCTTGGACTTATGCGGTAAGCAACGCTCTGAGGAGTGCCAAGAGCTCGTCAGCATTGATCGGCTTGCTCGCGACGCGTAGACGTGGGTCGCGCGGCAACGCCAGCATCGCAGTGGACGTGTCGCCGGTCATGAGGATCGCCTTTAGCGGAAGGGCGAGGTATTCGCGTAGCGCATCGATCACCTGGGTCCCCACCTCCCCGTCGCCTAGGTGGTAATCGGTCACCAACAGATCGATGTCGTGACCGTCGCGAGCGTGCTGCAACGCCTCGGCCATGGAGCCCACGGCGGTTACACGGTAACCCTCCACTTTGAGCAACATGCGCGTAGCATTTCGAACCGCGGCATCATCTTCGACCAGCAGGACGCGGGCGCTCCCGACCGGGCCCTCGTACGTCCGATCACGCCCTGTGTCGCTGAGCGACGGCCTAGGCGGGACGGCACCGGTGGGAAGTAGCAGGGAAAAGGACGAACCCTTTCCTAGTTCGGAATGCACCTCCAACTTAAGGGTCAGCAGATTGACCAGACGCTGCACAATGCTGAGTCCCAATCCATAGCCGTTGCGCGAGGCGTTGGCTGGAACGCCGATCTGATAGAACTCATCACATATGTAGGGCAGCTGATCCGCCGGAATGCCGATACCCGTATCCAGCACCTCGATGCGAACTAACAGCGCTTCATGCAAGCAACGCAAACGCACACAACCTTCACGCGTGTACTTGATCGCATTCGAAACCAGGTTTCTTAAAATCTGCTCCACGAGCGATGGGTCGCTGTGGACTGTGTTGTGGCAAGGCTCGATGTGAAGTTGTATGCCTTTGTCCGAAGCAATGCTCGCAAACTCGCTGCGCAGCTCCGCGAAAATGGCAGCCACCTCGAAGTCACTCGGCTCGGGCTTTATTGCGCCGGATTCGAGTTTGCTGATGTCAAGCAAGGCGTTTAGTAGACGTGACATCGCATCAATGGCTTGCTCTTGCTGCGCCAGGGCGTCGGCAGCGTCTGGATCGCGAACAATGCGCGATAAAGTGCCATTGAGAAGAGCCAGAGTTTGTAGCGGCTGGCGCAGGTCGTGGCTGGCCGTGGCCAAGAAGCGGCTCTTGCCTTGATTGGCCCGGTCAGCGCTCTCGCGCGCCTGGTCGGCCGCGGTCCGCGCAGCCTCCGCGGCCTCACGCGCGACAATCAATTCAGCCTCAGCCCCTTTGCGCTCAGTCGCGTCGCGAATGGCCGCTGCCACCAGAGATCCGTCGGCATTCTCAATGGGGCTTAGGCTGATCTCTAGCGGAAACTCTGAACCGTCGCTCCGTCGCCCATTCAGTTCCAGGCCCATCCCCATAGGCCGCACGCGCACACTGCTGATGTAGTCATTTCGGTGCCCGATGTGTCGCGATCTAAAGCGCTCCGGCATGAGCATTTCGACGTTTTGGCCGACGACATCATCGTGCGCGTAGCCAAAAAGAGCAGAAACCTGCCGATTCGCGAACCGGATAACTCCTAGCGCATCGATGATAATCATGGCGTCGGGCGCTGCGTCGAGCGCGCTCCGGGCCAGATTAGGGGGGACTGTGTGCATACAAGGCCGCCACGAGGGCTTTTTACTGTACACGATTGGAGGTGGCTCCGTCGATGGTCGACCACCAACGCGCGTAGAAAGGGGCATATTCATGTAGATCTCCTCAAACTGAGGATGCGCGGGCCCTCGAGTAAGCGGTATGCAGACGACAGAAAGGGTCACTTCGGTTCGTAGCAATCAGTTGCTTGGGGCGCTGGAGCCAGCCACGCGGGCGCACAGCAGCTCGCACCTCGAACCTGTGACGTTTGAGCTTGAGGCGGTGGTTTGCGAGGCGGTCGGTGTTCTGCAATACGCCTACTTCCCGGAAGGCAGCGTGCTCTCGCTCTTGACCGTTTTGGAGAATGGATCCGCCATAGAGACAGCTAACATCGGGCGCGAGGGCGCATTTGGCCTGGCGGCCATGTATAGCCCCATCTCCTTTAACCGGTGCATTGTGCAGATGGAAGGCCCGGTCGTTCGATGCCCCATCAAGGTTCTGCAGCACGAGTTTAGTCAGAGCGAATTCGTGCGTGACATCTTCGTGAACTATTCAGAAACGCTGTTATCGCAGGTCCAGCAGACGGTAGCCTGCAATGCTCTGCACACGACGGAGGAGCGAGTATGCCGCTGGTTGATGATGATGCATGATCGGGCCGAAGGCGAGTATCTCACCTACACACACGAGTTTCTCTCGCACGTTCTTGGTGTCAATCGCAAGTCGATAACGCTTGCCGCCCAGTCAATGCAGGCCGCTGGGCTCATCGGCTACCACCGAGGCAGGATGCAAGTGCTCGATCGCCCGGGCCTGGAGAAAGCCTCCTGCGAATGCTACGGAATCGTCAAGCGGCGCCTTGACGCGTTTCTTGTCCCGCGCGAGGTTGCTGCGCCGGCCAAGGGGCAGAACCGGCGGCAGTCTGAATAGACTTTGCGACCTGATTTTAATGCCGTAGGACGGCAGCTGCTCTGGTTGGCCCGCGGTCTACTGCCCGATGGCCGCTTATATCGTCAGACTCTAAAAAGATCGCGCATTTTGCGCGAACCGGCAGATCGCTACGCGGCGACACGGTGCGGCTCATTGGGCTTAAGCGCTCGCGCCAGCACGTCGTCAATCTTGTCGGCCCAAACAAATTCCAACTGCGAGCGAACGCTCTCCGGGATGTCGTCCAGATCACGACGGTTGCGAGCCGGAAGAATGACGGTATGTATTCCAGCGCGCGCGGCCGCAATACACTTTTCCTTAATTCCGCCCACCGGCAGCACTAACCCGCGCAGGCTAATTTCTCCGGTCATTGCAAGGTCAGCCGGCACGGCTTGGTTCGCGAGCAGCGAGGCCAGAGAAACTACGAGGGCGACTCCGGCACTGGGTCCGTCCTTCGGGATCGCCCCGGCCGGTACGTGAATGTGAAGGTCGGAGTTCTCCAGCTGGCGCACGTCGAACCCAAATCGCTCGGCCTGGGACTTGACCAGCGTTACGGCCGCCTGGGCGCTCTCCTTCATCACATCGCCCAGCTGCCCGGTCAGGATTAACTTGCCCGAACCACTGATCCGGCTGCACTCGACGAACAGGATGTCGCCGCCAAATGGCGTCCAGGCCAGACCGGTCGCCACACCTGGGACGCTGGTACGCATGGCTAGATCGCTCTCGAACCGAGGCGCACCAAGAACCCTGATGACCGCTTCCTCATCCACGGTGACGCTGCACGCAGCATCAGCAGCCACGGCAACCGCGGCATTGCGCAGCAGTGCGCCGATCTGGCGCTCCAGACCCCGCACGCCGGCCTCCCGAGTGTAATTTGCAATGACTTGGCGAAGCGCCTCGTCGGTGATCGTAAACTGCTCGGCAGAAAGACCTGCTGAATGCAGTTGCCGACGCAGTAGATAGCGTCGGGCAATCTGCAGTTTCTCCTCTTCGGTGTAACCGCTGAGCTCGATGATCTCCATACGATCGCGCAACGGCGGCGGAATCGCCTCAAGCACATTGGCGGTGGCGATGAATAGCACTTTTGACAGATCAAACGGAACGTCTAAGTAATTGTCGCGGAATGTATTGTTCTGCTCAGGATCCAGCACTTCAAGGAGCGCTGACGACGGATCGCCCTGATGGCTTGCTGAGAGCTTATCGACCTCATCAAGCATCAAGACGGGGTTGCGCCGCCCGGACCTCCGAATGGCTTGAGCAATATTCCCGGGCAGCGCGCCAATGTAGGTCCTGCGATGACCGCGAATCTCTGCCTCATCATGCACTCCGCCGAGACTCACGCGCCGGAATTGCAACCCCAGCGCCCGAGCAATACTCTGGCCGAGAGAGGTCTTTCCGACTCCGGGCGGCCCGACGAAGCATAGAATGGGACTGCGGCCCTCGGGGTTGAGCTTGCGCACTGCCAGAAATTCAAGTATCCGTCGCTTGACCTTTTCGATTCCGAAGTGATCCTCGTCGAGCACCTGACGCGCCCGCTCGATGTCACCCTGCTCCGGGTCAAGCTTTGACCAAGGCATGGCCACCAGCCAGTCCAGATAGCTGCGAGTCATGGCGTATTCCGCCGCGGCCTCAGGCAGGCGCTCGAGCCTCAGCAGCTCACGCCGTGCCTGTTCAGCCGCTTCGGCAGGCATGCCAGCCTCTGCAATGGCGTTCTTGAGCTCCTCTAGCGATGCACCAGCGCCGTCCGTCTCCCCAAGCTCCTTGCGAATCTGCTGCAGGCGCTCGCGCAGGATCGCCTCCTTCTGCCGCTCGTCAAATGCTTCGCGCGCACGCTCATCGATCTGCCGCGCGACCTTCAGAACCTCCACCCGCTGCCCGAGTTGTGCCAGCACGCGATCGAGCCTTGCCTTTAGGTCGAAGGTTGCTAGGATTTCCTGCTTCTCGGCGGCCTTGATGTCCAGAAAGCTCGCGACGATGTCCGCCAGCGCTTCGGTGGACTCAATGCCCCTGATCGCGTTGGCCAACTCCCCAGGCGCCTGAGGCATCAATTGCACAGCTTCCAGCGCCTTATCGCGCAGGCTCATGCCGCGTCCCTCGATGCCATTATCCTCGGAAGCCGCTGCAGCATGCGGCTGAATCCTGGCGACTAGGAATGGCTCGCGACTGACGTAATCCAGTATTGTGAATCGCTCCTCCCCCTGGCAGATCAGGTGATGCGTGCCGTCCGGCGCCGTCACGAAACGCACAATGGTCGCCGAGGTGCCGACGCGATGCAGCTGGTCGGGCCCCGGGTCATCGATTGAGGGATCGGTCTGAAGTACAATACCCACGCGCCGCTGAGTGCGCACAGCCTCCTGCGCGGCCGCCAGCGAGCGATCCCGGCCGATAGTGATCGGCAAGACCATGCCCGGGAACAGCACAAAGTTACGCACTGGCAGGATGATCAAGACATCTTCCGGTGACTTTGCAACTTGCAGCGGCTGGTCGTGATTGGTCATGGAATCAATCTCCTGAGGCGCACTAACAAGCGGCCACGCTCGAGACGGCGTTCAACTAGTACGTAGTGTCCCGGCGGCAAGTCCACGCGACGGCGCATCCGACCGTAAGGTATCTCCAGACGGAGCAACTTCATTCCGGCACCCAGTTCCGATGGCAGAACGCGGGCTTCGATTTGCAAGCCGCCCGGCATAAGCTCTATTTGAATCTCCTCAGACTGGGCCCCCGGTAGTGCGACCAGGACTTGCACCTCGGCGCCATCTGAAAACATATCGACCGGCGGTTCCCAGGTGGGCACGCGAGCTGGCGCATTCAGCAGCCCAAAGAACTGTCGGTGGCGGCGCTCCGCTTCATCGAGGAGGGCGCACGCCTCAGCCCACATCCAGTTTTCTCGCCTTCTGACATTCATTGCTTCGGTCCACTCCGCTCGATAATGAAGTTAAGCTCAGCCGAGCGGCTGACCGTCGACGCTCGGTTACCGCGGCTCGCGCTTCGCATCTGACAAGTTTCCTAACCGACTTATTACGCTACGCCGCGGTGCAAAATCACGCTCAACAACTATCGTAGTGGGTCCTTTTCCGACGAAATCAAGGTGCCGAAACTCCAATCCGACTGCCCACATTCCGACCATATCGTTGCGGGCCCCCAAGAAGCCTTACCGCATCGCTGACTTGAGCACGAAACGTGCGCCATCCGCGACGAATCGGCCTTCGCCTTGATGATGGATAGTGCGGGCGTTGCGCTCTTTAGGAAAGATCCACGCCTTAATGGCCTCAAGTATAAAGAGATTGTATGTTCTGACGAATTTCATGTTTACGACGCGGCATTCGAGATTGGCAAAGCATTCTGCAACCAAAGGCGCGGCTACCTGCTGGGCGGTAACCTTGCTCAGCGCGAATCTCCGGAACTTATCAATTTCGCGCCCTGAGCAGTTGCCAATCCCAACAACCTTCGCGGCCAGTCGCCGCGCCGGAATGGCAATTACGCATTCCCTGGTGACTTTCAACGCCCTGAAACTGTAATCAGCGCTGCTCACGATACATGCAATCAATGGTGGTTCAAATTCAACCATCATGTGCCAGGACATCGTCATGACATTGGCGCGGCCCTTATGGGCTGTTGTGAGCAGCACGACCGGCCCGGGCTCCAGCAGCTGATAGACCCGAGACAGCGGAAAGTTCCTCATCGCAGAATGGCCCAAGCGCGTGATTTCACTCACTGGCGCAGTTGATGCCGCCCTGTGCGCGCGTGGTCTTTTGGCAACCGACGCCACGTGCGGTTGGGCCCTCACCGATGGATTGCGATCTGCAGACTGCGCTCGCCAAGCTCATGAATCTTGGCAGAGCGGAAACTGGTCAGTTCGCTACAGAAGCTTTTCACTAAAATGCTCCCGCGCACATCGGCCCACGCGCGTCATAGCCGCATCCGCCGTTGCCTGTGATAGGCCCGGCGCAATCTGATCAAAGTGCAAGTGTTCGAGCAGATCAAAGCCGGCTGAGCGCAGAACGTGAGTGTCCTGCAATGTTAATATGGCGTTCCAGCTGCCTTTGCTCTCCAGCAGTTGCAGCGGTGCCCCCGAGAGAGTAATCAGGACGGATCGCTTTCCGCCCAGAAGCCCGTGAACAACACCCTGCTGCGACTCATAAGCGAAGCCGCGCGAGAACACTCTGTCTATGTAACCCTTCAGGATGGCGGGCATTGAGAGCCACCACAGAGGGTATATGAGTGTGAGTACGTCTGCAGCGCGAATCTCGCTCTGAGCCTGCGCTACTTCAGTACAACTTGGGTTATCTAAGCTGATGGGCCCAAGCTCGTGGGCGGGCAGCACCGGGTCAAACCCCTGTCGGTACAAATCGGCAGTTACTTGTGTGTGCCCAAGCTTTTCGAGTTCCGACGCATAGGCTCGCATCAGATTCATGGTAAAGCTATCAACGAGTGGATGTGCTACCACGATCAGGTGCTTCATCCGGATTAGTTCCTTCTTTGTAATCGCATCGAATGGGACACTAAAATCAGCTTCATCCACGACCAAGCCGGTGCTTCTACTTATCGCTGAGTCGGTGTCGTGACAAATCGCCCGGACCTACTGTTAACAACGTCAGCTGTCGAAACAACGCACATAAAGTAATCACAACCATAGTGTCCAAGAACCTGCAACTTGATTGGAGTCGTATCTACCGCAACCCGCTAAGTAGTCAGCGAGTGGCCGCCAACGATCGACCCTGCAGCCGCCCGTAGGTAGAGATGCGGATAGCCCTCGCCAGCCGCTGCTTCTAACGTGGCCTACATAAACATGGTGGTAGCAGCGTCTGTGACGGTCGGGAGCTCAAACAATGCCCTGCCTGATGCATTGCTGAGAGCGATCTTCACTTAGAGCCTTTTGGCGGCCGAAAAAGGCGCCGTTTCGAAAATTATATGCCAGCAGACGCCAACTGCTCTGTGGTTTATAGGAGCTGCATGTGTCATCAGTCGCCGGCCCAACGCCAGCAGAGCAACGATCCGTCGCTCTCGATCATGTGCGGGTTAACCGGGCACCGGTATTAACACTCTGGGCAGCGGTTGTTGCACGTCGCTTAGGATTTAATCGTGACGAAGCACTGACCCTGGGACGCGTGGTGGCTGGCTTGAATGCCTACGCGAAAGGCAAAGCCCTCAATCTTTATCCGCCGCACCCGAAGACCCTGGAGCAACGGCGAAAGGCAGCTCAAAGCGGTGAGGTTATTCCGATCGAATTGCTTGGTCGAATGATCCCCGTGGCAAGTACGCCATCCGGGTTTCGCGCTTTGTCGAAAGGAATGCCCGTCGATCCAGGTGCTGTAAAGCACTATCTTGAGGCAAGATTGTCCACGGCTCTCCCCGCTGTGGAAGCGGCGCTGACGTCGCTCGCGCAGTCGATGGACCTGGCGGATTTGCGTGCTCGGGCATTTGAACTCTATGAGGTGTTTCGCCCCGTGGTGCCTTCGGGCGCCCGAGGCTGGGGAGCATTGGGGACGTTAGACATCGAGCAGATTCGCCAATTGAGTCGGAATGCGGCCCCAGGTTCTCGCGCACAATAGCAACAGTATTTTCGCTACAAGGGCTTAGCAGCGCTCGTCTCGGGCGATAGGGTTTGTTAGCGCGTGCGGGAACGATCCCAAGTTATTATCTTCAATTGACCCGCCATGAAAGACTTCGCCACGTCCTTGCTGTTCGCCCTGAAAGAAAGCCAGGCACTGGGCCACGCTATTGTCCGTGAAGCTCAGATACCGCCTGCGGCCCTTGAAGAGATCACCTTTCCAGAGGGAGAGTTCAAGCTGCGCGCGCTCACTTCGGTGCGGCACAAAACTGCCTATGTTGTGCAAACACTGGGCGGCTCATCGGAGGCACCGGTCGCACATCGGCTGCTGCGGCTCTTATTCATGCTCTTCGCTCTGCGCGACGCGGTGGCCGTGCGCGAGCAGCTGTCGACAAAGATTGATGCCGAGAAAGCCAGCACCGCCGGTAATCAGAAAGGAATCAGGCATTAGATTGACTGCTAAAAGTGGGCGCTAGGCGCTAAACGGATAGGTATAAATGATGGGCCGGATCGACGCCGGCAGTAGCCGGCATTTCTCCTTGCCAGATAGGTAGAAGCCGCATGTGGCAGGCACCGATTGCCAAGGAGCTCAGTTGAACGCGTGGCGGATTAGGAAGCCTGCCGTTAGAGCAGCTAGGCGAGTGCCCCCGAGCGACGGGGATTAACGCCTATTTGCGCGAATGCGGGAAGCCCTGGCCGTCGGTGACTGTCAACGGCACACCCGATTGTGGATGCGGATCTGTGAGCCGTGCACGCAGAGCCAGATCAGTGTGAGAATCCGCGTTGCGAAGCGCCTCCGTGAGGCTGATTCGTCCGGATTTGTAGAGGCTAAATAGCGACTGATCGAAGGTCTGCATGCCATCCTCAACACCCTTGCTCATGGCATCTCGAATTTCATCGATCCGGCCTTTCTGAATGAGATCTGACACGTAGGGTGCCTGCTGCAGTACCTCGGTCGCAAGCGCCAGCCTGCCGTCCGGAGTCGGGACGAGCCGTTGAGAAATCACGCCCTTTAAATTGAGCGACAAGTCCAGCAGCAGCTGCTTGCGGGCCGGCTCGGGGAAGAAGTTGATGATGCGATCAATGGCCTGATTGGCGTTGTTGGCGTGCATAGTCGAAACGCACAAATGGCCGGTTTCCGCGTACGCAATGGCATGTTGCGCGGTCTCCTGATCGCGGATCTCTCCGATCATGATTACATCGGGCGCCGCTCGCATGGCATTGCGCAACGCTTCGCCAAAGGATCGCGTATCGATGTTGACTTCGCGCTGATCTACGAGTGCGCGCCGGTGCGGAAACAGAAATTCGATCGGATCTTCAATCGTAAGAACATGGCCGTCAGCCTGAATGGAGCGGTGGCCGATCATTGCTGCCAAGGTCGTGCTCTTGCCGGATCCTGCTGCTCCCACCACCAGCACCAGTCCCCGTTTGAGCATGACCAGCTCAGCACAACAGGCGGGTAACCCCAACTGCTCAATTGTTGGAATGACCGATTTTATTAGCCGTGCCACCATCGCAACTTCGCCGCGCTGATAGTACACGTTGACGCGAAACCGCCCTACGCCTTCTACAGAGAGCGACAGGTTTGACTCCATCGCCTCCTCAAAGCTGGCCATTTGGCGCTCGGTCATGATCGACTGCGCCAGCTGGCGAACTTCCCCACGCTTGAACGGCGGAGCGTTAACCGGGTGGCTTACTCCTTCAATCTTGATATGTGGCGCGGCATTGTGTGTGAGAAAGAGATCCGAAGCTCCCTTCTCAACCATCAGGGTCAGCAGCGCGTGAATGTCGCTCATAGATGAGACAGCTCTTTTATTACAACGGCTCACGCACTGTCCGGCGTGCGAGCGGCGGTGTCAATACGCGAGATCCCGCTCTTGACCGGCGTGAATCCAGTGAGAAACATCGTTCCTGCACTGGCGGATCGTTCGGGTTCTCGGTGACACACCTCGGGAATGAGTGCAGGAGTCCAGGTCGCTGCTCTAGGGTGGCGCCCAAGTGGCGTGCTTCAACCTTTATGTAAAAGACGACCCTCACGTTCCGATCGCGAGTGGCATGCGGCACCCGCGGCGGTTGCCATCACTTGTGCCACAGGATGTGAGGGTCTTCCAGTGGAATCGCCACTCCGGCGCGCCGCGGCGTAATGCGCACGGCGTAATCGATCACTGGACGAGTCGAGGCGACGCTAGCGCGGTAGAGGCATTGGCCTGAGCTGTCTGCGCTTGCATGAGCACAGTGCATTTCCTCTCGCGTGGCTTCCACGCCGTCGAAGGTTCGGCGTAGAGCTCCACCCGCACCGCATCCTTATCCAGACCGTTTAGATAGACCTCGAGTTCAAAGACATGCTGGGCCGCGACGGTATCTGATCGCAGTGTACCAAAATGTATTCCGCCCCATTTCTGCCCTACGGAATCCTGCCAGTGGGCAAGTTCTCGGGCAGCGGCGCCTTTATCCGCCGTGCGCGATCGAAATGCCTCGGCTGCCGGCACGTAATAGCGCTCGGTGTACTCCCGCACGGTGCGGGAGGCGGAAAACCGCGGCGTAAGTTTTGCCATGCTCTCACGGATTCGTTTTACCCAGGCCCTCGGAATCCCTCTCTCGTCGCGCGTATAGAATTCCGGAATCACCTCGCGCTCGAGTCGCTCGTACAGCTGATTCGCTTCCGCGGCATCCCAATTCTGCTCATCAGGATGCTCGCGGCCATCACCAAGCGCCCAGCCCACATCGGGCGTGAAGGCTTCAGCCCACCAGCCATCCAGTTCAGACAGGTTGAGGCCACCATTGACGAGCGTCTTCATACCACTGGTGCCGCACGCTTCCCAGGGCCGCCGCGGCGTGTTGATCCACACATCGACGCCCTGAACCAGGTGTTCGGTCAGCAGCATGTCGTAGTCACTTAGGAAGATGATATGAGGGCGCGCACGGGCCTGCCGGATGAATTGCACCCATTGCTGAATGAGAGCCTGACCAGGGACGTCTGCAGGGTGGGCTTTCCCGGCGATGATGAGTTGTACCGGGCGCTCGGAATTGCTCAACAGGCGCAAAAGACGCTCTGGGTCGTGCATGAGCAAGTTGGGCCTCTTATAGAGGACAAAGCGACGTGCAAAGCCGAGCGTCAGTGCCTCCGGATTAAACAGTCCCTGGGCCTGTGCGATGGCCTCGCGGGGCGCTCCGGCCGCCGTCAGCCGGCGCGAGAGCTGTACTCTGGCGAAAGCTACCAGCGAACTTCTTACAGTACTGCGGAATTGCCAGAGCCTCTCGTCGGAGATTGCACGAATGCCCGCTCCCAGGGCTACAGTCTCGTCCTGCCAGCGATCCTTGCCGCAAGCCTCGGTCCAGAGCGCATCTGCCGCGGCTGAGTCCCAGGTGGGCATATGGACGCCATTGGTCACGTGGTCAACAGGTATCTCCTCCTCCGGCCAGCGTGGGAAAAGCGGGGTGAAAAGTTGCCGGCTCACTTGCGCATGCAGGCGACTGACGCCATTGACTGCTCCACTACCGCGCAGGGCCAGGTACGCCATGTTGAAGGCCTCCAAGGAGTCCCTGGGGTCGGCGCGCCCCAGCGCCAGTAGATCGCGCAGCGTAATTCCCAGTTTCTGCGTGGCATACCCACCCAGGTATTGCTCGATAAGCGCCGGCTCAAAACGGTCAAAACCGGCCTCCACTGCGGTATGGGTCGTAAAGAGGCTTCCAGCACGCGTCGCCGCCAGCGCCACTTTGAACGGCTCCCCTGTGGCCTGCATGAAGCTATAGGCACGCTCCAGCACAGCAAAGCCTGCATGACCTTCGTTCAGGTGGCATACCTCGGGCTCAAGGCCCAGTGCTTTGAGCAATCGCCAACCTCCGATCCCTAAAAGCAGCTCCTGTTTGATTCGCAGTTCCGGCCCATAGCCATACAACTCGCTGGTAATACCGCGGTGTCGTGGATAGTTGGCGGCATCGTTACTGTCGAGCAGATATAGCTTTACCCGCCCCACCTGCGCCTGCCAGGCCCGCAGCCACACGGAATAACCTGGCAGCGCCACTTCCAATCGCAGCCATTCACCGTCCGGCTGGCGCAGCGGCGTTATCGGCAACTGTCCGGGTTCGTTATACGGGAAGAGCGCCTGCTGCCTGCCCTCCTTGTCAATCACCTGGCGGAAGTAGCCTTGCTGATACAACAGGCCCACGCCCACCACGGGCACCCCCAGATCGCTTGCCGCCTTTAGTTGATCCCCAGCCACGTTACCCAAGCCCCCTGAGTAGATCGGCAGAGCCTCGCTCAGCATGAATTCCATGCTGAAGTACGCAACTGAGGTCAACGGACTGCGCGCATGCTCGCGCTGAAACCACGCTGGCGCTGTGGCAGCATCCCGACGCATTCCGACCAGATCCTCAACGTTTCTTCGGAAAGCCGGATCGGCCAAGGCGTGCCTGAGCTTCTCCCGCGAGACGGTCTGTAGCACGACCCAAGGGTTATGCGTGACTGCCCACAGGGGCGGGTCAAGCTGGCGCCACAGTTCATCAGTGGCGTGATTCCAAGAAGAGCGCAGATCCAAGGCAAGTTCGGACAGCGCACTGAGGCCTTCAATGGGCGCTGACATTAACTCAGATCCCGGCTGATCAGGCGCTGAGGCGTTCACCGACGCTCCGAGTCATGCTCGAAATCTGCAACGCCCAACACGAGTCTTAGCCGCACGATTAATTTTCGGCTGCCTGATCCGGCCAGTGGCTGAGGGATGCTCAGCCTGCTTACCCCTTGACCAGATTCATAACCCCCTTCGGGTGAGCGGTGGGCTCGCTGCGCATTCATTATATTGATTCTCCGCGCGGCACACAGGTAAACATGGCGCGACAATGCCTAACAATCATATTTTACCAAGTGCGAGGACCAATTGGTCTGTCGCCAACCATCGCATGCGCGACAAGCGGGAATTAAGACACGACCGTAGGGCGATTTCGTTACGGAAATCCGCAATAGCAACCGGATTGGGAATGGGCTCCATTTAACTTGGTGGTCGATATGGGAAAAGTGCCCCCTTAACCTCTGATAGTTCCGACCGGCCGCGCCAACCCTTTACATTCCAATACAACATATAGCAGCCGCGACCACGGTCCGCCGCGCGCCCCTCAGACTTCAGTATCAGCCGCTTGCGGTTCCTGTGAAGCTACTTGACTGTGTGGCTAGGCGTCGGTGCAATCTTACGCGCTGCGCCTATGTCTGCTGACTGCGAAGCTTTGACAGATGCGGTCACCTAAGCGCCTTCTAATCTGATTGGGTAACTTTCAATGAAACACGTAGGGTGCGCAGCCATCGCCGTCCTCGCTTGCTCAGTCATGACCGTTAATGCGGCAGACAACCCCGATGCCAGCTTTTATAAGAAAGCGGCAGAAGGTGGAATGGCGGAGGTGCAACTAGGAACACTGGCGCAGAACAAGTCGCCGACCGCGAGTGTCAAAGCTTTTGGCGGAATGATGGTTATGGACCATACGGCAGCGAATGACAAACTCAAGACCATCGCCGCGAACAAGGGTGTGAAACTTCCGACAAGCCCGAGCGTTGCGCAGATGGCAACTAAAGCCAAACTTGAAGTGGTAAGCGGCACAGCTTTTGACAAATCCTATATAAAAGGAATGGTTGAAGATCACCAGGAGGATATCAAAGAATTTCAGAATGAAGCGACCGCGGGTCAAGATCCGGACGCCAAGGCATATGCCGCCGCTACTCTACCCACTCTCCAAACACATCTAAAAAAGATTCGGGAGATCGCGGCGGCACAGGGCCTGGACGTCAAATAGTCCTGCAGTGCAAATCCCGAAGAGTGAACCACCCCTGACATCGAGCAAAGCGACTTGAATGGCGCCCCGCAACAGGAAGCGCTCCCAAGCTGTGTTGGGTAGCCAACGGAATCAGTGCTGAGACGCGAGTAGCCTGGATGGGGATAGCCGGACGCAATTGGGGTAACAATGGATCAGATGGACAATAGAATGGAGATGACCGTGTGGATAGATTGGCACGAAGCTAAGGTATTGCGCGTCGCCTCCGCTGATGGCATTAAATTTGTAATAGAGGATGCCCTGAGTGAGTACGCGTACCGCCAGGCAGAAACCATGGAGGCGCTCCCGTAGGACCTGAGATAGCAGCTAGTTTTTATCGCCAACCTGCCGTGGAAGCGCCTACGTTGTGTGCATTCGGAAGCAACCGGGCGACCGGCGCCGACGCCATTACTTGAATCTGAGAGGACCCCAACATGAGTACACCAGACCCTGAGATTCTAATTCCGCACCCAATGACGGGAACCGAGGATGATGACGATGATCGGGATGATGAGCATGAGGGCGAGAATGAGGCCCCTGTACGGGAGACTGAAGATACCACCGAAGCGCCCGAGGAATTCGAGACGGACGATGAGGACACAGCCAATAGTGCGGACGATGAGGATGAGGCGGACACCGACGAATTGGCGAGCTCCAGCGATTAGCAAGCCTCAAATAGCGCTATTGCCGGCTTTGGTAGGCCACTAGGCGGTTTCAGTACCGCCCTGCGAGCTGCTTTTCGTAAGGGGCGCTGCTGCGCCCCGAAACCCTGCTAATACACGTTTGGATCAGCAAATACCCATGCTTTCGATTCTTCCGTGTGGGCATATAGGCCGCCTCACTCCCGCGGCAGCGGGTCTGGCAGCCTTTGGTAGCGGGTAAATGCAACCAAAGGCCGCCGCTCAAAGTCTGACGGCAAACGTCAGCTTATTCGTGGCAATTGCTGTATTCATCCCAGCTCATCCGGCCATTACCCTTCACATTGCAGCGCGCAAAGTTATGTTTGAGCCACTTATCGCTTTTGACGTCTCCGGAGGTCAGATATCCGTGGTTCTTAGCATCCATCCGATCAAAATCCTCGCGCTTGCCAGCAGCGCGTCCCGTGCCGCTACTGGTGGTGGTAGTCACGCTACTACTTGAGCTTCGATCAGAGGAAGTGTTTGTTTCAGACTGAGCGTAGGCAGTGGCGCCTGCAAAAAGCAACGCGGTACAGGCCAACGGTATTAGATAGGTCGATTTCATTTGGTTTATCCTTGATTTGGGAATCTTTCTCGAGACAACTACCCATCGAACGCCAAATTCGCCTAGTGCTGGGCGTATGACTAGTTGACTCCCGTGAGTTTAGGGGCCGGCCGATCAGGTGTCGGTACGGTAGCGCTCGATCGCGAAGTTAAAATGTGCCGACTGGTGTTGCGATCCTCAAATGGGCTCGGCGCCGGCAAACATCGAGAATGTCTTGCCGGCTTCAGGACTCCTCGCCTGATGTCCTCAAAGCAGGCCCAGCCGGATCCAGCCCCTTTCGGGTTACGGGCAGCGGTTTCTCGCCTTAGCGGCAGGTGCCCCCGGCGCGACGTGCCGGGGGACGGCGCCCAATGAGCCGAATGCCGCGATACAGACGTCTATACTTACTCAACCCTAATGATGTCTCCCGGCGGCGCTTCTTCGTAGAGCAAATCGACCAGCGCGGCTCGTCTGCTGAGTACGGCCCGCTGGTTGACCGACCCTTTGTCGGTAATTTCGCCCTGATCAAGCGAGAGAGGTTCGGCCAGCAGCACTGCCTGCGCAATGCTGGTCGAACTGCCGGGATTAAGCGCTGCGTGTTTCTTAAGTGCAGCACGGCAGCGGTTTCTCAGCTCAGCGTCTGCGACCAGCGTACCGGCATCGATAGTGTTCTCAGGCTTGCCGAGCGCGCGGGCGCACGCACGCAGGTCAGGCACGATCAACGCGGTCAGAAAATCGCAGTTGAGCCCAGCAATGACAACATCCTGCGCGTAAGGTGCCAGAGCGGCGATTAGCTGGGTACGCAAGGGTCCCACACTCACCCAGGTGCCACTTGCCAGCTTAAAGTCTTCGGCAATACGCCCGTCAAAGAGCAGACCTTGCGCCGGATCGGCTGGATTGAGCAGGCGCACGGCATCACCTAATCGATAGTAACCCTCGGTATCGAACGCGGCTGCCGTCTGTTCGGGCAGGCGCCAGTAGCCTGGCGTGACGTTCGGGCCCCGCACCCGCAGCTCCAGCTTTCCGGCAACCGGCGCCAGCTTGAGCGAGTTGCCGGCGGCTGGCCGGCCGATGACACCCGCGCGATCATCGTCCGGAGTCGTAAAGGTCACGGAGGGCGAGGTCTCTGTAGCACCGAGGCCCGAAAGTATCGGAATGCGTCCGCGGCCCGAACTTCGTGCCTGAACATCGAGTGCATCCCAAGTATGCTGCGACAGTCCCGCGCCGGCGAAGAAACAAACGCGCAGCCGGCTGTAGAAATTCCGGCGCAGCAGCGGATCCTCGGGCATGTGCGCTGCCAGCATTTCAAAGCCCTTGGGCACATTGAAATAGATCGTTGGTGCGATCTCACGCAGGTTTTGCACCGTGGTGGCGAAGGCCTTTGGCACGGGCTTGCCCGCGTCGATGTACAGCGAACCGCCGTTGAAGAGCACCAGTCCGACATTGTGGCTGCCGCCGAAAGTGTGGTTCCACGGCAGCCAGTCGACCAGCACGGGGGGCTGATCGACCACGAAGGGGAGCGCTTCGCGAAGCATGATCTGATTGCTGCAGAGCATACGCTGCGTGGTGATCACCGGCTTGGGCTGACCTGCCGATCCGGAGGTCAGTAGAAACTTTGCGATGGTATCCGGTCCGGTCAGCGCGTGAGCTTTAGCGGCAGCGCCCGGCGAGGCCGATTCAAGCTCGTGCAGACTCATAAGCGCTCTGGACGGTATTTCCAGGGCATCACCAAGGATCAGCGTGTCCCGTGGCACTACTGCGTCAATCGCGCGCGCGTAAGGGCCTGAACCGAACGCTGCCACGAGCCCGGGCGTGAGCAAATTGACCACGTAGCGAAGTTTGGAGAGATCGGAGCTCGCCTGAGCGTATGCTGGCGACACCGGGCAATAGGGAACTCCTGCATACATGGCGGCCAAACCCAGCAGCAAGTGCTCGATACTGTTGCCCGAGAGAATCAGCAGCGGCCGCTCGGCGCTTAGTGGGAGTCTCGCCAGGCCCCCGGCAATCTGCCTGATGCGGAGGAGTGCCTGGGCATAGCCGACCCGCTGCCACAGCCCGTCCGCTCCGCGCGCGGCAACTAGCGTGGTCTCGGGTGTCCTCGCGGCCCAGTGCTCCAGAGTATCCGTGAGGCGATCGGGATAGGCCGAGATCTTGGCTGTCGGCTCCAGGCGCAGCGCACCCTCTGGGCCGGGCTCGACGCGCAGCCCAAACGGGTTTGGAAGCCAGTCCAGCGCTTCCACGGCCGCGTCAGGCTCCGGGTGCGAGCTTCAGTGCCTTGATGGCATTTTGCTTGAGAATCAGCGGCTGCACTTCCGGTTTGAAGCCGGCCTCCCCAAAATCCTTGATCCACCGGTCCGGCGCAAGCACCGGGTAGTCAGAACCAAACAGCATCTTGTGTTTAAGCTGCGTGTTGGCGTATTGCACGAGCTGCGGGGGAAAATATTTTGGCGACCAGCCCGAGAGATCGATGTAGACATTGGGTTTATGCAGGCACACCGATAGCGCCTCATCCTGCCAAGGCCACGAGGGATGCGCGATGATAACGGTCATGTCGGGAAAATCTGCTGCGACATCGTCGAGATGAATTGGATTCGAGTACTTTAGGCGCAGTCCCCCGCCACCGGGCATTCCCGTGCCAATGCCGGAGTGCCCACTATGGAAAATGGCCGGCAACTTGTACTCGGCGATGACCTCATAAAGGCGGTAAGCCAGGCGATCGTTCGGAAAAAACCCCTGCAGCGTGGGATGGAACTTAAAGCCGCTGACTCCGTGCTCTTCGATCAGCCGGCGGGCCTCGCGTACACCAAATTTGCCCTTATGCGGATCAATGCTCGCAAAAGCTTTCATCATGTCGCTGTTCGCGCGCGCCGCCTCTATGATTTCCTCATTAGGGATGCGCTTGGAGCCGAGCTCAGACTCCATGTCGACGGTGAACATCACGAGCCCAATCTTGCGCTCGCGGTAGTAGGCCACGGTCTCAGCGATTGTCGGGCGCTTGGCTGCCTTGAAGTACTTGGTCGCGGCATCTTCGTAGGTTTTCCAGATCGGATCGACCGGCTGGCAGCAGGACACCTCAGCGTGCACATGCACGTCAATGGCAATCAGCTCTTCGATGTTCATGATTTGCTGCTCCGGCCAGACTCCCACGCGGAGAGGCTCAAGCCCTTTTGCACGAGCTCCACCAGCAACGGCGCCGGCTCCCAGTGCATCGCTCCGTACTCCTTGCGGAACCGATTCATGCCCTCCAGCAACGTCTTAAGGCCAAGCTCCTCAGCGTAGAACATCGGGCCGCCTCTATAACGCGGAAAACCATAGCCGGAGGTCCAAACGACATCGATGTCGCTGGCCCGCTGGACTACGCCTTCCTCGAGAATCCTGAACCCCTCATTCAATAGCGGATACAGGCACCGTTCGAGAATCTCCTGCTCGGAATGGGCGCGTCGCCGGACACCCAGCTTACTCGCACGCGCTTGCAGTATCGCAAGCGCCTCCGGGTCATCATGCCGAGCCCGATCGCCTGCCTCATAGCGGTAGTAGCCCTTGCCATTCTTCTGGCCAAGTCGCCCAGCCTCCACCAACGCAAAGTCAGCCTGGTAGTAAGTGGGATCTGGCGGGTAACGCTGCGCGTTGGCGGTATGGACGTTCACGCCGACGTCGACGCCGGCCATATCGAAGACGGCGAGGATGCCCATCGCCATCCCCCATTGCTCCAGCACTGAATCGACCTGGCGCGGTGTAGCGCCTTCAAGCACGATGCGCTCGGCTTCGCGCGCATAGCCCTCCATCATTCGGTTACCCACAAAACCATAACAGACGCGGGCCAGCACCGGCGTCTTACGTAGAAGTTTGGCGAGATCCATCGCCGTGCGGATTGCGGCGGGGCTGGTCAGCTCGGTGCGCACGAGCTCGAGGAGCGGCATCACATTAGCGGGAGAGAAAAAGTGCGTCCCGATGACATCGCCCGGCCGGCGCGTGGCGCGTGCGATCTCAGTGACGTCCAGCGTGGAGGTGTTGCTCGCGAGCAAAGCCCCAGGTTTGGCGGCATTGTCCAGGGTGCCGAAGATCTTTTTCTTCAACTCCATGTTTTCAAACACGGCCTCGATGATTACATCAGCCTGCGCGAGCGCGCTGTAGTCCAGGGCCGTAGAAACTAGCCCCATGCGCCGATCTTTTTCCTCGGAAGTAATCCGGCCGCGCTTGACCATGGACTGGTAGTTCTTATCGATCACGCCCAATCCCCGCTGCAGGGCCTCGCTGGTGGTATCGACCAGCGTGACCGGAACCCCGGCATTGGCAAAGCACATCGCAATGCCACCGCCCATGGTTCCCGCCCCGATGATGCCGGCGCTGTGAATCGGCTTCGCCGGCCCCGCTCCGAGCCCCACCAGCTTGCGCGTTTCGCGTTCGGCAAAGAAAACATGGACAGAGCCGCGGCTCTCTGGCGTCCGCTTGGCGACATTAACCAAGCGCTCTTCCAGTAGCAGGCCGTCGCTGAGCGGAAGCGTGGCGGCAGCGCTGACAACCTCGATGGCGGTGAGCGGCGCGACCCGGTTCGGATATTGCTTGGCCGCCTGCGCTTTGAATCGTGCAAGCATCTCGGCGCTGGCGGGTGCTACGGTACGTGCCCCAGTACGTCGCGGGCCGGCGCCGGCCGCAAGCAGCCGGCGCACGTAGGCGAGCGCGCCGGCGGCCAGATCGCCCTCAATCACTTCATCGAGAAAGCCCAGCGCCAGGGCCTGGCTGGTATCGACTGGACGGGCTCCCAGAATCAGTTCGAGTGTCTTTTCAATACCAATCAGCCGTGGCATGCGCTGCGTGCCGCCGCCGCCGGGAATGATCCCGAGCGTGACCTCCGGAAGCCCAAAGCGGGTACCCGGGGCGGCGACACGATAGTGGCAGGCGAGCGTAATCTCGAGCCCCCCGCCGAGCACGGTGCCGTGCATGGCAGCCACTACTGGAACCGACAAGGCTTCCAGGCGCCCGAAGATCTCACGATACTCGGCTTCCCTTGGGGGCCCGTTGAATTCACCAATGTCCGCTCCCGAAAAGAACGTGCTGCCCTCGCAGCGCAGTAGCACGGCGCGGATACCGGGCAGCGTAGCAAGCTGCAGCAGGGCCGCATCGAGCCCGGAGCGAACCGCCGCGGTTATGGTGTTCACCGGCGGGTTGTTAACCACGATGACAGCGATATCCCCATCTTGCTCTACGCGCACAATATTCTGATCGGTCATAGTCACTCCCCGAGGGTTGAATCATCGCGATCCATACCGCTCACATGGGCACGATCAGCGATCCTTTCCGTTGATATTGACTATTTAGTCAGTGTTGTATGAAATAGTCAATAATGAAGAGTGCCGAAATAACCAGACCCCTGCGCCGCATCGATCGCCGCCGCGCGCGCACCCGAGCAGCGCTGCTGGCGGCGGGGCGCGCGCTGCTAGGGAGCCGTGAGGTTGAAGGCCTCAGCGTCGATGAGATCGTGGCAGCGGCGGATGTCGCAAAGGGCAGCTTCTACAATCACTTTGCCGATAAAGATGTATTCGCACGTGAGATCGCCGCGGCGGTGCGCAAGCAGGCTGAAGTCGCTGTTGCACGGGCGAATGAGGGGATTACCGACCCGGCACTCAGACTGGCGCAAGCGCTGTGCGTGTTTGTACGATTCGCCACTGAACACCGTGATAGCGCGCAGCTGCTTTGGCGGCTGAATTCGGGTGCGACTATGGCCGAGGCGCCTGTGAATCGCGGCCTGCGCGCCGAGGTTTTGCAGGTGGCGCAGGCGGCGCCCCTGGCCCGTATCGATGTGGAAACCGCCGTGCTGCTCGTCATGGGCACGATTATTATTGCGATGCGCCACGTGCTGGAAGAGCGCGCGGTGACCCCTCCGCGACTGATTGCAGCGCGCATGAGCGCCTACATGCTACGGGCGCTGGGGCTCTCAGCCCGACGGGCCCAGAGCCATGCAGCGAAGGCAACCAAGACAATTTTCGATCACACTTTGCTTCAGGGCTAAAATGCACGCGGCCGTAAAAATATGAAACGAACTCAAGTTGCAATCATTGGTGCAGGTCCGTCGGGACTGCTGCTTTCACAATTGCTGACGCGCTACGGCGTGGATTCAGTGGTCATTGAGCAGCGTTCGCGCGCGTACGTCGAGGCGCGCATCCGCGCCGGTCTGCTGGAGCAAAGCACGGTGGACCTGCTGGGCGTAGCTGGCGTCAGCCAGCGATTGCACCGCGAGGGACTGGTGCACGATGGAGTCGAGCTGGCCTTCAATGGGCGGCTGCTACGCATTGATTTAAAGGGGCTTACCGGCGGCGCCATGACGGTGTACGGGCAGACCGAGATCACCAAGGATCTGGGTGATGCGCGGGCCGCGGATGGGGGTCGCGTGTTTTACGAAGCTTCAGAGGTCGCCTTGTCCGGCTTCGAAGGCTCAGCGCCGCAGGTCACCTTCAAACTGGGCAATACCGCGCACACCTTGGACTGCGATTTCATCGCCGGGTGTGATGGATACCATGGTGTCAGCCGCCAGAGTATTGCCCCCGATGCGATCACGGTCCATGAGAGGGTTTATCCATTTGGCTGGCTTGGCATACTCGCGGAGACACCGCCTGTGGCCGAGGAGCTGATCTACGCCAATCATGCCAGGGGATTTGCTCTTTGCAGCATGCGGTCTCGGACCCGCAGCCGATACTACGTGCAATGCACTCCCGAAGACCGAATCGAAGCGTGGCCGGACGATCGTTTTTGGGACGAGCTGCGCACCCGCCTACCCGCCGCGCATGCGCGCCGACTCGTTACCGGGCCGTCGATAGAAAAAAGCATCGCACCGCTACGCAGCTTTGTCGCCGAGCCCATGCGCTTCGGGCGCTTGTTTCTGGTAGGCGACGCAGCCCATATTGTTCCACCTACCGGCGCCAAGGGCCTGAATCTGGCGGCCTCGGACGTAAGAGTCCTGTATAAGGCCTTCATCGAATTTTACCGAAGCGGCAGCGAGACCCTGCTCGAGGAGTACTCGGCTCGTGCCCTAGGGCGCGTCTGGAAGGCCACGCGATTCTCATGGTGGTTTACCACTGTGATGCATAAATTCTCTGACGAGTCCTTTGCTCACAAACTACAGCTGGCTGAACTGGAATATCTTGAGGGGTCGGAGTCTGCTCAAAAGTCCTTTGCCGAGAATTACGTCGGACTCCCTTTCTGACGCCAGCAGCTTGGCCAAATCCGTCCTGGCGCACGAGCGAAAGTCAGCTTAAGAATCCGGACTTGGCCGAGCCAGCGGCGACCGACGGTTAGTCCACACTTTGGGATTCCGGAGCAGCGGTGCGCAGCGTGTTAATGAAGGCCCGCTGAAGGTGGGTCGGGGTGAACGGCGTGCGCAGCGTGATTCCCACCGGGTGGGTGGAGCCCTGAAGCGGCGGTCCCAGCGTGCACAGTTGCGAGCGCACGCTTTCCGATTCCATCTGGCTGGTGGTGATGACCGCGGCAAAGTCCGTTTGTACCAGTAGGCTCTGGATCACCAACATCGATGTGCACTCGAGAGCCCGGTACGTCGAGGGCAATGCATGTTTCCTCATCAGAGCCTCGAAGCTGTGGCGCACCGGCGAGTCCACAGGCGGCAATATCCAGCTGAGGGTAAGAAGCTGCTCACGCGTCAGCGGTCTTGCTTCCGACTTCGCGCGCGCCGCCAGCGGGTGGCTCCGCCGCACCACAATCGATATTGCGTCCTTGTAAATCTCCTGTTGTCTTATGTCGGGTGCCGGGATGGGCACTCTCAGGGCACCAACAATCAGATCGATACGGCCATGCCGTAGCGCCCGGAGCTGCTCTTCATAGGGACCGTCCATTATGCTGGCACGTGCCTCGGGGTACTGGGTGACCGTAGCCGCAAGGCTTCGGGGCAGCCAAGCGACGCGCGCCGAGGGCAGTGCGCCAATCAAGAGAGTTCCTCCGGGGCCGCGGACTGACTCCCGGGCCTCGTCGATGCCCAGGCGGAATTCGCTCAAGCACAGGTCGATATCCGCACACAGCGAGCGCGCCTCGCTCGTCGGGTCGATCGCCTGGCCCTTGCGGTGCCAGAGCGGCACCCGCGCGAGTTCTTCAAGTCCCCGCAATGCACGATGGACACTGGGTTGCGAAAGATGAAGCTTGCGCGCTGCCGATGAAAAGCCGCCGGTCTCGATGACCGCCGACAGGGCTCGCAGCTGGACCCCGGTGGCGAGGCGAGCGAGGCGGCTGCTCCCGGCCCGGCGCGACTGCAGCCGCGTGTCAGCGCTCCTGAGATGGGCGAATCCTGCGGCGATCCGTCGTGCCAAGGCCTGCCCGGCGGTAGTCGGCACCATTCCGCGGGTGCTGCGCTGGAATAGCGTGAGCCCGATGGACCTCTCTAATCCCGTAATCGCCACCGAAATAGCCGACTGCGAACGATTGATCAGATCTGCTGCACCCAGCGCGCTCGCCGCGTCGACAGTCGCAAGCAATGCCCTGAATTGACTCAGCTTCGGCGCGGCGACCAAGGCGGCCGCATTAGTAGTTTCCGTAAAGCCTCCACCAGCTCAGCATGGTCACGGTCTCGTGCCATCCGAACTCATAGCGCCGCCCCTCGCCTCGCCTGACTTGGCAGAATTGCCCCTTATTGGAAAAACCAATAGCGCGCCATTGTATTACTCTCCTCGCGTGGCTATCTGTAAGGATCATTTTGGAAGTCATAGCGCGCATATAGCACAAATCGATAGCAAATAGAATTAACTCATTAGCGCTCGCCGAGTGTTTCGCTGGAAAATTCCCCCATAGGCCCCAGCGGAGGATCTGATGTCTGACAAAAGCATTCCAGGCACCTACCCGTATGACGGTCGGCTGGCCAGGAAGGGCTATGCGCTCAACAAGATGTGTTACTCGTTCAATGACGCACGGAATCGCGAAGTGTTCAAGGCCGATGAGGCCGCTTACTGCAAGGCGTGGGGCCTGAATGCAGAGCAGACTGCCGCCATCCGTAACCGCAACGTGCTGGCGCTAATCGCCGCGGGCGGCAACGCGTACTACCTGGCCAAATTCGCCGGCATCCTCGGGCTGGATATGCAGGATATTGGCGCGCAGCAGACCGGCCTCACAAAGAGCGAGTTTCAGGCCAAGCTCCTGAGCTATGCGAAAAGGCTAACCGCCGCAGTCGGGACGCGCACTCATGGCTAGAATCATTGGAAGTGTTTCAACCTCCCACGTACCCGCGATAGGTAGCGCGATCTTCAAGCGCCTGCAGCAGGAGCCCTACTGGAAGCCATTCTTTGACGGTTTCCCACCCGTGCGGCAGTGGCTGGCACGTGTGCAACCGGATGTAGCGGTCGTGGTCTACAACGATCACGGCCTGAATTTCTTCCTCGACAAAATGCCGACCTTTGCCATTGGCGCCGCCCCTAGCTACTCCTCGGCCGATGAGGGTTGGGGCATTCCTACGATTCCGCCGGTGCCCGGAGATCAGGATCTGTCCTGGGCCATCATCGACCATGTGATTCCCGCCGGTTTCGACCTCACAACCTGCCAGGAGATGTTGATTGACCACGCCGTCACGATCCCGCTGCAGCTGCTTTGGCCGGAAGGGCCGCCGCCCGTGAAAATAGTCCCCATATCGATCAATACTGTGCAGCATCCGCTGCCTTCGGCTCAGCGATGCCTGGCATTGGGGCAGGCGATTGGCCAGGCCATCGAACAGCACCCGTCGGATCTGAAGGTGCTTGTACTATCGACCGGAGGTCTTTCCCATCAGCTCGATGGCGAGCGCGCCGGCTTCATTAATCCAGACTTCGACGCACTGTGCCTCGATTCGATCGTCAATAACCCCGAGCGACTAACGCGTTTTTCTTCCTCAGAACTGATCGAGCTCTCCGGTACGCAGGGTGTCGAGATCCTCAACTGGATCGTGGGCCGCGGCATCTTGGGCAGTAAGGCACACGAGACCCATCGCAACTACCATGTACCCATCTCGAATACCGCCTCGGCAGTGCAGGTACTCGAGCCGGCGAATTAAGGATCGAGGTTGATCGGGCATCGCACATAACGACACGCGCAGGAACTCTCCAGGGCGCGCGAAGTGGGTCTCGCGGCTTGCGCATGTAAGAAAGAATAAGGAGGCTACATATGTTCCAGTTCAATCCCTACTCACCGGCTGTCGATGCCGATCCCTTTCCGCTGTATCGCATCTTGCGTGAAGAGCACCCCTGCTTCTGGAGCGCCGATGCGAATATGTGGGTGCTTTCCCGCTACGCCGACATCATGGAAGCACTGTCCAGCTGGCAGATCTATTCTTCGGCCAAGGGCAACCTCATGGACGAACTGCCGCAGCGGGCTGGCGCCACTTTGGGTACGACCGATCCACCACGCCATGACCGTCTACGCGCCCTCATTCAGTACGCCTTTACTAAGCGCAACCTCGAAAACATTTCGGGCCCGGTCCGCGCTCTGGTTGTGGAACAGCTGGATGAGCTGCACGGAGCGCGCGAGTTTGATTTCGTGAACGATTTTGTGGCCAAGGTCACGGCTCGAATTCTGTTTCGCATGCTCGGGCTGCCACCGGGAGACGATCGGGAAGTCCGGCAGCGGGCGGTACTCATGGTCCAGTCCGATGGAGTTTCCAAGCAGAAGGGGCCGGAACACATTGCCGCTTATAACTGGATGCAGGAGTACGCGGCCGGCGTCATCGCTGCCAGGCGCCGCGACCCACAGGAGGATCTGATTTCACAATTCTGTCTGGCTGAAATAGACGGCGAGAGGCTCCTGGAACGCGAAGTGGTGCTGACAACGACCACGCTGATCATGGCCGGCATAGAGTCACTGGGCGGATTTACTGCCATGTTCGGCCTGAACCTGGCCGATTATGCTGATGCGCGCCGCACCCTTTGCAATGACCCACAGCGTATTCCTGATGCCATCGAGGAATCGCTGCGTTTCAATACCTCGGCGCAGCGCTTCCGGCGCTGCCTAACGACCGATGTCGCACTGCACGGCCAGACGATGCGCGCCGGGGAGTTTGTTTGCCTTGCCTACGGATCGGCCAACCGCGACCAGCGCCGCTTCCCCGATCCTGATACCTATGACATTGCGCGCAAGCCCAAAGGGCACCTTGGATTCGGCGGCGGTACGCATGCCTGCCTTGGGTCGATGGTGGCCCGAATGGCGGTGCGTATTATTTTCGAAGAGTTTCTAGCACGGTTTCCGGAATTTTCCCGGACCGAGGCGCGCCTGAATTGGATGCCTTCAACAACCTTCCGCAGCCCGATGCAGCTCCCTATATCCATCGGGTGATGGCCCGCGCTTGTTGGCACGCGCGCGGAGTCTAATCCAGGTGGGGCGGGCAGCGTAATTCTTCAGTGCCGCCGGTGGCTTACGCTGTGGCTGAATGAAGGCAACCTGACTGCCCTTGTTATGCGGCCGGCGTTGCGGAGGGGTGCGGAGTACCGCACCTGCGCACCTAGGTCGCTAAGCCGCGTTGCCTCCGGAATTGCGGGACTCAGCAAGCAGTCAGGACCCCGAGGCGCGGCGCACGAGCCGGCCTAGCGCGGCTCGTCCGTCGCGCCACAGCGCGTATGGACTGGCGAGCGGCTCCTGCGGCAGGCGAACGCTCAACACGCGGCTAGCGGCCATGAATCGCAGCAACGGTAGATCAACCAGGTAGGCATGAGCCACAAAATCCGCAGTAGCCGGTACGTGCAACGCTGGGCGCCCCGATAATTCGAATGGGAATGGGTCGATCGGCTTTAGGTCGATCACCCGTCCCTCGGCTTCAATGCTCAGCTCACCCGCATCCTGGGGCGGCAGTGGTGACATACGCCGATCCACAGTAGACCAGCGATACAGCAGCAGGTACTCGGCGAATTTCCCGGCATTGTTGCTCTCGACGGCGACCAGTGTCGCGTAATCGCGGGCGTAGGCGGCCACGTCGCTGCGCTCGCGGGCGAACACCATCGGCTCCGTGGCAACGGCTATCGTGCTCCCGCTTTGTTCATCCAGATACTCGCCGCTGGGTGCTGGCACGCTGGTACAGGCGGCAAGCCCAAGCCAAGTGGTGGCCAGTACGGCGGACACGGCCGCACTCTGCCTCTGAAACAACCGATACTTCAACATCTAGAACTCATAGCGCAATCCCGTCGCCATGGCGTCGCGCCGCCGCTTTCAAAACCGCAGCCGGTAAGTTGCCTGGGCATAGAGATGTCGCTCATCCTGCCCCGGGACCGGCGTGGCTCCGAGCAGAGTCTGCTGCTGCTGCAGCTGATATCCCGCATCGATTTCGAACACGGATTTCTTGCCGGTCCAATCGCCACGAACTTCTGGCAAGTACAAATACTGCACTCCGCCGAGCGCCGGGTCATTGAGGTGCTCGACACTGAAGCGCGGTCCCAGCCGCCAGGCGCCGGGCAGCACGAAACGCGCATCCCAGGAAAGCGTAACGCTGCGCTGCTGTGGCGAGTTGTCGTAACGCACACCAATAAAGTGCAGATCGCTTGCCTGGATCAGGCTTGAGCCGGATATTTGTAGCGAGACGTTCTTGTCCAGACCTGTTGAAGCTGTTGCGGCTACCCCGCCACTGGCGGGCGTGCCGCTCAACTCCAGGAGCGAAGCATCGGCGATCAATTGCCAGCGCTCGCCGATCGGTCGCGTGGCCGAGAGCACGCCCGTGTTGCTGGTTGCAGTGCGATCCTGTGCCAGCTGCTTGATCTGAGAGGGTGTGAACAGGCTTTTAAGTGTAGACAAATCCGGTGAACTCTGTCCGATCAGGGCATTGCTGAGCAGCAGCAGTGGACTGCGACGGTGGTCGGCATCGAACCCAAGCACCCAGTGACTGCCCACCTTGAGATTTCCCATCAGCGTCAGCGCATTGAGTTGCTGGAAGAAGAAGTCGTAATCGGCTAGCACCACCGCGGACCTTCCTGGCTCGGAGTAGCGGGTCTGCAAGCCAAGTGCCCGTCGCTCGGTCGCGTCAGCGCTCTGCTCATCGTAAAGGTAACCATCAAATACCCAAACGCCCCGGTAGGGGCCGTACTCGGCTGCGATGGTGCCAAACCGATCGCTGCTCGAGAACTGGGAATAGGATGTATAAGCGGGAAATCCCGCGGCGGCGCTGAAAGTGAGATTCGATGCCACCTGGTAACCTACAAACAGCCCATCGAAGAGTCCGATTACGCCTTCGCTCGCCAAAGTCTGGCGCCCGAGCCGCTCGGTCAGGCCGGTATGCCGGTCACTGAGCTCGATGTAGGCGAGCGTCGTTCGATCCTGGCTGCCGCCCGGCGTCGTCACCAGGTTGGCCGTGTATCCGGCATCGACGCGCGCCGTGAAGTCATAGCGCTCGCCGCGCTCGCGAATCAATAAGTCCCCGTAGACCAGGATGGCATCGAGTGAGTTGGTCGTGGTGGTCGTGCCCCCGCTGCTGATCTGATCCTGACCGTACTGATAGGTGAACGCCGCACTCCCCGCCATGGTCCAATGATCCTGCTGGGCCGCGCCGCCAAAATTGCCGGTCGATCTGGGTGCGAGCGAAGCTGCCACAAGCGTCTGCAGGCGGGCGCGCACCCGATCGGCTGCGGCGCCGTCGGGGTAACGGCGCAAATACTCCTCATACTCGGCCTTGGCGTGCGCGAGCTGTCCGGCCCGCTCGCGTGCCAGCCCGATCAGTTCCTGGGCCTGCGCCCGGCCGGGGAACTCGCTCTGCCGCTGCAGTCGGGTAAGTATTTCGATCGCCTCCGGGTACTGGTGCTTCTCCAGAGCGGTGCGCGCCTGTTGCAGCAGTCCGGCTCGCGCCTCGTCGGAGAGGGGCGGATCGGTGGGAATCTGTGCCGGCGCAGCGATTACGCCACTATGCGCGACTGCCTCGATCGCCGAGCTCTCATCGTTGATCGCAACCCATGCGTGCGGATACTGGGCCTGGGCCACCTGCAGCACCCGCTCGGCATCATGACGCGAGGTGTAAGGGCCTACGCGCAGGCGATACCAGTGCTTGTCTTCGATATCGATCTCCGAGACGTAGGCCTGAGTATTCATCGCTGTGGCGGCCGCCTCCACCTGAGCCGAAGAGAAGGCTTCGTATGAGGAGTCCAAGTTGACTGCATAGCCATCGGGTGCCTCGTTCGTGGTCACATAGCCGCCGGCCTTGCGGCTCGTGCTAGCCGAGAGCAGTCTGACGCGCAGGCCCCGGCCGTTGCTTGTGGGCGCCATAACGAAGTCGAGATCCCGGGTCCACGTGAGTTCCAGAGTCACCTCGCCCGGCACAACTGAGTCGAGACGTGCCCCGCTAACCAGCGAGGCACCGCCGACGAGCGGCAACTCGGGCGTCACGGCCACAAGGAACGCACCGCAATCGGGACCCAGGCGGAGCGTAATCGCGGTGCTGGTGCCATGGTTGAGCGGCGCGTTGCTGATGTAACGCACAGTACAAGCAAAATCGATCGTGACGTTGGTATGCCCGTCCCGCTCATCGGTGTCGATCAGCTGGACAAGCCGTGCATCGAAGGGCGAGGCAGCGCCTGTTGAGGCCGGTGATGCACTCAGGGCTGTGCCGCACGCCAGGCCCAGGAGGAGCAACAAGGAGGAGGCAGCCCAGGCGGCTGTGAGGCGCTCAGCGAAGCGGCACATCACGGCTCATTTCACCACGGGTCCGCTGCCGCGCGCTGCTGGGATCAGTGTCCGCGGCGGCGGCGCCGTGATCGGTGCGATCTGTGCCCAGTCCACCGTGTTGTGGCAGCTGCCGCAGTCGAGCGTGGTGTTCAGATGCTTAGGCGGTTTTCCGGGAGCGGTAATGTTGTTGTGGCAGCTTTGACAGCTGCCGCTAACATTCAAGTGCGAGAAACGCGCCGGAATCCAGGCAAGCGTGCCGTGGCAGGTAACACAATCATCACTCGTCAGGATGTGTCGGACGGGCGTGCCCGCCGCCAGCACACCATTGTGGCAGCTGGAGCAAGTCGCACTGATACCTTGGTGATCGAACCGTGCCGGAAGCCAGGCTATGGTGGTGTGGCAGTTTTCGCACTGATTGCTGCTGGGCAGGTGTCGCGGATCCTTGCCGACAGCAAGCACGCCGTTGTGGCAACTGGCACAGTTGCTGGTCACCCCAGCATGCGAGACGGCGGGACCCACAGCACTGGCGCGTCGGATAGCCGCGCCGCTACCGGGCGCGGCGCTCGGCACTGCTCCAGTCGGGGCAAGTACAGGGTGAGACACGACAGTTCCTATGACGCTCCTTGGCGTGCTCGAGCCTGTAATGGCGGCTTTTTTCTGCGCGCCGCCATCCCAATTACTCGTGCTGTGGCAGCCACTGCAGTCATTATTCAGCTTGCTGCCTGAATTGTGACTGCTCGGGCGCGTCGTCAGGTTGCTCACGCCATAGAAGCTTAGAGCCGGCGTCACGGCGTTGTGGCACGGATCACAACTCTTGGCGATCACAGTAAACATTGAGGTGTGCTTGGCCGAGCTCATCGTCGTGCCACTAAAGGCCGTAAACACCGTGGCCGTATGGCAGTCCTCGCACGGGGTCGTGCTGGTCGGGATGTGCACCGGCGAGAGCACCGCCGATTTGGGCGTGAAATTATTGTAGAAGGTCAGTGCCCCCGCGGGACTGCCGTGGCAGGTAATGCAGCCACTGGTGATTCCGGTATGAAGTACGGCATTGGCGGCCAGCGTGGTGGTCGAATAGTCGGCTGGGGCGCTCTTGTGGCAGACCGTGCAATTCTGGTTCCCAGGGTTTGGCATGTGACCGGCAGGTAGTGTCGTGCTGTTCCAGTTGGCGGTCGTGTGACAGATGCTGCAGTCATTCGGGGAGACCATCTGACCGGCAGTGTGATCGGCGGGCCTGCCCTGCAATAGCGGGGAGGCCGAACCCATGTAGAACGATCGGCCCGCTTCGTGGCAGGTATCGCAGGTCGCAGCGACGAAGGCGTGCGTGGCCTGGGTCATGTTCATGGGCCCGAAACTGGTGAAATTGCTGGCCGAATGACAGCTCTCGCATGGTGTTGTCGCGGCGAGCAGCGGGATATGTGATGGACTGAGGACCGCGGACTTGGGCGTGAAATTGTTGTAGAAGGTCAGCGCTGCGCCGTAGCCGTGGCAGGAATTGCAGCCACTTGTAATACCCGTGTGCAGCACATTATTCGAAGCAAGCGTCGCGTAGTTGCTCGGCGCGGCGGTATGGCAGACATTGCACGCCTGGCCGCCGGGGTTTGGCATATGCCCAGACGGTAGCGCAGTGCTGTTCCAGTCCGTGGTCTCATGGCAACCGCTGCAGTCATTGGGCGCTGCCATGTTGCCGGTGTGATCGGTCGGACGCCCCTGCAGATTCAATGAGGCCCCCGGGTAGAAGCTCAGACCCGCCTCGTGACAGGTATCGCAGGTCGTTGCGACAAAGGCGTGCTTGGCAGCGCTCATGCTCGTGTTGGCAAAACCGCCCACGGCAATGCCGCTGGTGATATGGCAGCCGCTGCAATCGGCACCTGCAATCACCGGGATATGTGTCGGTGTCAGACCGCTTGATGGCTTGGGCATGATCGGCGCGGGCGAACCGATCCACGAGGAGCCCGAATGGCAGACCGAGCAGACGCCGATGATTGATCCGGTGTGCACGCCGCCTATCGAGTACTGGGTGTAGTCCGGCGTACCGGGCGTGCTACTGGGGCTCGTGTGGCAGGTCGCGCAGGCGTTATTAGCCGGATTGGGCATGTGTCCGGCCGGTGGCACATTCGAGGCCCAGCTCGTGGTGTTGTGACATAGCGAGCAGTCGCCGCTGACTTGGTTCGGATCCGTACTGGTCAGGTGGTTGAAGGTGCCGCTGTTGGGGCGAGCCTGCAGATTAAGCGCGGCGGCGCTGGGGTAGAAGTTATCACCGATTTCGTGGCAGGTATCGCAAGTTGCCGGCACGTAGGCATGGGTCGCAGCACTCATTGTCGTGCCCCCGAAGGCGCCGACGGCGTAGGTCGTGGAGCTGTGGCAGGCGCTGCAATCAGCAGTCGAGAGGATCGGTATGTGTGCCGGACTCAGGACCGCGGACTTCACCGTGAAGTTGTTGTAGAAAGTAAGCGTCGCGCTCGTGCTGCCATGACACAGGGCACAGTTGCCGCTGATGCCCGTATGCAGGACCGCGTTGCTGGCGAGCACCGCGTAGTTGGTAGCTGCTGCTGTGTGGCAGACCGTGCAAGTCTGGTTACCAGGATTAGGCATGTGGCCAGCCGGGAGCACGCTGGTGGTCCAATCCGTGGTCTCATGACAGCCCGAGCAATCTCCCGACACTTCCTGCGGATTAGCGCTGCTTAGATGGTCGGCGGGGCGGCCCTGCAGATTCAGGGCCGCCCCTGGATAGAAGCTTAAGGCCGCCTCATGGCACAGATCGCACGTGGTCGGCACGAAGGCGTGCTTGGCGGCACTCATCGTCGTGCCGCCGAAGTTGCCCGAGGCAAAGCTCGTCGGGCTGTGACAGGAGGTGCAGTCCGTACCCGACAGATAGGGAATGTGTGAGGGCGACAGTACCGCCGACTTGATGGTGTAGTTGTTGTAGAAACTCAGCGTCGTGGTCGTGCTGCCATGACACTGCGTACAGTTGCTGCTGATGCCGGTGTGCAACACGGCATTAGTGGCCAGCGTCGCGTAATTGTTTGGCAATCCGGTATGGCAGACGCTGCAGGCCTGACTGGCAGGATTGGGCATATGACCTGCCGGGAGCGCCGTACTATTCCAGTCGGTGGTCTCGTGACAACCGCTGCAGTCGTTCGGGGCGGCCATATTCGGCGCGGTGTGATCGGCTGGCCGCGTCTGCAGCGCGGTGCCCGAGCCCACATAGAAGCTCGCGCCGGCCTCGTGGCAGGTGTCGCAGGTAGTAGAGACAAATGCGTGTTTGGCTGCACTCATCGCCGTGGCTGGCCCAAATCCTCCGGCGTTGTAGGCCGCGGCATGGCAGGCACGGCAATCGATGCCGGCGAGGATCGGCATGTGCGGAGGCGCCAGCGGCGTCGCGTGTGTCGGCGAGATACCCGAGGTGGACATCGGGATGTAAGGTGATGGGACACCGGCAAAGGTCTCTCCGGCATGACAGAGCAGGCAATTGCTCACATTCAGGCCGCTGTGCAACACCGGTATCGTCGCTGCCAGGACCGTCCAGGTCTCGGCCGTCGGTACGTTACCGTGGCAGACCCCGCAATCAATTGCCGCCGGAATGGGCGGCACGTGATTAACCGGCTGGCCAGAGACAAAGCCGCTCGAGATCTTGACCGTGCCGCTATGACAGGTCTGGCAGGTCGAGACCGTCATCTGCGTGTGATCAAATGCCGAGGGCGTCCAGGATGGGGTTGCCGTGCCGATGCCCGTTGTGTGGCAGTTCTCGCACACATTGGTGGTGGGCATGTGATTGCCCTGCTTGCCCACGGCCTTGGTGCCGTTGTGGCAGCTCACGCAGTTGCTGCTGATGCCGGCGTGATCGAAGGTCGCCCCGAGCCACATGGTCGTCAGGTGACAGTCCCCGCACTCGAGTGTGGTCGCAATATGGCCAGGATTCTGCCCGGCGGCCTGCACACCGTTGTGACACACAATGCAGAAACCGGCCACGGCGAGCGGGATCTGACTGTGATCCACAGCCTTGGTCGGGTTCCAGCTGATCACCGTATGACAGGAACCGCAGTCCTGACTGGTAGCCGGATGGCTCGTGCCCTCGCCTTCCGCGATGGTGCCGTTATGGCAGCTCACGCAGCTGCCAAGCACCTCAGCGTGATCAAAATGCACGTCGGGCCGGAACGAGATCGTGTTGTGGCAGGCATCGCAGTTATTGGAGCTCGGGATGTGCGTGGCCGTCTTGGGTGTCGCGTTAAATGGCGAGCCTGTGGTGTGGCAGGAGCCGCAATCGCTCGGTGTACCCTTAAAGACGGCATTCAGGTGGCAAGACTCGCACGGCAGGTCGCGGTGCACCCCATCGAGTTCGAAGCTTGTCGTCAGGTGATCGAAGGGAACCGTAATCGGTGCCGGAGCGGTCGCGCCCGGAGCGGCCCTAGCGGCGGGAAGCGGCGCCGCGAGCGACAGCATCACAGCAGCTACAACCAAAAGCCAACCCGAGAGCTGTCTGCCAACTTTCATAGGTTGCATCTCGGGCCCTACTGGACCCGGGCCCCCTTCCATGAATAGTTGCCGTGGCAGCGCTCACACTGCTCACCATACTGACCCAGGTGTCGGTCATCCTTGCGGTGACAGCTGATGCATTGGCGCGACATCTTGACCTGCCCGGGTGGCTCGCTATGGCAGGCGGCGCAATCTATCTTGGCGTGTGCGCCAAGCAGTGCAAATCCGGTTTGCTTGGCGTGATCGAAAGTCCACACCGACCAGCCGTTGGCGGAGTGACAGCTCTCACACTTCTTGCCCAAGCCTCCTTTGTGCACATCATCATGGCCGTGGCAGGCGATGCAGGTGCGCGGCGCGTCGGCGTAGGCGAGCGTGGTGTGGCACTGCGCGCAGCTGACCAGGCGGTGCATCCCGAGCAGCGGATAGTTGCTCAGATCGTGATCAAAGATCATCTCGCTGCGCCAGGCATTCTGCCCGTGACAGTTTTCGCAGCCGCCGGTGAGCTTGCCGCCGTGCGGGTCTTCACTCCTGTGACAGCTCGTGCAGTCTTTAGCAAGCTTCTGCGTGGCCACCGGCGCTGTGTGGCAGCCGTGACAACCTATTTTGGCGTGCGCACCGACGAGCGGGAATTTGTGGCGCGCAGCGTGATCATAGCCACTTAGCTGCCATTGTTCGCTGTCGTGGCAATCGGCACACTGCTCGCCGAAGCGTCCGGCATGCGCATCATCGGCACGGTGGCAGCCGCTGCACTCCTTGGGTATCTTCTCCTTGTAATTGCCACTACGATGACAGCCGAGGCAGTCCACCTTGGCGTGGCGGCCTTTGAGTTCGTACCCGGTTTCCTTCAGGTGGTCGAACTTGGCGCTCTTCCAATCCCGGGTCACGTGACACTTGCCGCAATCGGGTCCGCGTGAGCCGCGGTGCTCATCGTCCGTGGCGTGACAGCCATTGCAGTTGGTCGGTGTCGGCTTGTAGCGGCCGCCCACGTGACAGGCGTTGCAGGCAAGCGCCACGTGTGCGCCGCTCAGCTTGAACTCCGTCCGGTCATGATCAAAGCGCCCCGCTGCCCAGCTGATCTGGCTGTGGCAGTCGCCGCAGGGCGCTGTGAACTGTCCGTGATGAATATCCTCGTTCTTGTGGCAGGCATTGCAGCTGCCTGCGGCCTTGCGCCAGGCCTGCCCTTTGGTATGGCAGCTCTCGCACGCGAGTGTCCGGTGGGCTCCCTCAAGCGCAAAGTCGGTCAGGCTGTGATCAAACTCCGCTGGACTGAGCTGCACAATATCGGCCTCGCGCCCCTTGTGCTCCGAATGACAAGCCCGGCACTCGCCCGAACCCGCGTTGGGCATGCGGCCGTGATAGCCACGTCGGTTGCCCACATCGGCCGCGATGTCCTTGTGGCAGTCAAGACACAGGGCAGTCTGTGTGCGCACGTTCGAGCGATCATGGCAATTAGTGCAGGTTTGTTCCTGCTTCTCGTGCGCACGCGTAACCTTGCCGGGCATCAGCAGAGCCTCGACCGATGCGGCGCGCGCGCCGCCGCTGACCAGCATTGCGATTAGCATTAGCGATGCCGCGATGGATAGCTTTCCAACCCTTAGGCACCTCATGCCGTGGGATCTTCTAGTACACGTTAACTGCGATGACGTGCACGATCCCAGCAATGAGCAGCATGAAGAACAGCGGGATGTGCAATACATGCCAGAGCGAAAACAGGCGCGTGTAGACCCGATACTCTGCAATGCGGCGACGGGCATCGAGGCGCCGGTCGACGTAGCTTTGTGCAACTTTCGAAATGCGCTGGGCATGGCGCACAACGGCCTCGGACTCATCGTGCGACGCGCGCCGCACAGCTCGGCGAATCAGGCGGTGAATGCGCCAGCGGGCAAACATCGCGCGCGGTCCCGCAGTCAGGACCTTCAGCGCAGCGCCAAATTGCCCACTGGCCGGGGCCATGAAGCGCTGCTCTTCCTGATCCAGGATGTCGAGCAGCCCGGGCAGAAACGTGATGGTTGTGCTCTGGGAGCGGATTCGCTCGGCAATCGCCTGCAAATCCTCAAGCGTGTCCTCCTTGCCGCCAAGCGAAGCGTGGACGCGGGTGTAGATGTAGCGACCGATTACGCCGCTGCCGGCCACCAGCAGCATGCAGATTAATGCAACGTTGCTGTTGGTCGCGCCGAGGCTGAAGTTGGCGTGGAAGAGCACCAGTACCGGTCCTACGACTCCGAGCACCATGTGAATCTCGAACCATGCCGGAATGCCACCCATCCACGAGAGCCAGTTGGCCCGCTTGCGCGCGGAGTAAAGCAGCAGCAACAGCATCATGGAACCACCGATGATGCCCAGCCAGTACCCGAGCCCGCGCTGGGGTGCGATGTAGCGCTCAAGGTGCGCGTGGCTGCCCCAAATCAGCACCGCAGCGACCACGAGGGTCCAAATTACCGGCCAGAATAAACTGTGCTGCAGGGCCGGCGGCACTTTGGGCGCGACGGGAGCTCGCAGCGGCGGCGCCGCTTGCGGCTGCGGTTCGGCTGCGTGCCTTGCGGCCTCAATCGCCGATCTGCCCGGACTCGTCGTGCCCAGCGCCTCGGCGGTGCGGACAGGCGCGTCCTTAGCGGCATCCGACGCGTCGGCCGTACCGCGCCGTTTGGGGGCGACCACGTTCAACTGATCACCTTGTCAATTAGAATCTTGAGCGACGCGCGATCCGCCGGGTTCACGATGCCGCTGCTGCCCTGCAGATCTCCTGCCATTGGCATGGCCTGGCCACTGCGGGAGATGCGCGCCTCCACGGTGATGCGGCCTGCGCTCGAGAGCGTGCGACCGGGCATCATGGCCTGCGAATCATCGAGCGTGAATTTCACCGGCCAGCTGCCAACGCTGCCGCGGTACACAGCAACTGGCATTCCCGGCGAGTCAACTGACTTGGCTACGATAAACAGGGTCGCACCTGGCATCGCACTGGCGTTGAGCGTCGCTGCCAGCGCCACCTCGCCACTGACCACCCGGCCCGCGCTCGCGACCGCCGGCCGATCAGCTGGCGCTGCGTCACCGACCAGTTTCCGGGCCGCCGCCAGGTTCGCGGCGACAATCTTGGCATCGGCCGAGTCAGAGATCAGCGTGGCCTGTAACCGTTGCCACAGCGCTACGGCCGCAGCGAAGTGTCCGGCCTCTTCTTCGGCGCTCGCCTTGAGCCACAGCGCCTTCGGATGGGTTGGATCCAGTGCTAGTGCCCGGTCGATGTAGTTCGAGGGGGTGCCGGCGAGCTTGTTGCCTTGGAGGGATGCAGCCGTATCAGCGTAATCGGCCCAGCCATCGGCATTGAGCTGATTGCGGCTTGCAAGCTCGGCGTAGATCGCCTCGGCGTCGCTCAATTTGCGGGCTTTGCGCGCAGCGCTCGCCTTGGCCAGCCACTGCAGGGAGTCGGCGCTGAGCTTCGGTGCAGCGGTCGCCGGCGTCGTCGGTCCGGTTGCCGTGTCGGTCTGGGCCGCATCCGGCGGCGGCGACGGCAGTTGATGGGCGCGGGCCTTCACGGCGTCATCCGGACGGCCGAGAAACTCAAAGGATTTGGCGAGCAGCTCCCAGTCATCGCCCGTACCACCGCCTTTGGCAAGTCGGGCTTCCAGCGCTGCGATCGCACTGTTCATCGAGCCTGCGCTCGCCTTGGTCGCTGCACTGGCAGTGGCCTGAGCCGCACTGCCAGCAGCCGGTGCGTAGCTACTCGTGACATTGCCAAGAAGATCCGGACGGCCGTAGTGCAGATACAGGACGACTACAACGGCCAGTGCCATCGCCGCACCGACCGTGCCTTGCCAGGGGACGCTCGGTAGCGGACCCAGGCGCCGAATCGTGCGCAGCCACGGCAAGAGCAGCACGAGCGCCGCTAGCGTGATCAGAACTCCAGCCAATAACCAGAATAATTCCAAGTCCAAGGCTCCAATGGAACGCGTCTATCCAATCCACCGCAGGAGTGTCGATTCCCAATGGGCATGGGCCGCCCAACCCCACGGTTCACCGCAGTTTAGAGTATAGATCGGTCCTTTGGAGCACTGCACAATGTCACCACTTGGAGACAGCTCGCCTGTGCGTCAGGTCACACTTGGGAGGGAAAATGAAGCCTAAGGGACAGCGTCGGTGATCAATAGCAAGGGTCGCCGTGAGCCTGCCAGGCGCAGCCTGGTACCCGGCTGTTACGCGCGCGCCGTTGACACGTGAGTGATTTCACAGAATGTTCGCCGCTGGCACCCTAGCCTGCGGGTACTCTTGGGTTAACGCCGGATCAAACGCGCCCCTCATCATGGATAGCTGGTCCATCACTCTTTATGGTCTGCCGCTGCTGGTCATAATTGCGATCTACATGATGCGCCAGCGGCGCATTCACGTGCGTCACAAGCGCGCCCTGGAAGAGTCGGTCGCCGCAGGCCTGATCGAGCCCGCTTCGCTCCATCCGCTGATTGATCCCAGTAAGTGCCTCGGTTGCGGGGCCTGCGTAAAAGCCTGCCCCGAGCAGTCGCACCACCAAGTACTCGGTCTGATCAATGGCAAGGCGGAACTGGTCGGTCCGACCAACTGCATCGGTCACGGAGCCTGTAAAGTCGTCTGTCCGTTCGACGCCATCACCTTGGTCTTTGGCACTGAGAGGCGCGGCGTCGACATCCCGCTGCTTAAGCCGAATTTCGAATCGAACGTCCCGGGTATCTTCGTGGCTGGGGAATTGGGCGGCATGGGGCTGATCAAGAACGCGCTCGTCCAGGGTCAGCAGGCGCTCGAGTCGATTGCCAGCGCCGGCCACAAGGTCCCTGGCACACTCGATGTGCTGATTGTCGGCGCGGGTCCAGCGGGCCTGGCCGCGTCGCTGGCTGCAAAACTGCTCGGGCTGGACTATGCGACGATCGAACAGGATTCCCTCGGCGGGGCGGTGTTCCAGTACCCGCGCGGCAAGCTGGTCATGACCGCACCGGTCGAATTGCCGATCATTGGCAAAGTCCAGTTCCGTAATACAACGAAGGAGGAGCTGCTGAGATTCTGGACCGAGGCCTGCCACGGCAACGGCCTGAACATCAGTTATAGAGAACGCCTCGAAAGCCTCGAACGCAAACAGAACCACTTCCAAGTGCGCACCTCGCAGGGCCAGCGCCTGGCAGCCACGATTCTGCTCGCGATCGGCCGACGCGGTACCCCGCGCAAGCTCGGCGTGCCCGGGGAGGAACTGCCCAAGGTCGTCTACCGCTTGATTGATCCCGAGCAGTACCGGGGTCAGACGGTCATCGTCGTCGGTGGGGGCGACAGTGCGCTTGAGGCCGCAGCGAGCGTCGCGGAACTGGGCGACACGAAAGTAATTCTCTCCTATCGCGGCGAGGCGTTTCAGCGCGCGAAGCAGCGCAATCGGCAGCGAGTGGATGAAGCCAAGGCTAAAGGTCAGCTCGAGGTCCTGCTCGGCTCCCAAATCCGCGCGATAGACTCGGACGCTGTCGTGCTCCATCACTCTGGCCGCGAGCTGCGGGTGCGCAACGAGGCCGTCATCGTCAATGCGGGCGGCGTGCTGCCCAATGACTTCCTGCGCTCCATAGGCATCGAGGTGGAAACCAAGTGGGGAACCGCCTGATGGCACCTGTCGGCAGCTGGCGCCGCAGCCTGCGACGGCTTGGCCTGCTCTGCCTGATCATGGTCGCAGGTGCGGCCTGTGCCAATGCCGCGAACGACGCGCTCGAGCCAGCACGGGCTGCTCTGCGTACGCTTCAGTATGAGCGGGCGGTGAAACTGCTGAGCACAGCCGCCGACGCGGGCAGTTCCGAGGCACGCACGCTGCTCGGCCTGATGTATCTGAACGGTGTGGGCGTGGTTGCTGACCCGGTGCGGGCCCGGAGCCTGCTGCAGGCGGCAGCCGACGCAGGCCATGGCGAAGCGGCCTACATCTTGGCAGGTGAATTCGCCCGCGACCCGTACGCGCCGCCGTCGGCCTCTCATCAGTGGCTTGAGCGTTCCGCAAGCCTCGGCTACCCGCGCGCAATCGATGTCCTCAAATCCAACCGCCCGCTGCTTGATCGAGAGTCCGTGGGTTCGGCCGATCCGGCACTGCTTATCGCCTGGACGCTCGATTGTGCCCGCGCGGACAACGCCCCCGAACTACAGCGCTTGGGGAGCGGGACGATCACGGCGCGGGATGATTTTGGCCGCAGTGCGTTGACTTACGCCATTCAGTCCGGCGCGCTGCAGGCCGCCACCATCCTGCTCGGGTTCGGCGCCGACCTGAAGGCCGCCGACCATGGCGGCACCACGGCGCTGATGCTCGCGGCCGAACGGCCCGATGACGCGGGCGTCGAACTGCTGCTCGGGCACGGCGCAGACGTGCGCGCCTTGGATAGCGATGGACGCACTGCACTCTTCTATGCGGCGCGGAGCAACCAGATCGCCCCACTCCGTGCCCTGCTGAAGGCCGGCGCAGCACTGGATGACGTGGATGGCCACGGCTTCAGCCCGCTCGATGCGGCACTTGCCCTGAATGCCGAAGCCACGGCTGCAGAGCTGCGGGCCCAGGGCGCACACGCCCGGCTGGTCAGGGCTGACCCAGGGCGTCAGAGTGGCAAATTCGATCCGCTGCGCCCCGGCGACCTCTATCGCGGCTGGCCGCCCTTGGCGCTGGCTGCGGCGCGCAATGACAGCGCGGCCCTCGATCAGATGCTGGCGGCAGGCGCAGATGCCAACCTGCGATTAGCGCAGGGCGATACCGTACTGCAGGTTGCCATCACCGAGCATGCGCTTGCCAGCGTCGAGACACTGCTCGCTCATGGGGCAAGTGCGAGCAGTGCCGACCATACCGGACACAGTGCCCTGTGGGTCGCGGCCGCGCGCAACGACGTGGCAGTACTGAAAGCGATTTTGGCGAGCGGCAGCCCGGCCGACAGCCATACTCAGAACGAGGCCGCGCCGCTGCTGGCTGCCGTCACTGCCGGTCACATGGAGGCCGCGCAGATGCTCCTGGAAAGCGGCGCGAGTACAGAGTCCAGAGATGCGGAGGGCCATACGCCGCTGATGCTCGCAGTGGCTGACGGGCACGAGGAACTCGTGCACGTGCTGCTCGCGCACCACGCACGGAGCGACACCACGGATAGCACCCAGCGCACCGCTATGTGGTACGCGGCCGCGGCCGGCTCCCTGAAATCGCTGGCCGAGCTGCTCGGCGCGAGCGGCGGCATCGACCTCCCTGATGCACAGGGACTGACGGCACTGCACATCGCCGCCGCCCGCGGCCAGACGGCCGTCGTGACGAGCCTGCTCGGTGCCGCGGCTCATCCAAACCGTCGCAGCAGCAGCGGCGACACGCCTCTGATGCTCGCCGCCGCCGCCGGACACGCCGAGGTCGTGCTGGCGTTGCTCGCGCATTCGCCTGAACTCGATATTCAGAACAGCTCCGGCGATACCGCGCTGATCGTCGCGAGCCGTGGCGGCTATACGGCGATCTGTCGCGCACTGCTTGCCGCCGGCGCCAACCGGGCATTGCGCAATGCGGCTCACATTTCGGCCGCGGACGTGGCCGAGGGCCGTGGATTTGCCGAACTCACCAAGGAACTTGCAGGCCGGAGCTGATCATCGGCCGCTGGCGCGCCGATCAGTAAGCAAAGTACGGCCCGGTGTAAGCGCCTGCTACGCGCTGATCGATGCCAATGTAGATCTTGCGGCCAAAGAAGAACGGCATGCCCCAGGTAAAACTGCTAGAGCCGGCGCCGCCACCGAGATTGCCAAAGGATGCTGAGCCAGCGAGGAAGGAGAGATTCGGATCCACGATATCAAAGTTGACCCTGTTCGTCGCAGCGTTCGTTCCAACGCCGGTGTTGACGGCAAACAAGGCGGCGTTGCCGCCGGCCGGACAGTAGTAGCCAACAAAAGCCCCTGAGCCGCACACCGCAATCGTCGGGTCATCGAAAGCATAGGCGTCCGTGCCCGAATCGATCAATGCCGGCAGCATTGCTGATCCACCATTGTAGGTGGCCATGAAGTCCCCGTTGCTGTCGGTTCCGAGCACGGTAAGGCCCTGGCCTGGTAGTGAATTATCCGTCTGCGTGCCGATGCCGAATAGCAGCTCACCGGTGTCGGTGACATCGCCATTGGCGTTTACGAGCGTTGGCAGATTGACGATGATGCCGTTGTTATCGGTTGCGAACCTTGCGACGGGATTTGTGACCTGTAAGTCAAGCGCCACATTCTCGGCCGTGCAGACTCCGGCAGCGCCCGAGCTGCAACCGTAATACACGGGCAGAGCCGTCAGCGCGTTTACGCAGGCACTGCCACAATCCTGCATCATGACGCCAACGCCCAGAACACCGTTTGCGTCGAAACCGCCAATGTCATTTATCAACGTGCCGTTGGCACCGCAGCTCGCCGGCGGCGGTGCGTAGGCGCCGTTGTCGTCCATGATTTGCACCGGGAGCTTCGAGGCGCTCTCCCCAGCCAGCGAGACATCCGCCAAAGCCACCGGACCCCAGGTCTCACCACCACTGAAATTCACGCACTCCTCTATCAACTGCCCCTGGGTATCGGACTCTGTTGCCAGTGCCACGCTATGGGCGGCCAGCACCGAGCCCACCAGCCGCAGGCCCCACGAGCCCGTATCGAGCAGCACATGATCGATATTCGCACATTGCGTGCTGCTACCGGCGGCGCAGACTTTCACCGTGACGTACGCGTGGTTAATAGCTCCGGTGGCCCCGGCCGGGCCGCCATCGATGGTCAACGTAACAGTATTGAGTGTGGGCACTGGGTTGCTGCCAACCGCGGTTGTGCCGCTGCCCCCGACGCAGCCACTCATCCCGGCCGCTGCTCCCCAGGCGAGCAGCGTCAACGATGCGCAACGCGCCGGGTTCCCGACCCTCACCTCAGCTCCGCTACCGCAAAGTCCGCGGGCAAGAGCGCGGGCAGGTAGGCGCGGCCTTGATAGGCGCGCAGGTGACCCGATTGATTCAGGATCATGTCATCGACGGTCAGATGCACGACACGTTGTCGTCCCGGATGAGCAAGTCTCGTTAGGGAGGCGGCATAAGCTGCAAAGTGCGAACCCAGCAAGGCGTGCAGGTCTGGCGGAACAGCACCCGTCCAGCTGATAGCGAACACGGCATCGTCCAGCAGGTACTCCCGCACTGTTACACCTGTTGCCGTCCTCAGCGTCTGCACAACGTAGTGCCCGCGATCCTCTATCGACACGGCCGCCTGCAGCGACACGCGATCGGCAAGCACGCTGTCTGCGGCGCCGCCCAGAGCAGCCCAAGCGGCGCTGCTCCCGATCAGAGCGCACAGTGTGAGGAGCAGTCTGGCGGCTTGTCTGGCACGTAGCCTCATGCGCTTATTTTGCCTGACAATCGGCCAATACATGCATGTCGTCATGCGGAGACACACAGCTGGGCAAGGCTGCGCACCAACTGCGCGCAGGCGCTCTGCGACCGGACTCACCGGGATCAAAATGCACTGACGATGCAAACTGCAAACATCCGGTCCGCTATAAGCGGACATCAGTCTCATGGAGGGATCGTTGCGGGAACAGCAGCTAAAGCGGCCTTTTAATTCCAGGGAGCACGGATTCCTCAGGGACACTGATTGTAGAGGCTCGCTGCTCGGCCAGCTGCGCCGGGGTGTCGATATCGATGGCCGCCTCGGGATGAAGCATTGTCCGTACACGTTCAAAGTGCCGGGCTAGCAGTTTTTGTGCCCCAGCATCGCCCGCAAGTTCACTGAGTTCACCGAAGCACCAGCGAGGGAACAGGCACGGCGCTCCAATCACCGCGTGATAGCTTGAGGCAACGATGTGATCGGGCGCGCTGCGCCAGAGCGTGATCAGGCGCTGCAGGCTGGGGCCGGTCACATAGGGCTGGTCGGCGAGCAGAATCAACGCACCCTGGCAACTGGCGGGCAGATGCGCGACCGCCAGCCGGATTGAGCTAGCAATGCCCTCGGCCCAATGAGTATTGATGAGTACCTGATCCGCTGGCAGGTCGAGCGTCGCCGCGATCTCTGCCGCATGGGCGCCGAGCACCACCCGGATCGACGGGCCGACCGCTCCGGTCGCCGCGGTCACCGCCCGCTGGATTAGCGTAACGCCACCAAGCTGCGCACATTGCTTTGGGGATCCGAATCGGGTCGCTGCGCCCGCTGCCAGCACGATGGCATAGAGCGATGCCGATTCAGTGCGGCTCACGAGGTTCGATCGCTCATGGGTCCGGCCGCGGCACAACCGGCTAACACGGCATGGATCTCTGCCACGATGGCCAGCGCTATGGCCTCGGGCGTGTCGGCGCCGATGGCAAGGCCCACCGGGGCCCTAAGTCTGCCTTGCAGCCGGATCGCCTCCGGGCCCAGCTCCGAGAGCAGACGCTCGCGGCGCACGGCCGGCCCCAGCAAGCCCACGTACGGTACTTCACTTCGTGCCAACACCCGCAGATAAGCAAGATCGCTGCTCAAGTGGTGACTCATCACCACCGCCGCGGCAAATTGAGTTCCCTGGCCCAGCAAGGCTTCGGCCGCCGCTGGCCCCCCGTCGAGAACCGCCATGGCACTGGGGAAGTTTTCGGTTCGTGCATAGTGATTGCGGTGATCGATCACCGTGACACTCCAGCCCAGCTGCGTAGCCTGAACAACGAGCGGCTGCACATCCGGGCCTGCACCGAGCACTAGTAGCGGTATGGGCGGAGCCTGGCTTAGCCGCAGAATCTCAACCCCGGGCACAGCCCCGGTAAGCAGGCGGCTTGAGCCGGCCGGTAATAAGGCCTGCCCTGCCTTACACAGCGCTCCAACATCGCTGACGGATAATTCGCCGCCGAACACCTGTCCGTCGCTTGGAAACACACCCACCCCGGCAACTATCTTGGGGTTGCTGGAGGTGGTCACCAGCAGCAACTCTTCAGCCTGCCGCCGACGCCAGGCTGCGGCCAGTCGCGACAGCGGTTGCCAGTCTCCTGATGCAGCAAGCCGCACCAGCAGAATATCCATCGCCCCTTCGCAACCGGAACCCAGGCCAAACAGCAGATCATCCGGCGTGCGCATGTCATAATTGACAAGTCGGGGCGCGCCCTCGCGAAGCACGTCCTTGGCGTGTTCGGCCAAATCCCCTTCCAGACAGCCGCCCGAGAGCAGCCCGGCGTAGCGTCCATCAGGGGCAATCAGCAATTGCGCCCCCCCTTTGGCATAGGTGGGGCCGGCGGTGCGCGCCACGATTGCCCAGACCATGGCGGAGGATTGCTCGCGCAGTTGCTCATACAACGGCAGTAATTGATGTATGGACTTACTCAAGTGAACACTTTGCGCTGTAACTTGCAGACAGGTACTGGATGTGTTGGCCGGTCCATAATCTTCATAGGGTGGGATTGTAGCGAACTGTTGCTCGATTCAAAGCAGCTGGCCTTCTGGGAAGGTATGTGTTGGCGCTGCGAGGGACTGCAGCCAACGTCTGAAATATCAGGAAGATGCCATCACCCTTGGCGGCGCAGAATCTGCACTACTGCGAGATCTGGCGTACGAAGCGACGTCCGTATGGTTCGAGCTTTAGGCTACGCGCGCGATCGCGTGACGTCCTGCGATATATCCTTGGCACACTGCGCGAGCAAGGCCATGCTGGCTGAAGCCCCCAGCCGACTCGCCGCCGCCATACAATCCAGGTATCACGCCGCCATTCATATCGATGACCTGGCAATGCGCATTGATGCGCAGGCCCGCACGCGTATCGTGCACCGCAGGTGTCGCCCAGGCGGCATAAAATGGCGCCTTGGCGATTTTATGCCTGGGGTTGCTCTGACCGAAATCTGTGTCGACACCAGAGTCCACAAAAGAATTATAGCGCCTTACCGTATCCACCAGTTTCGCCGGCGGCATGCGTATACGCTGGTATTGCATCTTGATGGCGTCGGCAAGATCGGAGAGTGAATTGGCGCTAAAGAACAGTCCAGCCTCACGATCGACGTTCGGCGGCGACAGATCCCAACCCTCCCGTGCCACCGCATCGGCATCGAAGATAGCCCAGATTGGACCCCCGCCGTTGTGCCCGTCACCAATGCCAGCAAGAGCAGCATTAATGAAATTGCTCGGTTTATATTTCACGTTCTCGGCGTTGCGATAGCTGCCTTGCACATAGGGCGTAATGGACGCGTAGTTGTTCGCCGAAAATGCCGGCTGGGTTTCATCGTAGAAGCGCTCGCCGAGCATGTTCACCAGGATCAGATCCTGCCAATCGCCCACGCGTAGCCCCGTAGCGCGCGCTTTGGCAAAGACTTCGCTGCCTGGCATCCAGGTGACCATCTGCATGATTTTGGGCATGTAGTTATATTGACTGCCGATAAAGCCGGGCTTGCTCAACACGGAGCCAAATTCGCCCGTTTGATTATAGAGTCCCCATAGTGAGGCACCGATCGCCATTGCAGCCAGCTCACCGCTCGCGTCCTGATCCGACCAGGGCATGCCTGCCAGGCCGCAGTATTCTTCCGTGAGCCGCGGATCGAACATGCGGCGGAAATTGACATTGCCGGTGGATCCACCTGTACCAATGATCACCGCTTTGCGCGCACGTATATTCAGCTGCCGGCTCCGATTATCGACCGCAATGCCCAGCACCTGTCCCGCGTTGGGCCGCTCCCGGAAAATCCCGGTCATGCGATGTTCCAGCAGGAATCGCACGCCGGCCCGTTCGGCCGCAGCTTGAAGCGGGCGAATCAAGCCGGCGCCCGTGGCGGTGAGCGCCTGAAACTGTGATTCCAGTGGCTTACCGGTCTGTGGCACCGGCCAGTTCATGCCCGCCGCATACATGGAGCGGGGCGCTGAATTGCCAGAGGACACACCGTCAAACACACCCGGTGCGACGTCGATGAAGTGCACGCCGTGGGCTACCAGCCATTCAAAGATCGGCGCGGCGTGATCGGCGAAGGCACGCACGATCTCACGATCGTTATAGCGGAAGTCCGGGAAGCCATTCGGCTCCACTACCGACCAGTCCGTCAGGTCGTGAAACAGCAGGTCCGCGGAATCGGTGATGCCGTATTTACGCTGTGCGCTGGTACCGCCGCCCAACGGTATGGTCCCACCGCTGACAATGGCATGGCCACCGATATGGCTTTCGGCCTCGACCAGAATCACCGAGGCCCCGGCCTCCCGAGCGACGATCGATGCCGGCAGCCCTGTTGCGCCCGATCCAATCACCACCACGTCGGCCTCGTAGTCCCATCGCACTGCAGAGGTAGACGAGTCGCTCGCCGGGGTGACCACTGCGGCTCCCAGCGCCACGGCGCTGGCGCCCGATTTCATCAGATCGCGCCGGGTGATCAATTGATGCTTCTCGTAGGTAGCCACCACAGTTCTCCACCCCTGTTCGCGTTGCGCAGTGCTCTTACTTGGACGGCGCGGTGGCGCCCGCCGGGGCCTTGGAACCGTCCGCGGGGGCCGGCGGCTGCTCTGGGGGCAGTTTGTAGCCGTTGGCAACGAAGGCCTGTCCGAACGGTGTCAGCTTGAGGTCTCCTGCAGGATAGGCGTGGCACTGCGCGCACGGTTTACCTGTCTGCGCCGCGTACTTCTCCGAGGCCGCCGAAGGTCGCCATACAATCAGCAATGCCGCTGCCAGTAGCAGAATAGTCACTCGGAGGTGCTCGCGTGGCGCCAAGATCATTGCATGGAATTTCATAGTCGCAAAACTCTGGGTATTGTGAGCTGGGCTTAATGGATCGTGAGCTTGGCCATTGCTTCGCGTATACGATCCGCGGTCATCGGGAGCCGCAACATCCGCACTCCGGTCGCATCAAAAACGGCATTGGCAATGGCCGCGCCGGTCGTCGTGATCGGCGGCTCGCCAGCCCCTTGGGGAGCGAGCTCATCGTTTTTTACGAGCACGGTCTCAATGCGCGGAACCCGGGAGAATCGGGGTATCTGGTAGCTGCCAAAATTCGTATCCAGAATCGCCCCGCCGCGAAAGCGCAGCTCCTCGGACAAGGTGTAGCCTAGTCCCATGGTGATACCACCTTCCATCTGCATGCGTGCGCCCTCGGGATTCACTACCGCGCCCATGTCCTGGGCACAGACAATGCGAACCACCGTGACCTTCCCGCTGGTCGAATCCACTCTGACCTCGGCCATGGTGGCCACGTAGCTGCCCGCGTCGATGTTGCAGGCGATGCCATACCCTCTTCTGCTCGGCGCTGATGCTGCCGACCAGCCAAACGCGGTCGCTGCCGCCTGCAGTACGCTGCGCATGCGCGCATCCGTAAGGTTTCGAAGTCTGAAAGCCAGTGGATCCTGACCGGCTGCCGCCGCCATCATGTCAATTTGAGATTCAATTACAAACACGTTCATGTTGGCACCCGGCGCCCGCCAGGGTCCGACCGCGAAGGGATGAAGGCCGGGCGGCAGGCTAGCTCCCCCGTAAGTCAGGCAGCCGGCCGAACGGACGCGAAGGTTAGGTACCTCATAACAAGGCAATGCCCCGCGCTCACCGGCGCAGTAAACTGTGGAATCCCAAAAGGCGATGTGCGCATCGGAATCGATTCCTGATTCCACCTTCACGACGGAGGCTGGATCGAACGTGTCGTTGAAAAACTCCTCTTCTCTGGTCCAGGCTACCTGCACGGGTTTCCCTGTGAGTTGTGACAGCTGCGCGGCCACGACGGCCTGAGCATCCGCACTCTTGCCGCCAAAGCCGCCACCCACATATGGCGTGATGACTCGCACCTTAGAGAGCTCGAATCCGAGGGCCTTGGCGATCCGTTCGCGTGTCGGGAATGGCGTCTGGGTCGAAGCCCAAACGGTCGCCTTGCCCTGCTTGATTTCAGCCAGGGCCGCATGTGGCTCGATCGCGGCGTGCGCGACATAGCCTTTTCGGTAGGTAGCCTCGAACCTCTGGGCCGCGTCCGCGCGGACCCGTGTGGTATCCCCGTGCTCCAGGAGGGTTTTGTAGGGACCGGCCTGAAACACCAGGTGTTCATAGATGCTTTCGGAATCTGGGCCCGCCTCGGGCAGCTGCCAGGTGGCCTTTAGGTGCCCCAGTGCTTCGGCAGCACGCTCGGGGTCGGCATGCAATACCGCGACTAATCCATCCTGATTCACCAGCACAACGCCGGGCAACTCCTCGATCCCTGTCGTGTCGAGCATCGACAACGTAGCGCCGTGCGCCGGTGGCTGCAGCAGGCGCGCATAGAGCATCCCAGTGACTCGCATATCGGCGGCATACTTTGCCGCCCCTGTGACTTTCTCGGGCCCGTCGAGCCGGTGGGGCGAGTGGCCCATCACCTGAAATTCGGAAGGCTGATGCAGGATCGCTGTGCTGCTCACGTGACGGGTAATTCTCGCACCCCGGGAGAGCTCGGCATAGCTCACGGCGCGATGGGGCGCTGCGGCAACCTGAATCGTTCCGTCCCTCGCAATCAAGCCTTCGGTCGGAACACCCAGCCGCTGTGCCGCCAACTCCAGCAGGGCGCCGCGCGCCTGAGCGGCGGCCGCGCGCAGCACCGGGCCAAAGACGCGCGTCGTCAATGAGCCGAAAGTCCCCATATCGACCGGGCAACGGTCGGTGTCGCCAAGCACCATATCGATGGAGGAGAGCGCAACACCTAATTCCTCAGCGACCATTTGCGCCTGAGAAGTCAGAACACCCTGGCCCATCTCAATCTTTCCGGAAAACACTGTGACGCGGCCATTCCTGCCGATGACCAGATAAGCGTTGAAGTCCTCCGGGTAAAAACGCGCGGCTTCGGCGGCAAATGCAGATAACGAGCCCGCGCTGACGCAGACAACCACCCCCCCGCCCAGCAGTTGAAATAACCGGCGACGGCTGATGGCGCGCGCGCCGCTCATGACACTCGGCTCGAAGGCGCGGCCACGGATTCCACCGCGTCCAGTATCCTCTGATGCGCCCCGCAACGGCAAAGGTGACCTTCTAGCTCTGAGGCGATCGCCTCACGCGAGGGCTTTGAAGTGCGTTGTAGCAGCGCCATCGCACCCAGGAGCATTCCGGAGGTGCAATAGCCGCACTGAAACGCGCCGTGATCGATAAATGCCTGCTGCAGCGGGTGCAGCTGGCCGTCGTGAGCGAGACCCTCAATGGTCAGCACGCTCTTGTTGGCTACCTCCGCCAGCGAAATGAGGCACGACGGCGTCGCAACGCCATCTATGAGTACCGTGCAGGCACCGCAGAAACCTTCACCACATCCGTATTTCGCGCCGGTCAGCGCAAACTCGGTGCGCAGCACCCACAGTAAAGTGCGTGCCGCACCCGTAGGTGCAGTCACCTCACGTCCGTTGAGCGTGAAGCGGACGGCTTGCGGCGGCGAAGTGCTCTGAGGTTTTTCCATGAATAGCTACCTCGGCCGATTGTGCGCCCCACCAGGTCAGCCTGTGATCCGCGTAAGTACCTACCTGCCCTCCAATCCCCTCGTGAGCGTGCGCGCGCCACCGTTATCCTGACCCTTGAACCATTGAAAAGCGACATCGAGAGCCAGCGTCTGGAAGTCCGCGCGGACTAGCGGGCCAGTAATTTGCCGAGCCGGGCCCGTGCAACCCGCACGCCACGAATCCTTCCAGGCACTCCTAACCGCTCGCGGCTCGTAGCATATCGGCCGCGCGCTCGGCAACCATGATGGTGGGTGCGTTGGTATTACCGCCGATCAATCGCGGCATGACGGAGGCATCAATCACCCGCAGACCCGTAAGGCCACGTACCCGCAGCTCACTGTCCACGACCGCCGCCGCATCATTACCCATGCGGCAGGTTCCCGCCGGGTGGTAGATCGTTTCGGCTTTGCGCCGCAGCGCCATCTCAAGGTCCTGTGGCGTGCTGAGTCCTGCGCCTGGGAAAAGCTCCGCGCCGCGGTAGGGCAGAAACGGACTCGCCTGCAGAATCTCGCGCGAGAGGCGCATGGCCTCGACCATCACTGCCACATCCTGTGGGTCGGTGAGGTATCCGGGCTGGATCTTAGGTGCATCCTCGGGCCGGTTTGAGTGCAGCGACAACTGCCCGCGGCTCAGCGGCCGAAGGGCGCAGGCGTGCAATGTGTAGCCGTGGCCGCTGAGGCGGTTGCGGCCATGATCGTCGAGCTGCGCGGGCACGAAATGCAGCTGAACGTCCGGCCGCTCATCCGGAGCCAACCGTGTTCTTACGAACCCGCCTGCCTCTGCGACGTTACTGACCCCGGGACCGGAACGAGTCAAGAGATAGCGCAGCCCGACCGCCAGCTCCTGCCGCGTATTGAAATCGTAGGTGATGGCCTGCGTGCATTTGTTGAGCGTGCAGTAGTCCAGATGGTCCTGGAGATTGGCGCCGACCTCAGCGCTTTCGGCGACCACCGGAATACCGAGTGCACGCAGCTGGTCCGGCGGGCCTACCCCTGATAGCAGCAGCAGCTGCGGTGAACCGATAGCGCCAGCGGCCAACAGCACTTCGCGTTCGGCGCGCACCGTGTAGGGCTTACCATTCTGTCGAAATTCAACCCCGTTCGCTCTTTGCCGGTCCACCAGAATTCGTGCCACCAGCGTGTGGGTTCGGATTTCAAGATTGCTGCGTCGTTGGGCTGGGCGGAGGTAGGCCACTGCAGTACTGCAGCGCCGTCCCCGGCGCTGCGTTACCTGATAGAAGCCCACGCCTGCCTGCTCGGGCCCATTAAAATCCAGATTGCGCTTCAGGCCGCAGGCAACGCCCGCTTCGACAAAGACGGCACTGAGCGCATTGCGGAACCGCAGATCCTCGACCGCGAGCGGCCCGCCCACCCCGTGGTATTCACTGCGGCCGCGACTTTGGTCTTCCGCCTTGAGAAAATATGGGAGCACATTGGCGTAATCCCAGCCGTTGGCACCGAGCTTCGCCCATTCATCGTAATCGCGGTGGTGGCCACGCGTGTAGCACATGGCGTTGATTGAGCTGCTGCCCCCGAGCACCCGGCCACGCGGCCAGTACAGTCTGCGACCACAAAGTGTCGCCTCTGGCTGAGTGTAGAAGCGCCAGTCGATAGTGGGATTGTCGACCAGACGCGCAATACCGGCGGCCATGTGGATGTAGGGGCTCCAGTCGCGCCCGCCAGCTTCCAACAACAGCACCCGGACTTGCGGGTCGGCAGAGAGTCGATTGGCCAGCACACATCCGGCCGAGCCCGCACCGATAATCACATAATCGTACGGTCGTTCATTCATTGAAGACTCCTAGCGGCATTGGCGCCTGGTCGAGTAATGAATCATCGCCGGCAAAAAGCGACTGCATGAGCTGCGTCTCGCGGGCCATTATGGCCTCCAGCAAGGGGTCAGCACCCCTAATGTCCCGAAAGGCGGCGTATCCGCGCTCAAGGAAGTCCTGCAACACGCCAAAACCGGCCGCATGAGCCCACAAGTGACAGGCTCGGAGCAGCAAGCCGATCCTGCCACGGCCTATAAGCTGCACGAGAGCTGCCCCAATGGCCACGATCAAGGCGATTTGCTGAGCGCGCCCGGCACGATTCCCGACCACACGATAGGCCTGCCCGTATCCGGCCGAGGTGATGGGCCCTATTGGAAGGGCGCCAACCATCGCCTGATCGAGCTGCGCGGTGAGCACTTGCAACTCGATGGCTCGTTCGAGCACCTCGAGCGCGGCACGCGGCAACGCCCGCCTCAGGTAGCGTGCAGCGCGCAGCAGTTGTCGGTCGCGCTCAGTGAAGTCTTGGGCCCCGTACAGATCACTCATGAAGAATCGCACGGCCTTTGAGAAGCGGGGGTTAGTGTCGAGGTCGGCATAGGTGCGCGCCAGGCGTTTCGCCTGCCAACGGCGTAGTTCGGGCAGTCGTGCCACGAACGTAGCGGATGTCACACTCTCCGCGTCGAGCGTACGGTTACCCGTGGGCCTCTCGATTAGCGGAACGGGCTGTTTCACGACAACGGCAGCCCGGGCAACGCGCTTACGATGTAATCAAGCACTGGTATGTGGCGTAGAAGACCGAGGTGGCCCACGCCGCGCACGATGTGCTGCTGGCTGCCCTGCAGGCTAGCACTGAGCGCTGGCATGATCAGATTGTCCTCCAGGCTGTAGATACTGTGGAGCGGGACCGAGAAACGCCCCTCCTGCTCTTCATTCAAGCCCTGCAGCCATACCGAGCCGGGAGCCATTTGCCGCAGGGCGGGCCAAGGCAGGCCACGGGCAAAAGCGGTGCCGTGGTGCGGTGTCGCGATGGTTATGATGCGGTCGATGGCGCCCGCATCGACCTTACGCAGCAACGCGCGTGCGACCAGGCCTCCCATGCTGTGGCAGACAATCGTGACGGCTGCCCCGTGACTCTGACGCTGCAGGGCCAGCAGTTCCGGCATGAGGCGGCTGGCCTGAGCGTCGAGATCAGCAAACAGTGGCTCAAGGTTAACGGCCGACACTGGAGAGTAGCCGGCCAGAGCCAATCGATCTTCCAGAGCGCTCCAGACAGCCCGGTTGCACAGAATGCCGTGAATCAGTAATACCGCGCGGGCTGGCTCTCCGGTAGGGCTTGCCGACGCGGCTGCGGCATGACCCGGGGCCTCGGCGCACAGCGCGAAAATAGTCCGGATGAATTGCAGGGTCTCGCTGACAAGCGCCCGCAAGGCATAGCGGCCCTTACCCGGTCCCGCTGGCGTGGGTCCCGATACCCGGGTGATCAGGAACGACACCGTGACCAGCAACAGCGGCTGGGCTACTAACAGCAGCGCAGCCACGCCTACCGTGTTCCAGAGCGAGCCCGCGCTGTGGGCGCGCAGGTCAATGGCAATCAGCGTGGCAAGCAGCAGCGCGGCCACGACAACCCAACGCCAGAAGCGCGCCGCTATTGTGCGCTCACTCGTTCGTTGCAGAAGTTGCCAGCAGCTGCTCGAGCCGTCCGAGCGCGCGATTAAGGCGCCGGGTCATTGGGCGGGCACGCTCTGAGTGTTCTATGGCCGCGGTCGGGAAGGAGCGGTTCCGGTCACGAAGCACCTTGAGATTCAGGCCCAGCCCGTGACGTTTCAGGACGGGGGTGAGCGCTTCGGCCTGTGTCAGCAGATCGTGGCGTGTGCGCTGATAGGCATGCTCTGCCAGCCTCTGGCGTCCTGTGTAACTGAATATATTGGCAAAAAACAGCCGTTCGTCATCCCGGTCGGGCTCGAGCAACAAAGTGTCGGCACCTGGGAAGCGAGCGCCGTAGGTCGCCATGCCGACCTTCATGCGCGAGTAGATCAGTGCCCGGAAGGTCTGCCCGAGGACCGCCGGGAGACCTTCGGCTGCAAGGTTGGTGTGTTTGGATACGCGCGGCCCGGAAGCATCGAACGGCACCAAAGGGTTGATACAGATCACCAGCTTGCAGCCGGCTTCCAGAGCCAGCGAAGCGTTCATCGTGCGTATCAACGCGCCATCAACGTACTGTTGCCCCGCGATAGTGACCGCCGGATACAAGCCGGGCAGCGCTGTGCTTGCAAGCAACGCACGCGATATCGGCACCTGATCGTGGTCACGGCCGCCAAAGGCCACCAACGCCCCCGTGTTGAGATTGGCGGTCACGACATAAAGTAGCGAACGCAGTTTGCGAAAATCATCCGTGTGACCTTCCGAAGTGAAGATCTTTTCCAGATAACGCTGCAGCGGTACGTTATCGAACATGGCCGCGGGCAACAGGCGGGCCAGTGAGCCAATGCCGGCCGCCCAGCCGCTACCGTGCGAATCAAACGCTGCTTGCACAATATCGGCGACCACCTTGGGCAGTTGCACCAACCGGCGCAGGTACTCACCAAAGGCCGGCTGGAGCAGCATCGAGGGCGAAAACGGATAAAGCTTGGATTCACCGTGCACAAACATCGTCGCCAGTGACCCGGTGTCGATGCCACCGGCCAGACCGGCGGCAATCAGGGAGCCAGAGCTGACACCGACATAGACTTCATAGTCGGTGAGCCGCCGTGATGACCGAGGCCTGGACCGTAGACAATGATCTGATCACGCCAACACTCAAGATCAAACGCAATCGCATCGAGGACCGGTACACCAGAAATTACGAAGCCTGGACGCACCTAGGCCAGATCGTGATCTGGCACGAGCAGTGATTCAGCCGGCGACCGGAATTACACTCCGCGGCAGCGTGCTCGCCAAACATCACCGGGAAGGCTCACAAACCTTGCCCTAGCACCTCATTGCCGTCGCAGGCTAAGTATGTAGCGCGCAACCGCCCTGCTCTGCTCTTCAGTGAGCTCAGGATTGGGCATCGCCATCGGCAGAGTCTTCTCATCCCAGTGAGTGGTGGTCAGAAAATGGCGCAGCGTTTTCTCGGACATGCCCTCTCGATTGGCAATCTCCACGAATGTCGGACCCGGCTGCCGCAGCAGCGGCGGGAACTCCTGGTTTGCGGCTACCACATGGCAGACTGAGCAAACAAGCTGGGCGACGTGCTCGCCGCGCGCCAGCGTCGGGTTAGGCGGCGTTTCGGCCACGGCTGAAAATCCGCTGCTGATCAAAGCCGATGCGGCCAATACCATAAAGGTTGGTACTCTCATCAATGCCATCGCGGTGCTCTCCTAATAACTGATCGCTCGCGCGGCGCGAGCGCGGCAGCGCGAATTATGGGTAATCTTATCGTTAACCTGGGTGCTCGACATTGCCGGAGTGATTTCCGATCACTCCACGGATTCTCTATGGGACTGTAGCACTGTCCAGTAACGTCAGCATAGACAAGCTCCTTCAGGGTCTGTGCCGGCCCACCGACCGTCAGGCGTTTTGGCCAGTTGCGGCCAGCCGACCGGCGAGTTCTCCCACGGATGCGCCGGATCCCACCTGACCCTGCCAGTAGCGCAGCGCCCCGGGGTGCGCTGCTCTCTGACCGCCGCCACTAGGTATCGGGAGCCGCATCCCATCTGGGCTTCGTTGTCTTTGCCCATTTCTTAGGGTCTTACTTGTGCATACTTTCCATTTGTTTCGCGACATCAGGATGCTTGTCGATGACGTGCTTCGTCATGACCTTGACCATTTCATCCCAAGAATTCGCAGACAATGTTTGGTCGCATGTCCCGCCGAGCTCCCGACAGGTCAGGGTTTTCATACAGCCTCTGGTGAATTTACTTCACAAAGTAAAATTGTGTTTAGCACTGCTCCCACTGGTCTGTCAGAAGCTCCCGCTATCGGGACTCGGCGCAATTGCTCTCTTGAAATATTGGGCCGCCACCGCTGCGACCGATCGGCTTTGCATGAAGCGCTGATGTCCTCGGCGGCAGGATTAATGAGGGTCGCTAGTTGCTCCGCACCATTGGCCGGAATCCCTCGCGGAGCGTAGCGCGTCAACTCTGGGGCGGTGGACGAATACTCTCCCGCCCCGTGGGCCAAGAGATACCTCGATCGTCACCGCCCCAACGCCCCGTTTAAGCTGCCGGTCAGCCCATCCCAGGTGCGCTGTCGCGCACAGCGTGTGGCAACATCTGACAGCTGGGCGGTTCATATCATCGCTATTTGCCCTAACATCGAAACACTGGGATCTATGCGGGGCGCACTACTCGATCTGAAACCCCGATGCCTATGCTTGCCTGAGTTCACGCCGATGAATCGACCAACGCACGCGCTTAAGGGACCTTGCTCTCCAGGCACCGCAGATTCCGGAGGAACTTTCCAATGCCAGAAACTCATTTCAACCCCATCGGGAGCTCTCCGCGCTGTGCGCTGGTGACCGGCGGCTTCGGCACACTTGGCACTGCGGTTACCGAGGCCTTCCTCCGCGAGGGCTACCGCGTCGCCCGCGTAAACCACGCCGCAGTGCCGACCTCAGCCGCAAGCGCCAATTCGATCGGGATCGGGCCGATTGATCTCGCAAATTGCGAAGAGGCGCGCGAGGCCGTGGCCACCGCGCTTACCCGCCTCGGTGCGCTGCATGTCGTCGTCAATGCAGCAGGTGGATTTGCCTGGGAGGTACTCTCGGATACTTCGCCAGCGACATGGGCACGTCTGCACGCGCTTAACGTACAGACCTGCCTCAACACTTGCGTAGCGGCCCTTCCGCACCTGAAAGACGGCAGCCGCATTATCAACATTGGCGCCATGGCCGAAGCCGGCGCAGGCATGGGAGCTTATACCGCCGCTAAATCGGCCGTGGCACGACTGACAGAGAGTCTGGCCGCCGAAGTCCGAACGCGAGGGGTCACGGTCAACGCCGTATTGCCCGGGACGATAGACACGCCGCAGAATCGCCGCAGCATGCCTGATACGGAACCAGCGCACTGGACTCGTCCCGAAGCGATCGCTGAAGTGATTCTGTTTCTAGCCTCACCGGCGTCGCACGCGATAAACGGTGCGTTGATACCGGTTACCAACGCGTGCTAAAAATAAACACGCGGCTGAACGCGGCGGCACCAGAGCACATTAGTCCATCGGCCGCGAGCGGGCGATGCTGAATAGCGTGACCAGCGCCCGATTGAAGGTGGGCAGATCATCAGGTTTGCGGCTGGTCACTAAATTCCTATCGACGACCACTTCTTGATCCAGCCAATTACCGCCGCCGTTGACGATGTCAGTCTTCAAGGACGGCCAGGATGTCATATTACGACCCTTGGCAGCGCCCGCTTCAATGATCGCCCACGGGCCGTGGCAAATGGCCGCAACCGGATTGTTTGCTTCGAAAAAGGCCCTGACAAAGTCGACGGCTCGGGGCTCCATTCGTAAGGCATCCGGATTCGTGACGCCCCCGGGGAGCTATAGCGCATCGTAGTCGAGCGGCTCCACGTTATCCAGCGTCTCGTCAACCGCTACTTCCTGTCCCCAATCCTTGTGGTTCCACGTACCGCCAGTGCGCCTTGAACTGTTGCGGGCTAACTCTACACCCTTGTATCAAGCACCATGTCGAGCGCTCGTGCATAGGCGCTGCCCGGAGCGAAGTTCCCGGACACCCACCCCCGTCATTGGCTCTTAAGTCTTCGCTGCCGACACGCAGACCTGGCCATACGGTGTATCGGCGTGTGGGCATTGGTACAGGCGCTTAATGCTGGATCGTACGCAAGTAGTCGACCAGGCGGTCAATCAGATTGTCGCTGCTTGGCTGATCTGGCGCTGACGAAGTCGCCACTTGAAATTCGGTGCCCCAGACCGGCATATCGCGAGGACCATGCGGGGGCTGCACTGTGCGGCCGTCAATAATCTTGCGCACCTGCTCGGCTGGAAACGTGCCGCCGTGTCGATTCGCAAGCAAGGTCAAATCGGGGACGAGGACGCGCAGACTTGCCGCGACCGGTCCATCGCCGTGTGCGCCCGGACCGTGGCAACTGGCACAGAAACGCCGGTATAGCTGAGCGCCGGAGTACCCGGAAAGTTCTTCAGCGTAGATCCTTGGCGAAAGAGCTGACAACAGCATCAGTGCGACAAAGGCCAATCCCGCTGTACGGTGCTTCATTGATTTGACCTGCGGCTCGCGAAGCCGCTTCGTGCCTTGAATGGGGACGCGGCCCACGTTGGCTGGTGTCATCATCGACATGGCTTTTCCTCCAGTGCAGACTGAATGCGAGACGCGCACGCAGTTTCGTCGGCGTTGTCCCCACTGGCAACTCTTATTACATCCGCCTCCCATGATTGCAATTGTGGGTTGCCGCAAGGGCCCCGAATACGCTGCTTTTCCATCCATTGCGGGTCATTACGTCTGGAGTACTTGCTGAGGGTGCCAATTAAGACTGCTGTGGGTCGGTGTGCCTTTGAGGGAGGACGGCGCGCAACAGCTTCAGAGGGCCCGACAGGCGGCAAACAGCGGACGCAGTCACCACTTTAGTTTTGCTCAAACTCGGCCCGAATTCAGGCCTTCCCTGGAGATTGATGCGGCCCGGCTAATTGCTCGCTTGACCGTCTGCACGTCGGGGTCGCCGAACGCGTTACCATCTCACTCTGGTTGATCGACTAGCAGGCTGCTGAAAAAGGTTGTGTTTTGAAGATCTTGTACATCTCTGATGTCCGATCGATTCGTGTGCGAGGTGATGCTTCGGGAGTGCCGTGCCATCGATCATCGAGTTCTCTTGGTT